>Ga0114129_10015234_pt1 | contig 10943 bp, 6 predicted proteins | sample RhiMetdeltSRZDD1_FD_80071 | JGI IMG/M metagenome (GOLD analysis project Ga0114129, IMG submission 80071) | Populus rhizosphere microbial communities from Tennessee, USA - Rhizosphere MetaG P. deltoides SRZDD1 (version 2) (version 2) | ecosystem: Host-associated > Plants > Roots > Rhizosphere >... | reverse complement strand
ATTCCTTTCACGTACCGCAAGCCGATACGCAACATCGCGGTGCGTCCCTCAAATTCCAGCGTGCATCGCCAATCGGATTTTGTGACATCGATCGACTTGACCTTTAAACCGTGCCGCTGCGCGTCTTTCACCAGCGTTGCAGGGCTATAGAAACCCATCGGCTGATTGTTGAGCATGGCCGCGGTGAACGCCGCCAGGTAATGACACTTCAGGTACGCGCTTGAATAAGCAATGAGAGCGAAGCTTGCCGCATGCGATTCGGGAAATCCATAGAGTGCGAACGATGTGATCGAGTGGATGATTTGATCCTGCACATCGCCGGTAATTCCGTTTTTATTCATGCCATCGCGCAGCTTGACCTCGACTTCTTTCATCCGCCGTTCTGATCGTTTAAACCCAAAGGCGCGTCGCAACTCTTCCGCTTGGCCGCCGCTGAATCCGGCCGTGAGCATGGCCATGCGCAGCAATTGTTCCTGAAAGAGCGGCACGCCCAGTGTCCTCGAGAGAACGGGTTCGAGCGCCGGATGCGGATACTTCACAGGTTCGCGGCCCTGACGGCGTTTTAAATAAGGATGCACCATGTTTCCGACGATTGGACCAGGCCGGATGATCGCCACCTGCACAACAATGTCGTAAAACTTTTCGGGTCGCAGACGCGGTAAACACGACATCTGAGCGCGACTCTCAATTTGAAACATACCGACCGTATCCGCCATCTGCATCGCTCGATACGAAGCCGGATCGTTTTCCGGCAGATGCGCGAGGTCGATATCTTCGCCAAAATGATCGCGGACAAGTTTCAACGAATCTTCCAATACAGCCATCATGCCAAGCCCAAGCAGATCGACCTTCACGATGCCCATGTCCGCGCAATCATCCTTATCCCATTGCACGACGTTACGGCCCGGCATCGTCGCCGGTTCGAGCGGAACGACGGAATCCAGCTGCCCCTGACAAATCACCATCCCGCCGGAATGCTGGCCAAGGTGCCGCGGCAAATCTTGAAGATTGACGCATAGTTCGAGAAATTTGCGGATGCGCGGATCGCCCATGTTGAAACCGGCCCTACGGAATTGCGCTTCAAGCGTATCGGATTCGTCTTTGTATTCGAAGTGACCGACGAGACTCGACAGGCGGTCCAGCGTCGGCGTATCGAAACCAAGCACTTTGCCGACTTCACGTGCGGCGGATCGTCCACGATAGGTGATGACATTCGCAGTCATGGCTGCGCCAAGCGCACCGTATCGCTGATACACGTATTGAATGGCCCGCTCACGCTGATCGCCGCTGGGCAAATCCAGGTCGATGTCGGGCCATTCACCGCGCTCTTCTGAAAGGAATCGCTCGAACAGCAATTCCATTTTCACCGGATCGACCGCCGTAATTTCCAACGCGTAACAAACAGCGCTATTCGCCGCCGAACCGCGGCCCTGAATGAGAATGTTGTTTTTCAGGCAGTACTGGACGATGTCCCAAACGATCAGGAAATAACCTTCGAGGCCCAGCTTCTCGATCAGCAGAAGCTCGCGCTCGATCTGGCGGCGGGATCTTTCATCGTAAGGCCGGAATCGTTTGCGAGCGCCTTCTTCCGTCCGCTTGCGAAGGAAGGATGTCATCGATTCCCCGTCGCCGACGGGATACTTCGGAAATTCATAGCCGAGGTCTTTGAGTGTGAATTGAAGCCGATGAGAAATCTCGACAGTACTGGCGATCGCCTCCGGCAGGTCATGAAAGAGCCGAATCATCTGTGCCGGCGTTTTCAGATAACAATCTGAATTCTTCGAAAGGAGCCGGCCGGCCGTTTCTAGTGTTCGATGATTGCGAATGCAGGTGAAGACATCAAGGATCTCGCGTTGATGCGGCGCAGCATAACGGACACCATTCGTGGCAACGAGCGGCAAACGAAAGCGTTCCGCTAGCGCGACGGCTTGCTGATTGATTGCTTCTTCCGCCCGATCGTAATGCCGTTGCAATTCGACATATACGTTCTCGCGGCCAAACACATCCAATAGCCGCTCGAGCGTTGAGACTCCGTTCCTGTCGGGAATTGCTTTGGTCAGCGGTCCGTATTCGCCGCCTGTCAGACAAATCAGCCCGCGAGAATAGTCGGCCAATTCATCCTCTGTGATTACGCCTTTTCCTTTAGCCGCGCGCAGTTTCATGCGTGTCATCAAACGGCAGAGGTTTTGATAACCTTCGCGAGTTTCGGCGAGGAGGGAATAACGTATGCCGGTTGTGGAAGTCACTTCGGCGCCGATGTGGGCTTGAACGCCGGCTTTTTGGGCCGCGAGATGGAACCGAGGTGCGCCATAAACGCCATCGCGATCGAGGAGCGCCATTGCAGGCATGCCATATTCGGCGCACGCGCCGGCGAATTCTTCGGGAAGGGCCGCACCTTCGAGAAAACTGAATGCGGATGCTGTGTGAAGTTCGATGTACGGCGCGCTCAATCGTAAACTCCTTGGGCATACCAGCGATCGAGGTGGACGTCGTAATAAATGCGATAGAGCGCATCGGCGGTTTCGATGTCCCATTCTTCGCGATCCCACATGGTTGGCCGCCACCAATCGCCAGAGGTATGCCATGGGCCGCCGGCGGTCACGATACTGCCATGTGTTCCGTGGAATGCGATCCAGATGGGAGTTTGATTCCGTACGTGGACAGTGGCTTCTAATGGGGGACGGAATAATCGCAGGGTCAGGGAAGTAGGATACTTAGTGCCAGGCGGGAGGGGGGCGCTCACACGCCCCAGTTCACCGTTCAATCCAAATTTTTTCATCTGCAGCGCATCCGGCCTATGCGTATCCAGGATCTCCGCGCACCCGACATTCTCCTCACCCACGACGGCCTTCAGCCTCGCCAGCGTCAGTTCCAACTTCTCCGGTTCCGGCGAGAGCGGTATGAACAATCCGTTCTGCACGATTCGAGGTTTTGCGGGGAATGCTTCTACCTCGACGCACTTAATCGGGGCTCCCGGTGGATGCGCTTCAAGATCAAGAATCAACAGTTTTGTCAGGAGCCTCGAGTTTCGTACCGGAATCGGAAGATTCAAAATCCGGACGTAGCTTCCTAACGCAAGTCGCACTTCATGCGTCGCCAGATTTCGCGCTCGCATTTGGGAGCAGATTTGCTCCAGCATTCGCGACAGGATGAAAGTCAGTGGCTCGATGGTTGTAATGTCGTAGTCGAGTTCCATGACTTCCACGAACCGCACCGCATCGACGTGCGGCACGATCGGACGCGCCGCTGCGCCTTGCGCCAGCCTGTGAAGTTTTACGCCCTCCTGTCCGAGCCGTTCGGATATTTGAACGGCTGGAAGCTTTGCGAATGCCCCGAGCGTGCGGATGCCCCATCGCTCGAGGGTTTCTAAAAATTCCATCGATGGAATCAGCGCGCGCAGTGGGAGGTCGCGTAACCGCGCAGCTTCCATTCCCCGCTGAATGACTGTCACTCCTCGAAATCCACGGGCCGCGCAAACGGCCGCATCAGGATTCGAAGCGACCGCGATGTTGGCATCATCGATTCCGCGCCTGCGCGCTCGGTCGAGAATTTTTTCTGCAATTTCCGAATACCCGCCGAACAGCCGCTCCAATCCTTCGATATCAAACACCACCGTACCTGCATCCGTGTTTTCTACACGAGGCGAGAACGTGCTCGCGCAATCGCGCAAGGCGGCGGCCATATCACCGGATGCATTCGGAATGTAAATGCACGCGAACATATGAGTTCAACGGACGCGCTCTCCGGGAGCGGATGATTTCGACGTCTAAATTCAGACCATCAAGAACCGTCGACCATTCGGCTGTAAACATCTCCAGGCGCAGTACGAGCGCCGCGGCCGATTTGACGATGCTTTCCGGACTGATGACCAGGAGCACAGTGGGAGTTTTCTCGATCGTGCGTTGAAAACGAAACCAGGATGCCAATGGAATGGATCGCACTTGCGGCAAGGGAAGATCGGTCAAGTCCATCACCACGCGGCCAAACCCGCCGCCTTGCAGCAATAGATCTGTGCATTTCAATACCTGATCGAGCTTGTGGCAGCGGACCCAGAGCAACCGATTCAATTTCACACCGGCTGCGGCCGCGGATTTCGGATCGAAGGCATCATGGCCATCGATGAGCGCGCACACTTCATCGCACGCCGTTGCTTTAGCAAGGATGGAAACCATCGTAGAAGTCCGGCCGGAAGAGGAGGGGCCAAAAATTTCGCTGATCGCGCCTCGAGGCAGTCCGCTCGTTAGGATGTCGAGCGAGTCAATTCCCGTCGGAACAGTCTCAAAGACACGCCGGTCAATGTCGGTAAAAGGTGATGGAATCCGCTCACCGAACGCGGATTCCAATCGGGCGCGAAGGATCACCGATTGCATCGAATTACACCGAGACGATTTCAGTTATACCGAACACTTGTACGGTATGTCAATGTGAAGCATTATGTCGAAGCGTCAACAGCAAACTGCCGCCCCACTTATTCCGCCAAATCCTTCCATCGAAACGTTGCCCGCCGCAGCAGGGAATTGCCGAGCCTGTGACCTTTGGAAAACAGGTACGCAAACGGTATTTGGAGAAGGGGGCGGGGCAAAACCGCGAGTGATGTTTGTCGGTGAACAGCCGGGCGATCAAGAGGACATTCAGGGACGCCCGTTTGTGGGACCCGCTGGAAAAATACTAGATAAAGCGTTAGCTGAAGCCGGTATCGATCGGAAACAGGTCTACGTTACGAATGCGGTGAAACATTTCAAATGGGAGCCGAGAGGGAAGCGCCGGATTCACAAGAAGCCAAACTCAATGGAAATAGCAGCATGCAAGCCGTGGCTTGAAGCCGAAATCGAAGTGCTGCATCCGGACGTGATCGTCTGCCTCGGCGCGACAGCAGCGCAAGCATTGTTAGGGCGGCAATTCAAGGTCAGCACACAGCGTGGCGTGTGGGTGCCTTCGCCATACGCACCTTTTGTGATGGCGACGGTGCATCCATCATCGCTGCTTCGCGCGCCTGATGACGAGACACGCCGCCGTGAGATACGACGATTCATTGACGATCTCAGGCTCGTGCACAAGGCCCTCGAACAGCACAAAGTTGCGTGATAAGAGATGAAGCAACCCTTGAGACGCGTTTTTTATCTTTTCCTTTGAGGAGGGGGTAATTCATTAACGTCTCTCGAGAACTGTCACGGCTCCTCCGACCTTTATCCACATCCGGGTCGGCACAATTCTCATTGCCACAAATCGATATGTGCCTCGTTTCGTTTCTTCCGAAACGAAGAACCGCGTTTCCCCGTGTGCATTCAGGTGGACGGTAAAGAATGCCAGTGGACCTTCATTGAATCGATACTGCAATTCGACGTCGCTGTTCTCCGCACCGGATATGCGCAAACTGTAGGCACCGCTGCCTGCGGCAACCTCGTTTGGCGTCACGTTGAATGTGAATCGACTCGATGTCTCATACTGAAAATCTTGTTCGAATTTTTCGAGAACGGCCGCTTTCGGTTCTTCCGGCACGAGTCCTTCATTGGCGTATTTCATGACGATGAGATTTCCGTTCTCAACGACATCGTAGAACGTGTGCCCAAGACTGCTGTATCGCACATCAATCGTGTCGTCGGCGTATAACAACCTGATCAGACCGTTGATGCCAAACAATCGCCAAAGCTCCGGTTGATCGGGATTGATGATGTACACCGTTGCCCCCTGCGGAACCGTGTCGTGCGATCGCTTCAAGTCACGGGCCGAGTTTCCTGCAATTCGTCCTGCGTAACCCAGTGCAGTATTGGTGTACAGCTCCGCTTGAGCGTTGAGTCGTGCCGCAAATACAAATGGCGCAAGTCCCAGAACCACGAACCCAAATGCAACCTTCGGGTTGAACTGAGAAATCGTTCGATGCAGCCATCCAAAAAATTCGCCGGAAATGAGGGCAATACCCACAAGCGGAAGAAAAAGATAATAGGGACCGAAGTAGCCGATGATGCCCAGCATCGGCGATAGCGCGATCACGAACCAGCAAATACCAAAAATGGTGTACCGCCTACGGACTCCGAAGAACGATGCAATTGCATAGGCAACGACGGCGAGAGCTGCGCAAACAACGGCGACCCTCATTCGTCCGTGAGCAAGATCGAGCGCCCAAAGAAGGGAGTCCTGCATCCGCGTAAAGAGGTCTTTGTGGAAAGCGACGGCGTAATCGCCAGCTCCCACTTTCGAGAACCGAACGATGTACAGGTAGTACAGTGTGAGAATTCCAAAGAAGGGCAGCACATCCTTTTTCGCGCGGCCCCAAGAAAAGAAAATGTTCAAAAGGAGGATGTTCGCCGGTAACGTCACCGCAGCTTCCTTCGACATCAGAGCAAGCACAAAAAAAAGAATCGACAGCGCGTACCAACCTTTCGAATTTGCGCCGCGGATGTATGCAATGCAGCTCAACAAATAAAAACATGCGTAGAACAGTTCGGGAGCGAACGCAAAGTCGTAGGTGACGTAGACATTGATCGAGTGAATGCTAAAAAACACAGTTCCGGCTGCGGCCGTCACAAAGCTCGCGGTAAGCCGTCGCAGAAAAACAAAAACCACGCACGTGGTGGCAAAAAACAAAAGAAAGACGACCCAGTGATAGCCATAAGGATTCAAACCAAACCATCCGAAGAACAGTGACGGTATCGTTTGGCTCGACAGCGGCCGATACCAGTGGGCGATGTCCAGGCTGTACAGCGCGTGAAGAAATTCACTCCAGCTTCGGAACCTGTGCGACATATAGAACAACGCGTCGCCTTGGAAAAATTGAGAGAAACTGGCCGAAAAAACGAGGTATTCAAGGATGCCGAGAAAGAGTAGGAAGGCGGCCGTCACGCGACGTGATTATAGCGGGGCAATCGGCGAAATCTGCGTCTAATTTACTCCAAATTTCTGAGGGTCCATGCAATGTACGGTCTCAATGCGAATTCGTCTCGCCATGGCTCCCAGCTTGTCGGTCGGCATGCTTCGGTATTCGATCGTGTCCCATTTATCGCTTTGGATCGGATCCTCACTGAACAACTTGGGGAATTTCGGCGCGGGCAGCGGACTGACATATGTGACGAAGGTTTGATTAGGCTCTACGGCCCGGACAGATCCCTTCCACACAATGTTATCCGCATTCTTCAAAGTCATCTCGATACCACTTGGCCTGAAGATGAAAAGATTGTTCATGTAATTGATGCGCATCTGCAGGCGCAGGAGTCCACAAGTGGATGGTCTACTGAGTTTGAGCGTTCCCGAATCGACTAACTGGCTGGGAATCGAAAACCGGATCTCCTCAAGGGAGACTTGACGCCGCTGGTGGCGTTCACGAATTTTGTAATGACCATCGGAGTGATCTTCGCTATTCACCAGTTCGAAATTGTCATACATGTATTCAAAAATCCTGGGCGTTCGGGTGATTGCCTGAATGCCAAAGTCGTGGGGGACGAGGTCCGTGTCTGTTCCGTAGATGATATCGAGGCCCTGCGCGCGTTGCCTGTCGAGTGCTTGAATGTAGTACAGCTGCATAGGCTCCGTGGAAGCCGCATAACTCTCCAGCACGGGCGCGAAGAATGGATGATGAATGCCGGCCGCGATGTGGTTTTCATAGGGAAACGCGAGCACCGGAATACCGCTGCGATCCGATAAATCCGAAGTCGCCCAGTTCGGCACCAGTCCGGCTTCGAGCGGCTTTTGCGGCGCATACAGACTTGCGATCGCAGCCGGCACGGAGATGTCACGGCGAACGACTTTGACGAGGTCGGATGGCGCGCTGAAATTGAACGATGGCCAAACGAAGAGGAGGCCGGAAATGGCCAGCGCCCATGCCGCTAAACCTGGTCTCGATTGCCACTTGTTCGTCGCTAATAAGCCGAGAACCACAATCATGGGAGTGAATGCTACGGTGATGTGCGACACATCGCTGCTCACCAGGGCGCCATTCAGCCACAACACACCCGCTAATGTCAGGCTTGCGAAAAGGGAAGCATCGAGAGAGTCCGAATCGCGGCTCAGCATGACGCATCTGAAGATGACGTAGCAAACTATTAGAACCAGCGCGATCGTCTGCTTCGTCGGGAGCTGCCACAAAATCCCCATACTGTTGTGATAGCCGCGAAGAATTTCGAGGGAATAGTTTTGGTAGTCGAACGCCATTCCGTAAGTTGTCGACGTGAGCTTGAAGTAAAGAACGAGCGCGACATTTGCGGCAGCGATGGTGGCTACGAAAACTTGAATCCCCAGAAGGAACCGGACATTCCGCGTCAGTATTGAACCAGCGATCAGCGCACTTATAACCGCGAGAACTGCATAAATTCCAAGCTCGAATGTTATTAATTGCGCTGCAAAGCTGAGAAGGCCTGCGGCGGTCGCCCAAATGATCTGCAGGCGCATTGTTTCCGCTGCAATACTTCTGTATGCGAACACCGCAATGAGCAGCAAAAGTGCGGTCCGAAAGTCGAAAACGTCGAAGAACAGATTCAGCAGGAAGCACAAGGCATAGGTGATCGCACAGTCTTGCCAGGAGAGCCGGTCGCAAACCAGCAGCAAAGCCGCGACGAGGAGCGCGCTCAGCGAGCAGAAAATAAACGCTATCATTCCGTACGCGCCGATTGGACTTCCCGTCCTAGTCATCCACGTTGCCGCCCCAGCGAGGAATTGCGCACCGGGACCGAACAATGATTGAAAATCACGTCCGCTGACTGAACCCTGTTGCAGTGAAGTAGCGAGGCCGATTAACGAAGAGCTGTCGAGCGTCGTATGACGCGGCACGTTCGTGCGGACGAGCGCAATGAGAAGCCAGCAGAATGTGAAAAAAATAACGACCGCGAGCTTCAGGCCTTGTGGTCCGAGGCGAAGACGGTTCAGCAAACGGCGAAAGTCTCTTTTGTTTTCGGAACCGCTGACAAGCTGAATCGTTTGCATTCGGTCATTCCTCCGGACGGCCCTCTCGTCTGCCACGCACTATTCCAAAGGGGCCGACCAGATCAGGACTTTTTCGCTGAACTTGTTAATACTTTAGTGACGAAATTTACGCCAGACGTGGAATTGACAACGGCAACGTGGGACGCTCCCTACAGCAAAGGGCCAACGTGTCTTGTGTTTACTCCTTGCTTTCCGCTTGAGTGCGCCGCGCGTCATCCAAGGCAGACATTTGTTTCCGGATATAGCGCATGAAGAGAATTGCGCGATCCTGGGCAAGGAATGTTGCGGTTCCTGCCTCGGCGACCGGGACAGGGAATCGGAAGCCGCACTCGGTCTCATACCAAAGCTGGCCATCGCGGTAAAAACTAAACGTCACTTTCTGGTTGTTGACGATCATTTCTTTTAATGTACGCATGACAGTGCTCCTGTTTGTGGGATAAGAGTGGGACCCTCGTCGGGCCAGGCGGACTCGCACTGCTCGGAGCGGTTTTTTTGAAATCCGTCCGGCTGCGCTAGGCCGCCGAACGGTCAGGGAAGTGGAAACGAGCGAGATGACCGGCAGGAGGTCGCGAGGTCGTCGTGAAATTTGCGCTGCGTCCGGTCATGGAGCCGATATTAGCCGGCGCCGGCTGCAAGCGTCAAGCACGCTTACGGCCGACGCTGCGCAGCGCTTTAGCGACGGGTTGGGGCCGCCGCGGAGGCACTCGCGTCGGAGACGAGCATGCGGATCATTCCATCTTGCCTGGACGTCAAGAGAAGCTCGCCATCGCCGGTGCGGCTGATATGCAAATCGGCCCTCGTAATTTTCGCACCCATGGTTTTATCAACGAGTTCTTGAAAGGACACATTCGTCCGCTTGCCGCCTGCGTCCCGCACGTACAGCTGGATTTCTTCGATTGGGGCTACCGTTTGAGGAATTCCGTCATCGGCCTTCTTCATTTCGGCAAGATCGGCCGCAAACACTCGTCCGCTTTGAATATCGCCGAATACGAATTTGCCTCGGAGCGCGGCAATCCGGCCGTGATAGGCGAACCCGTCTGTAACCGAGCGGCCTTCATCATGGTCGTAGACCAATACGGGGTACGTGAGGCCGTCCTTTTCACGCCCACTCAGAATTTCCGGAGGGAGGGGATACAGTTGGCCCAGCTCGCCGCCGCGCCAACGGCCGTTTTCCCAATATCCTTCGCGTTTCATCCAGCCGTAGTTTTCGCCATTGCGGACGATGTTGACCTCCTCGACGTTGTTCATACCGATGTCGGAGGCGAACATGGTCCCGTCCGTGTCCCAAGAGAGCCGGTGGGCGTTGCGGAAGCCATAGGCATAGATTTCGCCGAGCGTTTTCGGATCTCCGTCTGATGCAAACTTGTTGGCCATTGGAATTGTGTAATCGCCAAGACCCTTCACGCCTTTCGTTACCTTGGGACTGCGTGGATCGAAACGCAGGATGGCGGTGATGATCGAGTCGAGGCGCTGCGTCTGACTGGCGGTGTTCGCGTTCGGTCCTCCGCCGTTGCTGAATCCATGATCGCTGCCGCTGGTGTAAAGCAGACCGTAATCAGCATCGCCGGGTTTTGCGGTCGGATTGAACTCCACAGCCCCCATTGGATGCGTGAGGTTGGCGACCACGTGAGCTTCTCGAAGCAGTTCTCGCCTTGTTCCCTCGAAGATATTGGCCGCCGGATTCGTCGCATGCCACTCGGTGATGATGTTGTGGTACGTCACATCTTTAGGCGCGAATCCGGGGGGAATGAAGTCAGGCTTCTTGGGATTGCCGGGACCGCGCTCCGCGTGAACGGTATAGAACAAACCATTTTTCGCGAACTCAGGATGAAAAACGAAACCGATGAATCCGCTCTCCAAACGGTTATAGACGGCAAGCGGAAACACCTTCGAAACGTCTGCATAAACGTGAGGCTGATTGTTCGAATCGATGAGATACAGAAAGCCACGCGAATCGTTGGCGAAGCGCCGGCCATCGGGAAGGTCACGCACGTAGCTGACGCGCGCCCAACCTGATGGGGACACGTCCT
>Ga0114129_10015233_pt1 | contig 10943 bp, 9 predicted proteins | sample RhiMetdeltSRZDD1_FD_80071 | JGI IMG/M metagenome (GOLD analysis project Ga0114129, IMG submission 80071) | Populus rhizosphere microbial communities from Tennessee, USA - Rhizosphere MetaG P. deltoides SRZDD1 (version 2) (version 2) | ecosystem: Host-associated > Plants > Roots > Rhizosphere >... | reverse complement strand
ATAGAATGCCGCTTTTATCGACCCGCCAATCCTTAATTCTCCGGCAGCGACAGCATGGTCACCCACGAGCGAGCGGAGGAACGTGGATTTGCCGCTGCCGTTCGGTCCGATGAACCCGACAACATCACCACGCTGAATCGTCACCGAGAACCTGGAGATCAAGGTGCGTCCCTCGACGTCGATCGTGACGTCGCGTGCGACTGCGACCTGATCACCACCCCGGTCGCCGACACTCAGTGAGAGGTTGAGCACGCTTCCTTGCTCAGATGCCGGCTGCGTCAGCCGCGGCATTCTGCTCAGTCTCTTACGTCGGCCCTTTGCCTGCTTCGAATTCTGCCCGGCGATGTTGCGTCGGATGTAATCCTCTTCTTCGGCGATGAACCTTCTCTGCTTGTCGGCGGCCCGCTGTTGTGAGAGCCTGCGCTCATTCCGCTGCTCGACGAACGACTCGTAACTGCCCGTATAGGCGGTGGCGGATCCACCTTCGAGATGAAGAACGTGATCCACGACGTTGGCGAGGAACGCGCGGTCATGGCTGATCAACAACACGGTTTGCTCGATACCGCGCAGGAATTCCTCGAGCCAACGCGTTGTTTCGAGATCGAGATGGTTCGTCGGCTCGTCGAGGAGAAGAACATCGGCGGGGCTAACGAGCTGGCGAGCGAGACCGAGTCGCCCGCGCTCACCTCCACTAAGCTGCGTCAGCGGTTGTACGCGCGCCCTTTCCGGGTCGAAGCCGAGGCCGTCGAGCACTGCGTCGACGCGAGAGGCGAGAGTGTAGCCATCCTCGCGCTGGAACCGCTCGAGGTCGCGGTCGTAGCGGGCAAGCATTTGCTGCGTAACCGACTCGCCAGCCTCGGCGAGCTTGTTCGCTTGCTCCGCGAGTGACCGCTCGAGCGCGAGCAGTTCAGCGAATTCTCCGGCAGCTGCTTCCCACACCGTCTGTGCGCCGATGAATTCGCGATGCTGTTCAAGCAACGTGACACTGAGTCCTGGTTGTCGCGAGACGGCTCCCGTTGTCGGCTGCTGGCTGCCGGTTATCAGCCGGAACAGAGTCGTTTTACCGCTGCCGTTTCGCCCGAGTATTCCCCACCGTTCGCCACGAGCGACCGTAAAGGTCACTCCCGAAAAGACTGTTGTGGCTCCAAACTCGACGCTGGCGTTCGAGACCGAGATCTGTGTCAAGAACGCAAGACAGTCGAGCAGGCGTCAAGACAACGCTGGATCGTTTCGACAGTGTGATCACCCATGTGGCCGATGCGAAACGTTACGCTCTTCAGTTTTCCATATCCGTTTCCGACCACGACGCCGAGTTTGCCCACGGCAGCAGTGAATCGCTCGGCAGGAAGGTTTTCCGGCAATCGAATAGCGGATACCGTCGGCGACTGCGAGCCAAGCGGCGCGATGTTGTTCAACTTCTTGCCGGTCTCCTCGCTGATCTGCGCGATCCATTCCTGCGTTTTCGCCGCCATCGCCTTGTGCCTGGCCCAACGCGCTTCCAATCCTTCGGCGAGGATCGCATCCAGCTGGGCGTCGAGTGCGTAGAAAAGCGTGAGGGCAGGTGTGCTCGGTGTCTGGTTTCTCCGCGCATAGGCATCGAGCTCGACGAGGTCGAAGTACACGCCCCGGCCCTGTACGCTGCTCGCTCGATCGATGAAGCTCGCCGACGCCACGCCGAACGATAGCCCCGGAGGAAGAGCCAACGCTTTCTGCGAGCCGGTAAGTACATAATCGAGATTCCATTCGTCGAACCGCAGTTCTGCTCCGCCTAATCCGCTGACGCTGTCGATCAGGCACACGCAGCCATGTCGGTGCGCGCAATCGGAGATGGCACGTACATCGTTCAGCGCACCGGTTGAAGTTTCCGAGTGAGTGACGGTGATTGCCGCGTACTGCCGCATCGACAAACGTTGGTCGAGCTGCGGTATGGCGTGGACCTGTCCCCACGCGACGTCGTAGCGATCGACTTCCCTCCCACACATCAGGGCGATGTGCGCAAAGCGCTCCGAGAAGGCTCCATTCACCAGACAAAGAACGCGGCCTTGCGGCGCACAGCGGATTGCCGCCTCCATCATCCCGGTACCGGAAGCGCTATTGATGTAGACCGGTCGCTCAGTCTTGAAAACCGGACGAATCCTTTCCTGAAGTCGACAGAAAAGGTCCTCGAATTCAGGACCGCGATGCGGCAGCATGGGGCGCATCATGGCCGTCATGATTTCTTCCCGTACCTCTGTCGGTCCGGGAAGGAAAAAGGTGCCGAAGTTCTTTGACAATTTCATTTCAGGATCAGATCTCTGAGTTGATCAAAACTGTCCACCACGAAATCAGCGCGCTCGATGACCGGCTCGCGTCTGGTAAATCCGGTGAATGCAGCAAAGCTCGTCACCACGGGTTTCATCTCACAGTCAGTCATGCCATCGCCGACGGCGAGGACCGGAACTTTCAGGCCCAGCCGCTGGACAGTAACTCGTTTCCCCTCTTGTCGCGTCAGCAGCGAAGTATTCTCGAACCCGGCGTACTCGCCGTTCCGCTCGAAGAAAACGGAGACCGCGTACAGCGAGTCTTCGGATACACCCAGTTCCTGTGCCAGTGGAATGATAGCTTCGCGGAGTCCGCCGCTCACCATCACAAGCTTGATACCATTGGCTCTCAGTTCTGCGAGTGTCGCCTTTGCGCCAGGTGCGACACGCTCAATGTATTCGCGGCCAAGAGCTTCGATTTCACGCGCTGATGGTTTGACTGCATTCATTCGCTCGCTGTACACAGCCTCGATTGGCAGATCTCCCTTCATCGCGCGCTCGGTCAGCGCCGAGCTCCACGCCGACATCTCAGGCCCCCTGAGAGAGGACAACCAATCGATGCCTTCGATTCCGCTCAAAGTGGAATCGACATCGAATACAACCGAGTTGTACTTACTCATAGAATGTTGCCGGGGGCGAGCAGTTGGAGTGGGTCCAGCTCCTTCTTCACCACACTCATCATCGCGATTTGCAGTGAATTCATCTGCAGTGGCAGCCACCGACGCTTGATCTTTCCTATTCCGTGCTCGGCGGCAACCGTGCCGCCCAGTGCGAGCACCTGCTGCAAAGTCTGCTCAACTACTCTTTCTATGGTAGCGAGCTCGGTTGAATCACGAGCTATGAAGTTCTGGTGCGGGTGACCGTTGCCCGCGTGGCCATAGATAACGGGCTGAGCGATGCCCGCTTCACGCACGAGACGGCGCGCTATCGCAATGGCGTCCGCCAATCGCCGATACGGAACTGCCCAATCCGTCGAGACCTTTCTGCCGCCGGCGTCGCGGTGTCGGCCGCCGCGTTCATTCATTGTCGCCGGCACGCTGTGCCGAAACCGTCTCGCATCCCGCAGCTTTGCATCGCCCTGGAAAACGAGCGGCTCGATGTCAGATGACTCGCCGATCGTTTCAGCCCACCGGATCATCGTAGTATCGACATCGTCAACGATCTCTTCCTCGACGTAGATCATTCCCTTCGCCTCGGCAGGCAATGCAGAGCCGGTGGGACTCTCTCGCGCAATCGCCAGCGCGAGCTCGTCGAAGTACTCGATGCATCGCGGGGAGAGGAAACGGTTTTCCCGCGCTGTGACTACGAATTCCAGCGCGTCCTCTTCCCGCGCGAAGAAAACCGCCAGCCCGATTACTTCAGCCGGCAAGGGAAGCAGGGAAAGCTCGGCGTCGACGACGATTCCGAGCGTTCCTTCGCTACCAATGAACCAATCGATTGGATCATGCGCGAATGCATAGCCGACGGTGTTCTTCTCCAGATTCGACCGACGAAACTCTTTAACCTCGCCGCTCGCCATGAGCACTGTCAGCGACTGCACGTACTTTCGCGTCGCTCCGTATTTGAAAGTGCGCGCTCCTGATGCGTTGCAGGCGATCGCCCCTCCGATCGTGGACTCTTCTTCGCTGGTTGGATCGGGAGCGAAGAGCAAACCGGCAGCAGCGGCCTTTCTCTTCACATCGGCAACGAAAGCACCCGGTCCTGCCCTGATCGTCCGCTCGCCAGCGTCGACTTCAGAGATTTGATCGAGGCCGCGCATAGATAGCAGGATCCCTTTGTCTGTAATCGACGCCGCGGTGGTGCTGGATTGAGCGCCGGCACATGTCACCGGAATCCGGTCCGTGCGCGCACGCCGCATGACTTCAGCGACTTCTTCTATTGAATCAGGACGGGCAACGAATTCAGGCAGCATACGTAAGCCCGAAGCATCGGCTTCGTAAGCCTGACGCACCCCTTTGTCGCTCAGAAGCTCGATTGTCACCCTGGGTTAAAGCAGACTACGGCAGCTGACGAAACGTCAGGCAGTCGCAGCAGCGATTGTCGGACTGCTTCACTTATATCTCCGTCGACGGATACAGCCGCCAGCGCCTGACCACCCTGCGCGAGACGAGCCTGATGATACTCGGCGATATTGACGCCGGCCTCGCCCAGCAACGTGCCGACGCGCCCGATTACACCGGGGACGTCGTTGTTGGTCAGAATCAGAAGTGTGTCTCGCGGCTGAACATCGACATGAAAAGCGCCGATCCTCGTCAGCCGTGCTGGAGCGCCGGGCTGTGCAGTTCCAGCAATCGCGACTTCCTGCATGCCGCCGCTCAGTCTCACTTCGACTACGTACGGGTTCTCCTGCACGGCGGTCTCGGTCGTCGAAAGATCGATCCCACGGTTCTCAGCGATCGAGCGAGCATTGATAAGATTCAATCGCTCCTGTTCGACCGTCCCCTCGAGCAAGCCGCGCGCAGCTGACGCTAGCAGCGCACTCTTCGCCGCCGACAATCCCGAACCCGATCGCACGTCGACTCGCTGAACGACGCGCATTCCCTGAGTCGCGAGAATGGCACGTCCGACCGCTGCCGCCCGGCGCGCCAGCGTCAATGCTGGTTGGACGTCTGACCACTGGCCGCCGACATCTGCGACATTGATCGAGCGAGACAGCTCACCACTCATCAGCGCGTCACGAACTGCCAGGCAGACATCCACCGCAACGTTGCGTTGCGCCTCTGTCGTAGACGCACCGATGTGTGGCGTCAGCAAAACGTTCGGGAGAGTGCGCAGCGGATGATCCGCTGAGAGAGGCTCTTTCTCGTAGGCATCGATCACCGCACCAAGGAGATGATCGTTGGCGAGTACCTCGAGCAATGCCTTTTCATCAACGATGCCGCCACGTGCCATGTTCACTACAATTGCCTGGCGCGGCAGGCGTCCAAGCTCCCGTTTTCCGATCATACCCGTTGTTTCATCGGTCAGCGGTGTGTGCACCGTCAGAACGTTCGATTCAGCGAGTAGATCGTCGAGAGATTTCATTTCCTGAACGCGCAGTGCCTCGAACCTGCTTTGCGCGATGTACGGGTCATACCCGACCACGTTCATGCCGAACGCCCGGGCGCGCGTGGCCACCTCACCACCGATGCGTCCCAGTCCGACGATGCCGAGAGTGCGACCCTTTAGCTCCGAGCCAAGTAGCGCAGATCGATCCCAGCGGCCCGCATGCATTGAGCTATCAGCTCGCGGGATGTGGCGCAGCAGCGAGATCACCGAGCCGAAGAACAGCTCGGCGACGGCAATCGTGTTCCCGGCGGGAGCGTTGATTACCGCTACCCCCAGCGAAGTCGCGGTATCCAGTGCAATGTTGTCGACGCCTACGCCGGCTCTGCCGACGACCTTGAGCCTGGTGGCTTTTTCGAGCACGTCGGCTGAGATGCGCGTCGCACTACGTCCGACAATGGCGTCATAGTCCACGATTCGTGCGAGCAGCTCGTCCTTCGGAAGTGTCGGAACCTCGTCGACCTTGATTTGTGGCTCCGCCGAGAGGATCGCCACGCCCTCCGGATCGATTTCGTCCGTCACCAGAACGCGATATGTCACCGGGTCTCCATCCAGTTTCGCAGAATTGATTCGTCGGCTCCGATCAGCACCTGATTGCCGTTGCGGACAAGCGGAATTCGAAGAAGCAGCGGTTCTTCGGAGAGCTTCTCGAGCCAGCGTTCGTCCGAAAGTTGCGCATACCGAAGGCCGAGCTCATTGAAGCGTTTTGAATCTCGATCGACGAGTGCCATCACACCAAACTTCTGGGCGAAGCGGCGTAGCTCGCCAAGTGCTGCGGGTCGCTCCATTAGATCGACGAAGTGCGTTTTAATTCTTCTCTCGGAGAAAAAACGCAGGGCCTTCCGTGTTTCAGCACTTTTTTTGATGCCGAATATTTGCACTTCCAAGTTTGGTCGTGGCCGCTAAGGACGGTGGGATAGATCTGGCAGGAATCGTTAATGAGCGCTGACATAATCTATTCGCCCGCGTGGTGGATTCCCGGTGGCCACCTGCAAACATTGTGGGGGAAATTCTTTCGCCGACAACCAGCCGCGCCAACCAGGCTCGAACGATGGGAGACCCCAGACGGTGATTTTCTGGACCTTCACCGGATCGATCGGCCGCCGGGCACGCCGCGCGTTTTACTCCTGCACGGACTCGAAGGAACCATTCGCTCACATTATGCTCAGGGTCTGCTGAACGAAGCTGTTCGGCGCGGTTGGGGTGCCGATCTTCTGATTTTCCGGTCCTGTGGACCCGAGCTAAACCGAGCCAGACGATTCTATCATTCTGGCGAGACCGAGGATCTATCGTTCGTTCTCGACAGAGTCATCAAGGAGTATTCCGGCTCGCCGCTCGGGCTCGCCGGCGTCTCCCTTGGCGGGAATGTGCTGCTCAAGTTCCTGGGTGAGCGCGGCAGCAAGTTGCCGCCGCAAGTCAAGGCAGCCGCTGCGGTTTCCGTCCCATTCGACCTCGCTCGATCTGCGACGCGGATCAACCAGGGATTCTCCCGCGTTTACCAGCGTTTTTTCCTGGGATCGCTCCGCGGCAAGGCGCTGCAGAAGGCTATCCGCTACCCTGATCTGGCGCCGGTAGAGCGAATTCGCGCCTTGAGAACCCTCGAGGGTTTCGACGATCTGATAACGGGCCCGCTACATGGCTTCAGAAACGCGCAGGACTACTACCAGCGCTCGAGCTCATTGTCTTTTCTCGAACGAATTAGACTCAAAACGCTACTTTTAAGCGCGATCGATGACCCGATGCTGCCGCGGGAAGTATTGATCGAGGTCCGCCAGGTTGCAGATCGTAATCCCGCGCTCTGTCTCGAGTTTCCTGCAAGAGGAGGTCACGCTGGATTCATCGCTGGCTCGAGACCGTGGCGCCCATTTTATTATGCCGAGTATCGGGTCGGAGAATTCTTGGCCGATGCGTTTGCTGAACCTTCACAACTGCAGGCAGCTGCAAACGGGAGTCGCTGACATGCGAAACTACACCAGGTCCACAGTTGCTCTAGTTCTTTCATTGGCGGCGGCTTGTACAACCAACAAGGTCGTGCCTGCTGCCGACACACATGACCATGCGGTGACGACCGTTGCCACAGCAGCACCGCAGTCGGCTGCACTGCCAGCTGATGCCGCTGGCGCGCCGGCAAGACTGAGCTCATCGCCGCGTCATGGCGAGTGGGCGATGATACGCACCGGAACCGGCGACAGCATCCGCGCCTGGGTCGTGTACCCCGAGCGAAGCACAAAAGCGCCGGTCGTACTGGTTGTACACGAGATTTTCGGGTTGTCATCGTGGGTACGCGGTGTCGCGGATCAGCTGGCCGCAGACGGATTCATTGCGATCGCACCGGACCTGTTGACGATGAAGAATCTGCCGCAAGGCCCGGACAGCGTGGTCGCACCGCTTGCTACGGCGGCGATCAGGACGCTCGATGCAAACTGGGTTCAGCAGCAGCTTGACGCGGTTGCCCGATACGGGATGTCACTGCCCGCCGCAAAGCAGAAGTACGGGATCGTCGGATTCTGCTGGGGTGGAGGGGTGTCATTCGCGCACGCCGTGCACTCGCCCACTCTTGGCGCATCTGTCGTCTACTACGGCGTATCGCCCAAAACGAGCGACCTTGCCTCGGTCCGCGCGCCGGTCCTCGGCCTCTACGCGGGAAATGACGCGCGAGTCGACGCGACCATCCCGCCGGCGGATTCAGCACTCAAGTCGTTGGGCCGAACCTATGTGCCCACTATTTATCCCGGCGCGGGACATGGATTCCTCAGACAACAGACGGGGATGGATGGCGCGAACATGAACGCGACCAAAGCAGCGTGGCCTGCAACGATTGCGTGGTTCAGGAAGTACCTCGAGTCCTAAGAACTGACCGCGTAACTCTCCACAGTCTTTCGAGTTTGACCGTACTAACCGTTGTTTTTCTCATCGCGTTCATCGTCAGCCTGGTGCTGGCGGTGATCGCGATGCTACACGGCGTCGAGTACACGCGACCCAATCGCACACGGGCTCCTTCTCCGTTTTTCAACCTGCCTTCCTATGCTGCGTTTGGGTTTGGCTTCGGAGTCGTAGGCTACCCACTCGCAACCCGAACACATTTGCCTCCCTGGGCGGTCTTGCTGATTGCAGGCATTGCCGGCGTTGCGACCGTCAGCGGCATGATCACTTTGCTGGCAAGGTGGGCGCTTCGCGGTTCGGCTAACGCCGTCACTGACGAGCACGAGATTCAGGGGCAGCTGGCAGTCGTCACGCGCGACATCAAGCCAGATAGTTCTGGCGAGATCAGCTACGAGGCCTTTGGCAAGAAGGTAAGAATTCCCGCTCTTCCAATCAGCGCCAAACAACTTCCTGCCGGCGTTGACGTTGTCATCGACCGCATCGAGAACGGTATCGCGTTGGTCGAGGAGTGGGCCGTAGTGGAGCAGCGACTCTAGCGCGCCTGACGTTCGCGGGCACGCACATACACAGACAGCCAGTCAGGCCAGTTTCCACTCAGGTCGAAGAAATCATCGAAGTAGATCAAGCCACTCTTCTCCAAGTCGTCGATCAGCTGCGGAATCATATCGTCGGACGGTAGCGGCCCAATCGCGACCAGGTTCTCTTCGACATGAAACTCCTCGTCGGTGAGATTGTACCTCTCATCAATCACAGAGCGCGACAGCTTCGCTCGCTCGAATGCACTTCGACGAATCAGAATGCTGCCTCGATTATGTTCGAGCTCAATTGGCATTATTAGGTTCGATAAGGTACTAACAGTGGCTTGGATTTTTCTTTGGCCGCGTAGAGAATATCCTCTACGGCGTCTTAGATAGCGCCGAGAACTCCAGTAAACGCGTTGTATCTTTAATCTATGGCTGTACTTCCACGTTTTGAGTCTATGTTCGACGTAGTCGTCATCGGCGCTGGTCACGCCGGTACTGAAGCCGCAGTTGCGGCGGCTCGGCTCGGTGCACGCGTCGGGCTGATCACCAGTGCGCTGGAGACCATCGGGCAGATGTCGTGCAACCCTGCCATCGGCGGCGTCGCAAAGGGGACCGTTGTACGTGAGGTCGACGCCCTCGGCGGAATCATGGGTAAGGCGACCGACCTCGCGATGATCCAATTTCGCATGCTCAACCGCAGTAAGGGTCCGGCGGTGTGGGCGCCACGCGCACAATGCGATCGAGGACTCTATCGTCGGTCTGTGAGATCTCTGCTCGAGCAACAGCCGAATCTGCAAACCATTCAGGGTACCGTTGCACGACTGGTTTTCGCGGGCAGCGAAGATCGACTCGCGGGAGTGGAAACGCTGGAAGGCAGAAAGTTCGGTGCGCGCAGTGTTGTCATCACCACCGGGACGTTCCTGCGCGGCCGCATTCACATCGGCACCGACACCCACCTCTCTGGCGGCAGAGCGGGTGAGTCGGCGACGACCCATCTCGCGGAACAGCTTGAGAGCGCGGGCCTGACAGTAGCGCGGTTCAAGACCGGTACACCGCCGCGCATCGATGGTCGTTCAGTCGATTTCAGTCAGCTGGAAATTCAGGAGAGCGAGATCGAGCAGTTCGATTATTCGTGGTCGCACTTCTGGCCGGACAGGCGTAGACAGGAAAGTCTAACGCGCCATCCTCCTCAGCTACCGTGCTGGATCACTTTCCTCGAGGCCGAGGGAAAGCAGATCATCGCTGACAACATCGCGAAGTCGGCGATGTACGGCGGAGCGATATCCTCGCGCGGCCCGCGGTACTGTCCATCAGTTGAGGACAAGATCGTGAAGTTCCCGGCAGCAGAAAGGCATCAGCTTTTCCTGGAGCCGGAGGGCCACGACACCAGCGAGCTTTATGTAAACGGGTTGTCGACGTCGCTACCGGCCACGGTACAATTGGAGATCCTTCGATCGGTGCGCGGTCTCGCCGACGTGCGTATGAATCGTGCCGGGTACGCGATCGAATATGACTATTACCCGCCCACTCAGCTCGACTCGTCACTGCAGGTAAAGGCGGTGCCCGGACTCTACTTCGCTGGTCAGATCAACGGCACCACTGGTTACGAGGAAGCTGCTGGGCAGGGGCTGGTTGCGGGAATGAACGCTGCGCTGGCGACGCAGGATCGCGCGCCGATCGTGCTTGGTCGAGAGACTTCCTATATCGGCGTGCTGGTCGACGATCTGGTCACCCGCGGTGTCGACGAGCCTTACCGTCTATTTACCTCGCGGTCGGAGTTCCGGCTTACCGTGCGGCAGGACAATGCGCTAAGGCGACTGGCCCCGATTGGCATCAGGCTTGGCGTATTTGGCGATCGGGAGCGCGAGGTAATTGCGCAGCGCATTGCGGGCGAAGACGAAGCACTGCGACTAGCCGAAACGACCAGCATCCGGCCAGATGAAGCAGCGACGATTCTCGCTGAAGCAGGGAGTGCTCCTCTCGTCCATCCGCTCCGGATTGTCGAGGTTGCCAGGCGTCAGGAGACTTCTTTGCGCCAGCTGCTGAATGCCGTCGGTGTTGGTGCCGACCTGAGCACCGAAGCGCTCGTCACCGCGGATTTGGAGATCAAGTACGCCGGCTATTTCGAGCGCGAGCGAGCCCAGGCCGATCGCATGCGTCGCATGGGTGACTTCGTGCTCGATCCCGATCT
>Ga0114129_10015231_pt1 | contig 10944 bp, 12 predicted proteins | sample RhiMetdeltSRZDD1_FD_80071 | JGI IMG/M metagenome (GOLD analysis project Ga0114129, IMG submission 80071) | Populus rhizosphere microbial communities from Tennessee, USA - Rhizosphere MetaG P. deltoides SRZDD1 (version 2) (version 2) | ecosystem: Host-associated > Plants > Roots > Rhizosphere >... | reverse complement strand
CGACGGCCCTCCCGGTAGTAGGCGGTGTAGCCGCCGTCGGGGTCACGGAACCGCTCCCAGGAGTCGAAGTACGAGACGTTGGGCGTGACCCCCGCGGCGTACCGGATGATCTCGTTCTGGCGCCGGGAGTGCACCCGGAAGCGCGGATCGGCCGACATCGGCAGCCCCGCCCAGATCAGCTTTGCGCCGCGCGACGTCCCGATCCGCATCATCAGCAGGACGCGCCGGCGGTACTCGGCCGGCCACGCGCCGGTCCCGATCGGGGCCTCGAGCGCCCCGCTCACGGACTGGAGCGACTGGTGGTCGTTCTCGCCCAGCATCACGATCACCAGGTCCGGATCGAAGCGGTCGACGATCCGGCGCATCGCGAACGGCCAGTTGAAGTAGTCGGGACGGCTGAGCCCGGTCGAGATCCGCCCCTGCCGTGAGACCCGCACCCACTTGGGGCGGAACACGCGCTCGGCGAAGTACCCTAATCCGGCCGCGAGCGAGTCGCCGACGACCACGACGCGGAGCCTCCGCGTCGTGGTCGGCGACCGGATCGGCTCGCTGTCTTCGGAGCGGCCGTCCGTTCCGCCCTCGCCCTCGCCGGGTGCGACCGGGATGTCCTCGGGAGGCGGGACGAACGCCGACCCGCCTCGCTCCGGGTCGCGCCCGACGGCGCGTTCGATCGCGTCGGCGATCTCGTTCAGCCTGAGCCAGTCGCTCACCGCTGCGATCGGCGTGAGTACCGCCAGGGAGACGGACCGCCGAACCCCCAGGGGTGACGCCTCCGCCGCTCGTTTCAGCGTCGGCGCGTACAGGCAGGTCCACGTGAGCAGCGCCACCAGGACCACGATCAGCACCCGGCCGGCCGGCATGAGCCGACGGCCGTACGGCGAGTGCCCCCTGGCCTGCAGTTCGTCCTCCCACGATGGCTCTTCGGTCACCGATCGCTCCTCAGAACTGGAAGTAGATGAACGGGGCCACGCCGGCCGGCCCCATCACGGCGATGACCAGCAGGGCGATCGCGAAGACCACCCCGAGGGGCACCGGCTTCAGTCGGGACAGGCCCGACTGCAGCCGGAGCCCCACCTGGCGTGGCCAGAACTGGAGCGCGAGCATCCCGGCGATCGTGAAGACGACCAGGGGTGTCACGAACTCGCTCGGCGTCAACCACCCCGTCACCAGTCGAGCGAGCAGGGACACGGCGGTTCCGATCGAGTCCGCCCGGAAGAAGGTCCACCCCACGCAGACGAGGGCGAACGTCGCCGCCCGCTGCCGCCACAGTGTCCATCCGGCCTGGGCTTCGGTCGCGCCGCGGCCCAGCCGGAAACGGTGCGCGACCAGCAGCGCTCCGTGATAACCACCCCAGAACACGAACGTCCACGCAGCCCCGTGCCACAGGCCGCCGAGGAGCATCGTGACCATCACGTTGAGCGAGGTGCGGCGCTCGCCCTTCCGGTTCCCCCCGAGCGGGATGTACACGTAGTCGCGCAGCCAGCGCGAGAGCGTCATGTGCCAGCGGCGCCAGAAGTCCTGGATCGACGTTGCCGCGTACGGCCGATCGAAGTTCTTCGGGAACCGGAACCCCAGCAGCTTCGCGACGCCGATCGCGATGTCGGTGTACCCGCTGAAGTCGGCGTAGATCACGACCGCGTAGCCGAGGATCCCGAACAGCGCATCGGCGGAGCTCCGGCGCGCGGGATCGCCGAAGACGGGGTCGACGATCTGCGCCGCGAGATAGCTCGAGACCACCACCTTCTTGAAGAGGCCACCCAGGATCAGCCACGCGCCACCGATCAGATCCACGTGGCGCTCGTCGCGCCGCTCGTCGAGCTGCGGGATCAGCTCGTTCGGACGGACGATCGGCCCCGCCACCAGGTGCGGGAAGAACGACAGGTACAGGAACGCGTTCGTCCAGCCGGTCACCTCCGTGTCGCCGCGGAACACGTCCACCACGTAGGAGATCGCCATGAACGTGTAGAAGGACACCCCGACCGGGAGCACGACCTGGATCAACGGGATCGGTGACGAGACCCCCAGCAACGAGAGCGTGTTCGTCGCGTTGACCGCGAAGAACCCGTAGTACTTGAAGAACGCGAGCGGCGCGAGCAGCAGCGCCACAGCGACCGCGTTCAGGACCAGCCGCGATCTCGGGCTCTGCGCGCGGGCGACGGCGATCGCGCCGAGCTGGGCCAGCGCGCTCACGCCGAAGAGGAGGAAGACGAACCGCCAGTCCCACCAGGCGTAGAAGACGTAGCTCGCGGCGATCATGAAGAGCTTCCAGGCGTCGGCGCGGTGGTTCAGCAGCCAATGACCCAGGAAGACCAGCACGAAGAAGATCGCGAAATCGATCGTGGGGAAGAGCATCCCGCCCGGATGCTAGCCCGGTGGCCGGACGAGTTCCGTCAGCCTCCGGCCGCGATCAACCTGCTCCACGAGGGGACGTCCCGAGGTCGACATCCTCCGCGGATCGCGGTGCCCGAGCCTCGACCCGTGCGTCCGGTCCTGGCCCCGCGCCGCCGGTCCCCGAGAGCGCACCGAGGTAGACCCCGACCAGCACCAGGGGGGCGCCGAGGACGAGGCTGACGGTCACGGGCTCGCCGAGCAGGAGTGCGCCGCCGATCACCGACACGATCGGGAAGAGCACGAACTGGTAGCTCGCCGCCGACGCGCTCCACCGCCGGATCACGTAGACGACCAGCATGAACAGGAACGGAGACGCGATCGCGAGGTACACGACCGCGGCCCTCACGCTCGGTGATCCCGGCAGCGCGAGCGTCTCGCCGGTGACGAGGGCCGTTCCGAGGAGGGCGACGGCGCCGACGGACATCCCGATCGCGTTGGTGACGACCGGATGCGCGTCGCGGAGGAGCTGGAGCACGATCCCGGATTCCGCGGCGGCCGCGGCGGCGACGAGGATCGCGAGGACCGAGGCGACCCGCAAGTCCCCGGCCAGCGCGCCCGACGACATCACGCCGATCCCGGCGAGCGCGACGAGCGCGCCCCCGACGGAGCGCAGCCGCAACGGTTCGAGCCGGTGCGCCGCGGCGAGGAACACCGTGAGCAGGGGGACCGACGCCATGATCGTTCCGCCCAGCCCCGCGGGGACCTCCTGGGATCCCCAGTAGAAGAACGCGTACGCGAGCGAGAACGAGAGGATCCCGTAGACGATCGGACCGGCGAGCATCCGTCCCTTCGGCACCCGGTATCGACCCCGCACGACGAGCAGCCACAGGATCGCGGAGGCGCCGAGGAATCGGAGCGCGGCTCCCCAGAACGGTTCGAGCTCCCGGTTGCTGAACCGCACCGCGACGATGTTCGAGCCCGCCAGGAGGACGACCCCGACGAACGCGCCCAGGATCCGTCGATCGGGGACGCGCTCGGCCACCGCCGGATGATAGGCCGCGCTAGCCTGTGACCAGTCCCGACCCTGGAGGCTCGATGTCCCGAGAGATCGACTGGCACGTGTTCGACAAGGCGGCGGAGATCACGGCCTCGGCCGTCCGCGGCGCGATGGGTTCGGAAGGCAGCAAGCCGGCGACCTACGTCGGCGAGGTCTTCCGCGAGGCCTACGCCGCGCTCCGGAGCGCCGCCGACGAGATGCCCTCGAAGGACCAGAAGCCAGGGTTCTGAGCGATCGCCCCCGATGGACGCGGACGCGCTCCGCACCGCCCTTCTCGCGTGGTACCGGCCTCGGCGCCACGCGTACGCGTGGCGCCGAGGCCGGCGGGATCCCTATCGGGTCCTCGTCTCGGAGGTGATGCTGCAGCAGACGCAGGCCGCCCGGGTCGAGCCGATCTACGAGGCGTTCCTGATCCGCTTCCCCGACGTGGGCGCGCTCGCCGGGGGCTCGCGCGCCGACGTCCTCCGGGCCTGGGACGGGCTCGGGTACAACCGGCGGGCGGTCGCCCTCCACGAAGCGGCCCGGACGATCGTCCGGGAGCACGCCGGCCGCGTCCCGACGGATCCCGAGGTGCTTCGGGGGCTCCCCGGGATCGGTCCGTACACGGCCGCGGCGATCGCGGCGATCGGCCACGGCCGGCCGATCGCCGCGATCGAGACGAACATTCGGCGGGTGTGCGCCCGGGTTTTCCGCGGCCGCGAGCCCGACGAGGTTCCCGCCGCGACGATCGCCACCGACGCTGCCGCGTGGCTCGACGGGGTGTCGCCCGGAACCTGGCACCAGGCCGTGATGGATCTGGGCCGGCTCGTCTGCCGGCCGGCGCCGCGGTGCCCGTCGTGCCCGCTCGCCTCGGGCTGCCGGTTCCGTGCGAGCGGGCGAACCGGCCGGCCCTCGAGCCGATCCCAGGGCCGGTTCGAGGGGAGCACGCGCCAGGTCCGCGGCGCGATCGTCGGCGCGCTCCGCATACGGAGCTCGCTCGATCCGGCCGGACTCGCCGCGGCGACCGGTCTCGCATCGGCCCGGATCGCTGCCGCCACGCGTTCCCTCCTGGCCGAAGGACTCGTGGAAGAGACCAGAGCCGGCCGCTTCCGCCTGCCGCGTCGTTGACGCGACCGTAAGCCTTTGCTTACATCACGGCGTGGAGGCCGCGCTGAAGGCGATCGCAGAGCCGCGCCGGCGAGAGATCCTCCGGCTGGTCTGGGACGCCGAGCGATCCGCCGGTGACATCGCCTCGCACTTCGAGGTGAGTCGACCGGCGATCTCGCAGCACCTCAGGGTCCTGCGTTCGGTAGAGCTCCTGACCGAGCGCAAAGACGGGACCCGGCGGCTCTACCGTGCCAACCACGACGCGCTGGCGGAGCTCCAACGATCGCTCGAGGCGTTCTGGGGCGACGGCTTGGCGACGCTGAAGCGAGAGGTGGAATCCGAGGAGAGGAGGCGGGGTGGACGTCGGTGAGCTCACCGTCACGACGGAGGTGCGGATCGAGGCGTCGCCCGACGCGGTGTTCCCGTTCCTGGTCGAGCCCGACCGGATCGTGCGATGGAAGGGGGTCGAGGCCGAGGTGCAGCCCACGCCCGGCGGGACCTACCGGATCAACGTGACCGGACGCAACGTCGCGGTCGGCGAGTACGTCGAGGTCGATCCTCCTCGGCGCGTGGTCTTCACGTGGGGCTGGGAGGGCGACCCGCAGCTGCCGCCGGGATCGTCCACCGTGACGATCGAGCTGATCCCCGACGGCGGCGACACGATCGTGCGTCTCACGCACTCCGGGTTGCCGGATGGGGCCGACGCGGCGCAGCTCGAGGGCTGGAAGCACTTCTTGCCCCGTCTGGCCGAGGTGGCGAGCGGCGGCGACCCCGGTCCGGACCCCTGGGTCCGCACCGATGACGCCGGCGAACCGGGCCCGATGGGATGACCGAACGCGCCGGCCCGAAGATCATCGGGACGGCAGGGTTCCCCGGCAGCCGCGAAGCGGTCCGGCGTTCCATCAACGACCTCGCCCCGCGCTGCGAACGACCGGCCGGGTTCGAGCGGGACGAACCGCTCGCGGGTGCCGGCCGCTGACCGATATCGGCCGTTGACGCTCCCGAGAGGACGCGCGTATCGTCATCCGGTGCGATCGAGAACGGTTCTCATTCTCGCTGGTGTCGCCACGGTGGTGGCCTCGTGCGGCCGCGCGTCGTCGGCGACCGAGGACGGCCGGATCTCGATCGTGACGAGCTTCTATCCACTCGAGTTCGCGGCCGAACGCGTCGGCGGAGACTGCGTCACGGTCACCGACCTCACGCCGCCGGGCGTCGAGCCACATGACCTCGAGCTGGCGCCCGACGATATCGCTCGGGTGGCGACGGCCGACGTCGTCTTCTACTTGGGCAGTGGGTTCCAGCCGGCGCTCGAGGAGGCGGTCCAGGAAGCCCAGGGGCGCCCGGTCGACCTGCTCCGAGTCGTCCAGACCGCCCCGGTGCCGTCTGGTGGTGAAGCAGGCCTCGCGGTCGACCCCCACGTCTGGCTCGACCCGACGCGGTTCCGAGCGATCGTCGAACGGATCGGACGGGTGCTCGAACGGGCGGCGGACGGATGCGACGGGATCCCGGCGCGAACCCGTGACCTGGCGCAGCGGCTCAGCGCGCTCGACCAGTCGTTCCGCCGTGGGCTCGCGCACTGCCGCTTCGACACGATCGTGACGAACCACGCCGCGTTCGGGTACCTCGCCGGCGCCTACGGGCTCCGACAGGAGGCGATCGCCGGCCTCGAGCCGGAGGCAGAGCCCAGCGCGCGGCGGCTGGCCCAACTGAGGGACCTCGTGCTGCGTCTCGGGATCACGACCGTGTTCACCGAAGAGCTCGTGTCGCCCAAGGTCGCGCGCACGCTCGCGTCCGAGGCCGGGATGAGGACCCAGGTGCTGTTCACGATCGAGGGGCTCACGCAGGAGGAAGCCGCTGCCGGCAAGGACTACCTGTCGTTGATGGAGGCGAACCTGGATGCACTCCATGGCGCGCTCGGCTGCGACTGACGCGCTCGCCGCCGCGCTGATCGACGTCCGCGGCGTCTCGTTCGCGTACGGGTCCACCCCGGTCGTCGAGGACGTGGACCTCACGGTCGCTCCGCGTGAGTTCGTGGCGCTCGTCGGTCCGAACGGGTCGGGAAAATCGACGTTGCTTCGGGTGATCCTCGGTGCGCTCACGCCGACCCGAGGGTCGGTTCGTCTCCTCGGTCGGGTGCCGGCCGAGCTCCGGGACCGCTGGCGACTGGGATACGTTCCCCAACGGCCCACGCTCGCCCCCGACGTGCCGGCGACGGTGCGCGAGATCGTGACGGCGGGTCGGCTGGCGCGCAGCGGCTGGTGGCGGCGTTTGCGCGACGTCGACGAACAGGCCGTCTCGCACGCGATGGAATCCGTCGACCTCGCCGAACTGGCCGATGAGCCCGTCAGGAAGCTCTCGGGCGGTCAACAGCAGCGGGCCTTCATCGCGCGAGCGTTCGCCAGCGAGCCCGAGCTGCTCGTGCTCGACGAGCCGATCGCCGGGATCGACGCCGAGTCGCAGCGCAGGTTCCGCGATTCGCTCGTCCATCTGATCCGATCACACGGCGCCGGCGTGCTGCTCGTCTCGCACGAGCTCTCCGCGGTCTCCGACGTGATCGACCGGGTGGTCGTCCTCAAGCGGACCGTGCAGTTCGACGGCCCGCCGGAGCGGCTGGTCCAGGAAGGGGTCAGCCTCGGCGTTCACCCGGAGGATCTGCCGCTCTGGCTCGAGGGACTCCGATGATCGCGGAGCTGCCGTTGCCGTATCCGTTCGAGCTCGGGTTCATGCAGCGTGCCTTGGTGGCAGGCCTCGTGGTGGGCTTGTTCGCACCGTTGATCGGCACGTTCCTGGTGCAGAAGCGGCTCTCCTTGATGGGCGACGGCATCGGCCACGTCGCCTTCGCCGGCGTCGGCGCAGGGCTGCTCGTCGGCGTCTATCCCCTCTGGACCGCCCTGGCGTTCGCGATCGTCGGGGCCCTCGGTGTGGAATGGCTCCGGGCGCGGCGGAAGGCCGGCGGCGATCTCGCGCTCGCGCTCTTCTTCTATTCCGGTATCGCGTTGGGCGTCGTGCTCGCGAGCGCGCGCGGCGGGTTGAGCGTCAGTGTGCTGGGGTTCCTGTTCGGGCAGCCCCTGACGGTCGATCCGGCCGAGATCGCTGTGATCCTGCTGCTCGGTGCGGCCGTGGTCCTCGTCGTCGTGACGTTACGGAGGGTCCTTTTCGCGATCGTCACGGACGAGGAATGGTCGAGGGTTGCCGGGCTTCCCGTTCGCAGCATGAACGCGCTCCTTGCGACCCTCACCGCGGTGGCCGTGGTCGCGTCGATGCAGATCGTGGGGATCCTGCTGATCGCGGCCCTGATGGTGTTGCCGGTCGCCACGGGCCAGCTCCTCGGCCGGTCGTTCCGTGGCACGATCGCCGTCGCCGTCGCGGTGGGCGTCGGGTCGGTCATCCTCGGGCTCTCCGCATCTCGGATATGGGGACTCGCGCCAGGCGGCGCGATCGTGCTGGTGGCGGCGCTCGTCTTCCTCATCGTCGCGGTGGTCCGGCATTCCATCCCCGGAGGGTTCGCCGTGGAGGTTGGGGGATCGTGAGATCGGAAGCCGGCTCGCTGGATCGGACGGTCGAGGACCGCCTCGCAGAGGTCGGTCAGCGGTACACCGCGCACCGGCGTTCGCTCATCGCCGCCCTCGCCGCTGCGAAGCGGCCCCTCGCGATCGCGGACCTCCTCACCGTGCTGCGCGGGGTCCCGCAGAGCTCCGCGTACCGGAACCTCGGCGTTCTCGAGGAGGCGGGCATCGTGCGGCGGGTGATCACCGAGGGCGACTACGCGAGGTTCGAGCTCGACGAAGGATTGACCGCGCATCACCATCACCTCGTGTGTGAGAACTGCGGGCGCGTCGAGGACGTCGAGATCCCCGGGACGTTCGAACGCTCGATCGACCGCACCCTCGAGCGGCTCGCTCGAGATGCGGGGTTCGCGACGGTCGGGCACCGCCTCGACCTGATCGGGAGGTGTCGCAGTTGCGCGTAGCGCAGCCGCGCCACGACCTGTCGGCGCCTACGACCGGATGACGAGGTCGGGGTGATGATGGGGACGTGCCGGCATCCTCTGGCGCGCGCGCTCCGATCCTGCAGGTGTTGGCCGGCGGGCTGGCGTTGCTCGCCATCGTCGGCCTGATCGCGCTCCGCCCGACCGGGAAGCGCCGGCCAGACGTGCCAGCGTTGTCGTCGTTCGAAGGGGTCTATCCCGCCAGCGTGGAACGGTTGACGGAGGGGACGTGTCGTGGCGGAGACCCGTCCACCAGGTGTGTGACGGCTCGCCTCCGACTCGCGGAGGGTCCCGACGCCGGGAGCTCGACGGTCGTCGAGCTCCCGGTCTCGGGACGAACGGCGTCACTGGGTGTCGGCGCAACGGTGCTCCTCGGTCATCAACCCGACGTGCCGGGCTTCGAGTACGTGTTCCTCGATCCCGATCGCCGGTCGCCACTGCTCCTCCTGACGGCGGTGTTCGCGGCAGCCGTGATCCTGCTGGGGCGCTGGCGAGGACTCTCCGCCCTCGTGGGTCTGGTCGCCACCCTGATCGTCCTGTTCCTCTTCGTCGTCCCGGCGATCCTTGATGGGCGCGATCCGCTGGCCGTCTCCCTCGTCGGATCGGTGGTGATCGCCTTCGTCGCGCTCTACCTGTCGCACGGGATCGATGTGCAGACGACCGTGGCGCTGCTCGGAACGATCGGTGGGCTGTTCTGCGCGGCGGTCCTGGCGGTGTTGTTCATGCGCCTAGCGCACATCACCGGGTCGGTGAGTGAGGAGGCGCTGTTCCTCACGGCCCTCGGGCCGAACATCGACCTACGCGGACTGATCCTGGGGGGCATGATGATCGGCTCGCTGGGAGCGATCGACGACATGACGGTGACGCAAGCGGCGGCGGTTTGGGAGCTCCGAGCCGCCGACCCATCCATGTCGGCGAGGCGCCTTCGTTCGGCCGGCATGCGGATCGGCCGTGACCATGTGGCGTCCACGGTGAACACGCTCGTGCTCGCGTATGCCGGAGCGTCGATGCCGGTGCTGATCCTGTTCGTCCTCTCCGGGCAACCCGCGTGGACCGTTGCGAGCGGCGAGATCGTCGCAACCGAGATCGTCCGTACACTCGTCGGGAGCATCGGGCTGGTGGCGTCGGTCCCGATCACGACCTGGCTCGCCGCTCGAACGGTCGCCGTCCAGGCCGGCCGGCATGTTCGAGTCACCACGTCCCCGATCGAAGCTCCTTTCGAGACCGCCTTCGGAGCCCCCGAGGAGCATCCGATCCCCGATCGGCGCCGGGACGTCTGGGTACGCTGGTTGCAGGAGCGGCGCCCAACCTCGATGTGATCGCGGGCTCGATGAGATCGGTCGGTATCCTTTGCGGGCCGGCGGTCCCGCCGGAGGCTCCCAAACCTACGCCATGACCGTCACGCAGACCGAACGCGACCTCATCGACCTGCCCGAGCTCCCTCGCCGGGGTCGATTCGGCTCCGGGTGGCTGATCGTCGGATTCGCGCTCGTCCTGCTGCTGGCCCTGGGGTGGCGGTTCATCGCGGACCCGTCGCTATCGGCCCCGACCCGCGACCCCGCCTGGTACACGTGGCGCGCCAGCGTGATCCTGGAAGACCAGCCGGGCGCGATCGCGGAGGAGTGGGGGCCGAACGGCCTGTTCTCCGGCGGCTACCGCGTCACGGTCCCGCTCGCGGGCGCGCTCCTCCAGCGCGTCGCCGGGATCAGCCCGTACAGCTTCAGCGCGTTCTTGATGCTGGGGATCCCGATCCTCACCGGGCTGGCCCTCGGAGCGGGCGCCTACCGGAGCCGCCGGGACGTGCTGATCGTCCTCCTCACGATGCTGGCCACCGCCGGCCTCTTCCTGACGACCCCGTACGTCGGCTACCTCGACAACACGACCGTCCTGTTCCTCCTCTGTCTGATCGTGGCCTTCGCCGACGAGGCGCGAACGTCGTGGGGCCCGCGCGTCGCGATCTTCGCGATCGGCGTGGCGGCCGCGTTCACGCACCCGACGACGTGCGTGCTGTTCGGCCTCTCGTTGCTGGGCGTGTGGGCCACGCACCTGGTGACCAGCCGGTTCCGGTTCGGCTCGGCGCTGCGTTCCGACGGTCCCCTGTTGCTGTCGACCGGCTTCGGGATGATCACCGGGCTCGCGCTGTGGGTGGTCGGCATCTGGGGACCCGGTGGACCGGACCTGTTGAAGGACGCCGCCCTGCCCCCGCCGTACACGGCCGCCTTCTTCCGCGAGCGGCTCGTCGAGTGGGTCACGTCGATGCAACCGGTGATCACGATCCCGCTGATCGTGATCGCGATCGTCTCGACGATCCTGGCGTCGAGGCGCGCCCGAACGCCGGCCGGCGAGTACGAGCAGGTGTCGATCTGGTGGATGTTCCCCCTGGCCGGTGGGCTCACGTTCCTCCTGGGCCAGGCGATCCCGTACTACCGGTTCATCAACGCCACCGCGGCCCCGATGGCCCTCGTCGGGCTCGGCGCCTTCG
>Ga0114129_10015230_pt1 | contig 10945 bp, 13 predicted proteins | sample RhiMetdeltSRZDD1_FD_80071 | JGI IMG/M metagenome (GOLD analysis project Ga0114129, IMG submission 80071) | Populus rhizosphere microbial communities from Tennessee, USA - Rhizosphere MetaG P. deltoides SRZDD1 (version 2) (version 2) | ecosystem: Host-associated > Plants > Roots > Rhizosphere >... | reverse complement strand
TGAGCAGGAACACCGCGCCCGGGATCATCTGCATCCCGAACACGAACGGGATCGCCAGCGCGATCGAGAGGCGGCCGCCGATGCCGGGCGTAACGCCGACGATCAGGCCGAGCAGCACGGCCAGCAGCATCAGCCCCATGGTCTGGGGCGAGGTCAGCATCGCATAGAGCGAGCTGAACATGATTTCGAGCATGAAACGCCTGGAACCCTGATTGTCGCGGTCGTCCCGTGCGGCGGATCAGGCGCGACGCAGAAGTGAGCGCCGAGCCGGACGGTTGGACCGGTGTCCTCCCCCGGCCTACGCATACGCCAAATCCGCGCCCGGTGGGAAGTGCCGGCGCCTTCGGCGCGGGCAACGGTCCCGGCGTGGCCGCAGCCCCGAAATACCGATGGAATCGGGGAAAAAGGCCGTTTTCCGCCCTTCCCATTCGCGCTGTCGGTTGCTACATAACCGCCGACGCCGCGCGGGCTCGCTCGCGTGCTTACCGTTGCCGCGGGGTGGAGCAGCCCGGTAGCTCGTCAGGCTCATAACCTGAAGGTCGTAGGTTCAAATCCTACCCCCGCAACCAAATCAGCCCGCCAGGTCAAATCTCTGGCGGGCTTTTGATTTCTCTCGTCGGCCAGGCGTACTTGGTGTGAACAATGGCCGTGCGATCTGCCACAGCCACGGCTAAATAGGCTGTCAACCAGACGCCGTGAGATCTCGATGATCGGCCAGCAACCTCCAATGGGCCCACGATGTATAAGCGAATTGACCATGTCGCTCTCCACGTTGGAGACCTTGAGCAATCAGCCGCCTTCTATGAACGTCATTTCGGGTTCAAGAACTATTTCCAGAACGCCGTGCCCGGAGGAACGCGGATAGCCTATCTGAGGCTCGGCGACACCGTGCTTGAGCTCACCGAACGTTCAGAAGGCTCGATGACAGGCTTCCACTTCTGTCTGGAGACGGACAGTTTTGATGCCTCGGTCGCGGAGCTCCAGGCTCAAGGAGTCGAGCTGATCCGGGCGCCCCATCAAACCGCCGCGCGAGAGCCCCGCGAACAAAACTGGCGACGGGTCGTGTTCCGCGGCCCCGATGGCGAGCAGATTGAACTGCGGGGATGATTTTGGTCGGTGTCAGGAGCGGGTGCTCGGCTTGCCGCGGATGACGAAGGAGCACTGGAGGACAAGATGGGCAGGTTCGTCATTCAGCCGCACGGTCGTCTGCAGGAATGGATTGCGGACGACCAGGGCTACTTCCGTGACGAAGGCCTGGACTACGAATTCAGGCACGGCCTGTCGATGGCGAGCGCGAAACGAATAGACCCCCAAGGTGCGGTGACCGAGATCCGGTCCGGAGCCTTCGAATCCTACAAAAGTGCCGGCGGCAACAAGGGCGTGAAGTCGGATATTTCCTGCGCCTGTCACTGGGCGGTCAATCAGGCCTCGGCCCAGCGCATCGGCAGGATGTGGCGCAAATCGTATGTGGCGACTCCGGGCGGCATCATGGTCCCGCCGGATTCGCCGATCCGAAAACCCGAAGATCTTGCAGGGCAGGAGATCGCGGTAGGCTATCATTCCGGCAGTCACTTCACGACCATCCAGGCGCTCGAGCCGTTCCTGCCGCGCGACCAGATCAAACTCAAGTTTGTCGGTTCGGTCTGGGCCCGCGTCGATGTCGCCGTCGGTCGCGATGTGCCGGCCACCAGCGTTTGGGGACTTACATTCCAGGTGCTGGAGCAATTAGGTTTCCGAAAGGTCGTCGATGCTTCCTTCATGATCGGCTTCATGTTTCCCGATGACGTGGATGAAGACGACGTGGAAAGATACATGAACGGGCTGCGGCGTGCCCAAATGGACCTCGATGTCGAGCCCGAGAAGTATAAGCACTATTACCTGAATGAAATTCCGGAGCGCTATCAGTCCAGGGTTGATGTTCGTCGTTTCTCGCCCGGAGAACGTATTGTATTCCTGCCGTATACCGACGCCACATACGCAAAGACGCAAGCCTGGCTCCAGGAGCGCAAGTTGTTCGAGGGGTCTGCGACTATCGCTTAGTTCTCGCCACTGATGACTCTTCGTGCCTACACGCCACGTACCGATCTTCGCGCATCGATGATGCTCAGTCGCCTCAGCGCGTCCGGGAGGGATGCATGCCTCGCTTGATGTTCAAGCCCGTTCACATGGGTCAGCTCAGGGAGATGCTGGACGAGCAGGTCTGGTACTCCTGGCAGGCGCCGTGGTCGTACCGGGTCATCGCTGTGGCCGGCTCGTGGCTCAGCATCTGGGCGGTGTTCAGGGTTCTGACCGCCTTCTCGCCCTATGCCGACACCAAAGGCGCCGGCGACGTCATTCCGATCGTCCTCATCGGATGGTTCGCCGGCGCGCTCGTCGCAGCACTGACGGCCATGATCGTCGCGGGCATCATCTCGTGGCTGGTGCGGCTGCTCACCGGCAAAGAGCTGTACTTTTCGACGTCGGCGCCCGATGGGCTGAAGGAGCTGGATTCCACCGCGGATTGGATGGCCGGAATGCCGATCATGCTTGGCCTGTTCGCCGGCTTCGCCTGCTGGTTCTTCGGCTTCGATCCGTCGTTCGGTCTTGCCGGAAAAATCGGAATTGGCTGAGGCCGCGCCTGCGCGGTTCACCCGCGCGCTTGCCGCCATATTTCAGCCAAGGATCGCCCGTATCGCCGCGCGCTTTCATCGTGACTGCGAGCGACTGCCATGCGTCCCGACATGCACAAGGTGATCGTCGAACGGCCGCGTTACGGCGGCCACGGCGCGCGCAAGGGCCGCGGGGCGCGCGATCTCGAGGATTTGCCGGCGAAGCAGGGCATGCGCCGGCCCTACGGATGGCAAAGCAAGGAGCTCAACGACCATCTCAAGCCGCTGCACCGCTTCCTGCGCAAGCAGGTCGGGCGGCCGTGGAATAAGGTCTACAGCGAGATTTGTGCCAGTCTGCGCGCCGGGCACCCCCTGCGCGATCACCTGCTTCGCCATGTGTTCGATTATGTGCGGATCGAGACTGCCCATCTTCCGCACACAAAGGCGTGGGACGGCGACCTCTATGTGGACGCGCGCACGGGCCTCCTGCGCAGGGTCAAGGCGCGCAAGGGCTGACTGGCAGACCCTGACGAATTCGATTTCCGGAGACGTGCCATGGATATTCGTGCCGGCTGCGGATACCCCGGCTCGGCTTTGTCGAACTTCGCTCCGCATCCCTTCGTCCTCGACGGCGTGTCGTGCGCGTCGATGGAAGGGCTGCTGCAGTCGTTGAAATTCGACAAGCCGCACATCCAGGTCGAAGTCTGCAAGCTTGCCGGAACCGCGGCGAAGTTCCGCGGCAAGAAGCGCAATCGCGCGTGGAAGCGGGCGCAGATGCTGTGGTGGCTAGGCGCGGAAATGGCGCGCGGCGGGCCCGAATATCAGGCGTTCCTCGACCGCGCTTACCAGGCCATGTGCGAGCAGAGCGAATCGTTCCGCAACGCGCTGCTGGCGACGGGCGACGCCGTGATCACGCATTCGATCGGCAAGAACAAGGAGACCGAAACGGTGCTGACCGAGCGCGAGTTCTGTTCGCGGCTGATGCGGCTGCGCAGTTCATTGCAGGCTGCTGGCGCAAAGCGCCCGGTGTCGGCTTAGGCCGATCCGGGCCGCGCGATCACTCTATCGATCCAGACGGCGAGGGCATCGAGCATCTCGCCGCGCACCTCCGAATCCTTGCGGCCGGTGCGTGCCGGCACGTGAAAGGAATGGTCGGCGTCCGCGAACAGCTTCAAGGTGGCGCGCGCGCCGAGCGCCTCGCACAGCGGCTCGAGCTGCGCCGGCAGCGCGAGCGCATCGCGGGTGCCTTGCAGGAACAGCATCGGGATCTGCACCTCGAACAGATGCTTGCCGCGGTCCGCGGATGGGCGGCCGGCCGGATGCAGCGGGAATCCGAGGAAAGCCAGCCCGCGCACGCCGGGGAAGGGCGTCGCCGCCTGCGCCTGCGACGTCATCCTGCCGCCGAACGACTTGCCGCCGGCGACGAGCGGAAGCTCCGGCACCAGCCGCGCGGCCTCGGCCACGGCGGCACGGACGGCGGCCTGGGCGAGCTTGGGCGGGTCCGGCCGTTTGCCGCCCTGCTCCATGTACGGGAACTGGTAGCGCAAGGTGGCGATGCCGCGCTCTCCGAGCTCGGCTGCGACCGAGGCCATGAACGCATGGGTCATGCCGGCGCCGGCGCCGTGCGCCAGCACGTAACAGGCGCGTGCCCGCCGCGGCGCCAGCAGCAAAGCCGAGACGCGCGTCGCGTCGTTGACAGTCACCGTGACGGGCACGGCAGCGGACGGCATCGATGACTCCTGCGGCCTACCGCGCGAATGGCGTATCGCCTATATATCGAACATCCACCCGCCTTGCATGGATGAGGAAACGATGTGCCGGAATATCCGCACGCTGTTCAATTTCGAGCCGCCCGCGCGCGAGGATGAGATCCGCGCCTCCGCGCTGCAATTCGTGCGCAAGCTGAGCGGATTCACGGCGCCGTCGACCGCAAACGAGGCGGCGTTCAACCGCGCGGTCGACGAGGTTTCGGACGCGGCACGCCGGCTGCTCGCTTCGCTCCATACCGCGCGGCCGCCCCGCAACCGCGAGGACGAGGCGATCAAGGCGCGGGCGCGCGCCAGACAGCGGTTCGGCTAGACGAACAAGCTGAGCGCATCAGGGCGGCCGGTAGGTTGTCTAGAATGTGCGGCGAACTCCGCTTCACCTCTCCCCGCTTGCGGGGAGAGGTCGACGTGCGAAGCACGTCGGGTGAGGGGGTCTCTCCGCGAGTCTTTCGAAACGCTCCCTCACCCCGACCCTCTCCCCCGCAAGCGGGGAGAGGGAGCGCGCCGAGTTCGCCTCAGTGTTGCGACAAACCTCATCGCGGACGGAAAATCTCGTTGAAGCTTGCCTGCGTCTTCCGCATCTCCTCGGCCGAGGACATGGTGATGACGATCTTCCGCTGCTGCAGGGTGTCCATGACGCCGGGCGGGTTGGTCGGCACGTCGAGCCGGTTCGGCAGCCGGCCTTTTTTGGTGAGGAACGTCTGCCCTTCGCGGCTGAGCATGAAATTGGCAGCAAGCAACGCCGCCTTCGGATGCGGCGCCTGCGTGTTGATGCCGATCGATCCGAACACCAGCCCGACCGGATCGAGCGGCCAGAAATCGGTCGGTCCGCCGGCGAGCTTCACGTTGATGGTCAGCGGCACGTAATTGTTGAGCGCCACCCAATACTCACCGGCGCCGACCTGACGCGCCAGGTTGAGATGGCCGTCGATCACGACCGGCCGCAGCGTCGCGACGATGTCCGCCAAGAGCTTGCGGCCGCGCTGCTCGCCATAATGGATGAACATCCCGTTCAGCCATTCGGCATCGGTGGCGTCGATCGCGATCTTGCCGGCCCATTGCTTGCGCTCGAGAAACTCCTCGTAGCTCTTCGGCAGCTCCGACGCCTTCACGAAATTCGTGTTGTAGGCCGGCGCGTTATAGTTGCCGTAGACGCCATACCAACGGCGGTTCGGATCGCGTGCCTGCGGGATCAGGCCGGCGGCCTGCGGCGGATCGAAGGGCGCGAGGATGTCGTTGCCGAGCCGGTAGACCGGCGTGGTGGCGACCAGGTCCCAGGTGCGCTGCCGCGCTCGGTGCTCGATGGCGATGCGGGCGAGGATGCTGCTGTCCGACATCCGCACGAAATGGACTTTGACGCCGGTTGTATCCTCGAACACCTTCCAGAACGGCAGCGCCTCCTCCTCGTTCATCGAGGCGTAGATGGTGAGCTCGCCTTCGGCGCGGGCCGCCGAGAGAACTTCGGGGATGATCCAGGACAGTTGCGCGGCTTGCTCCGCGGGCGCCGACGTGATCGGCGCCGCGAGCAGGATGGCTCCGATGACGATGCGCGCGGCGAACGCAGGCCCGGATTGCCGAATGGCGGTCACCGCGGCCGGAAAATCTCGTTGAAGGTGGCGGCCCATTTCTTCTGCTCGTCGGCCGAGAAAATCGCGGGCACGACCTTCTTTTGCAGCAGCACGTCCATCACGCCGGGCGGGTTGGTGGCCACGTCCGGGCGGGTGGGGAGGCGGCCGCGCCGGGTGAGATACGTCTGCGCGTCGCGGCTGAGCACGAAATTCGCTGCAAGCTGCGCCGCCTTCGGATGCGGCGCCTGGGTGTTGACGCCGACTGATCCGAAGATCAGCGCCACCGGATCGAGCGCCCAGTAGTCGGTCGGCGCGCCGGAGAGCTTCACGTTGATCGTCAGCGAAGTGTAATTGTTGAGCGCCACGCCGTACTCGCCGGCGCCGACCGAGCGCGCCAGCAGCAGATGCCCGTCGGTCAGCACCGGCTTGAGCGTGGTGGCGATGTCCTGCGCGAGCTTCCTGCCGCGTTGCTCGCCGTAATGCGCGAACAGCGCGTAGAGCCATTCGGTGTCGCTCTTGTCGATGGCGATCTTGCCGGCCCATTCCTTGCGGGCAAGGAAGTCCTCGTAAGTCTTCGGCAAATTGTCCTTGTTCACGACATTGGTGTTGTAGGCGGGAGTATTGTAGTTCGCGTAGACGCCGTACCAGCGCTTGTTGGGGCCGCGCGCCTGCGGGATCAGGTTTTTCGCCTCCGGCGGCTCGATCTGCAGCAGCACTTCGTCGGGCAGCCGGTTCACCGGCGTTGTCACCACCAGGTCCCAGGTGCTTTGCCGGGCGCGGTGCTCGATCGAGATGCGCGAGAACAGGCCGGTATCCGAGGAACGCACGTAGCTCACCTTGATGCCGGTCGCATCCTCGAAAATCTTGTAGTACGGCAGCGCCTCCTCTTCGTTCATCGAGCCGTAGACCGTGAGCGCGCCTTCCGCCTTGGCGGCGGCAAGGAGATCGGGAATGACCCACGAGGGCGTCTGCGCGGAGGCGGGCGCCGCCAGCGCGGCGATGGAGAAGCCGAGCACCCCGGCGGCAGCGGTTTTCGTGACCCAATGGCGATGGTGCGGCACGCGCGCCTCCTTCGTTTGATCGGAGACTAGTTGATTACGCCCGCGCGCGCGAGCGGGCCGATGTCGCACTTTCCTTCCGTCATGCCCGCGCTTGTCGCGGGCATCCACGTCTTTGCCCGTTCAGCAAAGCAAGACGTGGATGGCCGGGACAAGCCCGGCCATGACAACGGGGGATCACACCTTCGGTCGCGCGTTCGACTTCGGCCAGCGCTTGCGGCTGTGCTTGAGCCCGAGGCCGGCGAGCATCGCCGCCATCCGGATCGGCGCGCCGATGCCCTCGACCACCGGCACGCCCAGCTCCTTGGCCAGCCAGTCGGGCTTGATGTGCACCGGGCACTGCGTGATGCCGTGCGGCAGGATCACGTCGGCGCCGTCCTCCTCGATCAGCGAGCGCGCCGCGGCCATGAAGTTCGCGATCATCGTGTCCTTGTTGGCGCCGATGTCCTTGAGTCGGAAGCCGGAGGCGCGACGGCCGGCGATCCACGACTCCATGCCGTAGAGCCGCGTCTGCGTGATCTGCCGCGGGATCGTCGACTCGTGATAGCAGATGATGCCGAAGCGGTCGCCGAGCTGCGCCGCGATGTGGAACATGGCTTCGCACGGCGCGACCACGGGGATGTCGACCAGCGAGCGGCCGCCGTCGACGCCGAGATCGAGCGTGCCGAGTGGCACCGCGGCGTCGTAGCCCTCGCGCTCGGCTTGCAGGAAGGCGGCGTGGAAATAGGGCGCCACCATCTGGATCTCGGCCGGCGTGAGCCCGCCGAACGGCGACGGCGCCACCGAGATGATGCCGACCTCCACATCGGCCGTCGAATAGCTCTTCGCCACATCCTCGCGCAGGCGGCGCTCCGCCGGCGGATAGTCGCCGATGATGAAGGCCACGCGGATCATCGGCGCTTACGTCCTCCGGGCGGGCGGCGTGCCCATCAGCGTCTGCCCCAAAGCTTCGAAATTTCCGTACTGGCCCTGGCCCTGCTGGGTGAGCGCGTGCATGTCGCGGAAGCGCCGCTCGAACGGATTGCTCTCGAAAATCGCGGTGCCGCCGGCGGCGTGATAGACGAAGTTCATCACCTCGCGCGCCTGGTGGATGGCGTAGCAGGTGACGATCCGGTTATTGATGCGCTGCTCGGGGGTGAGCCGGCCGCCGTTCGACACGAACTCGTACTCGCGGCGATAGGTGTCGAGCACATAGACGCGCGAGGACTGCAGCCGCGCCTCCGACAGCCCGACCTGCGACTGGATCAGGTTGTTGTCGCGCAGCAGCACGTTGCCGGTGAACGGTATCTTCACCTTGGCGAGCTGGATGAACTCGTCGAGCACCCGGCGGGCGAGCCCGAGCGCCACCGCCGAAAACGCGACCCCGAACATGTTGAAGACCGAGAAGCGGTAGAGCGCGCCCTGCTCGCGCCGGTCCTCGTCGGACTCGCGGGTAAAGCTGTAGTGCGCCGGCACGAACAGGTCGGCGACGGCGTAATTGTCGCTGCCGGTGCCCTTTAGCCCCATCACCTGCCAGACGTCAGTGACGGTTGCGCTGGCCTTGGGGAAAAGCATGGTGCGGTGCTCGAGCGGCTTGCCGTCCGGGCCGAGGCGGGGGCTGCCGTCCGCCTCGACCACGTTGCAGTGCCCGCCAAGCCATTGCGCATGCCGGCTGCCGCTGGCGAAGGTCCAGCTCCCGGTCACGCGATAGCCGCCGTCCACTGCGATCGCCTTGGAGGTGCGGTCCTGCGGCCCCGAGGCTGCCACGGCATTGGGCGCGCCGAAGATCTCCCGTGCCACCTCCGGCTTGAGGTAAGCGGAGGCCATCGACACGCCGGAGCCCTGGCCGATGCACCAGGCGGTGCTGGCGTCGGCCATCGCGACGGTCTCGACCACCTGGAAGAAGGTCGCGGGCTCGACCTCCTCGCCGCCATAGGTGCGCGGGATCAGCATGCGAAACAGCCGCGCCTCGTACAGCGCCTTGAGCACGTCGGCGGGAAGCTGATGGTCGCGCTCGATCCGGTCGCCGGCGGCCTCGATCAGCGGCCGCAGCTGCCGCGCCCGCTCGATCAATTGGGCGGCGCGCCGCTCCCGGTCGGCGACTGTCGCTTCGGTCGACACGCGATTGAGCATTCCCCGGCCTTCCGCATAACGCAGAAATCCGATCATAGGCGATGACTTCGCCGCTTGTCTCCGGTCCCCGCGGCACTTGAATCGGCACGAATTTTCATCGTAGGGACGGTGGTCCCACCGTGGAGCTTGGAATGGCCCAGCTTGTTGCCGGCGTCGGCGTGCCCCATTCGCCCCATTATCCAGCGCAGATCCCGAGGGACGGGCCGCAACCCACCGCAAAGCTCTATCGCGACGTCAAGGCGCAGCTCGACGCCGTGCGCCCGGACGCCATCGTGCTGATCGCCAACGACCACTTCAACACGTTCTTCCTCAACAACTTTCCGACCTTCGCCATCGGCGTCGGCGAGAAGACGTTCGGTCCCAACGACCAGACCAAAATGCCGAGCTACGACGTGCGGGTGCCGGCGTCGCTTGCCGCGCATCTGCGCAAGGTCGGCGTCGAGCAGGGCTTCGACCTCGCGGCGACCGAGGAGTTCGGCCTCGATCACGCGATGATGGTGCCGCTGCATTACCTCACCGACGGCGTGAAGACGCCGGTGGTCCCGATCTGGGTCAATGCCTTCGTCAAGCCGCTGCCGGCCGCGAAGCGCTGCTATGCGCTCGGCCGCATGGTGCGCAGCGCCATCGACAGCCTGCCGGACAAGCTGCGCGTCGCGGTGATCGGCTCCGGCAGCTTCTCGCTCGAGATCGGCGGACCGAAGATCGAGCCCGGCAAGCGCAACAGCGTGCCCGACCTCGCGTGGTCGAGGCACATCCACCGCCGGCTGCAGCGCGCCGAGATCGACGAGCTGGTGGACGAGGCGACGCCGGAGCGGATGTGGCAGGCCGGCAATATCGGCGGCGAGCTGCTCAACTGGATCGTCATGCTCGGCGCCGTCGGCAAGCACAAGCCACGCCATCTCGCCGACCACGACGACAAGGACGGCCACGCCTACGCCGTCTGGCGCTGGGATTAGGTCGATGAGCGCGTATCAGATCAACAAGCTCTGCCATCGCGTCTACCACGACATCCCGTTCCGGGAGGCGGTCAAGCGCGATCCAGCCGCGGCGATCAAGGACTGGCCGTTGACCGACGAGGAGCGCAAGGCGCTGCTCGAAGGCGACGTCAAGCGGCTCTACGAATGGGGCGCGCATCCGTTCCTGATAGCCCACTTCACGCGCTGGGAATTGTTCGGGCTGACACCGGCGCTCTACGCCGAGCGCATACGCACGGCGCACGACCCGCAGTGACGAGGTTCAATCGGGTGAGTTCGATGACGACGACAACAGCACAGAAGCCCGCCGCTCCGTCCGCCGTCGCGTTCAAGCAGCTCGGTGTGGTGGCCGACCACATCAACCGCCATCCGGCGATGCGGCAGGAGGTGCTCAACGTCTATCCCGGCGCCAAGATGCACGACGGCTCCAAGCGCCTCGGCGAGGACGAGCTGATCGCGTTCCTGAAGGATTGCGACGCCGCCATCATCGGCTTCGAGCCGGTGACCGAGCGCGTGCTCGGCGCGCTGCCGGACCTCAAGATCATCAGCAAGTACGGCAACGGCACCGAGAGCTTCGATTTCCACGCCATGAAGCGCCACAACGTACGCTTCGGCTACACCTGGGGCGTCAACCGGCTCGCCGTCGCCGAGCTCGCGCTCGGCTTCATGCTGGCGGGGCTGCGCTGGGTGATGCCGCTCAACGTGGCGATGCGCGCGGGCGAACGGCCGCGGCTTCGCAACGGCCGCTTCCTCACCGGCCGCGTCGTCGGCATTCACGGCTGCGGCAACATCGGCAAGGAGGTGGTGAGGCTGCTCGCACCATTCAATTGCAAGATCCTTGCCTGCGACGTCAAGGACTACGCCGAATTCTACAAACAG
>Ga0114129_10015228_pt1 | contig 10947 bp, 8 predicted proteins | sample RhiMetdeltSRZDD1_FD_80071 | JGI IMG/M metagenome (GOLD analysis project Ga0114129, IMG submission 80071) | Populus rhizosphere microbial communities from Tennessee, USA - Rhizosphere MetaG P. deltoides SRZDD1 (version 2) (version 2) | ecosystem: Host-associated > Plants > Roots > Rhizosphere >... | reverse complement strand
TTCCTTGAAGCCGATCGAGAACGTTTTGACAGGCTGGGTCGTCAGCTGGCTCATGAGCGCCACGACGGCACTTGAGTCCATCCCTCCGCTTAAGAACGCTCCCAACGGGACATCGCTCACGAGACGAAGTTGCGTGGCTTCTCGCAGGAGAGCTAGAAACTCCTCCCGACATTCTTCTTCTGTCCTGACGCGACTCGTTTTGCGATACGACAATGTCCAATAAGGCCGTTCTGTTTGCTTGCCATCTTCGCAGACCAGCATGTGCCCCGGTTTCAACTTGCGGACGCCTTGAAAGATCGCCCAGGGAGCCGGCACATACTGAAATGTCAAATAATGATGCAGGGCGATTGGATCGATGTCGCGAGGTGGGCCGCCGACGAGCAAGGCCTTCAGTTCGGATGCGAAGGTCAGGCCTTCGTGGTTTACCGAGTAGTACAGCGGCTTCTTTCCCACTCGATCTCTGGCCAGGACCACACGCCGGGCTTTCGAATCCCAGAGGGCAAATGCGAACATGCCCCGCAGCAGGGCGACACAGTCGAGCCCAAACTCCTCATAGAGGTGAATGATTACCTCTGTATCCGTCCTGGAACGAAACACATGTCGATCAGCCAAATGCGCGCGGAGATCTTGGAAATTGTAGATTTCTCCGTTGAAGACGATCCAGATCGTCCCATCCTCGTTCGACATCGGCTGATGGCCTGCAGCGCTCAGGTCCAGGATGCTTAACCGCTGATGCGCCAGGCCCACCCCACCATGCACATAGACGCCGGCATCGTCGGGGCCACGATGTCGAAGACGGGCACCCATCGAAGCAATGCGCTGCCGACTCACAGGGCGATTGTCAAAGGTAATTTGGCCGGCGATACCACACATAAGTGACGTCCCGACTTTCTAACGACGGCAAGAAGGCTGGCAGAGAGAGGACAATCTCTCTTCGCTGTCACGTGCCCCTACTCCGTCCGCTTTCACGCCGCGGAATGAAACAGGGAAAGACAACTCCAGGACCTGGCCCAGTCCAGCTTCCGCAAACCATCCTCTGACTTCTTCGGAGGTGTGCTTCCACTGATACAGGGGGGAGTAGTAGTCAAACGTATCGAGGATGTCCCAAAAGAATCCACGTCCCTGGTTGCTGGTGGGAATTGATTTAACATATTCTCCGATCCAGCGGTTCTGATGAAAGTAATAGTAGAAAGGCACCCACGCGGCACACAACGCGTACAACAATTTTTGAGGAAGCTTGACCGTCCATTTTCTGACACGATCTACCTGTTTTGAATAATCCCCTGCCCACATATAGACCCAAATGGCGATCGCGCTATGCTTCTTTAAGCGAGGGGGGAGTTGGAGGAAGGCCTCCCGCGTGTTCCGCGTATGGTGCAGTACGCCTATGCTGTAGATGGCATCGAACGTTTCGGCACGAAACGGAAGGTGAAAGAGATTCGCCTGAATGATGTGAATGTTGGGACGACTTCCCATATTGGCATAGGCGGCATCGACGGCATAGGAGAGGTCGATACCAACCACGGTCGCACCAAACCCGGCCGCGACCTCCATAAACCGCCCGGTGCCGCATCCCACATCGAGAACGAGTTTGCCCTTTAGCTCCTCTTCTTTGAATCCCGTCTTCTGCAGAAATGTCTTGTGCGATTCGTTGTGCCCGGCAATGGAATCGACTTGAGTCTTTCGGTGCACATTCCACTCAAATGAGAAGTTCCCCGCATAGTCGTCTGTGGAAACAAAGCGTGGGATACCATTGCGAATAGGGTAGGCTTTGCTGCATCGCCCACAGCTGAGCGAACCCGCCTCAATCTCTTCTCCGGCCTGAGCATCGATGGTAAGGCTCAGCTCCCCTTGACACATCGGACACACGACGATCTTGAGTATCGATTGCTTCATGATGCTGCACCTCTCTCGTGAATGCCTGCCCCTTGGAAGGTCGTAACCTCTCCTGGGGTATAGGTCGCCTCGATCATCCGTGCGATCTTATTCGGTTCAAAGCAGACGGACATACGCCGTTTCGCCGCCTCTCCGAATTGTCTTCGCAACTGCGGATCCTTTAGAAGGGCCACAATCCGGTCACCCACCTGTTTCCAGTCACCGCAGGGCACGACATACCCTGTTTCTCCATTGATGACGACTTCGGCTGCGCCACCGGCCGCTGTGGTCACGGTCGCCACTCCTGAGACCGCACCTTCCAGCAACACATTCGGAAGTCCCTCGCTCACGGAAGTTAGTACAAGGACATCCAGGATTTGCATGACCTGTTTGGCATCCCGTCGCTCACCAAGAACGAGGACACGATCCGTCATTCCTCGTCGCTTGATTTCAGACTCCACCCAGGATCGTAAGGACCCGTCCCCTACAATAAGAAACACGGCCTTGCCCATCGTCTGGAGGACTCGTTCGGCCGCTGCTAAGAACGTGGCGTGATCTTTTTCTGGGAAAAGCCTCCCGACAATTCCCACAACAGCATCGTGAGGGAGCAATCCTAAATTTGCCTTAAGCTGTGTCTTCTCTGCATCATCCAGGAAAGGGAAGTTGTTGGTTTCGATGCCGTTGTAAATGGTGACGAGCTTGTCGTCTGGAAAGAAGGCCCAGCGTTGGTTATCCTCCTGCACCGCGCGAGAATTTGCGATAACGGTCGTTTGCAAGGGGCCGGTCAGGACATCAATTCCCCGTTGCCATTTCGGGTAGAACCACGGGAACCGTCCAGGCCGTTCACTGCGGATCGATCCGACAACAACCGGCACTCCGACCAACCCTCCCGCGATGGCACCAAGCGCAACGGAGTAGTGAAGCCAGCTATGCAACACGGCGCATGGATGAGTGCGGAGATAGCGAACCAGTTGCCACACGACCCCGATATGTTCGAGACGGCATCCCGACTTGAAAAAGGTTACCGGAACGTCCAGCGACTCAAACTCCTTTACAAAAAATGTGTCCAGCGTGTTGATCGTCACCACTTCCGGTTTCCAACGGGTCCGATCCATATGCCTCAAGTAGGAGAGCAACTGTCGCTGCGCTCCTCCCATGCCTAAGCTTGGAATAAACAGGATGACTCGTTGATCGCCGGAACAATTTGCACCGTCCGCCAATCCAGGCTTTCCGGCAAAGAGGCTCGAAATGCCTCGAACGAGACGTGCCACTCCGGCTAACGCGAACAGCGCAGTCACATCGATATAGGTTCGGACGCGATACCACACTCTCAAGATCGCCGCCCTGACGAGCAACAACGGATAGAGGACCAGGCACGCCACGATGGTGTTTACCCGCCACTGGTGTCTGGAAAACTCGCGTAACCGTCGTGATCGTCCGTAGGTCGCAATCCGTTGAACACCCTTTCGCAGCGGGAGATTTCGAAGACTCCAGTATCGAATCCATGGCCGGTCTTCGAGAGCGAACACGCAGAGATCCGGAACATACCCTTGAGGGAAATCCATACGCGCGACGATCGGTTCCACATGCCCAAACAGTTTCCGAGCCGTGGCTTGCTTGAGGTCCTCAGACCGGACCCATCCGACGCACAAGGCTGAAGGATGCGCGTCATACACCGCTTTGACGGTCTCGATCAGTCGGGCCAATGTCCCCATCTGAATGATGAGGACATGAACCGGATGGTGATGAGGGATTGCCGTTGAAGGCCGAACTTGTGCGGATTGGAACACGTTAGCTCGCCCTCGTTTTAGGATGGACAGGGTGGGAGATGGCCGCAGAGCTAGTTTCGGCCGCAGCCGATTGGGTCACGGTGGTGTTCCACTTATGTTCACATACGACAAGGCCGCCCTCCCCCGAAGCTGTGAGCACTTCAAATCGCTGCGCCTGCTTTCTCAGATCGTAAGGTGTCGTCCAATCATTCGCTGATGTGACGCCAGCCATAATCCAGTATGTGCCGCTCAACAATGGAATATGCACATAGCGCATCTCCACCATTCCCTTGTCGGCATCTAAGACACAGGACACGCCGTCGACAAATGTATTCGTGCCATGAATCCAGACGCCTTGATCTGTGTGGAGCTGTACACAAAATCCTGGGTCCAGGAATGCCCCATTCACCCGATACCAAATGCGAATGACCAGATCCTCATGAGTACGGAACACCGATTTTTCATGTCCCTGTGCATCATGGGTGGTCACTGATTCGATCTCGATTTCCCCGCTTCCCCAGCGCGTGGCACCTTCGATGGCTCTTCGTGGTCGTCCGAGACGGAGTTCTTCTTCACGTTCCTGTTGGACTGAGTCCAAATAGGCATCCACAACCTCGTCCGGCTTGGAATCCAATTGGATGCGGCCGCCACGAATCCAGAGCACACGGGTGCAGGAGTTTCGGATGGCCAGCAAATCGTGCGAGACGAAAATGATGGTGGCGGAGGACTGCAATTCCTGAAACTTCTTATGGCATTGTCGTTGGAAGGCTGCATCGCCCACAGCCAGGATTTCGTCAGTCAGAATGATGTCGGCTTCTACATGCGCGGCAACAGCAAACCCCAGCTTGGCATACATGCCTGATGAATAATATTTCACGGGAGTATCGAGGAATTGTTCTAACCCGGAGAACGACACGATGAGATCAAACTTTCGTTTGATCTCCGATTGACTCAGACCCAAGACACTTCCATTCAATACAATGTTTTCTCGCCCGGTCAGATCGGGGTTGAACCCGGCTCCCAGCTCGATGAGGCTTGCCACCCTCCCCCGGCAGAGCACACGGCCTTGTGTCGGAGTCGTGATTCCTGCCATCAGTTTCAAGATGGTGCTTTTTCCCGCACCGTTCTCGCCAATAATGCCTATGGTCTCTCCCCGGTAGACCTTGAAACTGAGATCCCGCACCGCCCAGAAGTATGAATCTTCCTTCGGACAGGTCGGATTCCAACGGCGCTTGATCTCCGCGAGCGCGCGATGGAGCGCCGAGCCGAACGAAAGGGAATGACGGTCGTACCCTTTCGATACGCGATCGAATTCCAATACGGCGCCGGCATCTTGCGGCGCATCACATAACATCGGCAAACCTTCGCTCCACGGATTTGAAATAGTAATAACCCATACCGAACAGCAGCACCGCGGCTAGCAAGGCGCCTGCGAGTGAGCCTACGTTGGGAAATTGCCCATAGAGCAACGCGGTTCGGTAGGCTTCGATCAGTGCGGCCATGGGATTCAGTAGGTAGACGCTCCTCAATTGTTCTGGAACAAAACTGACTGGATACAGCACAGGGCTTATCAACATCAGGACCTGTAGTCCGAGGGGGAGGAGCGCTCCCAGATCCCGGTGCAAAACATACAGCGCTGAACAGATCAGCATCATTCCCACAACGATCGCGACCTGAATGAGCAGAAGCCCGGGAATGACGATTACGCTCAGGGTGAGAGGAACCCTGTAGAGGGCCATCAGCGCTGCGAGGAACACCAAGCCGATGAGAAAGTCGAATCCCGTCACCACGACCTTTGAAAGGGGGATGACCTCGCGCGGGAAATTGGCTTTAGTCACCAAATTCATGTTGGCAACAATGCTCGCCACGCTGGCCGTCAGCGAATTGGCAAACAGGAGCCAGGTCCATAACCCTACATACGCCACGATGGCGTATGGCACGGCCTCCTCGGACACGCGGACGAACATCGAAAACACAATGGTCGTCACCACCATCATGGACAGCGGCTGAGCGATCGCCCACAGCATTCCAAGGGCGGTCTGACGATGGCGCGCTTTCAGTTCGGCAAGCGCCAGATTCCATAGCAGGCCGCGATAGGCTATCAGCCGGCGAAGGTGCTCAAGCATGGCAACGACTCCATCGTGATGAGTCTAATTGAACTCGATGTAATTGCAAGAAAATATCGGAGGAATTGAGAGCCGTTAGAAGTCTCGTTTTTGAAAGATCGCGACTGCGCCAACAAGCAAGAGACTGGCGTAGAACAGGCCGTAGAGAGTCGCGCTCAATTGATAAGACCAGGCAAGAGACACACCCGAAACCGCCTGACCTTTGATGTTCAGCAACTCGAGGTTCGGACAGAGATAGTACAGCGCGGTCATGATGACCTTTTTCACTTCACTGCTACTTCTTTCCGCCAAGGCCTTCAGATCAGACGTCAAATGGCCAATGAAATAGAGCCCGAGGGTCAGTGCAGCACTGAGCGTTGGCGTCGAAAATGTCGAAAAGAACAGTGCTGTCGCGGTCACAACAAGAAATTCCACCATCATGAGAGTAGCCGCTTGTACCAGGACCATGGTGATTGGCACTTGTGTCATCCACAATGTAAATACGAACACCGCAAACATGATGACAAGATTGACTGCCAGCGTAATGACCAGGCCCAAGTACTTTCCGAGGATGAACTCCGACCGGCTGATGGGCTTCGCTAAAATGGTATAAATGGTACGGCGCTCTATCTCCTTGCTGACCAATCCGATTCCCACAAAAATGGCGATGATGACTCCGATCAGGTTGATGCTCGCTAAGCCCATGTCGGCGATGATTTTTTCCTGCTCGTTGATGGTCAACGCGCCGAGTAGAATCGACGCCCCCATCAACAACGCGGCAAAGATCAACAGGTTATAAAGGATCTTGTCGCGCAGATTCTCGCGAAACGTGTTGAACGCGATGACCATGATAGATCTCATACTTTTGCTTCCACCCGAATGCTGCTCATGAAGAGCTCTTCAAGCGATCCTTTGTGAGGGGTCACGGACACGAGCTTACCTCCACGGACTTTAATGGCTGCTAACAGTTCTTCAAGCCGTTCTGGCTGAGACAACGTGATCATATATTGGCGGTTCTGTTGAACGATCGACGAGGCAAGAGCATTGAGTGGGAGCAGGTTGTTTTCAGGTAAGCCATCGCAAACGACTTCGACGGTCTTCGTCTGTCCTTCGACCAGTTCATCAACCCGTCCGCATGCCAACAGCCGCCCTCCAGCAATGATTCCCACACGATCACAGAGCGTCTCCACGTCAGGGATAATATGTGTGCTAAAGAACACCGTCTTCCCTTGTTTCCGCAGGCGCATAATGAGATCGCGAACGTCTTTTCTCCCGATCGGATCCAACCCTGACATCGGCTCATCAAGAATCACGAGCGTTGGATCGTGGATGAGCGCCTGAGCCAAACCGACCCGCTGCAACATCCCCTTTGAAAATTTCCCCAACTGGCGCCGTCGGGCTTCCACAAGCCCGACCATTTCCAGCATCTCCTCGACACGGCGATTGAGGGCCGGGCCGCTGAGCCCTGCCAGGCGGCCGTAAAACAGGAGGACCTCCTCCGCAGTGAGATAGGTATAGAAATAGGGGGCTTCCGGCAAAAAGCCAATCTGTTGGCGGACGTTCACCTCGGATGCCGGTCTCCCCAAGAGTTGCACCCTTCCCTTGGTCGGTTGCGTCAGCCCGAGAATCATCTTCATCGTCGTGGTTTTGCCGGACCCGTTCGGCCCTAAGAATCCAAAGACTTCTTCCCGATGCACAGTCAGGTTCAGATCACGCACGACAGTCGCGGGGGCTTTCCCAGGCCAGTTCGATCGAAAGCTCTTTGTCAGTGCCTCGGTACAGATCGCGTCCATGTCCCTCATCCTTTATTTATTTTCGAAGACTCGTAATCGTTGGTGGGGAATCGTACTCACGATGGCACCGTCAGGTTGACGGATGACAAACTGTCCGCCCCTAGGATCTTCGGGAATCGTAGCCAAAAGACCTTTGCCCGCCAAGTCATTCAGCTGTTTCGGTAAGACACCATACTGATCCCTGTACTGTTTCACGGCCCCTTCGAGCAGACGAATTCTTCGTTCGACCTCAACCTCCCTCATGCGCTCGAGCAACCCTTCCCTGGTACGTTCGTCGGAGGTTGCCTGGTACAGCCGTTGAAGAAATTCTAGAGCGGCATCCGGATCGCCCGCTTGGACGGTCATCTTCGCAGCAAGCTTTCCCAACCATCCGGGGGATCCAGGCAGGCTGGCGGCTTTCTGAAAATATGTCGCCGCAGTCTGCGGATCATGCAGGTCATAGTAATAATCGTAGCCCAGAAAAAACGGCAATTCCCACACGGCCGGATTGTTCTGCACTCCTTTTTTTAAGATCGCGACACTTTCATTCGGCATATTGGCCCATACGCTCAGGATGGTTCCACTCGCCTTATATGCATGAACAAAATCCGGGTCGAGGTCGGTCGCCACATCTGCCGCATGATAGGCCGCCAAGTAGCCTGCCCGTGATTGATTCCTCCCTGCATAATTCTGCACCGCTTTGAGCCAGATGAAATCGGCGACGATGTTTCGATATCCAAGGACCGCCAGCTTGAGGTACTCCCCCCTGGGCAGATAAGAGAGCTCGCTACCTTTTGGGATCGACTGACGCTGACGGTCGACATGGTGCACCGACCACACGACACAGAGCCCCAATGAGCCCAACAGAAGAATCAACTGACAGGTGTGGACCGCTCTCGCTGTAAAGTGTGAAAAGGACGCCCGCGTCATGTCTTGCCATCCTTCCTTCCCAGTTCCTCCTCAAGGGCTTTCACATTGACAGTCAGGAACGGCTTGGCATACGGATCGTAGTAATGGCTTGCCAATCGACGTTGTCGATCAATGATTTCATGAAATTCCTGCTGAGCCGCGTTTCGGTTGCCTTGGTGTAAGTACATTCGTGCAAGGCGTTCTCGGGCAGGAAGAAAATTGGGTTCCAGTTCAAGAACAACCTGATACTGCGCGAGAGCCTCTGTGTGTCTTCCCATGTCATCAAGCAGTCGCGCCCACTCAAACCGATGCGAGTACGTGTATGGTTGCAAGCGGCTGGCTGTTACATAGGCTTCCCGTGCCGCGCGTTCCAATTCAGCAGTACTTTGACCGAGCTCACTCCCAAGATTCTTTCGGATCAATGCGGCATAGACGCCGCCAAGAATGGCTTGCAAGTGTCCGTCAAGTGGATTCAGCCGGATGGCGGTGTGCAGTTCCTCAATCGCGGCCTGTAATTTGGATGGCCCACCTGAACGCCAATATTCTTGATACTGTGCTGCGCCCAGCGCTTGGTGGAAGAGAGCCTTTCCTGGATCAAGCGTGACGGCCCAACCGAGATATTGGGTAACCTGATCGTTGTCACCAGCACGCAACGAGCCCAACTCATACGCTGAGTAAGCCATGCCGACACGTACGACCTGTACCGTTAGGAGACACATGAGTACGGTGGCCCCGAGCATCAACAAGCGGGGATGTGGCAACAGAAAACCTGAACATCGCTCCGATGGGCGTGTGTTCCACCAACGGTGGGCAACCAAGAGCGATGTGAATACAAGCAAAAGCAAGACGAGCCCGGGTTCATGTAACGGTGAATCTACGGCTGCTTGAACTAAGATGACTACCGTTCCTCCTATGGCACTCACGACAGCGATGCGCTGCTCTCGACTGAGCCTCCCGGAAAATTGTTTCAATGTTCCATAGTACAGCGTCGCAACTCCCCATAGAAAAACCACGACGCTGGCAACGCCCAGCTCGACTCCCATTTGCAGATATTCGTTGTGAGGGGTAAATGCCACTTTCCCATACCGGGCGATTTCTCCTTCGATCGGGAACGCATATTGAGGATAGGTGTACTGATAGAGGCCCAATCCCACGCCAAAGGGATGGTCGGCCATTTCTCGCAGCCCACTCATCCACATCTGCCAGCGGGCATAAGACTCGGGGTTGGCGGCATGTTCCATCACAAGGCGGGTACGGAACGCCGTGGGGGCAAATACCACCATCATCGCGATTGCGGAAACAATCGCGCATCCCTTCCAACCCCACCGGAGGCTGACAACCGCTATCACGCCGCACAGGAGGGCGAGCATCGCCCCTCGAGAACCGGTGAGCAGCACTGTGCTGATGGTCGCAACCAAAATGCATAGCGCCACTGGAATCCAATAATCTTGCTTCCTGAAATGTTGGACTGAAAGGCGGCGCCAGGGAGCGTAACTTAACGACGCCAATGCCCCAACTGCGATGGCTGCTTCGTATCCGGCAAGAAAGTTCGCGTTGAAGAACGAACCGTTGGGTCTTGCCATGCCGAACGCCCACCATTCAGCCCAAGCCCAGAGGGCCTCCGCAATCCCTATCACCAGCACAAGCTTCATGAGGATGGTCGCGAAATTCCAGACGGTTATCGTTTCAACAAGGAGGTAGAACGCGACGGCGTAACCTCCCAGCACCATCAACCATTGAACGCTCTGGTTCTGATAGGGTGAGTTGACCGTGGAAACTAATGCGAGTCCAAGATACAGAGAGATGGGCACCCATAGATTGGTTTGAACAGGTACAAGCTTGCCGGACTCGTATATTTGGAGGCACCAGACGGCCAGAGCTAACAAGATCAAGAGCCGTATGACCATCGTGGCAAAATGCGTGCTCCCTCCTTCGACAAGAGGAGCAAACAGTATGAGCCCCATAAGAGGGACCACGGGGTGATGAAGATTCCAGAATTGAAAGGATCGCAGCAGCGAACTGCTTCTGGGCAAGGTCTCGACGACGGCCATAAGGGACTCTAGCGTAAACGGAGGGGGGAACCAAAAGTTTTCGAAAAAACTGTGGGGTGAGGATGATGTTTCACCCTCACCCCACTGTCAGACGTTCACGACGTCTCGTTTAGACGTCAGGAACAGTGTTGACCAACGACTTGTTGTCGTTCATGGTCCAGGCGTCACAGACCGCATCGCTGTCGATGTTGCCTGTCGCGCCGGCCGTAAATCCGGGTGTACCGGCTGCCGTTAAGGTCACACCGATACCGGCAACCGCTGGGCAAATACCAAGCGCTGCGCCGCGCGTGATACCACCGCCCAAGTCATAGTTATACCGGGCAGTCGTTCCTGCCACCTGGTAGCCGAGCGTGTTGAAGTTCAACTGAAAGTCGTTGTACTCGCCGAAGTACCCGATCTGGGAGGTATAAATACCACCCAGGTTCGTCTTGGCTTCTGACTGCTTCGCCCGAGCCTGGTACGCCAG
>Ga0114129_10015227_pt1 | contig 10947 bp, 9 predicted proteins | sample RhiMetdeltSRZDD1_FD_80071 | JGI IMG/M metagenome (GOLD analysis project Ga0114129, IMG submission 80071) | Populus rhizosphere microbial communities from Tennessee, USA - Rhizosphere MetaG P. deltoides SRZDD1 (version 2) (version 2) | ecosystem: Host-associated > Plants > Roots > Rhizosphere >... | reverse complement strand
AGACAAGCGTATACCGCCCTGAATACGCGACACAATTTCACGGTTGTGCGAAACGGCCTCAATCTCTCCAATCTTGAACAGGCTCGCGCGCAATGGCCGAGGGAGAAAGCTCGTGCTTCGCTTGGTCTTTGCGAGAGAGACGTGATGCTGCTGCTCCTTGGAACCGTTTGCGATCGGAAGGGACAGCATGATCTTGCGCATGCGGTCAGCGCCTTGAGTTCGAAGACATGTGATCGCCTCCACTGTTATATCGTCGGGGACCGGCGCGGTGAATACAGTTCATCGCTCCACGTTCTCCTAAGGCAATTACCATCCTCTAAGAGACAGAGGGTACATGTGGTCTCCGAGACCCGCGAGACCGCCCAATACTACCAGGCGGCCGACATCTTCCTTTGCACCTCACGACTTGAGAGTTATCCGCGAGTGGTGCTCGAGGCAATGGCCTATCGGCTGCCGCTCATCACGACTCCCGTATTCGGAATACGCGAGCAAGTGCGTGAGGGATACAACGCCGTGTTGTATGAACCGGGCGATGTGACGGAACTCGTTCGGCACATCGAAACGATCGTGGCAGACGATGAACGACGCCATCGTATGGCCTTCGCGTCGGAAAGCGTATTGGCCCTTGGAACAGATTTCGACGCGATGGCGACGGCTTATGGAGAGATCCTTGTCGAAGCGTGGCTCACCGGGGGGCAGGGCTATGAACAGCCGGTTCAATCTTGAAACTCCGTCCGGAAAGATGTTGGAGACAGTGAGCAGATTCTCCGGCTGGTACATTCCCGTTCATGGCCTTCGACCAAATCTGAAAATCAAACGCCAGGGTAGGCCGGAGGCGGCGCTGGAGTGGGGAAGTATCAGGCCGGACGTGTCGACTGTCCATCCGTGCCATCCGCATGCCATTGTGAGCGGGTTTCAGGGGGATTTCCTGTGCCGTGAAGAAGACGTAGGGAAGCACATCGACCTTGCCGTCGTGGATGAGTTACATCCGGAGACGGATTTATGGAGAGGAACATATGCAGTTGGCACCTATCAGCCGCCGGCTCTGCGGCCGCGGTCGTTTAACACGGTCGAACTGCTCGTCTGTCCTCGCTGTCATTCTCGCCTGGAGAAACACAGACATGAATTGGTCTGCTCACAATGCCCGGCGCCTGTGCCGCTTCGAGGCGGTGTTCCTCATTTCGTGCACGACGGTGGAACGCCGTGCCTCCACCTGACGGAGCCGACCCCCACGAATCCCTATTCCGCGGAGGTGCTTCAAATTCTGGAACAATATAAGGATGGCCTGGTCCTGGATTTTGGAGCGGGACACACCCGGGAAGATCTTTTGAGGTGCAACGTGCTCTATCTGGACGCGGTTCAATATCGGTGGACAGATGTGGTCTGCACGCACCCTCAACTTCCCTTTGCAGATCACTCGTTCGACGCGATTGTCAGCCAGGCGGTGTTTGAGCATCTTTCAGATCCTCACCAGACAGCGAAGGAATTGCATCGAGTGCTCCGCCCGGGCGGGATCATCCACCTCGATACGGCCTTTATGCAACCTCTTCACGGCGACCCGTGGCACTACTTCAACATGACCCAGCATGGGCTAAGAAAGGTGATGGCGCCCTTCGAGGAAATTCGCAGCGGAATCAAGAGCTACCAATTTCCGTCTGCGAGCTTGCTTATGCAGTTCGAGGCGATTACCCCATTCCTGTCCTCTCGGAGGTGGCGCAAGACGATTGAGAAGTGGCATGCCGAATTGCAGCAAGGCGCAGGGGAGTTTGACCAGGCGCTCGGAGAGATCGGAAGGTCCACACTGGCCGCCGGATTCTACTTCGAAGGTCGCCGTCCTCGGTGAGGCGAGTACAACGATCGCAGCGTCAAGAATGACGTGTGTGCCGGCGGAGAGCGATATGCATGCAGAAGGACGGAGGATTCTGAAGGGAGGTATCCGTCGGATGATGCGCCTTCTTGGCGGTCTCCATGCGCAACTGGATCGTCAGTCCGATGCTGAACCTCCGCTGGAGCTCGATGGAACCGAGCAGGCTCGTGTCTCAGGGTACTGGAGCACGCAGTTTGAAGCCATGAGGACCGACAGCTCCTATTGGCTCAACAACCAGATTGTCGAGGAATGGACCTATCGCCTCATGACGGGCAGTCCGGCTCACTGGCTGAATTGGCTTCTTACCAGCTATTTCAAGGATAGGAAGTTTCGTCGATCGCTCAGCCTCTGTTGTGGAGACGGCGCGCATGAAATTCAACTCTACAAGTCGGGGAAAGTGGAATGCGTGTGCGGATTTGACATCTCCGAAGGAGCGATTCAGCAGGCGAGAAAGAGATTTGAAGAGGCGGGGGCGCGGCCAGAAAGTTACCGGTTTGAAGTCCGCGACGTCAATCGTCCCACGCTCGACGGGAATTTCGACCTGGTTCTGTCGACGGGGGGCTTGCACCACACGACGAATCTCGAAGGGCTGTTGGAGAGCCTACAGCGGGTCCTCTCGCCGGACGGATATTTCGTCGTGGTCGAATTCATCGGTCCCAATCGGTTCCAGTGGACCGATCGCCAGGTCGGGGTGACCAACAGAATCCTGGGCGCGCTCGACCCTCACTATCTGAAAGACGGATGTAGGGCGACGTTTGAGCGTCCCACTGTCGAGAGCATGCTGAAGGTCGATCCCTCCGAAGCGATCCGGTCGGAGGAGGTCTATCCTCTCGTCAAACAGCATTTTGCCGTCGTCTATGAACGATTCTACAACGGCACGATCCTGCACCAACTGCATCCCTTGCTGCGGTCGCAACTCGCCAACCGGCAGCGGAAAGATTTTGATTCTATCGTCAGGCTGATTCTCCTGACGGAAGATCTCCTTGTTTCGAACGGTGTGCTGCCTTCAGACTTTGTCTTCCTGATCTGTCGGCAGCGGAATCACGGACAGGCGGGTGATGAGGAGCAGGCTCTTGGTGATGGACGGTCCGAACTAGAGGAGTAGTCGCAACGACAGGTTATGTGCGGGATTGTCGGCGTCATTGATCAGCGGGCCGCTCGCGGAGCTCACCAGCTCCTTGACCGGCTGCTGGAAACCATGCGCATGCGAGGCCCCGACGGTGAAGGACGCTTCATCGACGGCAAAATCCTCATGGGAATGAAACGGCTCGCTGTGATCGACGTCGAGGGGGGCGGTCAGCCGCTGACCAGTCACGACAATGCCGTCGTCGCGTTCCAAAACGGAGAGATCTACAACCATGCCCATCTCCGCCGAGAATTGGAAGTGGGCGGAGCGGTGTTTCGCACGCACAGCGACACCGAGGTTTTGGCGCATGGGTATGAACAGTGGGGAATCGAGGGATTATTGAAACGACTGGACGGGATGTTCGCAATCGCCTTGTTGGACCGGAGGAATCAGGAACTCCACTTGGCCCGGGACCGGTTCGGAGAGAAACCGCTCTACTACAGCGCAAACGGCGAGCGGTTCGCCTACAGCTCCAACATGACGGCCTTGGCGCTTCTCGAGTGGGTCGATAGCGAGATCGATATCCGCAGTGTCGATCGTTATTTAGCGCTCCATTACGTGCCGGGACGCCGCACGATGCTCACGAGCATCCAACGGCTGCTTCCCGGCGAGCGGCTCAAACTCTGCCTCACAACGATGGAGGCTCAGACAAGCCGGTACTATTCGCCAGGACTTGCGCCGCTGGCAGACGTGGGCACGTGCGCCCTCCGTGAACAAGTCGAATCCGCGGTCGCGAGTCGCCTGGTCGCCGACGTGCCTGTGGGCGTGTTCCTCTCAGGTGGGATCGACAGCGCTCTCGTCGCCACGTTTGCCGCCAAGCACCATCCGGGGATCGATACCTTCTCGATGGGTTTTGAGGACGCCCGGTGTGACGAAAGTCTGCACGCCAAGACCGTCGCGAGGCACATCGGGTCGACCCATCATCACTTTACGTTCGATGAACGCTCGTTCCTCGAGCTCCTGCCGGCCGTAGTCGAATCCCTCGACGATCCGATCGGCGATCAAGCGCTGTTGCCCACATATTGGTTATGTCGAGAAGCCCGCAAGCATGTGACCGTGGTGTTGTCGGGAGAAGGAGCCGATGAACTGTTCGGCGGATACGACTATTATCGCCGGTCTCTCGACCGACGGCGATGGATCGAGGATTTTCTCGGCTGGGTGCGCGGGACTCGTTCACCAGGCCGTGAAACCAGCCTCTGTCGGAACCCCGCTCCTGTGACTCCGTCGGGATTTCCTCTGGTGATGGATGCTGCGGCCAGGCGGTGCATTATCGGGACTGTGGAAGTAAAGGATGAGGCGTGGGATCGAGAATTTCTTGCCATGCTGGACATGGCCGGTGATGGCCTGCAACGGGCGACGGTCGCCGATCTGCTCACCTGGCTTCCAGACGATCTACTGATCAAATTGGATCGCATGGCCATGGCCCATAGCCTTGAAGGTCGGGCTCCGTTCCTGGCTCCGGCGGTGGCGAATGTGGCTATCAGGCTTCCCGCTCACCGGAAGATGGCAGACGGACAGAGCAAGGTGCTGTTGCGGGCAGTCGCGGACTCTGTGCTGCCTCCGAGCATTTCGGGTCGGCCCAAACACGGGTTCATTCTGCCGATGGCGCGATGGATCGGGCAGTGGTTCCGCCAAGTCGGCCATCTGCGAAGTTATGTGGATCTGTCGAGAATCAGTCACCTCGACACCGATGCCCTTGCGAGGCTCCTGCAACAGGAGATCGCCGGCGGGTGCCAAAACGAGCGGTTTCTGTTCGCCATGATCATACTCATCGAGTGGCATCGATCGTTCTTTGCTCGCGTGGCCGCCGGGCAGAAACATGTGTCCTGCGCGTGAGTGCGATAGAAAGCTGTTCCACGGTATTGACGAGGATCATCGGATGATCTCGTCGGTCCCGGAGTCGGACAACACCACTGCACAGACTTGATGGACGATCGTGGGGTTCGTGGAACTTTTCACCAGGAACGTATGAAGGTCGCGTATTTTTCCAAGACGTCGGAGATCGGTCCCAGCAGTCGATACAGGATCTATCAGTTCCTCCCCTTCCTCGACGCAGGAGGTGTGTCGGTCACGGTCCGGCCCTTGTTCGGCCCCTTCTATTTTCGACTGCTCATGTGGCGGCCCTCCATCCTGCGATGGATCGTGATGTGCCTGTATGTCACGGCGCGGTTTGCCAGACGAGGCCTCGATCTGTTGTTCGCCGGCGGTGCCCATTTGATCGTGCTCGAAGGCCAGCTCTTCCCGTATCTGCCGCCTCTCGTCGAGTGGCTCCTTGCCCGAAGCCGCAGGATCGTGATCGAACTCGACGACGCGATTTATCTGACGCCAGGACATGCGAAGAAAATTCCGATACTGTTGCGCATGTCGGCCGGCGCCATTGTTGGAAACCAGACACTCGCGGACTATGCCGCGACTCATTCAGCCAATGTACAGGTGGTTCCGACGGTCGTTGATGCCGATCGATTCAGACCCGTCAAAGGATTGTCGCAGGTCGGAGATGGTACGACCGGCCCGCTCACCATCGGCTGGATCGGACTGGCCTATAACGCATCGTACCTGGAATGGCTGGCACCGGTCTTCCTCAAACTTCAGAAAGATCACGACGTTCGTCTACTGGTAATTTCCTCGCAGCCGCCCACCCTCGAAGGGGTACACATGATGTTCCGATCCTGGAGCTACGAGACTGAAGTGGAGAACTTGCGCACCTGCCAGATCGGAGTGATGCCGCTGCCGGACAACCAGTGGGCACGGAGCAAGTGCGGGTTGAAGCTGCTGCAGTACATGGCGGTCGGACTGGCGACGGTGGCGTCACCTGTCGGGGTGAATCGCGACATCATTTCGGATGGTGTCAACGGCTCTCTGGCTGCCACCCACGAGCAATGGTATGCGCACCTGAGTCGGCTGTGCCGGGATAAGTCGCTGCGGGTCCGTATGGGCCAGGCTGCGAGAAGAACGGTCGAATCGAGGTATTCGCTGTCGGTCTGGGGACCACGCTTGCCGGACCTGTATAAGGGATTTTTCTCGGCCGGTGAGACGAAAAAACCTATCAGGAAAAATCCGGCTGCATGAGCCTATCTGCTTTTCGGCTGTACCGCGCAGTATAAGCGGAGGCTGAGACAAGTCTGAAATTGATAGGCGCAGGCGGAGTTCTACGATATCTTGAAGCCACAACGCATCTGATCTTGCCGGGGACGAACGCCTCGGACTCCCTTGTTGGAGAGGAATCAGACAAGGGTGTGTGCATGGGGTCGTATGTCGGTACTCATCCTCACATGTGTCATCGCATTCTTGCTGTCGCTATACGGCGTGCCGATTGCAAGACAGGCTGCGCTCAAGTACCACATTGTCGACGCTCCGGATGGTCGCTTGAAGCAACAGAGAGAGCCAGTGCCGTATTTCGGTGGACTCGCCATCTACCTCGCCTTTCTCATGAGTTTGGCCTTCACCTTCGAATTTCGGCAGGACGTGCTGGGAATTATCCTGAGCGGGACCATCATCGTCATGCTCGGCCTGATCGACGACTTTGGCGTGCTCACGCCAGGGACGAAGCTGGCGGGGCAGCTCTTGACCGTGTTTGTGCTCATCAAGAGCGGAGTCAGAATCGAAATCGTGGCCCTACCTGACTGGCTGGATGTGACGCTGACGGTGTTGTGGATGGTTGGTCTGATCAATGCCTTCAACCTCTTGGACATCATGGATGGACTCTCGGCCGGTGTCGGGGCAGTGAGCGCAAGCTGCCTGCTGGTGGTGGCGGTATGGCAGGGTGATCAGACGATTGCGTTCATGTTGGCGGCTTTGATCGGAAGTCTGTTGGGATTTCTGCGATACAACTGGCAGCCGGCAAAAATTTACATGGGCGATACCGGCGCCATGTTCATCGGGTTGTTGCTGGGCGCGATGACGATGATCGAACGATATCCAAGCGACCATCCCTTTTCGCTCTTGACGCCCGTGTTCATACTCGGCATTCCGATCTTTGACACGCTGTTTGTCATGTACATCCGCTATCAACGGGGGTTGCCGATGTTCTGGGGGAGCCCGGACCATATCGCCATCCGCTTGCGCCATTGGGGAATGTCGGTACCGCAGGTGGTCGGCGCCAGCTATGTGGCTACTGCTTGCCTGGGCGCAATCGGCTTGTTGATGCTGATTGTCAACCAGGATGCGGCTCTGGGACTCTGTATCGGAACAGCAGTCATTGCGCTCACTGCGACAGTGGCGTTGAAGCAAGTTGATGTGCGGCGGCAGCTTTCGCAATCCGCCATGAGCCCCGGCGGCGAAGAAGGAAGGACTGTGGCATGATCGTCATCGTGGGCGCAGGGTTAGCGGGCCTCAGCACGGCCTATCATCTGTCAGGCGTTCCGTATCGGCTCTACGAACGGGAGCCGGAAGTCGGTGGGCTCTGCCGTTCCTATCAAAAAGCCGGGTTCACCTTCGATTACACGGGGCACCTGCTCCACTTCCGGCAAGCGGAAATCAAAGCCTTAATTGAAAAATTACTTGCCGGAAAGCTGCAGAAACACACCAGGGAGTCTTTCATTTACTCCCATCGGACCTATACGGAGTATCCTTTTCAGGTCAATACATTCGGCCTGCCGCCTGAAGTGATCCGGGAGTGTGTGATGGGCTTTATCGCGACGTTGACGCAGCCGGCTTCGCCCGTAGCCTCCAAAGATCGGTCCTTCAAACAGTGGATTCTTAGTAACCTCGGAGAAGGAATGGCGAAGCATTTTATGGTGCCGTTCAACGAGAAGCTGTGGCAGGTGTCCCTCGATGAACTGACCTCCGATTGGGTCAGCTGGCTCGTGCCCAAGCCTGAGCTCAAAGACGTGATCAACGGGGCGCTAGGTGTGAAGGATAAGGCGTTCGGCTACAATCCTTCGTTTCTCTACCCGGCAAGCGGTGGGATCAAAGTGTTGCCTGAATCGTTCCTTCCCGGTGTCCATGCGGTCATGAAAAGGATGGAGCTGGCAGAAATCGATACAAAACGCCGCCGGGCGGTTTTCTCAACTCGGCAGGGTGGCACGCAAGAGGCGCATTACGAATCGTTGGTCTCCACCATTCCGCTTCCGGAACTCGTGCGGCAATGCCGCGATTTCCCGGATCATTTAAAGAAAGCAGCTGAAGCGCTGCGGTGGGTCTCGGTGTACAACGTCAATCTTGGCGTGGCTCGAGAACGCGTCTCGGAGAAACACTGGATCTATTTTCCAGAGTCCGACTATCCGTTCTATCGAGTGGGATTTCCCATGAATTTCTCTCCGTCATTAGGGCGCGCCGGATGCAGTTCTATGTATGTGGAAATATCGCACAGACCCACGGAGCTTCAATCGACAGAGCAACTCATTGAGCGAGCCTGCAGCGGGATGGAACGTGCCGGAATTCTCCGGCCGGACGATGAACTCGTTGTCGCCGACGTCAAAGACCTCCGATATGCCTACGTCTACTTTGATCGCCACCGGGCGAAGGTCGTCCCGGCGATCTTGGCCGAGCTGGAACGGCGTGGCATTTACTCGATCGGACGGTATGGTCGATGGGAACATACATCGATGGAGGACGCGATTGCGCAAGGAAAACAACTGGCGGAACGGCTGCGTGTCGGGCCGGCTCAAGCAGCCTCAGCTTGAGTGGTGGAAGTGGATATAGTCTGTCATGTCATCACCAAGCTCGAGTTGGGCGGGGCTCAGGAAGTCGCCCTCTACACGGTCTCACATCTCGATCGAAAACAATTCCGTCCCATCCTGATCACAGGTCCGGGAGGTCTGCTGGACGAGGCTGCACAGCGGATCCCCGATCTCGAAGTCATCACCCTACCGGAGCTTGGCCGTCGCATTCACGTTGTCGGCGACCTGATGACGCTCGTCAGGCTCATCCTGTTGTTCCGTCGCTATCGTCCGAAGATCGTGCACACGCACAGTTCGAAGGCCGGAATTCTTGGCCGGTGGGCGGCCTGGTGTGCCGGTGTTCCCGTCATCATCCATACGATTCATGGCTATGGAATCACGCCGGCGCAATCTCCGGGAGTCCAACGATTCCTCATGCTGCTTGAACGGGTCACGGGGTGGATTACAACTCATTGCGTCTCCGTGGCTGAGGCCGATATTGAGAGGGGTCGTCAATGGGGATTCTTCAAGAAAAATGTGTCGCTGATCAGGCCGGGAATCGATCCCCGGCCGTTCCATGGTCATGTCGGCCGGGAAACGCGTGAGAGGATTCGCCATGAGTTTGGGGCCGGTCCCAACACGTGGTTGATCGGAACGGTCGCGTGTCTGAAGCCGCAGAAAGCGCCGGGAGACTTCATCGCGGTAGCTAAGCAAGTATGCGAAATTATCCCCCACGCCAAATTTGTCCTCATCGGTGATGGAGAACTGCGCCCGATGGTGGAGTCACTCATGGAGCAACTACAACTTCAAAACCGAGTGTACTTGGCAGGCTGGAGGCGTGATGTTCCCGCATGCTTGAGTGCGATGGATGCGTTTGTGCTGACGTCTCGTTGGGAAGGGCTCCCTCGCGCCATTCTGGAAGCGAGGGCTGCCGGCCTTCCGATTGTCGCAACCAAGGTTGGTGGCGTGGAAGAGGCCATCATGGATTACCGGGACGGAACCTTGGTAGAAGCCGGGGCTGTCGATGCCCTCTCGGCTGCATTACTGCGCCTGCACCAAAGGGAAAACGGGTCGCCATCGGGAAAGTCTCGGTGGGTGAAGCCGCTTCCGAAAGAATTTCACATTGAGGAGATGGTCAAAGAGTACGAAGCTCTGTATTGCGAACTGCTGGAAGGCAGCCGAGAAAAACCGCTGCCACAGGCATTCAGGTTCATACGCTAACCGACCCTGTTTCCCGTCAACGCCTGGTCCTTCCGTGCGTTCCGTGTATAATGACGCCACCTAGTGGGCTTGACCCTGTTCCGGAAAGGAGCCCCGTATGAGGTTGCTTACCTGGGGATCGATAGCAGTTCTCGTCCTTGCCTGGCAGGATTTCGCAGCCGGCAAAGAACTCTCACCCCGCGAGATTTACGAACAAGCTTCCCCCGCCGTGGTGATGGTCATGGGCTATCCGGACGGCGGAGGGCGAATGGGAAGCGGGGGAACCGGTTCGATCGTTCAGTCCGACGGTTATGTCCTGACCAATGCCCACGTGGTCGTCGATGAACAGACCAGCAGACCGTTTTCACGCGTATCGGTATTCTTGAAGCCGACGCGGGTCAGCGGTGATCCTAAAATTGATCTGTCGCGCATGATGCGCGCAAAAGTTGTCGCCTATTCGCAGCAACTTGATCTGGCCTTGCTGAAGCTTGAAATGGTCACGGGTCCGCTACCGGCCGTGGCTCTCGACAACTCAGAGGGGATCAGGATCGGTGACCGCGTCGTGGCTATCGGCCATCCGGAACAGGGCGGGCTCTGGACCTTGACGACCGGAGTGATCAGCGCCGAGGTCGACAACTTCAACGGCGTGAAAGGCAAACATGTGTTTCAAACGGAAACCGGACTCAATCGCGGAAACAGCGGCGGTCCCTTGTTGGACGGTGAAGGACGCATGATCGGCGTGAATACCGCCATTGTGAGAGTGGCCCCGGATGGGCTTCCTATCATGAGCATCAGTTTTTCGCTCAAGTCGAGCGTGGCCGCTCATTGGCTCCGAGAGCAGGGGATCAATGGACGATCGGTCAAGGAAGCCTCGGTATCGTCCTCTCAAACAGCAGCCTCGTCCGACCAGCCGTTACCGCCCGTTCAATCACAATCGAAACCGGCCCAGCCTCCCAAGATTCCTGCGCCGGCCAAACCGACGACGCCACCCGCTGTCTTGGAACCGACTTCGCCGCGACCTTACAATCTCGACAAGCTGGTCAACGATCGTGCCAAGGCAGAAGCCGACCTTGAAGGGAGGATTTCCGAGATGCGCGGAAAGATGAAGGGGCGTTGAGCGCAGTGCTCTCTTGCACCTCGGCCGCATAATGAGT
>Ga0114129_10015226_pt1 | contig 10948 bp, 9 predicted proteins | sample RhiMetdeltSRZDD1_FD_80071 | JGI IMG/M metagenome (GOLD analysis project Ga0114129, IMG submission 80071) | Populus rhizosphere microbial communities from Tennessee, USA - Rhizosphere MetaG P. deltoides SRZDD1 (version 2) (version 2) | ecosystem: Host-associated > Plants > Roots > Rhizosphere >... | reverse complement strand
CCCACGCCCAGGAACGACAGGGTCGCCTCGATCAGGATCGCGTTGCCGAGCCAGATCGACGCGATGACCAGGATCGGCGCCGTCACGTTCGGCAGGATGTGGCTGGTGATGATGCGCGGATGACGGCAGCCCATCGCCTGCGCGGCCTCGACGTACCGGTTCTGCTTGGCGGTCAGCACCGCGCCGCGGACGATGCGCGAATTTCCGGGAATGATCACGATCGCGATCGCCAGCATCGCGTTGGTCGTGTTCGGCCTGAGGACCGAGACGATGGCGAGCGCCAGCACCAGCGCCGGGATCGCCTGGATTGCGTCCATGACCCGCTGGGTGATCAGGTCGAGCCGGCCCTCGCAGTAGCCACACAGGAGCCCGATGACCATGCCCGCCGCCGTGCCGATGCCGACGGCAAGCAGGCCGACCCAGAGCGAGATCCGGCTGCCGTAGATGATCCGGCTGAAGACGTCGCGGCCGATATCGTCGGTGCCGAAGAAATGCGCGCGGCTCGGCGCCGAGAGCCGGATCTCGGGGTGGGTCTCCAGGGGATCGTACGGCGCCAGGACATCGGCGAAGATCGCCGTCAAGACGATCATCACCAGGAGCGCCGCCGAGAAGGCGCCGAGCGGCTTGCGTCGCATCGTCTGCCAGAGCGCTAGGATCCGGCTGACGCTCGAGCGCCCCGGCTCCTCGAGCGCCCCCACCTGGACGGGAATCGTCGCCATCAGCGCCTCACTGGTACCGGATCCGCGGGTCGAGCCACGCGTAGGTGAGATCGACGAGCAAGTTCAGCGTGACCAGCGTCGTCGCCACCAGCATCACGTTGGTCTGCACGACTGGATAGTCGCGGTACAGGATCGCCTCGACGGTGAGGCGTCCCATACCCGGAAGCGCGAAGATCTGCTCGACCACCACCGTGCCGGCCAGCAGCACACCGAGCTGACCGCCGATGATCGTCACGACCGGGATCAGTGCGTTCTTCAGCGCGTGCTTGTACACGACGATGCGCCCCGCGAGCCCCTTGGCCCATGCCGTGCGCACATAGTCCTCGCGGAGCGTCTCGAGCACGGTCGACCGGGTCATCCGCATGGTCGCCGCCGAGAGGCGAAACCCCAGCACCGCCGCCGGCAGCAGGAACTGCTGCAGGTTGCGCCACGGCGACTCGAAGATGCTCACGTAGCCGATCGGCGGGATCCAGTGGACCCAGATCGCGGCGAACGTGATGACGAGCGTTCCGAGCCAGAAGTCGGGAATGGAAAGCCCGGAGACGGCGACGACACGCCCGATGTAGTCCGAGGGCTTGTCCTGCCGCGTGGCCGACAGCACCCCGACCGGCACCGCGATGGCAAGCCCGATGAGCATCGCCAGCGTGGCCAGCTCGACGGTGACCGGGATCGCCTTCCTGAGCGACACTGGGATGGGCTCGTTGGTGAAGATGGAGTCCCCCGGGTTGAGGCTCACCATCTGCCAGAGCCAGAGCAGATACTGCTCGTAGTACGGACGATCGAGGCCGAGGTCCTTGCGGAGCTTCGCCAGCTCCTTCTGGCCCACGTTGCCGGACTCGCCCATCAGGGCGATCAGCGCGTCGCCCGGCATGACGCGCATCAGGCTGAAGACGATCACCGACGACAGCAGCAGCACCGGCACGGCCAGCAGCAGTCGCCGGATCACGTACTTCTGCATGGCCGCTCGGCCCCCCTATCCCGGTCGCCGTCCCACGCGCCCCGCTACTTGTCCATCCAGGCGCGCGCCAGGGTCGGCGACCCGTAGCCGTCGGTGCGGCGAAGCGCGGCGGCCGCGACGTTGCGCATGTACGGCTGGAAGACCATGAAGCCGTTGTCGTAGGGCATCCACATCCGCAGCACCTGGTCGAATTCACGGTCGACGATCTTCTTCGTGATCGCTCGCTGCTCGGTGCGGTCGGGCGTCCGGCGCAGCTTGGTCGTCAACTCGTCGATCACCGGATCGTTGACGCGGAAGAAGTTCTTCGGCGACTTCGAGTGCATGTACTGATACGTGCGCTCGTCGAGGCCGATCGCGTGGCCCGACTGGAACCCCCAGGACATGCCGTCCCACTTGCCCTCGACGTAACGGCCGTAGTAGGTCGTGTAGTCGAGCTTCTGGATCTTGATGTCGATGTTGAGGTTCTTCTTGAGGTCCGCCTGCACGAGCTGTACCTGCGAGGTCATTTGCGGGAAGTACTCGTAGTAGAACAGGGTCGTCTCGAAGCCCTTGCCCTGCCCCGCCTCGGCCATGAGCTTCTTCGCCTCGTCCGGGCGATACTGCCACCACGCGCCGAGCTCTTTCAGCGTCGGCGCCTTGTCCTGGTAGTAGATGTACGGCACGCCCCAGCCCGGGATCCCGTGGCCCTCGAACACCGTGTCGACCTGCTTCTGGCGGTCGATGGCCATCGAGATCGCGCGGCGCACGCGCACGTCGCTGTAGGGCGGCTTGTCCTGGGCCAGCGCCAGGCCGAACGGCGCGAGGGTGTTGTGAAACGACTGCACGATGGCATTGGGATTGGTCTTGCGGAGCAGCTCGGCCTCGGACGGGCTCGGCACCCAGATGAAGTCGGCCTGACTCGTGCGAAAGGCGGCCTTCCTGGTCGCATCGTCCGGCGTCGAGAGGATCACGTACTCGTCGATGTACGGGCGGCCCTTGTCCCAGTAGTCGGGATTGCGCTGGAGGACGATCCGCACCTTGCGCGTGTGCTCCTTGAGCATGTAGGGGCCGGTCCCGACCAGACGCTTCTTGAGGTCACCGTCCTCCTCCAGGATCTCCCGCGGGAAGATGACGGAGATGAACTCGGCCACGTTCTGGGGAAAGAGCGTGTTGGGCGCCTTGAGGTGCACACGCAGGGTGTGCTTGTCGGGCGTCTCCATGCCCTCGATTTCCTGAAACGCGAACGTCTGCACGCCTTCCTTGGCGTAGGCTTCGTAGCAGTACTTGACGTCGACCGAGGTGAGCTCGCGCCCATTGAGCGGCGCGACGTTGTGCCACTTGACGCCTTGCCGGAGCTTGAACGTCCACACACGATACGCGGGGTCGCTTTGCCAGGACTCCGCGAGGTCGCCTCTGAGCGTCATGTCGCCCGGGCCCGCGTTCTCGTCCGAAAACCCGTAGCGACAGAGCCGGTTGCTGGTGAGGCCCACGAACTGGAACAGACCCACCGATTGTGTGAGCCGGGGATCGATTACGGGCGGATCCCAGGCCGACGCGCGCGTCAGGACTCCGCCGCGCTTGGCCGGCTTCGTGCTCGCCGGGATCCAGTCCGGGTACGACGCCCCGGCCTGGGCCACCGCGCGGCCTCGGCCCGCGCCCCCTACCAGGGCGGTCATTCCCGCCGCCCAGCCCGCGCGCTTGAGGAAATCGCGTCGCGTCACGCCCCGGCGGCTGCCGCTACGAGACCTGCTGGCGCCCATCGGCACTCTCCTCACAGATCCGGATATTGTCGAATGAAAACAACGGTCACGAGTGCGGCGAACCTCCCATAGGCTCCGGGGGAAGTCAAGGGAATCTGATATTCTCGGCCCGTCACTGAGTGGGATCGACAACAACCCCTTCGTGGGAGGTAGCTCGAATATGCCGTCACGACGTTTCAGCGTCGCCGTGCTCGCCACCATCGCGACTCTCGCGCTCGGAACATTCAAGGAATCGGCGGCTCAGACCGGCCCCGCCGGCGAAGTCGTCATCGCCTGGCACGTCACGATCGCCCCGACGTGGTTCGATCCGTCCAGTGCTCCGCCTCAGATCACGCCCTTCGGCACCATCTACGCGATCCACGACGCCCTCGCTCGCCCGATGCCGAACCAGAAGATCGGCGCGAGCCTGGCCGAATCGTGGACGGAGAGCCCCGACGGGCTCATGTACGAGTTCAAGCTCCGCCGCGGGCTCAAGTTCCACAACGGCGATCCCCTCACCGCCGAGGACGTGAAGTTCAGCTTCGAGCGCTACAAGGGGGCCGGCGCCAAGGAGCTCCAGACGCGCGTGCGTCAGGTCGACGCCGTCGACCCGCTCACGGTGCGCTTCCGGCTCGAGCGTCCCTGGCCGGACTTCATGACGTTCTACGGCACGACCGCCACCGGCGTCGGCGTCGTCGTGCCCAAGAAATACTTCACGCAGGTCGGCGAGGCGGGCTTCCGGAAGCATCCGATCGGCGCCGGCCCCTACAAGTTTGTGAGCCACACGCCGGGTGTGGAGGTGATGCTGGAGGCGTACACGGGCTACTGGCGCCGCGTGCCCAACGTGAAGAAGCTCGTGATGAAGTCCGTCCCCGACGTGGACACGCGTCTGGCGATGCTGAAGACCGGCGAGGCGGACATCGCGGTCGCTCTGGACGGTCCCCAGGGGATCGAAGTGCGGCGCGATCCGCGCCTCACGCTCGTCTCGTCACGGCACGCGTCGATCTTCTGGCTCGAGTTCGCGGATCAGTGGGATCCGAAGTCGCCGTGGCACGACAAGCGTCTGCGGCAGGCCGTCAATCTCGCGCTCGATCGCAAGACCACCAACGAGGCGGCCTGTCTGGGCTTCTGCCCGCCCGCAGGCGTCATCGTGCCGCGGGTAATGGACTTCGCGCTGCAGGTCGAGCCGCCGCCCTACGATCCGGCGAAGGCCAAGCAGCTCCTGGCCGAGGCCGGATATCCGAACGGACTCGACGCCGGCGAGTTCGTGCCGATTCCCGGATTCCCGACGGTCGCGGAGGCCGCTCTGAACTATCTGAACGCGGTTGGCATCCGCATGAAGATGCGGCCGATGGAGCGCGCGGCGTTCTACGCGGCCTGGCAGGAGAAGAAGCTGCACGGGGTGTTCATGACGGCGGCCGGCAACTCCGGCAACGCGGCCAGCCGCGTCGCCGAGTTCATCTACTCGAAGGGCTCCTACGCCTACGGCGGCTATCCGGACATCGACGACCTCTTCCAGCAGCAGGCCGGCGAGCGCGACGTTAAGAAGCGCGAGGCGCAGCTCCACCGCATCCAGCAACTCACGATCGACCGTGCGATGTTCGCGCCGATCATGGACCTGCGCGCGCTGATGGGCGTCGGCCCGAAGATGGCCGACCACACGATCAACCTAGTGCCGATGACGGTCTGGCCGTCCTACGAGGACATGAAGATCAAGGCCCAGTAGCGGACGACGGCAGGAGGCAGGGCGTGGCGATGGACTTCGGCATCTTCATGGAGTTCGAGATCCGTCAGGGCGGCGACCAGGTGTCCGCCTTTCGTGAGGGCTTCGATCTCGTCGATGCGGCGGAGGCGTGGGGACTCGATGGGGTGTGGCTCGGCGAGATGCACTTCACGCCTGCCCGTTCGGTCCTGGCGGCGCCGATCGTGGTCGCGAGCTCCATCGCCACGCGCACCAAGCGGTTGCGGATCGGCATGGCGGTGCAGGTCCTGCCCCTGAACAACCCGCTGCGCATCGCCGAGGAGGCCGCGACCGTCGACCACATCAGCGAGGGCCGCTTTGATTTCGGGATCGGCCGCAGCGGCTTTCCGCGCGTCTACGACCTGTACGGCGTGCCGTATGCGGAGAGCCAGGCGCGCTTCCGCGAGGCGCTGGAAATCATCCTCGAGGCATGGAAGGGCGAGCCCTTCAGCTACGCGGGCGAGTTCTACCGATTCGAGAACGCCACGGTCGCCCCGCGCCCCTATCAGCTTCCGCACCCGCCGCTCCGGATGGCCGCCACCACCGAGGAGACGTTTCCCCGAGTCGGCCAGGTGGGGCTGCCGATCTTCGTCGGTCTTCGCGGGATGGACATCCGCGATCTGAGGACTCACTTGCAGGCCTACCGCCGGGCATGGCGCGAGGCCGGCCACCCCGGGGACGGCAACGTGTACCTGCGCATTCCCGTCTACGCCGCGACCACCGAGCGAGGCGCGCGTGAGGAGCCGTACGAGAGCTTCACGTTCTACTTCAGCCGCCAGGCGGGCCTGCAGCAGACGGCGGTGGGACGCACGGGCGCCGGCCCCGCCGAGCGCCTACAAGCCAGGGTCGATCGGCTCGCCACCCTCTCCTACGAGCAGATCCTCGACCAGCGCGTGGCGGTCGGCTCCGCCGCGGGCCTCATCGATCGTCTGAAGGGGTTGCAGGAAGAGCTGAGCCTGAACGGCATCGTGGCCGAGCTCGACTCCGGCGGACTCATTCCGGCCGAGCGGGTGAAGCGGAGTCTCGCGATCCTCACCCAGCAGGTAATGCCCGCCTTCAAATAGCGCTCCGGCGGGGCGACCGGAGTACCATCGCTCCGAGGAGGGCCATGCCCATGGACCGTTACACAAAGGTGGTACTCACCCTCATCGCCATTGCGCTCATCGCGATCGCCGCCCGTCCATTCTTCACTGAATCGGGCTGGCCCGAGTTGCTCAGCCTCGCGACGGCGCAGGCCCAGCTCCCGGCGGGAGTCCGCGAAGCGACGATCCCGAAGGCGTGGGGCAAGTACGTCGGATACCAGAGTGGCAACCTGCTCTTCGAGGGGCCGGATCGCTCGCTGCGCATCGTCGACCTCGACGGCAAGCCGCCCGAGTATCCCAAGATGAAGTGGGTCATCAAGTTCGAGTAGCCTCGGGCCACCGCGAGGCCGCGGGCTAGGGGCGAGTCGCGCCGATCGCGGCGACGATGAAGTCGGGATAGCGCGCGCGCAGCCCCGCGATGTCGGGCAGCACGCCGACATCGACGAAGCCCGCGGCCTCCATCGCCCCTTTCCACTGCTCGGGGGTCAAGAAGCCGCCGTTGGGGCGATGGATCGGGTGCAGCACCGGCGATCGGAAGGTTTCCATCAGCAGGAACACGAACTCGACGTAGACCGCCTGCGCCGGCGTCGTGTGGATACACTCGGAGACGACGAGGCGACCGCCCGGCGCCAGCGCCGCGAAGATCTCGCGCAGCGAGAAGTCGAGATCGCGCGCGACGTGCAGCGTGTTGACGGCGTACACGAGCGAGGCGCTCCCCGGCAGGACCCCTTGCTTCTCGAACACCTGGTTCATGTCCAGCGCGCCGAACTTGAGGAACGACGCGTCGTGAAAGCGCGCCTGCAGCGTGTTCTGGCCGCGCCGCAGGAACGCGGGCACCAGCTCCGTGAAGCGGTACTCGGCGATCTCTTCCCACCGTCCCGTGTTTTTCAGATTCTCGAGGAGGGTGACGGCGCCGCTGCCGAGCCCACCGCCCAGCTCCAGGATGGAAAGCGGCGCCGGCGGATGCCATTCCTCCACCGCGCCGGCGCCCACCAGGTTGTTCACGACGTAGAGGCCGTTGGCGTTCGAGAAGAAGTCGACCCACAGCCGCAGGCGCGCCGGCGAGAAGAGAATCTCCTCGCCGCTACGCTCGCCCCGCAGGAACGCCGGGTAGTCCTTCGCGACGGTCTCGGCCACGACGTACGTGGGCCGCCAGGACGGATCGTAGCGCTCTTGCTCCTCGCGCAGGGGCGCCGGATCCAGCTCCGGGACTGCCGCGGGCAGTCGGAAGCGCGGCGGATCGCCGGTCCGCTCGAGGATGCCGCGATCGCACAGGCGTCGCAGCATCCAGTCGACCGGCGCGCGCGCGCGCCGGGGCTCGAGGCCGGCGCGGCCGACCAGCTCATCGACGGTGCCGGGCGACGCCGCGACCGCCGCCCCGAGCCCGCTCTCGCGGAAGATTCCGAAGACGAGACGGTGGACGAACTCGTCGCAAAGACCCGCCGACCGGATGAACGTCGCGGTGAACGGCGCTCTGACCCGGGCCGGCAGGATCGCAGCCAGGTCCCGGGCCATTCCATCAGCGGTCGCAACGTCGATGATGCCGCCGAACGCCATGACGGTGGGCGGCTCCTCGGCGCCTATGCCCCGAACGGGCTCCAGATGTCGAAGAAGTTGAACCACTGGGTCGGCTTCTGGGCGACGAGACGCTCGAGCATGGCCACCCACGCCCGGAGCGCGTCTTCCTCGCCGCCGCGAACGACCTTCAAGGGCTCGAACACCTTGAGGACGTAGCGCCCGTCGGCGTCGAGCGTGCAGAAGGCCGGCACGATCGGCACGGCGGCGGCCCGCGCGAGCTGGAAGGCACCGATCGGGAACGGCGCCGGGCGGCCGAAGAACGGCACCGGCACGTCGCCACGATTGCCGAGCGCGCGGTCGCCCTGGAGCCCGACCGCCTCGCCGCGGCGTAGCGCCGCCATCAGCGTCAGCGAGACCGTCGGATCGGAGCGCGGCACGAAGTGGAGCCCGCTGCCGTTACGGCGCAGCCACCGCTCGAGGACGGGCGCCTCCTCCACCGCGACCACAACGTGGGTCGTGCGCGCGGCATGCTGGGCCAGGATGCGCCCGGCCAGCTCCCAGTTGCCGATGTGTGCGGTGAGCGAGATGACCGGGCCGTCGAGGCCTTCCAGGCGGTCGACGCCGACGCCCTGGATGGCGCCGACGTACGCGCCGAGCCGCTTGGGATGGCGGCTCGCCGTGATGAGATCGCTGAAGCACATGGCGAACTCGCCGAAGACGCCGACGGTCAATTCGTCGAGCTGGCGGCCGGTCGCGCCGGTCATGGTCGCCATCGTCTTGCGGATGATCGCGCGCTCGTTCGGGAGGAACGACTGCGCGAGGCGTCCGACGCGGCGGGCCAGCCCGAGGCGCATCCGACGGGGCAGCCAGCCGAGCGCCGCGGTCAGCCGGTAGAGCTCCGCGCGATTGTACGGATGTGCATGCCAGCGAGGCTGCGTTCCCCGAGTCATGGTCAAGGAAGCCGATTGCAGTCTAACCAGCCCCGGCGGGCGAGACAAGGTAGGATGAGGCAGGTCGATGACCCGCGTTCTGATCCTCACCGCTAGCTACGGCTCGGGCCACAACGCAGCCGCTCGCAGTCTCGGCGACGCCTTCGAGCGCGCGGGGACCACCGTCACAGTCGTGGATCATTTCCGGGAGCTAGTCCACCCGGTGTTCGATCGCCTGAGCCGGACGCTCTACCACGGCCTGCTCAGGCGCGCGCCCTTCCTGTGGGGCGCCGGGTATTCGCTCGGCGACTGGCTGGCCAGCGACTCGCGGCTGACGTTCGGGGTCACCCGGTTGGGCACCGGACGGCTGGCCGCTCTGCTCGAGCAGCTGGCGCCGGACGTGGTCGTGACCGTGCACGCCACGCCGGCCTCGGCCATGTCGACGCTCGCCCGGCTGGCAAACCGAGTGCCTCCGCACACGACGGTGGTCACCGACTTCGTCGCGCACAACCAGTGGATCGCGCCATACGTCGACCGCTACTGCGTTGCCGCCGCCGAGGTGCGCCACGAGTACATTGCCCGCGGCATCCCCGAGGAGCGAATCGTCGTCACCGGCGTGCCCGTGCGCGAAGAGTTCGCCCGGCCCGCCGATGGCGCGGCGGCGCGCGCCGCCCTGGGGCTCTCGCCCGAGATGCCGGTGATCCTGGCGATGGCCGGCTCGCACGGCGCGCTCGGTCGCCTGCACGACGTGGCGCGCGTGCTCGGCGGCCTGCACCGTCCTCTCCAGGGGCTGCTCGTCGCCGGTCGCGACGAAAGCCTCCGCGCCGCGCTCGCGCGGCTCACCGACGGCACTTCCATCCGCACGCTCGGGTACGTCGAGGACGTCCGTCACCTCATGGCCGCGGCCGATCTGCTGGTGACCAAGGCCGGGGGCATGACGCTCGCCGAGGCGATGGCCGCTGAGACGCCGCTGCTCCTTTACGGGTCGCTGCCCGGACAGGAGCGCCGTAACGAGCGTTTCGCCGCGCGGACCGGCATCGCGCTGGTCGCGCGCAAGCGCGCGGAGCTGACGTCGCTCCTCGACCATGCCCTCAGCGTGCCCGATCTGCTCGAGCACCTGCGCGCGCGCATGCGTCTTCTCCGGCGTCCGGACGCGACGCGGCGCATCGTCGAGGCCGTGCTCGAGGGCGGCGTGCCGGCGCGATGATCCTGGGGCCGCTGGCCGCCGGCGCCGCGGCGGCCTGGGCCGCCTACACCTGGGGCGCTCACCTCGTGGCGCCGGGGTGCGTCCGGCGAGGACCGGCAATGGGCCGCCGCATCGCGCTCACCTTCGACGACGGCCCTGATCCGGTCTGGACGTCCCAAATCCTCGATGTGCTCGGCGCCCGCTCTGTGCGCGCCACGTTCTTCCTGGTCGGCGAGCGCGCGGAGCGGGCGATCGAGACCGTGCGCCGCATCGCGGCGGCGAGTCACGAGATCGCCAGCCACGGCTGGTCGCACCGGAGCCTCTGGCTCTGCGGGCCGCGACGGACCGACGTCGAGATCGGACGCGCCCATCGCCTGCTCTCCGAGGCGGCGGGCCGGCCGCTCCGTCACTTCCGTCCGCCCTGGGGCATGGTGAACGCCGCGATGTTCGGCGCGCTGCGCCGCCACGGCGAGCGCTGCGTGCTCTGGTCGATCCAGCCCGAGGGGTTGCGCACGACAGCGGCGACGCAGCAGGCGGACGACGTCCTGCGCCGCGCCCACCCCGGCGCGATCGTGGACCTGCACGACGCCGAAGGTCTCGACGGCGCCCCCGAGCGCCTTCTCGCCGCCCTCCCCCCGATGATCGACGGCCTCCACGCAGCCGGCTACGATCTCGTCACCGTCACCGAGCTCCTCGACGAATCGTGAGCGCGCGCGACGCGCGGGAGTCAGGGCGGCGCAGACACGTGCAATAGGGCCGCGGCGAATCGTGCAGCAAAGTCGCGTCGGCCGGTCGATCGGGTGCGGTGGGGTCGAAGGGACCCGTTCCCTCCGAGCGGCGACGGACATTAGGCGCCCGGGTGGAGCCCAGCCGCAAAGGGGCGCGAACGCGTGCCGCGTGGTCGTCTCGACCGCGGCCGCGCCCGATCGACCGGCCGATCCGGCGCGACCGAGCTACGACGATCGCCGGTTAGCGAGGAAGCGGAAGAACTCGCGGCCCTCGGCAAGACGCCGACGGCAGACGGAAGCGTCCCGAGCCATTTCCTTGAGAAATCCAAAGATCTTCCGCGGCCGGAAGTAGAAGCGCCGGTAAAAGCT
>Ga0114129_10015225_pt1 | contig 10948 bp, 8 predicted proteins | sample RhiMetdeltSRZDD1_FD_80071 | JGI IMG/M metagenome (GOLD analysis project Ga0114129, IMG submission 80071) | Populus rhizosphere microbial communities from Tennessee, USA - Rhizosphere MetaG P. deltoides SRZDD1 (version 2) (version 2) | ecosystem: Host-associated > Plants > Roots > Rhizosphere >... | reverse complement strand
GTCTGGCTTCCAAAAGTGCCTGCGTCAAAAGGGGTCAGACTGGTGTCCGCCATCACCAGTCGCACCACGGAAGTAGAGAGGCGGAGCTCTTCGGCGACCACCTGTGTGAGCGACGTGCGGATATTTTGCCCGACCTCGGTCTTCCCCGTGAACACCGTTACGGCGCCATCCTCGCCGATGTGCAGCCAGGCGCCGATCTCCTGAGGAAGCGGCCGGCGAAAGCGGCCGCGTGATTGCGCGCCCGATTCCTGCGCGCTGCCCTGGACCTCGTTCAGCAGAAGAAGGACCAGTACTCCGGCGCCCAACCTATCGAAAAATTCGCGCCGGTCCAGTTCCCTGCCGGCGTTCAGGACGGGCTGTAATTCGTAGCGTTCCGGTTCCAGTGAAAACCCGGAAAACAGATCTTCCTTCTTGGGGGTTCTCATTTTTTTGCGCTCCTCTGCAGCGCTGCTCCGGCTTCACGGATGGCTCTTACGATGCGTGGGTAAGTCCCGCAGCGGCAGACGTTGCCCTGCATGGATCGCACAATTTCTTCATCCGAAGGACTGCTGTTGCGCTCCAGCAGGGCGACGCCGGACATGATCATTCCGGGAGTGCAGTAGCCGCACTGAAGCGCTCCCGCTTTTAGAAACGCTTCCTGCAGAGGATGCAGTCCCGCGGCACGCGCGTCTCGGGATGAACCCGAAGAGAGTCCTTCAATGGTGGTAACCTGCTTCTCGCCCACTTCCGACAGCATCGCCATGCAGGAGCGGCGGGCCCGGCCTGCGATCAGGACCGTGCATGCGCCGCATTGGCCCTCGCCACAGCCATATTTAGTTCCCGTCAGGTCGAGATCTTCCCGCAGGATTTGAAGCAGGCTGCGGTCCGGCTCGGCTTCTACCTGTCGGCGCGCCCCGTTGACGTTGATCGTAACTTTGCTCATAGCCATTTACCGCTGGATGCCGCGCGAAGGTGCGAAAGCTGCCCAAATCTCTTCAGCATCACGGCCGGCGTTTCGCTCTTCAACGCAGCTTCTGAACAGCCGGCGACTGGCGACCTTCGCGTCCTTCGCGCCGTCGCGGTTCCCTTTCCACACATCTTGAACCGACATCAATGTGATTTCAAGCCGGAGTTCCAGTGGAGAACCACATTCAGCTTTGACGGCCCGGCATTGACAGGCACATAAAAGAGGAACTTGCGGCCGTCGGGATTGACGACATAAAAATTCCTCAGGGCGGAGGCACTGGCGACGCGTGATTCGAACAATGCCCTGGGAGTTGCCGCTTCAAAAATGTCTCCGCTGGTCTTCACTTCAACGCTCATCAGTTTCCTGTCCGGCCCAAGATAGAACAACTCTTTGCCGTCGGCGCGCCACGCCGCCTGGTCTCCGCCATTCGTTGAAACCTGCCATTTTCCTCCCGCTCGCGAGAATGTCCTGACATAGATTTCATCTCTTCCGGACTCGTCGGAAGAATAGGCGACCCAGCGCCCGTTGGGAGAAAAAGCCCCCTTGCGATCCTCGAACTCAGATTGGACCAGCGGCACCGGCTTGCCCGGCTCCAGGTTCAACCGGTCCGCATCCGCAGGATAGGATCCGCTGGTTGCGCTTCCCGGAACTTTCAAAGGCAGCACCCAAATATCCGACTTGGTCCGCACATCGACATTGTCGAACAAGATATAGCGTCCGTCTTTTGACCAGTCATTTATCAAGGTAGTGCTGTTCATTCTATACAGGACGGTCTCACCGGCGTCTCCGCTGGTCGGCTTCATAAGAATGGTGGGATTTCCGTCTCGGGCCGAGCTGAAGGCAATATTCTTTCCATCGGGAGAAAAAACCGGTGTTACATCCGCCGCGGGGTGAAAGGTGAATCTCGAAAACACATCCCGCGTGAGATCGAGTATCCAGATATCTGAAGCAGTCCCGCTGAGTACTTCGACAGCCAGTTTTTTCCCATCGTAGGAGAGAGTCGGGGCTCGATACTCTCTTGGCGGCCCGACGGTCGAAATCACCGCGCCTTTGTAATCAAACCAGGTAAGTTGAGATTTGGGGAATGAAAGGTTTCCATAAGCCAGCAGGTCCCCTGACACGCCATAAACCGCCTGTGACGTTGCCGGATGCACCGCGATGCGGTCCGCCAGAGTGACCGGTTCGCCGGATAATTCAAGATGATCGGCATCAAATAACTGGGCGGTCAAGTTGCCCTCGCGCACACAGAAAAGATATCCCGTCGACGAGTAAATCGGATTGGATTCAGCCTTGATCAGAAGCTTCCTCTGATCGGACTGAAGCCTGCCGGCGTAGATTCCTCCATTTTCGCGATTCGTTCCCTTGGCGAGATAGATGAAATGACTTCCGTCAGGCAGAAAACAGGGCCAGAGATGCGCCGTTTCCCGTTCGGTTTCCGGTTTTGTCACCGTCACCGGCTTGCCTCCACCGGCATCGACCCTTTGCAAGACGGTTCCGGCTGCAAACAGGATCACTCCGTCCCTGTTCCACGTCCCACCTCTTCCATTCGGCGCATCGCACAGATTGACTACGGCCCCGCTGCCGATTGCCACCTTTCTCAACTGGCCCGCGTTGCTGAAGAACCCAATCGACTGGCTGTCCGGAGACCAGAACGGAAAGGCCGCCCCTTCCGTCCCCGGGAGCGGCTGGAATGTGCCGGAATCCAGCGAGCGCAGCACAATCTGCGGACGACCGTTGATGATTGCCACAACGGCAATGCGCTTTTGGTCCGGCGACACAGCCAGAGAGACGGGAGCGGCAACTACGAAGAGGTAATTCTCCGGAAATGGCGCCTCGAAACGGACCATCGAAGTTGTTTCCTCTTTTTTGCGGCTGATTTTCGAAATAAGAAAAGCACCGGCCAGCGCCAATAGAAGAACCCCCGCCAGAAGCCATGCGATTAACTCGCGCCGGGTTCTTCTGGAAGGGGTGCGTTTAACAGCGGATACCGCGTGGCCGGAGAGCGCGTCCTGGATTTCGATGCGCGCGTCGCCTATGTCGCGCAGTCGATGCAGTGGATTCTTGTTGAGGCAGCGGCGCAGCAGAGTGTGAATGTTGGCTGGGGTGTCCTCGGGCAGGAGCTCCCAGGCAGGATCCAACTTCAGGACGGCCGCCAGAGTATCGGAGACGGTTTCACCCGCGAAGACCTTCCGACCGGTGAGGCATTCGAACAGCACGCAGCCAAATGCCCAGTTATCAGCGCGCTTGTCCACAGATTTGCCCCGCGCCTGTTCCGGACTCATATAGGCGGCTGTTCCGAGGATCACACCTTCGGCGACGCTGCGCGCTGTGACGGTGGGCGACTTGGACAGGTCCGCAGAGGATGCATCGGGAGGCATCGCCTTGGCCAGTCCAAAGTCGAGGACTTTCACCTTACCTTCAGGAGTAATTTTTATGTTGGCCGGCTTCAGATCGCGGTGAATCACGCCCTTCTCGTGCGCTCCTTCCAGAGCGTCGGCAATCTGAAGGCAGATATGGAGAGCGTCATCGATCGGCAGCGCGCCCTGATCGAGTATTTCGGCCAGGGTTCGGCCGGCAACGAACTCGAGGACGAGAAACCGGGTGCCGTTCTGTTCTTCGAAGCCGTAGATGGCGGCAATATTGGGATGATTCAGTGAAGCGAGCAGCCGCGCCTCCCGCTGGAAGCGCGCCAGTCTTTCCGGGTCGCGAGTGAATTCCTCCGGCAGGACCTTGATCGCAACGCTGCGACCCAGCCTGGTGTCCTGCGCCTGGTAGACTTCGCCCATCCCACCGGCGCCGACCAGCGACAGATTCTGATAGGAACCCAGATTGGACCCAGCAGGGAGGGCCATGCCGAGAAAAGTATATGCCAGCCGGGGAGAGGGAAGATAACCGGGGACGTTATCGATGTGTTCCTCGAATAGAGACCAGGTTTTCTGGGGATCCAAATAGCGCACTCGTTTTGGTTATGCCAAAACCTGTTGATCTCAATATTTGAGCTGTTACACTTCTCCTAATCAACCACACCGATCCGCTTACCTGGCGATAAGAGTGTTCCTTAGGACTATCACCTTCGACCGACACAGGAGTTCAAATGCGCAATCAGCAATTGACGAAACCGCCCTCCGCGATGAGTTTTCCCGCTTGTGATGAAAATGCGAATCGATTGCGTGATCTTCGACAGGAAGTGACCGCGGTGCTCACGACCACTCATCACGTCATCGCGCAGTCGCTGGGCGACCTTCCCCTGGCGCAGCAAAACCAGTTTGAGCTGTTGGCAACAGCTTATCTGAATTCAGTCGCGCTAGTGACCAGAAGCTGGAGCTTCTTCGCCTCGTCCCTGGAAAGCAGCTTGAACACGCTCATCCATTGGATGACCTTTCGCAGTTCACGCCACATATCGGCGCAGTTGAGGAATCCAGTTGAAATGAATGTCGAAGGTAAACAGCAGAACGTCGTAGTGCAGGGCCAGCGCGGCAATTGCCAGGTCGGATACCGGAACAGTGTGGCCGCCGGCGCGGAGACGGGCTCCGATTATGCCGGCGTCATTCCATATCCGCCGGTTCATTTCTATGTAGGGAAGGCCATCCAGAGCGGTGGCGAGTTTCCGTTCCTGTTGCCGGCGGCGGACGCCCTGCAGCAGTTCTGCCATCACGATGCCGCACAAAAGAACGCGTCGCGAGCGCAGGATCATTCTCATTTCGTGTCGATAAGGGGATTCAACGCCCCGCAGGAAGTCGATCCAGATACAGGTATCCACCAGAACATCGCTCAATGCTTGGCCCTGGTTGAGGGACTCTGGCGCCGGTCTCCCCTATGCCGAGAATTTCCAGCGCGTCTCGGATTGCGGGCTGTTGCAGTCAGCTTTGACGCTCGGGAGTTTGACCTGGACAACGCTTCAAATCCCGATTTCGAATCGAATCCGGAATCCTCGGAAAGTTCCCTCTCCTCGTCTGCCTCCCAGTCAGGATTGACATTAATGCGTCCCTCCAGAGCGAGAACTTCATGCGAGCTGCGAGCCGCCACATATTCATTGAGAGCCTCACGGACCAGAGCCGAAAGGGAGTCGGCCTGCGACAGTCTTTTTGCCTGCTTCACCAGTTCGCCATCCAGAATGATCGTCGTTCGCATCACACCATAATATCATACTTCAGGTATGCGACTGGTATATGACAGTTCTCCGACCATTGGTAGTTTGAATGGAATTGCCTCAATCAAGGAGTTGGAGGCAAAGCAAGGCTTCCTCATTAGGAAGCCGGACACGTCCAAAAGCCGGTCGCCGTCCCGCGACCGCGCCCATTCGCATCCATGGAGAGCCTTTTCACTTGCATTCTTGATGGTTCAATTTAATATCGGGCACAAGAATTCAGGTGAGGAATGCCAGTAAAGATTGAGTTCACCGGTCTAGGCGATCGAACCAGCGAACAACAGATTCGGAGATCCGTGCAGGAAGCTTTCAACACCGTCCCGGATGATTGGACCGTCACGATTCCGTCAAGATACGACGACCTCGAGTGGAAAATGATTGTCACCGGTCCGCAGCGGTTTCAGGTTGACGTCACATTGGGCCGCGGGGAACACACTCCTGAAGCTGTCGTTACCGCCATCAAGCACGTCATCGTCGGCGAGTTGTCGGGCTGAGCAGAAAAGCGACGCCCCAAGCCAAAAGCCCGCTCAAGCCGGGCTCATATTCTTGGCGCTCTTAGCGTTCTTGGCGGTTCAATGTTCGTGAATAATCCAGTCTAAGAGACCGCCGCTCGCTCGGACCGGGCAGGCTTTGCCCGCAGAGCCCATCAGATGACTGAACACTCCGACAATCTCCAGACTGACGCTCATCGCGATGAGCGGGAACTCCGCAGGCTCGGCTACGCCCAGGAGCTCTTCCGCACCATGGGCGGATTTTCCAACTTCGCGATTTCTTTCTCCATTATTTCAATCCTTACCGGCGCAGTGACGCTCTATGGCCACGGACTCAGAATGGGAGGACCGGCGGAAATGGCTTTCGGCTGGCCGCTGGTTACCGTCTTCACGCTGGTTGTGGCGTTGAGCATGGCGGAGCTGGCTTCATCGCTTCCAACGTCAGGGGCGATGTATCACTGGTCCTGCAAACTGGGCGGCAAGGGATGGGGATGGTTTACGGCCTGGTTCAATATCGTAGGACAACTTACGGCGCTCGCCGGGATTGACTACGGCTGCGCGCAGTTTGTCACTCCGCTCATCGGAGTGGAATCAAACCCCCGGAATTTGCTGTTCGTCTATGCCGCGATCCTGCTCTCTCATGCGCTGATTAATCATTGCGGAATCCGGCTGGTCTCCCGGCTCAACGATTTCAGCGTGACGGTGCACGTGATCGGAGTAATCGTACTGGTCGGAGCTCTTCTCTTCTTCGCCCCCAAGCAGCCCGCCGGTTTTTTCTTCGCGCGCATAACCAGCAACACCGAGGGCTGGTCTTACGGATGGGCCTTCGTAATCGGTTTGCTGCAGGCCCAATGGACCTTCACCGGCTATGACGCCTCAGCCAGTATTTCAGAAGAGACCGTGGACCCGCGCCGGCGCGTGCCCTGGGGAATGGTGATGGCCGTGGTGATTTCCAGTGTGGTCGGTTACCTGTTGCTGATCGCGTTGACGCTGGCCATCAGAGATATTCCCGGTGTTCTCGGGGCCAGGGATCCCAGCGGCAACGAAGTTCCGGCGGTGATTGCCATTCTGACAGGCGCGCTGGGGGAACGGGCCGGTGTGCTGTTTTCCGCTCTCGCTGCCATGGCAATGTGGTTCTGCGGGCTGTCGGCCGTCACCTGGAGCTCCCGAGTCCTTTACGCCTTCGCGCGCGATCAGGGCTTGCCGTTTTCAAATCTGTGGAAGCGGGTCAGCCGAAGGTACCAGACTCCAGCTTCTTCGATCTGGCTCTGCGTCGTCGCCGCCTTTCTGGCTGCCGTCTACAGCGGCGCGTATTCGGTGGTAACTTCAATCAGCGTGATAGGTTTGTACTTCTCCTATGTCATACCGGTCTACCTTCACTGGCGCGCGCGAGGCACTCCGGGAGAGATTGAGCGCGGGCCCTGGCACCTGGGAAGATACGGTTCGGCGCTTAATCTTATCGCCGTCCTCTGGGTGATGTTTATTAGCAGCATCCTCAGCCTGCCTGATAATATGCGCGCGGGAAAATCCTTTGCGGCCGTAAGCCTCTTACTCGGACTGTGGTACGGGCTGCGCGAGCGCTATCGTTTCCCGGGCCCGGCCTGGACGGCCGGATGATTGACAAACTGAAATAGTTCGCTGAGCGACACGGATTAACGCGAATTTGATGCCAGGGTCGGGAGATGGGCTCCACCGAGAGTAAATCGAAATTGAGAGGGATGCTGGAGCTCGAGCAACTGCGCGAGTTGGTGACGCAGGACCGCATCGAAACAGTGATCGTAGGTTTTACCGACCACTATGGACGCCTGGTCGGGAAGCGTTTCGACGCCGAGATGTTTGTGGAGGAAACTGCAGCCCACGGCGCGCATGGATGCGACTACCTGCTGACCGCCGATATGGAAATGGAACCGGTCGCGGGGTACCGCTTCGCCAATTGGGAGCTCGGCTACGGAGACTTTCACCTGGCGCCGGATTTGAGCACCCTTCGCATGGCGAGCTGGCTGGACAAAACGGCACTGGTGTTGTGCGATGTAAAAGACGAGAAGACAAACGATTACATCGCCGTTGCTCCGCGCTCGATCCTGCGCCGGCAGATTCAGGCAGCGCAAAAGCACGGCTCCCGGAGCTATGCCGCGTCGGAGCTGGAATATTACCTCTTCCAGAATAGTTACCGCGAGGCATCCGAACTGGGCTATCGCGATTTGAAGCCCGCAGGCTGGTACCTGGAGGATTACCACATCCTTCAGGGCACCCGCACCGAGTCATTCACGGCGGCAGTGCGCCATCACTTGAAGCACTCGGGTGTGCCGGTGGAGAATTCGAAGGGAGAGTGGGGACTGGGACAGCACGAACTTAACGTGCGCTACGGCGAAGTGCTGGAAATGGCGGACCGGCACGTCGTCTACAAGCAGTGCCTGAAGGAAATGGCCGACCAAATGGGGTTGAGCGTTACTTTCATGGCAAAGTTCGCGGCTGATCGCGCCGGCTCGAGCTGTCACATCCACATGAGCCTGCGCAAGGACGGCACGAATTCATTCGCAGGCGGAGCGGCGTTCGGTCCGGTCAAATGTTCAGACATCTTCCGTTATTTTCTTGGAGGCTGGATCGCACATGTGCCGGATCTGATGGTTTTTTACGCGCCCACAGTGAACTCCTACAAACGATATGCCGACGCATCGTGGGCTCCGACTCGCCTGGCATGGAGCTACGACAACCGCACCGCCGGTTTTCGCGTCGTCGGCCAGGGCCAGACCCTGCGCATTGAATGCCGCATCCCAGGCGCTGACTGTAATCCTTATCTTGCCTTCGCCGCTTCGCTGGCCTCGGGGCTGGATGGAATCACAAAAAAGATAGAGCCGCCGGAGTGTTTTGAGGGCGACATCTATGCCGCGCGACATCTGCCGCGCGTGCCGTTTACACTGGGGGAAGCAACCGATCGATTCGTGAAAAGCGAGTTTGCGAAACACGCGCTCGGAGAAGAGGTAGTGGAGCATTACGGCCACTTCTTTCGCACGGAACAGTCCGCATTCAACGCAGCGGTTACCGATTGGGAGCGTAAGCGCTATTTCGAAAGGATCTGAAAGAAGGCATGAGATTGAAGGATAAGGTGGCCCTGATCACCGGCGCCGGCAGTGGAATCGGCAGAGCAACCGCCCTGCTCTTTGCTGCTGAAGGCGCCGCGATTATGGTTGCCGACGTCAACGATGAGGGCGGACGCCAGACCGTCCAGATGGTAGAGAGCGATGGCGGAAGCGCGGCCTATGTTCACGCCGACGTTTCGAAAGGAATGGACTGCGAGCGCATGGTAGCTCTCACCGAACAGAAGTTCGGCAAGCTGAGCGTGCTTTTCAACAATGCCGGAATCATGCACAGCGAGGATGACGACGCCACTTCCACGGACGAAAGCATCTGGGATCTTACGATGAACATTAACGCCAAGGGTGTATTCCTCGGTTGTAAATACGGAATTCCGGCGATGCAGCGCGCGCGCGGCGGGTCGATCATCAACACTGCATCGTTTGTGGCACTGCTGGGCGCCGCTACCCCTCAGATAGCGTACACGGCAAGCAAAGGCGCGGTGCTTTCCCTCACGCGCGAGCTGGCCGTGGTACATGCCCGCGAAAACATCCGCGTCAACGCGCTTTGCCCAGGTCCACTGCGCACCGAGATGCTGATGAAATTTCTCGACACCGAGGAGAAGAAGCAGAGACGCCTGGTGCACATTCCTATGGGGCGCTTTGGGGAAGCAGCGGAAATAGCGCAGGCAGCGCTATTCCTCGCTTCGGATGAATCCTCCTTTGTTACCGGCGCTGAATTTATCGTCGACGGGGGAATCACGGCAGCCTATGTGACGCCGGAATGATGAGTGAATCCGTTCTGCGAACGATCAGCCCGGTAGATGGCTCAATCTATGTCGAGCGCGAGCTGGCATCGGGCAGGATAATCGAAGAAACTCTGGCAAAGGCTGCAGGGGCGCAGCAGGCATGGGCCGGCGTCCCTCTGGCGGAACGCGTCGCCATTTGCCGAAGAATGACCGCCTGGTTTGTGCAGCATGCCGATGAAATCGGAAGAGAACTCACCTGGCAGATGGGCCGCCCCATTGCGCACACTCCGCTGGAAATCCGTCGAGGGTTTCAGGAACGCGCCAATTACATGGCCGGCATTGCGGAAGCGGCGCTGGCGGATATCGCGCTGGACCCGAAAGAAGGATTTCGACGTTTCATTCGCCGCATGCCTCTTGGCGTTGTCCTAGTTCTCGCCCCCTGGAACTACCCTTATCTTGCCTCGGTAAACGCAGTGGTCCCCGCGGTACTGGCCGGCAACGCCGTGATCCTGAAGATCGCAGAGCAGACGCCTCTGGTAGCCGAACGCTACGCCGAGGCATTCGCATATGCGGGGCTTCCGGACGGCGTTTTTCAGTACCTGCATCTGACGCACGACGATGTGGCAAAGATCATCGATGATGCGCGCATCGCTTTTGTGGCGTTCACGGGATCGGTAACAGGCGGCCATGCCGTGCAGCGCGCCGCATCGGAGCGCTTCATTTCTACCAACCTGGAGCTGGGCGGCAAGGATCCGGCCTACGTCCGTTCCGACGCGCCGCTGGAGGCGACTATCGAGAATCTCGTCGACGGCGTCTACTTCAACGCGGGGCAATCCTGCTGCGCTGTCGAACGAATTTACGTTCATCGCGATCTTTTTTCGGATTTCGTCGATGGCTTCGTGGCATTGACCGGGCGCTACAAACTCGGCAACCCGCTTGATTCCGAAACCACATTGGGCCCGATGGTCCGCAGCAGCGCCGCAGAGCTCGTGCGCGGGAAAGTCCGGGAGGCGGTTCAGCAGGGCGCCCGCGCCCTTCTTGACAGGCGCCTCTTTCCCTGGGACCAGGAGGGGACGCCCTACCTGGCTCCGCAAGTTCTGGTGAGCGTGGATCATGGCATGCGAATCATGACGGAAGAGACGTTCAGCCCGGCCGTGGGAGTGATGCCGGTGGAAAACGATGACGGAGCAGTGCGTTTGATGAATGACAGCAGCTACGGACTGACCGCTTCAATCTGGACTTCGGATGTAGATGCTGCAATGCGTATTGGCGACAAAGTGGAAACCGGCACCTGGTTTATGAACCGCTGCGACTATCTTGATCCCGCATTGCCATGGACTGGAGTGAAAGATTCCGGACGCGGCTGTTCGCTCTCACAACTCGGTTACGAGGCTCTCACTCGTCCCAAGTCGTTTCACTTGCGGGAGCTGTGAGGGGGGTCGGAAGGGGGCGGAAGGGGGCGGAAGCGCAGAAGGGGGCGGAAAGCCTATGAAGGGGGCGGCAGGAGCGAGGCCGGGGCAGGAAGCGGTGACGACGCCGAC
>Ga0114129_10015224_pt1 | contig 10948 bp, 8 predicted proteins | sample RhiMetdeltSRZDD1_FD_80071 | JGI IMG/M metagenome (GOLD analysis project Ga0114129, IMG submission 80071) | Populus rhizosphere microbial communities from Tennessee, USA - Rhizosphere MetaG P. deltoides SRZDD1 (version 2) (version 2) | ecosystem: Host-associated > Plants > Roots > Rhizosphere >... | reverse complement strand
TGGCTCGTGCGCGACGGCGGGTTCGCGCCGGGCAAGATCTACGAGCTCGTCTACCGCGCGCGCGACCCCGTCGTTGCCGGCATCGGGCTCGCCGCGGTCCGCGACATGATGTCGTACGCGAAGCACGACCCGGCGAGCCCGTTTCCCGTTCGTTGGGGCCTGGGCTTCGGCGTCTCGCAAACCGGTCGGTTCCTTCGGCACTTCTTGTACCAGGGCTTCAACACCGACGAGGCGCGCCGGCCGGTCTTCGACGGCCTGTTCGTCCACACGGCCGGCGCCGGGCGCGGCAGCTTCAACCATCGCTTCGCGCAGCCCTCGCGCGACGCCCACCAGCTCTCGGCCTTCTTCTATCCCACCGACCTGTTCCCGTTCACCGGCAAGAGCCAGCGCGACCCGGAGACGGGCGCGACCGACGGCTTGTTCGCACACGAGACCCACGTGCCGAAGGTGTTCTTCACTAACACCGGGTACGAGTACTGGGGACGGGCCGCCTCGCTGATCCACGTGACGCCGGGCGGCGATGCCGACGTCGAGCCGTCGGCCAGCGAGCGCATCTATCACCTCGCGGGCGCGCAGCACTTCGTGGTTGATCCGCCGGCCGTGACCCAGCGTACCGACGCCGTCGTGGCATATCGCGGAAGCCCCCTGGACTTTCACCCGACGCTGCGCTCGCTCCTGACACGGCTGGTCGAGTGGGTGCGCGACGGCCGCGAGCCGCCACCGAGCGCGTATCCTCGCCTCGATAGCGGCGCCCTGGTCGCGGTCGATCGCGTGCGCGCGCCGGCCATTCCCGGAGTGAGCTGGCCGCGCGTGGCGCACGAGGCGTACCGCGTCGACTACGGGCCGCGCTGGCCGAACGGCATCATCACGCTCGAGCCGCCGCGCCTGGGCAAGCCGTTCCCTGTTCGCGTCCCGCAGGTCGACGCCGACGGCAACGAGCTGGGCGGCTTCCGCGGTGTGGAGCTGCTCGCCCCGCTCGCGACGTACACACCGTGGCACCTTCGCCGCGGCGCAGTCCACACGGACCAGCTCGTCGACTTCTACGGGACCTTCATCCCGTTCGCGCGCGACCGGGCCGAGCGCGAGCGCACCGGCGATTCCCGTCCGAGCGTGCTCGAGCGCTTCGGTGACCGCGCGCGGTACCTGGATCTGGTCCGGCGCCACGCCGAGGCGCTCGCGCGCTCCGGGTTTCTGCTAGCCGAGGACACGCCTGGCGTGGTGGAGCAGGCGGAGCGCGGCTGGAACCGCCTGATGCCGCCGGTCCCGGCTGCCAAGCCATGAGGCTTGACATCGAGTGGATGGGGGACCGATTCTTCCGCCAGGCAGCGGGCAACCCGCGATGAACGAGACCCCGCGACGACGAAGCGTGCCCGACCGAGAGCCGGCGCGCCGGACGGTGCTGAAGTTGATGGCGGGCGTCGGGCTGGCGCTGCCGGTTGCTCGCCTGGTCAGCGCTCAGGACGACGCCCGGCGAAAGGCGCGACCGCAGATGAACGATCGCTTCGTGTTCGCCGGCGGCGACCGCAAAGGCCAGGTCATCACGGTCGCCGACCTCGCCGCCGGCGGCCCGCCCCTCACCGCCTATCCCATGGACCCGGCCGGTCGGATCGTGCGCGACGATTCGAGGCTCAATCAGATCCTGCTCGTCCGGCTCGACCCGAGCCGGCTCAACGACGACACGCGAACACGGTCCGCGGACGGCATCGTCGCCTACTCCGCGGTGTGCACGCATACCGGGTGTGACGTCTGGGACTGGCAGTCCGCATCGAGCACGGTCAAGTGCGCGTGCCATTACTCGGAGTTCGATCTCCGTGAGAGCGCGCGGGTCGTGAACGGTCCGGCGCCGCGACGGCTGCCGGCGCTGCCGTTGAAGGTCGTCGACGGGGCGCCGACGGTGGCCGGCAATTTCGTCGGGCGCCCAGGCTTCGAGACGGGAGGCTGACGAAGTCGAGTACGGCGGTGAGACGCGGCGAGCAGCAAGACACGCCAACACGAGGGAGACGAGAACGATGTCAGTAAGAAGGCTGGCGATCCTAAGTTTGACGGTCCTGGTGGTGCTCGGACCCGCACTGCTCGCCGCGCAGAACACGGTGAGCTACAGCGTGGTCACCGAGCAGCGGCTCCTCAACCCCGAGCCGCACAACTGGTTGATGTACCGGGGCAACTTCAGCGGCTGGGGCTACAGCCCGCTCGAGCAGATCACCCCCGCCAACGTGAAGAAGCTCGTGCCGATGTGGACCTTCTCGACCGGCGTGACCGAGGGCCATCAGTCTCCGCCGATCGTCAACAACGGAGTCATGTTCGTCACGACGCCGCAGCAGCAGGTCTTCGCGCTCAACGCCAAGACCGGTGACCTGCTCTGGCGCTACAAGAAGGAGCTGCCCGAGGACCTGACCCAGCTGCACCCGACCAACCGCGGCGTCGCGCTGTGGGGCGACCGCGTATACATCGCCACCGTGGACGCCCACGTCGTCGCTCTCGACGCGATGACCGGCAAGGTCGTGTGGGACACGACGGTCGACGACTACAAGACGGGCTACTACTTCACGCTGGCGCCGCTCATCGCCAAGGGCAAGGTGATGGTCGGCACCTCGGGCGGCGAGCTCGGCATCCGAGGCTACATCGCGGCCTTCGACGTCGCCGACGGCAAGCCCGCCTGGAAGACGTATACGGTCCCCGGTCCCGGCGAGCCCGGTCACGATACGTGGCCCGGCGATACCTGGAAGACCGGCGGCGTGTCGGTCTGGCTCACCGCGCACTACGATCCCCAGCTCAATTTGAGCTACTGGGGAACCGGCAACGGCGCGCCGTGGATGGGCGACATGCGGCCCGGCGACAATCTCTACTCCGCCTCCGTGCTCGCGCTCGATGTGGACACGGGCAAGATCCGCGGCTATCACCAGTACCACTGGAACGATTCGTGGGACTGGGACGAGGTCTCCACACCGCTCCTGATCGATTTCCCGAAGAACGGACGCACCGTAAAGGGTCTCGTGCATCCCGGCCGCAACGGCTATCTCTGGCGGCTGGAGCGCGGCGCTGACGGCATCAAGTTCGTGGACGCGAAGCCGTACGTCACCCAGGAAGTATTCACGAAGATCGACCCGGTGACCGGCCGCCCGAGCTACAACGAGGAGCGCAAGCCGCGCGCGGGCGCCTCGGTGACGTTCTGCCCCGGGCTCTGGGGCGGCAAGGACTGGACGCCGGCCGGCTACAACCCGAAGACGAAGTACCTCTACATTCCGGCCAACGAGAATCTCTGCAGCACGCTGGTGGGGCAGCCGAAGCCCGATCCCTACGAGCCCGGCAAGCCCTATCTCGGCATCGAGCGTCCGAAGACCACGATGAGCTGGCGGCAGGGCGCCAATCACATCGGTGAGCTGCAGGCCTGGGACATGACGACCGGGCAGAAGGTCTGGACCCATAAATTCCAGTGGCAGAACTGGGGGCCCATCCTCACCACCGGCGGCGGTCTGGTCTTCCTCGGCGGGACGAACGACCGTAACTTCTGGGCGTTCGACGCGAAGACCGGCGCCGAGCTCTGGAAGTTCAAGACCAACTCCGGCATCACCGGCGTGCCGAGCTCGTACGCGATCGACGGCGTGCAGTACGTCGCCGTGCAGTCGGGCTGGGGCGTCGACGCCCAGCGGATGCAGGCGCGGCTCGACACGTTCCGCGGCACCAAGACCGACGTGCCCCAGGGCGGCGTGATCTGGGTGTTCGGACTCCGCGACTGACCGACAGCGACGCCGGCCTCCTCCGCGCGGCGGGCTGGAGGAGCGGCAGGCTCCGGGCGAAGTGGGGTTTTCTGAGCTCCGGAACCTGCCGCTCCTCCAGCCCCGGCGCGCGGAAGGAGGCCGGCCGTCGAGCTACTTCGTGACCGCGTCCCGCATCTTGGTCAGCGCCGAGCCGTAGACGTGCTCGGGCCGCAGCACCAGCGTCACGCGCTTGTCGGCCGCCGTGATCTTGTCGTACTGATCCCAGTCGGCGCTACGCCGCCGCGTGGTGGCGCTGAAGATGTGGCGACGGGCCCGGCGCAGCGTCTCCGGGTCGGTGTTGCCGGAGTGCATCATCTAGACCCGCCCCTCGAACACCAGGAAGCCCGACCACCAGTCGACGTGCGAGACCAGGATGGAGCAGCGCGGGTCGCGCAGCAGGTTCTTGAACTTCGCGCGCGTCTCCGTGATGGAGACGCCCACGCCGCCGTCGCGCGGGTAGACGGTGACGATGCTGAGCTGCGGCATCCCGTTGCGCCGGAACGACGTGAGCACGCCCTGCGGGTTGTCGTGAAGGAACTGCTCGATCTGCGGGGTCAGAGGGATCGGCATGGATCCTCCTTGGAGCTCTTCGGGGAGTTCTTCAGCCTCCCGCGCAGGCGTAGCGCCGGCTTTCCGAGCTTGTAGTCGTATTTCAGGAAGCTGCCGTCCAGCGTTCCGACGTAGGCGTCGATCTTGTGATCATTCGCCACGCCGATGTCCTCGTCGGAAAACTCGTTGTAATCCGCCTTCATGCCGGCCTGCGAGTAGAGGGGATGGGTGTGGTAGTACGCGACCGGCGTCGCCCCCGGCGGGCAGCCGCAGTTCTCCTCGTTCTGGCCCACGTCGACCTTGTTCGGCTCGTCCTGCGTTCGCGCCTTGAGCGCGACGTACTTGCCGGCCTTGCGGCAGATCATGGCGCCGTATTCTTTTCGCCGACTGATGGAGCACGCCAGGATCCTGTTCAGGGCCTTTCGGGCGACCTCCTCCGCGCTCGCATCCGACGACGCGACCACCTTCCAATTCTCATTCTCGTCCCCGTCCATGGAAGCCCCCTATCCCTCGATCAGACGATCGATCTCGATCGCGAGCGCCACGGCATCGTCGCTGAAGTAGTGCGTGTGCGCGCCGGCGCCCAGACAGAATTCGGTGCGATCGCCCGCGCGTTCCGCTTCGACCTTACCATCGGCGCCGACCAGCGCGATGCGATATGCGCGGCCCGCCGGCGTCCACAGGAAACGTCCGACATAGTCGCCGGAGCGGCAGGCATTCACCCACTCGACCGCGCCGATGTCCGAGGCGCTCGGCCCGGCCGCCGCGAATCCGCCCGCGGTCGAGCCCATCCAGCCGTACAGGAGGGGGAAGCGCTCGGCGTACAGGTCGCGCAACGGCGAGCCGACGGTGACGAGACTGACCGGCAGATGTCCCACGACGTCGGGCAGCCGGTGCCGCACGTGCAGGTAGCGCAGCAGGTCGGCGCTGATCACGGTGCCCTGACTGTGGGACACGATGACGATGCGCGCATAGCCGCGGTCGCGCAGGTAGGTGAGCAGCGCGGCGTAGCGCGAGAAGATGCGCGCGCGCGGCGGCCGGCGGGTGGGCGGATCCGCGAAGTAGTTGTCGATGTCCAGCGCCGCGTCGAGCGCGACCCGGAGGCGGCCGAACGTGCGCGTAAAGCGCGAGCCGAGGGCCGCGACGGTCAGGGCGCCGCCGGCGAGCCACTTTCCCGCGGCCACCAGCGTCTCGCCCTGCAGATCGTCGAGCCAGCCGGTCAGCCACTTCGCCAGCGCGTCCGGCGCGCCGGTGGCGAAGGCGAATTCGCGGTAGACGAAGGCCACGTAGAGGGCGCCGCCGACGATGGCGCCGGGCGGTACCACCACCGTGAGCAACCGCTTCAGCCCGGCCAGCCCGCCGTCGAGCCACCGTCCGAGCCGTTCCGACCACGCGACCGCCTCGCGCCGCCGCCCGCGCGAGTCGACGTTCGCCGTCGGCGAGAGCTCCTCCAGCAGCGAGGGCGCCAGCACCAGCAGCATGATCCACGCGAGCACCGTGAACACCAGCATCAGCGGCGTGAAGAACCCGCCGAAGGTCTGGATGCGGTCGTCGAGGAAGATGTCGCCGGACCGATAGGTGCCGCGGAAGATCATCGGCAGGTAGAGGAACCCGGTCAGCTGGCGACCGGCGACGTAGCCGAGCACCGACCAGAGCACCAGGCTCAGCACGGCGAAGAGCGCCGTGGAGCCGACGACGGCCACGCGTGCCGTGTCGAGCGACCGTCTCGCCTCGGGACCGGCGCCGATGCCCAGGTACAAGCCGAGCGCGACCGCCGTCATCTGGACCACGACGTAAACGGCCCAGACCACCAGCATCGCGGCCAGGAGCCACTCGCCGACCGCGAAGGCGGCCGTCAGCATCCACTCGAACTGGGAGCTAGCCTGGGGCAACAGGACGACGCCGGCGACGCAGAGCCCGATCACCGTCGCGGCGACGAGCCCGTGGCCGAGCCAGCGAACTCCACGGGTGACGCGCGCGTAGCGCTCGACCAGCCAGATGCCGAGCGCCGCGACGGCCAGCAGGCCCGCGCCGAAATGCATCTTCACCAGATCCCACCGGGCATTGAGGGCCACCAGGACCGCGACGATAGAGGCGCCGGCGGCCGCCGTCAGGATCAAGAGCTTCGCCCATCGCGCCGGCGGGGATGTCTCGCGTAGCCCGGCCAGCACGGCCAGAGCGGTCAGCACCATCGCGCAAGCGCCGAACAGAGCAGCGAGCATCCGGCCCGCCTGTTCCGGCGAGACCAGCGCTACGGCGCCGAACGGAATCAGGAGGAGCGCCGCCAGCTGCACCAGCGCCGCCGGGCCTTTCATGAGCCACGCGAGCCACGCGTGCAGGCGCTGCAAGAGCCTCCAGGCCGCGCCGCCCCGGACGCTGAGCGAGACCTGGTCCACGACGTCGGCCGCGAGCGTGCCCAGATGAAAGAAGAGCTGGTACGCGGCGGACAGGGCCCGCACTCCGCCCTCGCCGAGGCGCGAGAGGTCGGCCCAGTAGAGCTCGTAGAGATCGACCGGGCGATCGTTCGCGCGCCGGCGCAGCGAGACGCGCGTGGACTCGTAGATCGCCTCGCTCTCCGGCAGGTCGAGCCGGCCGAGGAGATAGTCGTTCAGGGCCAAGCCCAGATCGGAAGAATCCGGACCCGGCGCGGTGGGAGCTGGAGCGGATCGCTGCAACTGATAGAACCCGCTCGGCGTCCCCGGATGTCGTCTCGACGGCTCAGTCTTTGGCCCGTCGCCAGCCGATGCGGGCAACGCGGCGGTCGCAGTGCCGCCGCCGGGCTCCAGCCTGGCGACCGGAACCAGTACGTCATGCATCTCGCCCTGCACGTAGCGGGGCTCGCCCGTCCGGCCGTGGCACAGGAGCCGCGCGAGCTCGCGCACCGTTTGTCCCGCACGCTGATCGGCAATGCCGTGGACCACGACGACCGCGACGCGATCGGGCGCGCTCATTCTCGGCGCACTCTAGCGTCGGGGTCCGAACGGGTCAACGCCCGAGCCAGGCGAGAGGGCCGGGGCCGGAGTGAAGCCGGGCACGGAGCGCCGGACGCGGCGCCCCGTGCCCGAGGTGGAGCTAGACGGTCAGCTGATCGCGAATCGGCAGGCGACGGATCCGCTTGCCGGTCGCGGCGAAGATCGCGTTGCAGAGCGCGGGCGGAATCGGCGGCACACCCGGCTCGCCCACGCCGCCCATGGGCTTGGCGTAGTCGCCGCCCGGCGCGATGTGGACACGGATGATCTTCGGCGCCGCGCTGATGCGCGTCACCTGATAGGAGTCGAAGTTGTTCTGCTCGACGCGGCCGGCCTTGTAGCTGATCTCGCCGAGCGTCGCGACGCCGACGCCCATGACGGTCGCGCCTTCCATCTGCGCCCGGATGCGCTCGGGGTTGACGGTCGCGCCGCAGTCCACCGCGACGTCGACCCGCGGAATCGTCAGCGCGCCCTTGGCGTCGACGGCAACCTCCACGACCGCCGCGATGTAGCTCACGAAGCTGTAGTGGGCGGCGATGCCGAGCCCGGAGCCCTTGGGCATCTTCCGGCCCCAGCCCGACTCGCGCGCCACCATCTCCACGACACGGCGCAGGCGCCCGGTGTCGACCGGATACCGCTCGGGCGACTCGCCGTGGTTCCAGGTGTCACCCAGCGTCTCCGGGCTCACCTGACGGCCGGGGCCGATCACCTCCAGCAGGTAATCTTTTGGATCGCGGCCGGCCGCCGCGGCCAGCTCGGCCACGAAGGACTGAACCGCGAATGCGTGCGGAATGTTCGAGACCGACCGGAACCAGCCGATCCGCGTGTGGGCGATCGCCTCCGGGTTCTCGATGCGGATGTTGGGAATCAAGAACGGCACGTTGATGACGCCCATGCCCAGCTCGAGCGGCGCCTCGTTCTTGGCCTCGACGTTGAAGGTCGAGATGATCGTCGGCGCGACGGTGCGATGCAGCCACGCCACCGGCTTGCCCTGCGCGTCGACGCCGGCTTCCAGATGCTCGACCGACACCGTGTGGTAGTACGAGTTGTGTAAATCATCGTCGCGCGTCCACGTGACCTTGACCGGTTTGCCGTCGACGGCCTTCGACAAGACGGCCGCCTCGATACCGAAGTCCGGCTTGGACTTGCGCCCGAAGCCGCCGCCCAGCAGCGTGACGTACACGGTGACGTCGTCGGCCGACATGCCCAGCCGCTTGGCCACCAGATCGCGCGCGGCCTGCGGCGACTGGAAGCAGCCCCACACCTCGCACTTACCGTTCACGATTCGGGCGGTGGCGGCCGGCGGCTCCATCGTCGCGTGCGCCAGGTGCGGTATGTAGTACTCCGCCTGATGGCGCTTCGCCGCGGCGGCCGCGGCCTTGTCGAAGTCGCCGTCGTTGCGGACGACCTTGGCGGGCTTGCGTGCCGACTCCTCGAGCGCCGCCTTGTACGCCACGGAGTCGTAGCTGGCGTTCGGGCCGTCGTCCCACGTGATCTTCAAGGCCCGGCGCCCCTGCATGGCGGCCCAGGTGTTGCGCGCCAGCACCGCGACGCCGCCCAGGGGATGGAAGACCGCGGGAGGCGGGCTCGGCTCGATCTGGACGACCTTCACCACGCCCGGCACCTTGAGCGCCTCGGCGTCGTCGACGCTGGCCACCTTGCCGCCCAGCACCGGCGGACGGGCCACGACCGCGTAGAGCATGCCGTCGAGCCGCGTGTCGATGCCGTACTTCGCCTTGCCGGTGGCGATGTCGGCGGCGTCGACGAGCTTCAGCTGGCCCTTGCCGATGTAGCGGAAGTCTTTCGGGTCCTTGAGCCGGAGCGACGCGCGGGCGGGAACCGGCTGGCTGGCGGCGGCCTTCGCGAGCGCGCCGTAGCCGAGGCGGCGCCCGGTCGGGCGGTGGACGACCTCGTGGTTCTTCGCCGCCACCTCGCTCACCGGCACTTTCCAGCGCTCGGCGGCGGCGGTCTCGAGCATGACGCGCGCGGCGGCGCCGCAGCGGCGCATGGGCTCGAAGAAATGGCGCGTGCTGCGCGAGCCGTCGGTGTCCTGGTTGCCGAACTTCTTCTCGTCGCCGGTGGCCTGGGCGACGCGCACGCGCTTCCAATCGGCCTCCATCTCATCGGCCACGACCATCGGCATGCCGGTCCTGATCCCCTGCCCCATCTCGGAGCGATGGCAGACGATCGTGACCGTTCCGTCGTCGGCGATCGAGACGAACACCAGCGGATCGTCGACCCATCCGTTCGGCATCCCGTCGGCGCCGTATTTCTTCGGCTCCTGGGCGCGCGCGCGCGACTCGAAGCCGACGGCCAGCACGAGACCGCCGAGCGACAGACCCTGCAGGAACCGGCGCCGGCTCACGTTGGCCAGCACCACGCGGCTCTCGGACGACGTTTCGGCCTCGGGTGGGCGAACGACCGGCGCGCTCATCGCGCACCTCCCTGCCGGGCGGCGGCTTGCTTGATCGCGGCGCGGATACGCGTGTAGGTGCCGCAGCGACAGATGTTGCCGTCCATCGCCTCGTCGATCTGCTTGTCGGTGGGCTTCGGCGTGCGCTTGAGCAGGGCCGCCGCGGACATGATCTGGCCGGCCTGACAGTAGCCGCACTGCGGGACACCGACCTCGACCCACGCCGCCTGCAGCGCGCGTCCGACGGGATCGGCGCCAACCGCCTCGATGGTCACGACCTTGCGGTTGGCCACCACCGAGAGGGGCGTGATGCATGAGCGCACTGCCTGCCCGTCGACGTGCACGGTGCAGGCGCCGCAGAGGGCCATGCCGCAGCCGAACTTGCTGCCGGTGAGCCCGAGCTCGTCTCGCAGCGCCCACAGCAGCGGAGTGTCGCCGGGCACGTCGACGTTCTGGCGTTTGCCGTTGATGTCGAGTGCGATCATCGCGCCCTCCTCTTGCGTTGAGTCCTGACGGCAGGGCGGCGGACCGCCTCGATCGGCGGCCCGCCGACTTCATTATGTCGAGTTGGGCATGATGAAACCACAAAGCGCGCGGAACATAAAGAAAGCGCGCGATCAGGCCGCCGTCACACCCCCGTCGACCGGCAGCGCGACGCCCGTCACGAACGAGGCTTCGTCCGAGAGGAGGAACAGCGCCGCGTTGGCGATCTCCTCCGGCTTGCCGGTGCGGCCCAGCGGCACGGAGCCGTGGGCGCGCTTCTGCACGAGCTCCTCGGGGTCAAGGCCGGCCGTCGACTTCTGATCGGGACGGGAGACGAACACCCGGAGCATGGGCGTGTCGATCGGCCCGGGACACACGGCGTTCACGCGGATCTTCTCCTTCGCGAGGCGCAGCGCCAGGCTCTTGACGAAGCCGACCACTCCGAACTTGCACATCGAGTAGACGGGACTGAAGCCCGACCCCACGAGCCCGGACGTGGACGCGGTGAAGAGCAGACTTCCTCCGCCGCGGGCCCGCATCTCGGGAATGGCGGCCTCGGTGGTGATGAGCACCGTTCTGAGATTGAGGTCGACGGCCAGATCGAAGGCGTTCATGTCGATGCCCTCGACAGCCGCCGGTCCTGGATGACCGACGTGGTTCCACACGAAGTCGAGTCCCTTGAACCGGTTGACGGTGTCCCACACGATCCGGCGCGAATCCTCGTCTTTCGTCAGGTCGGCCGTGATGCCGTGCGCGACACCGCCGGCCGCGCTGAT
>Ga0114129_10015223_pt1 | contig 10948 bp, 10 predicted proteins | sample RhiMetdeltSRZDD1_FD_80071 | JGI IMG/M metagenome (GOLD analysis project Ga0114129, IMG submission 80071) | Populus rhizosphere microbial communities from Tennessee, USA - Rhizosphere MetaG P. deltoides SRZDD1 (version 2) (version 2) | ecosystem: Host-associated > Plants > Roots > Rhizosphere >... | reverse complement strand
TGTAGGTGCTGGCTGATCACATGAATGTCCTGGAAATGTCGCTGCAGGACGTTTCCTTCGTAGATCGCACTCACGCCAGTGGCATTATAAACCGCGTCGACGACCTGGACCGCCAGCCGAATCCCGTGTGTGGCTGCGAGGCGCAAGATCGCGCGTCGCTCCTGAGAGGTCGTGCCGGTGGACGTTGCCTCGGTCCAGAGTTCGCCGACCGCCTCCATCAGAAAAGCCCGCCCGGATCGAAGGTCGGCTTCGGCGCGCCCGATGGTAGCTTGAACCACCGGCTGATCGCGGAGCATCGCCTGCATAGCCCGCGGTGTCTTGGTGTTAGCTAACTCGAAGAACGTGACGAGGCAGGAGCGAGCCACGCCCAGTGACACTGCGGCATCGCCCGAGCCGAACAGCAAGGTCCGGGGGATTTGGAAGAGCGGTCCGGTCTCCAGCAGTGGAGCGTCGGCTTGGAGAACTGTGCGCTCCGAGGGCACGAAGACATCGCTCACAGCGAAGTGGTAAGTCCCCGTGCCGCGCATGCCCCGGACATGCCAGGTGTCCAGCAACTCCGCCTCGGCCGCCGGCACGAACAAGTAGCGCTGCTCGGGTTGACCGTGCTGGAGCCTGAGTTGGCCGTTCTCGAGGACCTGGGCGCGTGCTGCCAACCATGCAGCGTGCCGGCATCCCGTGCTGAACCCCTGACGGCCGGTGACACGGTATCCACCCGGAACGACGATCGCCTCTGCCGTCGGAAGGGGCGTGTTGGCGACGATGCTGCGCGGCGTGTCGATCCAGATCAGGCGAGCAATGTCGCGCGGCATCCGGGCGGCATAGGTCGCGAAGATCGCGCACTGATTGACAATCCAGCCGGTGCTGGCGTCGGCTTTGCCGATTTCCTCGAGCACCTGGACATAGGTCGGCAGATCGATCTCCGCGCCACCTAGAGCGCGCGGAAGCGCCAACTGAAACAAGCCGGCGTCGGCCAACGCCTCGAAGAGCGCCTGCGGCAACTCCCGGTCGGCCTCGATCTGATCAGCGCAGGAACGGATCATGGGGGCCAGCTTTTGTGCGGCGTCGAGCGGTGATCGAGTCTCTGCGGTCATAGTCCTGTGTGGTCTAGCGAAGTCAGTCAGAAAAACTTCTCTACTCCAGAGTGGAATCAATGTCCATCGCTACCGTTTTCACTTGACTCTGGGTTATCCATCTGAATACGTTCGATACCGAACCTGTAACCTACAAGGGACAAATATTATCTGAACGATCGTGATATCGCACCCATGAACAAACGTGTGCTTGCTCTTTTAGTGCTGGTTCCGCTCAGTCAGCTTTCAGGACTGCCAAGTTCGTTTGCCGACAATCCTTTCTATCAAGGAAAGACCATCACGGTTGTCCAGAGCGCCGAACCTGGCGGGTCTGGAGATTTGCGAACCAAGGCCGTTACTGCTGCGCTGTCGAAACATATTCCAGGCAATCCCACGATCATGATGCAATACATGCCCGGTGGCGGCGGAATAAAAGCCGCGAACTATATGTTCAGGACTGCCCGGCCGGATGGTCTCACCATCGGCCGAGTCGGCCCAGGGCACGTCCAGAGCGCCGTCATGCGCGACCCAGGCGTCAGTTTTGACATTGACCATTTCATCTATATGGGATCGCCCATCAGTCGCTGGGCCAGCATATTTTACACCCGCAGGGAGCTCGGCTTGACGAACCTGGAAAAGCTCCAGGCCGCCTCCCGTGTGCGCATCGGCGCGCAGTCGGTGGGACATCCCGTCTACGTGCGGGGGCGGCTGGTGGCGTGGCTTCTCGGTCTGAAGGAAGCCCAATTCGTCACAGGTTACTCAGCGCCGGAGATGCAAGTGGCGTTTCGACAGGGTGAGATCGACGCGCTCGTCGAAGACCCCAGTGACGACGAGATCAAAAAGGAGTTTGCGCATTTCCATCTGGTTTTCAACACCCCAAACCATTACAAGCACCCTCACCCACAATTCAGGTCGTTGCCTCATGTCAACGAGTTTGCGAAAACCGAGAGGGAACAGAAGCTGCTTGGCTTGTTTCAGGTCTTTAGAGCCGTCGGTGATTCCTATGTGCTTCCTCCGGGAACCGCGCGGGACCGGGTTGAAATCTTACGAGAGGCCATGCGTAAAGCTCTCAAGGACCCGGAATTTTTCCAGCGGTTCAAGGCATCTTTTGGAGTTGAAGCGACGCCGCTATTTCCTGAAGAGCAGCAAAAATTAGTCAAAGGAGCGCCCCGGGAGACTGAAATCTTAGATCTTTACAAAGCGCTGGCCGGGCATGGGCCTCTTCCCATACGCTAGCTTATGGTTGGGCGTATGGCATATGGCTTATAGCCCATGGCGGATTCCATAGGACATGCGTTTCCTAAGCCATACGCGAGATTGACGCGGTCTAAGACATCCTTTTGACCAGCTTGCCGCGAAAGCCAGGATTTGATCGAGAGGAGGAGAGAGCGATGTTCGCAAAACTGAAGCATGTGGCGATTGTGAGTGACCGATTCGCGCTGTTGGGGCGGTTTTACGAAACCCTTTTCGGAATGAAATCGTCCGACTCCGCTTCAACCGAGCCGCGGGGAGCCGCGACCGTTGGAGATGGATACGTCGGTCTGAACATCAATTCAAGAAGCCCAGGCCGACAATGTGGCCTGGACCACTACGGCTTCGAGGTCGAAGATGTTGAGGTCGTGTTTACACGCCTCAAAGCTAAATATCCAAAGATCAAAGTTCTTGAGCGGCCCGGAGGCCGATCGTTCGCGGGAATCAGCACGCACGACCCTGCGGGAAACGTTTTCGACCTGTCAAAAGGGATCGGAAAGAGACGCGGTGTTTACGAGGAAGGGGAATGGCGGCAGGGTCGTTACCTCAACCATTTGGCGCTGCGCGCTGTGAGTCCTGAGATCTTGGCCGAGTTTTACACGGAGGTTTTTGAGTTGCGCCCGTTAGAAAAGCCTCCCGGTGATCCCAACTACTACCTAAGCGATGGAAGGCTGACTTTTGCGATCATGCCCTGGGACATTACGGATTACCTGGGATCGGGGATCGAGAGGCCGGCTTTGGACCACTTGGGATTTCAAGTGGAGAGCGTCACCGCGTTTGAAAGAGATCTCGCCGCCTTGATCGAGCGCGATCCGTCCCTCGCGCCCAGGCGGGCGCGCAAAGCTCCAGAGGGAGAAGCTCGCCAGCGACTTTTCTCGACATGTCCGCACGGAATGCTTCGTCTCGCCGACCCCGACGGAGTGCTAATCGATGTGACGGACAAAGGAAAAAGCTTTACCGGTCAAACTTGACCGTCGCCGCCAACGTGGCGAATCTCTTCCAGGTGTGCGCGGCATGACGTTGCGATCACTCGCAATGCTGTTTCTGCGCGTCGGCAACCTCACCTTCGGAGGCGGCGACGCCATCACGGCGCTCTTGCAACGCGAGCTGGTCCAAAGGAGAGAATGGCTCACGCTCGATCAGTACGGTTTGGCGCAAAGCCTCGCTAGAGTCACGCCCGGCACGGGCATCCTCGCTTTCTGCGCCGCGACAGCATGGATGCTGCGGCGGTGGATGGGTGCAGTCGCCGCCGTTCTCGCAGTATCGGTGCCTTCGTCTCTAGTGGTAGTGCTGTTGAGCTGGGGCTTCACATCGCTGAGCGGTAGCGCGCCCGCGCTCGCCACGCTGGCCGCGGTTCTGGCCGCTGCAGTGGGCATGATGTGGGCGGCGGCTTGGTTGCTCATTCGGCCTTATCTCCGGACTTCGTGGCTGCGAACGGTGGCGCTGGTTGTGGCCGGGTTCGCCGCGCTGTCGACCTCGGTGATGTCGCCGATTCAGGTACTCGCGGCGGCGGCGCTCACCGGTTTCTTGTGGGGGTCCGGAGACGATCAGTGAAGCTGATCGTCCTATACCTGTTGCTCCTCAAGGCGACCGTGACATCGTTCAGCGGCTTAAGCTCGCTGCCGGTGCTGCGCGAAGATCTCGTCGTTCGCCATCAATTGTTGACTGATCACCAGCTGAATATCGCGGTTACGGCCGGGCGCAGCGGTCCAGGACCGAACGGGCTATACGTCGTCAGTGTGGGTTATCTCGTCGCTGGCATGCCAGGCGCGTGCGTCGGCTGGTTGGCCATGGTGTCGCCGGCCTTTTTCGTGATTCCACTGGTCCAGTTCCTTGGCACGCGCGCCAATCGCCCAAGGCTCAAAAGCGCGATTCGCGCCTCCACGGCAGCGAGCGCCGGCTTGCTGTTGGCAGCTACGCTGCCGCTCGCGCGCGAAGCACTGACCGATGGCTTATTGATCACGATCGCGGCGGCCAGCTTCGCGGTATTCTCATTCACGAGAATCGACTCGGTATGGGTAATCGTTACAGCAGCGTTGACCGGCCTGCTAAGCGCGACATTGGCTGGGAACTGATCAGGTTATCGTTTCGGAATGCAGAGCGCCGCCCATTAACGCAGCCTAGTTGTTCCAGTGCGGGACTTTAAGGACGAGACACTTTGCGCTGCCGCCGGCTTTGATGAACTCCGTGAGAGGGATTTCAAAAACAGAAAATCCCAAGGATTCCAATACGCGGCGAATTCTCGGACAGCCATCATTCATAATGACATTCTTCTTCACCACAATCGCATTGCACGCAAATTGCCGCGCTTCTTCTTCGCTAACCGGGTAGAGCGTGCCGATATGATTTTCCAATATCCTTAAAGCAGGGGCGTCAAAGGCGGCCGGATAATAGATCGCTTCGTGACTATTCAATGGACAGAAGCAGGTGTCTAGATGGTAAAACCAATCGCTGGTAAGCCGTAGAGAGATGATCTCGCACTCGATGATTTCCGCCGCTCTTCGATAAGCGATCATCGAAGAGCGGGTCGGATATCCCGCGAAGAAAAGATCCCCACACATCAGCAGATCTCCTTCGCCCTCAAAGTGGTTCTGTTCAGGTAGATGAAAGATCTCATAATTTCTATCCGCAAACCAATTCTCAAAGTGTGGTGCTTCGTCGCGCCGCACCTCATAACGGAAATTGCTTACGATAAATCTATTCTTCCACACGAGCCCCGCGTTGGCGGTGAATACCATATCCGGAAGACCCTGTCTGGGTTCGATTAGGGAGACGTCCATGTGCAGCTGGTGCTGCAGGAGCTGATAGAGTCCCTGCCATTGTTTCATGGCCAACGCGAAATTGCTCTGGCGACCGCGACTCATCCAGGGATTGATCTCGTACTCGATGCCATAGTACACGGGCGGACACATGAGAATTCGCATAATCATATCTTACCTTGGCTTGAATTAGGCTTTGGAACCTTTGTCCGTTTGGTACCCCTTCGTCTACTCGGCAACGCCCGTGCCAGTTTTGCCGGTCAAACAAATTCAATGACTTAGTGTGTCGGAAGATGTTTTTTTGTTGGCAGATCTGACTAAGCTAGGGACTAAGGCCGGATCAAAGTCATGTTTGCCCGAACGCCACGGCGCGGCTGAAGCGAGTCTACTTGTTGGGGTGTTTAGGGGGTCAGCATGAGGAACTTTCATGAAGTCTCCGTTTTTTTCTGTTAGAGAAGGTGAAAGAGTACATTTATACGTAGGCAAGCGTTCGGCCATGGCGCACGAATAAAAATCACATCCGCACGCTGTTGCAATCGGCCGCTTTCACTCTTACGAGTGCGGTGCTCCAACGAGCGGCTAAAGCTGATGCGCCGCAGGCGCGGTCGGTCGCTAAGTCTTATCCGCGCCGCGCTGAAGTTTCTTCAGAAAAATTTAGCCAAGGCGCGAAGGTTCTCATTCGGGAGATAAACATGGCGGTCGTAGTCAAGAAATTTTCCGTGAATCATTTGGATGAATGCGTGTCGGTGCTCGCCAATGCGTTCGTTAACAACCCGCTGCACCTGTCCGCCTTTGGTCGCGGACGCATCGATCAAAATCGCCTGTTTTTTCGCATCGGCCTGCGCCATATGTTCATCGGTCAGGCATTTGTCGCGCTGGTTGATGGCGCTGTTTGCGGCTACGTGCATTTCAATCCTTCACCGCATTGTCTGCCGGCGCCGGAGGAGCTTCCCAATGCAGTAGCGACACTGTTGAAGCCCTTGGGCGAGGCGGTTCCACAAGTGATCAGGTGGTTCACCCGATGGTGTCGTCTCGACCCTGAAGCGCCGCACGTACATCTTGGACCCATCGGAGTCACCCCCACGATGCAGGGACAGGGGGTTGGCACGGCGTTGATGAATCGTTACCTCGAGTATCTCAGCCAGGAAAAAGCCGCCGGCTACCTTGAAACAGACCGCCCGGAGAACGTCGAGTTCTACAAAAAGTTCGGGTTCCTTGTCCGGCGCGAAGAAATACTCATCGGTGCACCGGCCTGGTATATGTGGCGACCGCACAACGACGAGGAAGAAGAGCGCTAATTAGGACGAGGCAGATTCCAATTTTGCACCCTATCGCCCACGACAAAGAAATCACAAAATCTGCGACCCAGTCGGAGCCTTTGCGACTTCGGCGGCAATGAGATTTGCCTTGCCAAGGAGCGAGGCCGGCAATACAATCGCGCACCAGACGCAAGGTTCTCCAGCAACAGCCGGGATTCAGTTATCAACTAGTTTGCGCGAGAGTTCGGGGGTCCGAGGTATGATCCGCTTTCAGATTATCGAGCGCACAGGGGCAAATCTTTACAAGACACTCGTCGACGCGATGCGCGCGGGCGAGTTGCGCACTTTCGAAGCAACCCGGCGCGGGCGCAGGATTCAGCACAAGAACCTATCGTACCCGGGCTGGATGAATTGGGAGGTCCTAGACGGCATTATCAATTGCGAAGTTATCAGTCCGCGCATACCCGGTCGCGAGTGGCAATTCTTTAGTGCATTCCTCGGCCGTCTCGCGGATCGTTACGCGGACCAGATCCTCGCAATCAACATTCAATTTTCCGGCTCGACGGTGCCAGCGCGCAAGCGAATGGTAAAAAGGCGGAGGCAATCGCGCGGCCGCAAGTGACCCTCGGAATCGACGCTCATAGCCCCAAAAAAACTGCGCTACCGCGGTCCCGAGTCAATTGGTTTTGATTGCCGGGCATTGGTGACGGCCCTATTTTAGCCGGTATTGACAGCGGAGGGCTCGATGGCTGAGAAAAAACTTACCGGAAAAATCACGCGCGAACGCATTCGATTAATTGAAACGCCATTTTCTCCGAAAGGTGTGATCGAAGGATTCCGTGCGCTTGGAGACGCCAGCGGAATTGTTTCAGAGGTGATGGATGAGCTTGGCACCGAATGCGATAATCAAAGCCCCGTCGCAGAGTTTGGTTTCTCTGGGTCGCACCGAACTCGCTGGTCAGCGCGACGAAAATAGGCGCAACCCCGAGCGGATCGACGACCACGATCAGCGTGACAAACGCCTTCAGGACAAATTGCAGAAGGCTTTCATCCATGTTGGATAGAGACAGCCCGCGAATTTAGACTATTATTAATGACGCACTGCAGTCGGGCTCATTTCGATTACCGCTTAGGTGAGAAAATCTTTCGGCATTGTTGACTGGGCGGGCAACTTTTCACCGATTTGCCTATCTGTCCGAATTCGCTTCAGGTTGGAAGCAGACACAACGGCGGTATCGATGTAATGCAATTGGCGATTTTCCCTCACACAGCGTAGCAGCAATCCGCCGCGGCTCATGTCGCCCCGGCCGATGAATTCGGCAGGAGCACGCAGCCGTTCGCCAAAAATCGGGCATAATATTTCCAAATATTTCCGGCTAGCAAGGCTTCCCAGGAGAATCACTTCACAATCCGAACCAATCTCAACAGCGAGTTTTTTGGCGGTGCGCCGAAGCGAAGAACAGTAAAGCCCATTCTTGAGGCGGATCGGCACGCGGCCGAATCCCCTCAGTTTCGGCAGCCGAATCAAGGTATCGTGCGGCACCAGACCCGCGGTAGGCGTAATGATCAAAATTCCCGGGCAATCGTCCGGCGGTTGTGCGAAGGCCTGGGCGTAGGCGAGCTTGCCGCGAAAATAGAGCGCGCTCAAAAAGCTGAAAACCTCCCCTAACGGCACGCCCGGCGAACCGCGCAGCCGTTGCGCCAGATCGGATCGGCTGTTTTTCCTGAGCAGCCACCGGGCGCGCAGGCCATTACAGTTGGCCGGCGATAGCAAGAACACCCGGGTCATGGATGAACGGCCTCGACAAATTTTTCCGCATCGAGTGTATTCAGAACTTCGCCGGGAGTGAGCCAGCCGCGCCGCGCCATGGACACGCCATAGTGCAGGTTTGCCAGGCCGGCAGTGGAGTGAGCATCGGTGGATACGATAAATTTTATGCCGCGATCGCGAGCGGCGCGGATCCACAGCGGCTCCAAATCGAGACGCTTGGGATCGCCGTTTACCTCAATGGCGCATTGCGAGGTTGCGATGGCATCGAGCACCTCTTCCATACGGCAGGCTAACGGCGGGCGCGATTGGATCAACCGGCCGAGCGGGTGGCCCCAGATTTTAAAGAGCGGCAGCTTGAGCGCGCGCAACAGCCGGTTTGTCATCTGATCGGAATCCATTTTATGGCGCGAATGAATGCTCGCGATGATGATGTCGAACTCCGCCAGCAAATAATCAGGATAATCCAGCCGACCGTCTTCCAGGATGTCCGATTCCGTTCCTTTCAGAAGTTTGATCTTCACGCGCTCCTGCACGCGCGCGATTTCATCCCACTGTGCTCTTAAGCGATCGATGGCGACGCCGCGCGCGTAATAGGCGCTCGGTGAATGATCGGTGATTGTCAGATAGGCCATGCCCATCGCTTCGGCGGCCACGGCCATTTCTTCGATGCTGTTCCGACCGTCAGAATAAAGCGTGTGGCAGTGTGTCATACCGCGAATGTCTCCGAGCGCGACGACTTGTGGCAGTCTTCCCGCTGCGGCCGCCTCGATCTCACCTTCGTCTTCTCGCAATTCCGGCGGAATATATTGCAGTCCGAGGCGCCGATAGATTTCCAATTCGTTCTTGACCTTTAGCTTTTTACCGCCGTTGGCGCCGGGGTGATTGGAAAAAAGATTAACCCGGCTCGAGGCGGCTATAGCCTGGAGTTTCGCGACATGATCTCGTGAGCCGGTGAGGGCGTGAAGCGTGGAAATATACCTATCCGGCGGCACGATGACGAGCTCGGCTTCAGTGCCGCCGGCCAATCGGACGCGGCAGCGAAGGTCTTCGAGCTTTTCGGTGCGCTCGAGAGCGGGAAAGCGCAAAAATCGATCGAGCACTGCCTGCGGCTGGTCACTGGCAGCGACGATGCAAATCTCCCGTACCGTTTCCCTGCGCCGTCGCAGCGCTCCGGCAATATCGGCCCGAATCAGCTGCGGACAACCACGCAGGTGCCGCAGGATAGTTTCAGCTTCTTCGAGCGCAGCATGGAGCAGCAGAGAGCCGGGTTTCGGGGTCTCGAGCTTTTCGATGTCGCTGAGGACCTTCGCTTGCGATTTCAAGCCGAACCCTTTCACTCTGCTGACGAGGCCTTCTTGGCAGCCGGACTTTAATTCGGCAATGCTTTCGATGTGCAAAGTGTCGTGCAGGGCGATGATTTTCTTAAGATTCAATCCTGGAACTTGACTGAGCTCCACGGCGCCGGGCGGCAACTCTTGACGGAGCTGCTCAAGCATCCAGCATTCCCCCGTCGTGTAGATTTCCTCGATGACCGCTGCGAGGCCGCTGCCGACCCCGGGAATCTCCCTCAAGCGGCGCGGTTTGATGAGCGCGTCTAAGTCGCCTTCGAGATTTTCCAGAGCGCTCGCGCCGCGCTCATAGGCCTGCGCTTTAAAGGGATTCTCGCCCTTTATGGTCAGAAGGCGGGCGATTGCCCTTAGGTCAGCAGCTATGGCGAATCTATCTTTCATGAAAAAATAACGGGACCACCGCCGTCCCGCGCCTACTCGGAATCCTAAACTCAGTGAATCAGTTGGACTGATCGCAAAAACTTAATAATCCTAGTCTATAAACGACAATCCGCTATCTCAAGTCGGGCCATTCGGCGGAATCTCAACGGCCTAAGGTGGCGCGTTAGGGAAAACTCTTGCACGCTGAAACTATAGCGCTCGCAAGAAACTGCGAGGCAGGATGAATGAGCGACGACATCGAATGACCCTTGCGAGGGATCAAACTTCAATCGTCAACTAGTTTTGCCACTATATCCGTTGCGCTTTTCGGATCCAGCTTGGAGACTTCGCTAACGTCCGAGCGCTCCGGCATCGATGGCCGGACGGTTTCGTCCACCCCATCGTTGATGACGTCGATCATTTGGCGCAGCCGGGCGTAGTCTTCGCGGTTAAAACGCATCACGATCCGATGCAGATGAAGCTTGTCGGGATCGTCGGCTTCGGCGGGCAGAGGATCGCTCTGGCGGACCTTGCCGCCTCGGACTATGTCCGCGAACTCGCGATTGAGCCGGTCAATCAATTCGGCGGTCGGCGGATGATTAAGACGAATCACCAGGTCTTTCTTAACGAAGCGGTAGGAGTGAAAATTGCGGTAAAATTTGGTGATTTCTTTGACCGCCGCCGCGGCGCTCGTGTGGATTCTGAAAAAGGTCATTTCTCTCTCAGTAATATAACCGCGGCTCAGCACGTCATCGCGAAGAAACTCCTGCCAGCGGGTCCAGTAGGTACTGCCGGGAACGTCCATCAAGATAATGGGTACGAGATGGGTCTTGCCGGTCTGCGCTAGCGTGATCGATTCCAAGAGCTCGTCGTGGGTGCCGAAGCCGCCCGGGAAAATCACTACGGCGTCTGCTTCCTTGACGAACATGAGCTTACGCGTGAAGAAGAAGTGGAAGTCCATGAGCTTCGGGTCGTTGCGGATGAACGGGTTGGGATTTTGCGCCGAAGGCAAACGGATGTTGACGCCAAAACTATTATCTCTTCCCGCGCCCTCATGTCCGGCTTGCATGATCCCCGGTCCTGCGCCGGTAATCACCATGATCCCTGCTTCCGCCAGGGCGGTCCCGAC
>Ga0114129_10015222_pt1 | contig 10949 bp, 13 predicted proteins | sample RhiMetdeltSRZDD1_FD_80071 | JGI IMG/M metagenome (GOLD analysis project Ga0114129, IMG submission 80071) | Populus rhizosphere microbial communities from Tennessee, USA - Rhizosphere MetaG P. deltoides SRZDD1 (version 2) (version 2) | ecosystem: Host-associated > Plants > Roots > Rhizosphere >... | reverse complement strand
TTCTCAACACAACTTCTGCATGCCAATGTTGCTGACACGATCGTCGTCCTGATGGGTGTAACTCATCTTCGCCAGATCGCCTCCGAATTGATCGCCGCGGGACGTTCGGCAAACACACCCGTCGCAGTGATCCACCGCGGCACTTACGAAACACAACAGACAGTTACCGGTTCACTCATGAACATCGCCGATCGCGTCGAGCGGGAACGACTGCTCGCACCGGCGGTGATCGTCGTGGGCGAGGTTGTTCGCCTGCGCGACGAGTTGAACTGGTTCGGAATGAACTTGAGTCAGGAAGCGCAAATGGAGGTGGCGGCATGAGAGTCATGACTGCTTTGAATTTCCGGATTATCGACGGTGAGCTTTATACGCTGCCGGACGGTTTAGAGAATGCTTCCCCACAAGTGATTTTGAAGTGGGCGCTGGACGAGTTCGGTTCTGACGTTGCGCTGGCCACAGGCTTTGGCGCTGAAGGTTGCATCCTCGTCGACATGGTCGCGCGCATCGATCCGTCCGCTCGCATCTTCTATCTCGATACCGATCTGCTGTTTCCAGAGACGTACGAGCTTCGCGATCGACTCGAGGAGCGTTATGGCATTCGCTTCGAACGCCGCAGCGCCGCGCGGTCTCTCGAACAACAGACTCTCAGACACGGAGAAAAACTGTGGGAGCGCGATCCCGATCTCTGTTGCCGTCTGCGTAAGGTCGAGCCGCTGAAGCAAATGCTCTCCGGTCTGCGCGCATGGATCACTGCGATTCGCCGCGATCAATCGCCGGCTCGCGCGCACGCGAAGGTTGTCGACCAGGACGCGAAATTCGGACTCATCAAGATCAATCCGCTTGCGGGTTGGACCAAGCAACAAGTCTGGAAGTACGCGCTCGAAAACGACGTTCCATACAACCCGCTTTACGACCAGGGCTATTCGTCGATCGGCTGCATGCCGTGCACGACGCCCGTGCAGATCAATGAAGACCAGCGTGCTGGTCGTTGGCGCGGATTTCAAAAGACCGAATGCGGTTTACATCAGTGAAAGTGAAGGACTAATACGATGAAACTCATAAATCCACATGGCGACACACTCGTTAATCGCGAAGTAAAAGGACGCGAGCGAGATCAACTCATGCGACGCGCGACGACCATGCCAAAGCTGCAACTCAACGCGCGACAGATTTCCGACGTTCTGATGATCGCCACCGGCGCTTATTCACCGATCGAAGGTTTCATGGGTGAAGCGGACTACAACGCCGTGGTTTCCAACATGCGCCTGGCGAACGGAGTGGCCTGGCCCATCCCGATTACGATGGCTGTTTCGACTGATGACGCGAGACGACTTCAAACAGGACAAGACGTCGCGCTATACCAGGACCATCTTCTTCTCGGCGTGCTGCACCTCGCGGAGAAGTACACCTATCACAAAGCTCGAGAAGCGGATTCGGTCTATCGCACCACGGATCTCCATCACCCCGGAGTCCAGGCGATCCACAACCAGGGCGATTCGTTGTTGGGTGGACGCATCAGTCTGATTAACCGTCCCGACGGGCTGTCGTTCGCCGAATATCGCAAGGATCCCCAGGAAACACGGGCGATGTTCAAGGATCGCGGCTGGCGCCGGATCGTGGCTTTCCAGACTCGAAATCCCGTGCATCGAGCGCACGAGTACATCCAAAAGTGCGCGATGGAGATCGCCGACGGACTGCTGCTGCATCCGCTCGTGGGCGAAACGAAATCAGACGACGTGCCTGCCGACGTCAGGATGCGGTCTTACGAAAAGATCCTGGCGAACTACTATCCAAGTTCGCGTACGGTGCTCGCAGTTATGCCGGCGGCGATGCGTTACGCTGGACCACGCGAAGCGGTCTTTCATGCGTTGATTCGCAAAAATTATGGTTGTTCGCACTTCATCGTCGGGCGCGATCACGCGGGTGTCGGCAACTATTACGGCACTTACGATGCGCATCACATCTTCGACGAGTTTGAACCGCACGAACTAGGCATCACACCGCTCTTCTTCGATCACACGTTCTACTGCAAAGCATGTGGCGCAATGGCGTCGATGAAGACGTGTCCGCACGACCAGTCGGATCACGTGACGCTTTCCGGAACGAAAGTCCGTGAGCTGCTGAACGCGGGACAGTTGCCGCCGGTTGAGTTTTCGCGGCCGGAAGTAGCGCAGGTGTTGATTGAGGCTTATGCCGCAGCACGAACGATCGCGAGGGTCATTTAATTAAAACAGAAATCATAAGCGAGGAACATCATGTCAAATCACAAAGGATTCACTTTATGGATGACGGGCTTGTCGGGAGCTGGCAAGACGACCCTGACCACACAGCTCATCAATGAGCTGCGCAATCACGGGCTCTCGATTGAAGTCCTGGACGGCGATGAGGTTCGCACGAACTTGTCCAAGGGCCTCGGCTTCTCGAAAGAAGATCGAGACACCAACGTTCGCCGCATCGGTTATGTCAGCCGTCTGCTGTCGCGCAACGGTGTTGGCGTGATCACTGCTGCGATCTCGCCGTATCGCGCGATTCGAGATGAGGTGCGCCGATCGATTGAAGCCGACGGTGCGCTGTTTATCGAAGTCTATGTGAAGTGCCCGATTGAAGTTCTGGCCGAGCGCGATGTTAAGGGTCTGTACAAGAAGGCACTCGCGGGCGAGATCAAAGAGTTCACCGGCGTCTCTGATCCTTATGAAGAACCACTCGCGCCTGAGGTGGTGGTCTCGACCGATCTGGAAACAGTGGAAGACAGTGCTCGGAAAATTCTTCGAGAGTTAGCGAGACATGGTCTTATCGACCAGGAAAACATCACCGCGTCGATGCCATATCAGCGCGTTGAAGAAGGTTGGGCAATTGTATGAAGCACAAGAGATACAGTGCCCTCATCCTGGCAATGGCTTTGCTGATCATCGGAATGCGCGGCGTGTGCGCGGCGCAATTCTCGCAGCACGTCGAAAAGTCACATATGCAGGAACGGAGTGTGACGATGCCGATCAGTACGTCGATCGATCTTGCGGACAAGCCGATCCGAGGTGGATTCATTTTCAGAGTGAAAAGGTACGTCCGAACGCGATCCTTAGATTACGGCGCCAAAAATCTGTGAATGGATTGGTGAAGAAAAATGAGTGCAGCGGTTTCGACAATTCGGCATGTGCAGGGCTTCGACGTCGTGAGGCCATTGAGTATTGGAACACTCATAGTCCTCATGCTGCCGCTGGTGTTTCTGCCGCTGGCATCGATCTTCATCTTCGGAACCGGCAAGGGATTGCCGCGCTTCTGGTCCGCGCTGACTGCGCCTGAAGCGATCTTTGCACTGAAGCTCTCGATCGCGACCAGCTTCTGGGCCACCGTCTTCAATGTTCTCTTTGGATTATTTGCGGCGTACGTGCTGTCGCGTTATTCGTTCTGGGGCCGGAACGCTCTGATCGTCACCATCTCTCTACCAACAGCGATTCCCACGGCTGTCGCCGGTTTCGCGTTGCTGCTTTTGTGGGGACCGTACGGCACACTCGGCCGGCTGCTGGCGCCGCGCGGAATTCAGATCATGTTCACCGGCGGTGCGATCATCCTTGCCAATATCTTCGTAACGTTTCCGCTGGCGTTCGGCGTGATGAAAGCTGTGTTCGACACGATGAACCACTCGCTGGAAGAAGCGTCTGCAACGATCGGCGCGACGCGTTGGCAAACGTTCTGGCATGTCACGCTGCCGTCTTTGCGCGGCGCGATCGTCACGGGAGCGCTCTTGACGTTCGCGCGTGCGGTCGGCGAGTTCGGATCGACGATCCTCGTTTCGGGAAATCTCGCCGGGCGTACTCAAACAGCCCCGCTCTACATCTTCGCGAAATTCAACGAGGGCCAAATCGAAGCCGCTAACGCGATTGCGATCGTGCTGGCGTTGCTTTCGTTTCTGATTTTCAGCGTGCTCTTCTTTGTGCGCGATCGGATGGAGGCGAAGTAAACATGCTTGCCGCACACCAGATCACAACTTTTCTTCCACGCTTTACGGCGGCGACAGTCGAAGCGCCGAAACCGCGACGCATCGCGGCGAGTGTCAGTGGCCTCAGCAAACAGTTTAGAAACACGCCCGTGTTGAAGGACATCAACTTTGACATCGCGGAGGGCGAAACGCTGGTCCTGCTCGGTGCATCGGGAAGCGGGAAGACGACGATCCTGCGAATCATCGCAGGTCTCGAACACCCGGACACAGGTCGTGTGATCCTTCACGGCAGGGACGTGACGGATCTGCCCGCGCGTGAACGTGGTGTGGGCGTGATCTTTCAGTCGTACGCGTTGTTTCCGAATATGACGGTTGAGCAGAACATCGGCTACGGGCTGAAGATTCGTCGTCGTAACCGGAAAGAGATTCGCGAGACTGTTGATCGACTGCTCGAGCTAGTCCGTCTTACTGAGCATCGGCGGAAGTATCCGTCGCAGCTTTCTGGCGGACAGCAACAGAGAGTCGCGATTGCACGCACGTTGGCCTATCAACCTGAAGTCGTCCTTTTTGACGAGCCGTTCGGTGCGCTTGATGCACAAACTCGCACTCGCCTGCGCAGTGAAATTCGTGCGCTGCTAAGATAGGTAAACGTGCCGGCGATCTTCATCACGCACGATCAGGAAGAAGCGCTCGAGTTGGGCGATCGGATCGCGGTAATCAACGCGGGACATATCGAACAGATTGGAACACCGCGGGAAGTTTACGATCAGTCTGCGAGTGAATATGTCGCGACGTTTCTTGGTCGCGCGAATCTGGTCAAGGGTGTTCACCACGGGCAGGAAGTCACTCTCGTATTTCGTCCGGAGGATGTGCGTCTCGGCGACGAGCAGCTCAGGGGTTGTCATCAACTCGGGACCGGCATCGTTAAGGAGGTTGTATTTGCCGGAGCGTACGAACGATTGACGGTGCAAGTGGATATCGAAGATGCGGAGATCGTCGTCACGCGGCTGAAGCCTCAAACAATTGCGCAAAGACTCGAAGCGGGAGACCGAGTGCGCGTTGGTGTGGTCTCGTTCTCAGTATTGCCAACTCTCTGCGGCCCTCTGCGTACCTCTGCGGTCTCTGCGTTGAAAAGGCCATTAGACGCAGAGAACGCAAAGATACGCAGAGGGCCGCAGAGAAAACCGTCCGAAGGGAGTAATTCATCGTGGAACTAAAGCACGCACAAACCAAACCCGATCCGATTCCTGACTACATTCAGGAAGAGCTGGCCCACTACGAGGACCAGATCCACAAGTACCGCGCGGGCCAGGTGAACGAAACCAAGATGCAGAAACTGCGCCTGACCTTCGGCACCTACGCACAACGCCAGGAAGGCGTGCAAATGCAGCGCATCAAGATCCCCGGCGGATACCTCACCGCGGACCATCTCGCGCTGCTCGGCGATGCCGCAGATCGCTTTGGCAGCGGCTTCATACACTTCACGACGCGCGAAGACGCACAAATCTATTACGTCAAGCTCGAACAATCTCCCGATCTGCTGCGCTTCCTCGCCGCCGGCGGCCTGACCACGAGAGAAGCTTGCGGCAACACCGTGCGCAATATCACCGCGTGTTATCGCGCCGGCACCTCGCCTACCGAACCTTTCGACGTCTCGCCGTACGCTGACGCACTGTTTCGTTACCTCGTGCGCAACAAGTACAACCAGAACATGGGACGCAAGATCAAGATCACGTTCGAAGGCTGCGCCGAAGATCATTCCGCACTGCGAATTCACGACATCGGCTTCTGGGCTGTAACACGCGAAGGCCGGCGCGGATTCCGAGTCTTCCTCGGCGGCGGACTCGGTACTGCTCCACAGATGGCCCAACTCTACACGGAGTTTCTGCCCGTCGAAGAGATCCTGAATCTCACGGCTGCGATCGTGCGACTATTCGATCGTTACGGCGAACGCAAGGCGCGCATGAAAGCGCGCATGAAGTTCCTGATTCAGTCAATGGGTTGGGAGGCGTTCGTCGCAGCACTGGACGAAGAGCGTGAACGTGTCGGTCCGCTTCCGCTGGCAGACTACTTACAAGATACGTTCGAACCAAAGCTCCCGCCGCAAAGAAACGGCTTACGCCTGCTCGATCCTCGCACCAACGACGAAGAGTTTCGCTCGTGGGTGCGCGATTCTGTTGTCGAACACAAACAACCGGGTTTTCGCGGCGTCCACGTCCGCTTGAAGCTCGGCGACATAACCTCCGACAGAGCGCGTCGACTCGCCGAAGTCGCGCGACGTTTCTCGTCCGGCGAATTGCGAATCTCCATCGGTCAAAATCTCTATCTGCCTTGGGTACGCGAAGAGAAGCTCCCGGACTTGCACACGGCGTTGAAGCAGATCGAGTTAGGTGATATTGGCGTCGGAACAGTCACAGACGTGACCACGTGCCCGGGCGCTGACACGTGCCGGCTGGGAATCGCCTCCGCGAAGGGTCTCGGTAGCGCGCTTTCAGACAGCTTCGATGGTCCACTCGCAAAGTATCGCGAGCTGGCGCGTCCACTGAAGATCAAGATCTCCGGTTGCCCCAACGGCTGCGCACAGCACGGCATCGCAGACATCGGCTTCCACGCGGCAGCGTTGACGTACGACGGCAAAACCGTTCCCGCGCACCAATTGTTTCTCGGCGGGCAGACGAATCCCGACTCAGCACGCTTCGCCCGTCTCTTTGGAAAGTTTCCTGCGAGGCATTCAATCAACGTGATCGAAACGTTGCTGCAAGTTTATGAAGCAGAGCGAGTGGACGCGGAAGAGTTCAGTGCGTTTGTTAACCGTGTCGGCGAATCGAGACTGAGAGCGGCGTTGGAGCCGTGGCGAGCGGTCCCTTCGTTCGAAACAGACCCGACGTTTTACCAGGACTACGGACACGAAAACGAACGCTTCGCAGTGCGGCCGGGCGTCAAAGGTGAATGTGCGGACAAGGTGGTTCCCGAGGTCGTGCCGCAGATCGATACTGCACGCGAACTCGTCTCGCAGGCTGAAGCTTTTCTCTATCACAAGGAATACGAGCACGCCACGCGCGCCGCTTACGAAGCGGCCGCGGCCGCCGCACGCGTTCCGCTCTACGCGCGTCTGGTCGATCCTTTCACTTCCGACGAAGCGCTCTGGTCGTTCGAGAATCTGTTTGTTCTGTCGGGGCAGACGAAAGGCGAGTGGGTGGACGTGTCGTCGCGGCTGTTGGAGCTCAAAAAAGATGAGCCAGACGAGCAGGCAGCGCAAGCGATCTTGGGCGAGGTCAGAAAATTTGTGACCTATTGCGCCGATTTTTTCGCGTTAACTAGTGATGATAAACGAACTTGTCATCGTTAACCTTCGCCCAAATGGCTCGGAACCTATCCCGAACGGGCTCACCAACTTGCAATGGCAAACGTGCCTGCGACGGATTGTTTTCCTGCACCGGAGCGAGCCCCGGACTTTCGCGGATAAACCGGGTGCGCAGACCTACTTCGGGCGCGATGCTTACCAGTTTCTGCTCGAGGTGATCTGCGGTTTGCACTCTCCGCTTGTGGGAGAGAACGCCGTGATGGGTCAGTTTCGCCAGTTTCGCAATGCCGCGCAATTTCCGAACACGGCGTGGGGCAAGTTCCTGCGCAAGGTGACGACAGATGTGCTCGTCGACGCGCGGCAGGTGAGGCATCGCCATCTCGAGGGTCTCGGAAGCCAATCGTATGGCAGCTTGATCAGGAAGCACTTGAAAGGTCAGTCGAGTGTGGCCGTGCTCGGCGCCGGCAGCCTGGCGCGCGAGATCCTGCCGTGGCTCAATGACGCGCGCGTCTTCTATCGCAACTGGCAACACGCGAAAGATCTGAGGGACGAGCATCCACAAATCCAACTGCAACAGCTCGGGATGTCGGACGCTGGTTGGACAACGGAGACCACATCGCTGGTCATCGCCGCCCCGATTGACTCTGCGCAGATCAACGAGTGGCTCACACTGCAAAACGTAAGCTTCTCGATGATTCTCGATCTGAGAGGCACTGCCATCACTGATCCGATTCACTCGACGCAGACGGTAATGAACCTGTCAGAGCTTCTCGCATCACTGCAACAGGAGCGAGAAAGAATCGCCGATCGCGTGGAAAGCGCACGTGACGAGATCAGATGTTTGGTTGCGCAACGGACGCCCGTACTCTTGCACGCGGAAAAAAAGGAACGCCGTATAGTCGGACCAAGGTTAGTTATGAATTTAGGTTTTACATAGGAGTCCGTCCAAGTCGGTTCACATATTCAGCAGCAGGCCCGTTTGTGGGCTTGGCTGCTTTTTGTTTTTCTCTGCGTATCTCTGCGTTCCTCTGCGCCTCTGCGGTTAATGTTTTTTCCCGATTCTTTTACCGCAGAGGCGCAGAGGAACGGAGAGATACGCAGAGAAGAACGGAGAAGTTCGTCATGTTGTAGCCACATCGCCCACCTTGACTCATTTGGTTCACTAAGCTGAGAGCGGAGTCCGACACGAATCTTCAACCTCTAAATGCCGTCAACGGCAGAAAGACCTCACCAAATGACTACGATCAACGAAGTGCTTATTTACACGGGTCTCTAAAACCGTTTCAAGACGGGTTCGAATCCCGTGCACCCCACCACCACGCGATCAGATTGCAAGTCACGAATCCAAACGCATTAAGAAGCCCGTGCGTCATTGCCATGGTTGGAATGTTCAGGATCAATGTTTTCGTTGCGAGACTGTAAGCGTACAAGCAAGCCAGCACCATTGCCGTACAACTGGATAGTGCTCCAACTAACAAGAGCAGTCGCTTGCCTACACGAAATGCTCGTGTTACCCAACCAAGAGTAAGCACCGCCAGCAGCACCAGACCAACGGCGAGAAGTACCGTTCCGATCAGTCCGAGCCACGGCGAGAAAGTAATGCCAGCCGCAACGAGCGGCATCGCCGTGACAATTCCGAAGACCGAAGCAGCGAACATCTTTTGCGGATGTTTCCGCTGCGCTAGAACTCTTCCGTTCATCCCCGCAATGATCGGAGCCGCAAAACCGGCAAAGTGAAAATGCACGACGGTGAGCAGGATGATCGTCTCTCCATAATCAAAGGGTTGAATGCCGAGCCGATAGATCACCAGCCATGCCCCGGCCACGCTCAAATACAGCAATCCCGCATCAATGCTTAACTCTGCGACAGGATATAGCCCACGCGACTTGAGTCTTGCTAACCCAAACAACGCAACAAGAACACTAAAAACGAACCACGCCGAAGACAGTGACGCCGCAAATGGACCAGTGTCGAAAAAGAACGACGCAACCGCCAACAACGCAGCCACGGGCTGTGCAAACACCACCAGCCGATAAATCGCCAACGTTTTCCGATCGCTTGGCTTAACCAGCGAAATGCCCAAAGGCACAACAACCAGCACCCCGAAAAGCACAACCTTATGAATGATCTCCCTCTCAGGCGAATCCGCCGTGATCGTGGGTAGAAGCAACAACCACACGAACCCACCCACAGCCGCACTCCCTCTCGCAAACGTGCCACAAAAAGGCACAAAAGAAACAAAAGTATTCACCTGATTAGTTGTGGCTTTGTGTGGCTTTATTTGTGCCTCTTTGTGGCTTAACTTATCCCATCATGACACGGGTGTGAGTCTTCGCTGGAGAGCGTTCTTTTGCGGATAAGCTTAGAGACTTTTGGCTGGTCCAAGGCTGTTCGCTCCGCAGCTTGAGCTTGGGTCAAGCCTTTCTTCTCAATGAGTTGCGCAATCTTCGTCGCTAACTTTGTCTTCAGGAGACGCTCTTCTGCGTCCTGAAAACCGATGTCGGAAAAGACATTGCCGCTGCCGGTTTCTATCTTCTCCCTCCTGGCTCGCGATCTTCTAGTTTTTGTTCCTTTGGCCCTTGGTTTCATCAGTGTTGGGTCTCCTTATGAGGAACGCAGCGCGACCTGATCTTCCGAGTTAATACCCAGCACTCGAATAGTAGTCCTGCCAGTGGCCGTCTTCCCGGCTAGATAGAGCCCCTGCCAGTGAAAATGGTCTTCCCACGCATGCCGTCGCGGATGAAACAACTCAGTAATTACATTTGTCTCGGGATCGAACCCGGTGAGATTTGTTCCTTTGTGAAGATTGCAATCGATACAGGCAAGGGCGAGATTTTCGACATCATCGCTGCCGCCGTGAATTTTAGGGATGATGTGTTCAACGTGGAGCGCGGCGAGCGGCGAATCATCCTGATGCAGATGACAGTATTCGCAAGCGTTTTGAGCACGCTGGCGAACCTGAGCCCGGATCTGTGCACTGATCATCTATGACGTGAGTTGGCGATCTGCTGCGCTTGTCGTTTGAGAATGGCGACGAACTTGTTCGCCCGCACGTAACCCGAGTATTCGGCCCGTTCGTCTTCCGTGAGTTCGCCTTCCGTCGATTTTCGCGCGAGTTCTTCGATGCGAGCTTGAAGGTCAGGATCGGCTTGAAAACCGATTACTGCGTCAGCCTTTCCCGGCAAAACAATTTCCAGCATCGGCCGGACGCCGCGATCAAATGCCAGACTTTCTGAGGTCGTTGCCATGCGCCAAACTTATCACTCCGATCGGAGTTTTGACAATGATTAGGGAGAATCCGAGGAGTGCTGTCCTCATTGCAATTCTCTTTGTAACAAACCAACAACTTCTTGTTTCTGAGTAAGAGATGTCTTTTGGAATGGCACTACTCCCATTGCCCGAGCCAGCCGCATTAGAATCGCGAAACGATGAACAGACTGCCACCGATAGCAATCAAGTCTTCGAGCAAAGCAATGTTGAAATCTGGCTGGAGCAGGGACCTTACGAGCCGAGCGCGGGCGTGATAGCCGGCGAAACAACCGACGATTCCGCCGAGCACTCCCAGCCCACCACCAACGAAAGCCGACTTTCCGCCGCCAAGAGAAACGCATGCGCCCGTGAAGCCACCTGTCACGATGCGGGCGATAAGTCCGAGAGGAGCAGTGCGGTTTGGAGTATTCGGCAGCTTATCAAACATGAGTTCTGTG
>Ga0114129_10015221_pt1 | contig 10949 bp, 13 predicted proteins | sample RhiMetdeltSRZDD1_FD_80071 | JGI IMG/M metagenome (GOLD analysis project Ga0114129, IMG submission 80071) | Populus rhizosphere microbial communities from Tennessee, USA - Rhizosphere MetaG P. deltoides SRZDD1 (version 2) (version 2) | ecosystem: Host-associated > Plants > Roots > Rhizosphere >... | reverse complement strand
CGGTGCCTGGAACCGCGTTACCGGAGGAGTCGATGCTGCGATGACGGCAGGGCGACCGATGCCCATGCAGGACGAGGTGCTCGGGTACTTCAACACGCTGTCGAACTGGGGACGGTGGGGCGACGACGACGAACTCGGCACGCTGAACCACATCACCGACGACGTCCGGGTGGCGGCGGCGCGGGCGGTGCGCCACGGCAGGAGCGTGTCGTGCGCATGGGAGGTTGCCGTACCGAAGGATATGGAGCGGTCGACGACGACCTGCCCGTGCGCCGCCGACATGCCCGGTGCCGAGGACATGCCGGCGCCCGGATTCCGCAACGACCGGCGCTGGGGCTTTTCGTCCGAGCGGCTGGGCATCACGTTCCACGGCAACACCGTCACTCACGTCGACTCGCCGTGCCACATCTTCTGGGACGGCACGATGTACAACGGGCGGTCGCACTCGTTGGTGGACGCCGCAACGGGATCGGCGTGGGCGGCGGTCACGGCGGCGGCGAACGGGATCATCACGCGTGGTGTCCTGCTGGACATTGCCAGGGTCCGCGAGGTGCCGTGGTTGGCACCGGGGCAGGGTGTGTTCCCCGACGATCTCGAGGAGGCCGAGCGTCGCCAGGGTGTGCGGGTGCGGCCCGGCGATGCGGTACTGGTGCGGACCGGCTATGGCCGCGTCCGGCACGAGACCGGTGCGGCCAGCGGGTTCACGCAGGCCGGCTGGCACGCGTCCTGCCTGCCGTGGCTGCATGAACGGCAGGTCGCGCTGATCGGCGCTGACACCCCCCAGGACGTTCAACCGTCCGGGTACGACGACGTGTTGATGCCGGTCCACGCCGTGAGCCTCGTCGCGATGGGGCTGTGGCTGCTCGACAACTGCGACCTGGAGGTGTGCGCCACGACGGCTGCCGAGCTCGGCCAGTGGGACTTCCACCTCGCCGTCGCGACGATCCGCCTGGCCGGTACCTCCGGCAGCCCAGTCAACCCGATCGCCACATTCTGACCGCGGTCCACGAGGGGATGCGATGCCATGAAGGACCAGGCCCGCACCTGGAACGCCGTCGTGGTCGTCGAGGACACGCCGGCCCGGTCGGGAACCAGGCGGCACGAGCCCTTCAAGGCGTGAGCCGCGCCGGCAGCAACCAGCCGTAGCGCACGGCGCACTTTCGGGTCGATCTCTCGTCATGTCGATGAGTTCGGCTGATCGGATCCGCGATCCTCATTGGGTGGTGCGTGCCGATCGACACACGATCCGAGCGGACATCGAGTGCCGTCACCGAGCGCGACGACACGGCCGGTCAGCGATAGCGTCTTTGATCGCTTTCGCGTCGCTGTCGAGGAGTGACCTCTCGCGTTCCTGCGACTCGACCTTGAGGGTCCAGCCGTCTCCTGCGTAGCGAGGGATGACGTGAAGGTGGAAGTGGAAGACCGTCTGGAAGGCGACTTCGCCGTCACAAAGGAGGACGTTGATTCCCTCGCAGCCCATGCTCGAGCGTCGCAAGGCTCGTGCCATGTCATGACCGACCGACCAAACGTGAGCGCTCGTGGCTCCATCGAGGTCTTCGAGGCCCACCGCGTGCTCGCGTGGCACGACGAGAAGATGGCCGGGCGTGACCGGGTTCAGGTCCATGAAGACCACAACGGTCTTGTCCTCGTACACCACACTGGCCTCGGCCTGTCGGGCCACAATGGCGCAGAAGATGCATCCCTGTGCCGCCGATGTCGCGTCCTGTGCCATGCGCGCAATAGTCCCAGTCCGTCCAGACAGGTGCTACTCAGTTGCTGCCGGAGCCTGACCGCTCGGCGGCATGAGCGTGCACCGGAACTTCACGTCGCCACCCCTGATGCGGCTGGGCCAAACGTAGCCGCGGCAGCATCGACTGATCCCAGCAAGTCGGCTCCTTGGCGGCGTTCTTGCGCACGGTGGTTCAGGCTACGAGCAGACGGAGGCCAAGCTCTGCCGCGTCGAGGGCGACGAGTTCGCGGTTGCGTTCGGCCCACCGGCCTGAGGAGAGGTCGTCGTGGAGTGTGCTTACTGCCCGCTGCTCGGCCTCCGGCCCGACTCTGGTCCATACCGATACCGCGCGGCGCACATGTTCGTCCAGGTACGCCTCGGGCCGGCGCCAGTGTGCCTCGAAGAAGCCGTCAGCGCAGTCCCACGGGATGAGCACCGGCTCCGCACGTCCCCCGATCGCGCTGGTCAGGGCGGCCAGTGAAGGCCAGCCGACGAGAAGGTCAGCAAATTCAGGCAGGTAGTCGCGGGTGAGCCAGAACCGCTGACGCCAGCCGGTGTCATCGGCGTCGTACGTGAACACCACCACGCGGCGGGCCACACGCCGCATCTCACGCAGCCCGGCGACCGGGTCTGGCCAGTGATGAACGGTGCTGACCGCCATCGCGGCGTCGAAGGACTGGTCCTCGAACGGCAGGCTCTCCGCAGCGGCAGCCACGCACGGCGCCGAGCCCGCGGGACGCTGCGCCCGCATGACCGCCGACGGTTCCACCGCCGTGACGTCACGGTCGGGGGGTTCGTAGGAGCCGGTGCCGGCCCCGACGTTCAGTACCGTTCGTGCGTCCCCTAACGCATCCCAGATACGCGCGGCGATCCGCGGCTCGGTGCGCCGCGTCGCTGGGTAAGCAGATCCGATGGCGTCGTACAGCTGCGCGCCGAACACTTTCAGTTGTTCCTTCGGCGTCGTCCCGAACCGCATTGCTCGTGCCTCCAGTTCCCTGTCTATGGCCGTCACCATGGCAGCAGCGCGGTCGCACTGTTCCAGCAGTAGGCCGCGCGGCCGGCGCAGGTGCGCGACTGCGTCGGTGGCCAGTCGTCAACCAGATCCGCGATCTCGTGCAACCCGAAGCCCAGCCGTCGGTAGGCGAGCACCTCCCGCAGTCGCTCTACGTCGCCCGCGAAGTAGGCCCGGTACCCAGCCGCGGTCCGCGTGGATGGCGGTCAGGTGCTCCTCCACGCCGCCGACTGTGCAGCGACGGCCGCGCCTGCAACGTGACCGCCCCCGCCGGGATTTATCCACAACGACCTGATCGGAAGCGTAGCTGAGCTGAAAGCGTCGCCCTAAAATGTCGGCGCGGATCCTGACCGCGTTACAGGTCTTGGCGGACGCGGCCGGGCTGGTGGGACGTCGGCGTCGTCTCCACCCTCGCCCGGCGCACCAGCGCGCGGCCTGGGCGCGCGAAAGGGATCGGCCGGAGGAACCACCCGGTGGCGTCGGCGGTGCCGAGCCGGCGGATCACGGGTTCGGCCGCTCCCGGGGTGGCTGGACTACGAAGCCGCACCTGGGGTGCGAGCACGGCCGCACGCCCCTGTCCCTGCTGATCACCGCCGGGCAGCGTGGGGATAGCCCGCAGTTCGCCGCCGTGCTCGGCCGTATCCGGGTACTCCGCCCAGCTGGTGGCCGGCCCCCGCATTTGCCCGGGCCGGGTCCTGGGCGACAAGGCGCACAGATCCCAGGGCAACCGGGCCTATCGTCGCCGCCGCGGGATCCGGCGCGTCATCCCCGTTAAGGACGACCAGGCGGCCAATCGGCGCAACCGCGGTTCCCGCGGTGGACGACCACCCCCGTTCGACAAGCACATCTACCAGCAGCGCCACGCCGTCGAGTGCGGCATCAACCTGCTCAAGCAGCATCGCGGCGTGGCCACCCGCTACGACAAGCTCGCCGTGCGCTACGAAGCGCCTTCACCGCGGTACCGATAGTTATCGGCGCGGCTTCAGGCGTCAGAGCTCGTGGCGCGACGGATCGCGATGAGCCGCGGGGTGCCGGAGCGCCGGGTCGGCCCGGATCTGCTGGTTCTGGAAGTAGGTTCCGGCTGGGGTGATCCGATGCGGTCCCGACACGCGACAGTGTGTTTGTGCAACAGCTGACGGATGCGGACCTCCTGGGCCTGGTGGCTCGGCGGGAGGAGCCTGCGCTACGCGAGCTGGTGGAGCGGCACTCGGCATGGCTCCTGCTGCGGCTGCGCCGCCGCACGCCGGATGAGGAGCTGGCCGCCGACGCATTGCACGACACGTTCGTCGCGGTGTGGAAGCGCCCGGGGTCCTTTCGTGGGGACGGTGACGTGGGGGCGTGGCTGTGGGGCATCGCGATCCGGCAGCTCGTGACGAGGCTGCGTAGGCGCGCCCAGCCGACCCCGGTGGCTAGCCAGGTCATCTCCGCGTTGAGCCCGACCGTTCGGAGTGCGGAGGATGAGCTGCTTGTTGCTGTCGAGCACGGCTCGGTCGGTGACGCGCTGCGGTCGCTGTCCCCTGAGTTGCGGCAGGTCTTGCAGGCGGCGGTGATCGATGGGTTGTCCACGAGGGAGGCGGCCGATCTGCTCGGTATCCCGCAGGGCACGGTGAAGAGCCGGGCGCGCATTGCCAAGTCGAGGCTGCGCGAGCAGCTCATTTCCTTGGAGGCATGGTCATGAGTTGGCATGTCCACGCTCCTTTGTGGGAGGCGTACGCCGCCGGGCGGCTTGATCCGGCGGCTGAGGCGAGTGTGGAGGCCCACATCACCCGATGCCCGGAGTGCCGGGGGGCCGCCCGTGCGGTGGTGGCTCCTGCGGTCGCCGAGGCGGTGTGGACTGATGTCCGGGCGACGATCTCGAGGCCGTCCGTTCCGGTTCCCGTGCGGGTGTTGCGGCGGATGGGCGTGCGCGAGGACGACCTCGTGGTGGTCTCTGCTGCCGATTCATTGCTCGTTCCGTGGGCGGTGGCAGTCGGCTTCGCGCTCGTGTGCGCGTGCGTGGTCGGGCTTGCCGATCTCGGGGCGGCGACCCGGGACGCGGTCTTCATGGCTCTCACGCCGCTGGTGCCTGTGCTCGCGGTTGTGGCGTCGTACGACGCGCTCGATCCGTTGCGGGAGCTGGCTGCCCCCACGCCGTACAGCAAGCTGCGCCTGGCTCTGCTGCGCGCCAGCGCCACTCTATCGGTCGCGGTGCCGGCTGCGCTGGCGGTCGGTCTGCTCGTACCCAATATGGAGGACCTCGCGTTCGTGTGGCTCGCCCCTTCGCTGGGTCTGACGGTGGGGGCGCTGGTGTTGCTGACGTGGTTCGAGGCGTGGGTGGCCGGTGGTCTGGTGGCGGCGGCGTGGGTGACGTTCGTCGTCGCGCTTCGCACCGGGGGCGATGTCGATGTGTTGGTGTCCCCCGTGGCGCAGGTCGCCTTCGTGACGGGTGCGCTCCTGTTCGCCGTGGCGCTCGTGCTGCGCACGTCCACGCTTCGCATCCAGGGAGGCGACCTGTGAGCACGACCGCGTCCTTCGACCGAGTGTCCAAGAAGTACGGCCGAGCCACTGCCCTGTGGCCCACGACGCTGAGTCTTCGGCCAGGGGTGGTCGGCCTGCTCGGGCCGAACGGCGCGGGAAAGACGACGATGCTGCGCCTGCTGTCGACCTCGCTGCCGCCGAGCGCCGGACGCATCACGGTGGTCGGCTTCGACGTGACCGAATCCCACACCAACCGGGTCGAGGCGCGACGGAGGATCGGCTACTGCCCGCAAGAGGTCACCTTCCCACGCGGCATGACGGCCTTCGCCTTCCTCGACTACATCGCCGTGCTCAAGGAATGGAAAGACAGCAGGACGCGCCATCAAGAGGTACGGCGCGTGCTCGACCTCGTACACCTCGAAGACCGGGGTTCCATGAAGGTCTCCAAGCTCTCGGGCGGCCAGCGTCGTCGCCTTGCCATCGCGCAGGCCCTCATCGGCTCTCCTGCTCTGCTCATCCTCGACGAGCCCACCACCGGACTCGACCCTGAACAGCGCGCATCTCTACGTGGACTCCTCTCGGGCCTCGCAGGGACAGTGTTGATCTCGACGCACCAGACCGAGGACGTCTCGGCCCTGTGCGACCGAGTGCTCGTCATCGACGCCGGAGCGATCTGCTTCGACGGCACGGTGCCCGAGCTCCTGGCTACGGCAGCCGGCCGTGTCCACATCGGACCGACCGCCAGCGTCTGCGCGGTCCAAACCTGGAAGACCGGAACCGGGCTGGTCCGGTCCGTCGGGGGACAGCCCGCTCCCGACTCCTTCGTCATCGACCCCTCGGTCGAGGACGCCTACCTGCTGCTCCGGCCAGACCGGCGCACCACACAAGGAGTCAACCAATGAGTTCCACCACCACGAGTGGATCGACGCTCGGCGTGCTCACCCGACAGGAGATCCGCAACTACCTCAAACACAAGCTGTTCTGGTTCGGCGCCGCGATCACCGTCCTCTACATCGTCTTGATCGCCGTCGACTCCGACGAGACGTTCGGTGAAACGACCACCCTCTACATGATCGCCCCTGCGGCCGCGCTGGGCGTTCTCGGCCTGGTGACGATGTTCGGGCTCACGCGCCGCTCCGACCGAGCCGCCGAGGCGGCTGGTGCCGTCGCCGTGCCGGAGCGCACCCGCACGCTGGCGTTGGCTTCGGCAGTCGTGGTGCCCGCGTCGCTGGCGTTCGTCGCCTTCCTCGTCGCGGTCGTCTTCTACTACGTCGATCCGCCTGAGTCGCACACCGTCTGGCCGGAGATCAGCGATCTCTACGTCCACGCGACACAGTTCGGCGGCGGCGTCATGTGCGCGATCGGCGGCCCGCTGCTCGGGCTGCTTCTGGCGCGCTACCTGCCCAAGCGCGGCGTGGCCGTGGTCGCAGCCGTCGTCCTGGTCCTCATCACGATCCTCATGCAGGGCCTGTTCGAGGGCGGCCAGCCCTACCGGGTGTTCTGGTTCTGGACCTACTTCCACGGCCCCTACAGTGCCGACAGCGACCACTGGACGAGACTGCCGGGCAACCCATTCATCTGGGTCGCCTACCTCGCCGTCGTCTGTGTGCTCGGCGTCGTCACCGCGGTCTACCACGATCCCGAGTCGAGTCGGCCCACGCTCAAGAAGCTCGCCTTCGGCCTGCTCGCCGTCGCGATCGTGCTCGGTGTGCTCTCGATGACAGTCGGCTACCCCGAGATCATCCACAACCCGCTCCCCGGCGAGTTCTGATGCTCGCGTACGCCGTCAGGGCGGTCCCGTGGATACGGATCGTCCTGGCGGCGACGCTCGTCGTCGTCCTCATGGAGCTCGTGCGGTGGGACCCGTGGACCCTGTGGCCCCTGCAAGGCACGGCTGTCGGGCTGCTCGCCGGCGCCGCGGCCTGGTGTTTCGACGAGACGGCAGCCGCCGTCGTCGACTGCGTCCCGCGTGGCCTCGCCTGGCGTACGGCGGCCCGCAGTCAGGGGCTCGTGCTGCTCGTCGTTGCGTGGACAACCGTTGTCCTTCATGCGGGCGACGCCGCGCTGTTCGGCCACCGCTACGCGGTCCTGCTGCAAGGCGTCGCGGCTGTGGCGGCCGGCGCGGCGTACTCCTGCTGGCGCCGTTCACGCGGGGAGGCGGTACCCGGGATGCTGTTCGCCACCGCCGTCGTGCCCACGGTCACCGCCTGGGCGCTGCGCCGTTCGATGAGCACCTCGTGGTGTTCCCCTACGGCAGCACCACCCCGCAGGGCTGGGACCTCAGCGTGGCCGGGTGGAGTATCCTCGCCGCATCCGCCGTTGCCGTTCTCACGGCCGCTCTGGCTGACGCGCCCTGGTGGGGCAGGACCACCTTCGGCTCTTCCTGACGTTCGGGTCTACAGCTCCGCCAGTTTGCTGGCCGAATCCCGCAGCGCGTCCTCGCCGGCGCGGACGTAGTGGCTCAGGACGGTGGTGGGCTTGTCGCCGAGGTACTGGGCGACGACCTCCCATGACTCACCGAGCTCTTCGTGGAACCACGTGGTCGCGGCGTTGTGCGTGCCGACAATGTCGTCCGCCCTGGTCACGGCCTTTGAAGCGATCGAGCCCGGCTGGTCGTACCGCTGACGGCCGATCGGCGAGGATGCCTTGCTGTGCTGCTTCGACCGACCTACCGAGGCTTGACCCCTGATCTTGGACACGGGTTATGCGGCCAGGGCCAGGATAGTCGAGGCCGGAGAGTGTCGCGTAGGTCAGTGTCCGAACGCCCATGCCACCATCAGCGGAAACTCGTGTTTCCAGAAGGCGTCGCCGTGCGAGCCGGCCCGTTCGGACATGACAACGTCCCCGCCCGCCTCGCGTAACGCGTCCGCCCACCGGGTCGCGTTGGTGAGGAAGAACGGTTCCTCGGTGCCGGCGACGAGGTAGGTACGCGGAAGCCGGCTGGGCAGCGCGGCGGGCGGCCGGTACCCTGCCCCGGGCGAGGCGCAGAAGACCGCGCCGTAGATGTCGGGATGGCGCAGCCCCATGGCCAGCGCGAGTTCCGCACCGGCCGAGACACCGAACACCGCGGTTCGGCCGGCCGGCAGCCTGACGGCCAGGCGGGTCGCCGCCCATCGCCGGACGTCCTCGACGAAGAACTTCTCGTGGGCCGCGAACCGTTGCGGGTCGAAGGCGAACGCGGCCGTGCTACGGCCCGGTGAGTACTCGTGCAGCCGCAGCGTCTCGTCCTCGACGCGGTGCGCGCCGATGATCATCGTGGGTGGCAGCTCGGCAGCCTCCAGAACCTCTCCCCACGACGTGATCGATTGCCCGTCGCCAGCGAAGACGACCGCCTCGGCCGCGGCCGCCGGTACGTAGGCGGTGACCTGCCGCCCACCGTCGTACTCCAACGTCTCGGTAATGAACTCGCCCGCTGTCGACGACATCGGTGTGGGCTCCCTTACAGGTATGGGGCAGCTGCTGGCACACAGACACTTTGGGCGGACTGCGGGAGGATCTTTCACGTGGTCGGTCATCGGATGAGCTTGGTCGCTTTCGCGTTAAGAATCCGTCAAGATGCGGCCGAGCCGGGGCATCTGGTCGTGTACTGCGGCTGTGTGGGAAACGGTCAAGCGGCTGCTGGTGGGCCGGCCGCTGCGGTCGGATCGGTTGGGTGAGCAGCTGCTGCGCAAGCGGATCGCGCTGCCGGTTTTCGCCAGCGACCCGCTGTCGTCGGTGGCGTACGCCACCCAGGAGATTCTGCTAGTTCTGACGCTGGGTGGGCTGGCGTACCTGTACCTGGCCCCGTGGGTCGGTCTGGCGGTGGTGGCGCTGCTGGCGGTGGTGGTGGTCTCGTACCGGCAGGTGGTGCGGGCCTACCCGAGCGGTGGCGGCTCGTACGAGGTCGCCTCCCGCAACCTGGGCCGGTCGGCGGGGCTGGTCGTCGCCGCGGCACTGCTGGTGGACTACGTGATGACCGTGGCGGTGTCGGTGGCCGCGGGGGTAGACAACATCATCTCCGCGGTGCCGGCGCTGAACCCGTACCGGGTGGCGATCAACATCGGGTTCGTGGCGGTGCTGATGGCGATGAACCTGCGCGGGATCCGCGAGTCCGGCCGGGCCTTTGCCGTACCCACCTACCTGTTCGTGGTCGGGGTCCTGGTGATGATCGCCGTCGGACTCGGGCAGGCTCTGGCGGGCGACCCGCCGGTGGCCGAGAGCGCGGCGTGGCAGATCCGCCCGGAGCCCGCGCGGGTCGGGTTGACCGGGCTCGCCCTGGTGTTCCTGGGGCTGCGGGCGTTCTCCTCCGGCTGCACCGCGCTGACCGGCGCGGAGGCGATCTCCAACGGGGTGCCCGCGTTCCGCCCGCCGAAGGCGGAGAACGCGGCCAAGACGATGGCCGCGATGGGTCTGCTGTCGGTGACTATGTTCGCCGGGATCACCGCCCTGGCGTTGATCGCCGACGTCCGGTACGTCGAGCACACCTGTGACCTGATCGGCTTTTCGGGCAACTGCGAGACCGACGCCCAGCGCACGGTGATCGCCCAGCTCGCCGCGGCCGTGTTCGGCGGTACCGACACCGTCATGTTCTTCTACATCCAGGCGGCCACCGCGCTGATCCTGATTCTGGCCGCCAACACCGCCTTCAACGGGTTCCCGCTGCTCGGCTCGATCCTGGCCGAGCACCGCTACCTGCCTCGCCAGCTCCATACCCGCGGCGACCGGTTGGCCTTCTCCAACGGCATCATCCTGCTCGCCCTGGTGGCCGGCGCGCTGATCTGGCTGTTCGACGGGTCGGTGACCCGGCTGATCCAGCTGTACATCCTGGGCGTGTTCACCTCCTTCACCCTGTCCCAGGCCGGGATGGTACGGCACTGGAACCGGCTGCTGCCGGCGGAACGCGACCCGAGTGTCCGGGGCCGGATGCACCGGTCGCGACTGATCAACGCCGTCGGAGCGTGCTTTACGGGCCTGGTGCTGGTGGTGGTACTGGTCACCAAGTTCAGCCATGGCGCGTACCTGGTGGTGATCGCCATGCCGGTGCTGTACCTGATGATGCGGGCGATCCGCAGCCACTACGACCGGGTCGCCGCCGAGCTGGCCCCGGATCCGGGCGGGATGGTGCTGCCATCGCGGATCCACGCGGTGGTGCTGGTATCCCGGCTGCACAAGCCCACGCTGCGCGCCCTGGCCTACGCGCGGGCCACCCGCCCGGACACGCTGACCGCCCTGACCGTCGGCATCTCCCCGGAGGAGGTACGGCAGCTCCAGGCCGAATGGGATGAGCACGGCATACCCGTGCCGCTGACCATTATCGACTCTCCGTACCGGGACATCACCGGCTCCGTCCTGGCGTACATCGACGACCTGCACCGCGAGCACCCCCGCGACCTGATCGTGGTGTACATCCCCGAGTACGTGCTCGGCCGGTGGTGGGAGCAGGTGCTGCACAACCAGTCCGCGCTGCGGCTCAAGACCCGGCTGCTGTTCCGGCGCCAGGTGATGGTCACCAACGTGCCCTGGCAGCTCGACTCCACCCGCTCACGCCACGCCGACTCCACCCGCTCACGCCACGCCGACTCCACCCGCTCGGGCCACGACTCCGCCGGCCCGGGCGACGCCGGCGGGCACGCCGCCACCGCCGATCGGCAGCCGGTCGCCGGTTAGCGTGATGGTCATGAACGGCACACCGGCCGGCGGTGGCCTGCCCCGAGGGCTGGGCCGGCGGCGGCTGGTCGGCGGGTACATTGTGGCCGCTCTGGGCCTGGCCGG
>Ga0114129_10015220_pt1 | contig 10949 bp, 7 predicted proteins | sample RhiMetdeltSRZDD1_FD_80071 | JGI IMG/M metagenome (GOLD analysis project Ga0114129, IMG submission 80071) | Populus rhizosphere microbial communities from Tennessee, USA - Rhizosphere MetaG P. deltoides SRZDD1 (version 2) (version 2) | ecosystem: Host-associated > Plants > Roots > Rhizosphere >... | reverse complement strand
GTTTTCGACCAGGCTCAGCCGGACTGGGCCGTCTGCCCTTACCTAAACTGAACATTGATTACGAATGCGTCAGGTAGGGCTCCGAGTCGAGGCTCCGGGGCTCGGGACTCGAGGCTCGGGGAGCCGGCGATACACAGAGACACAGGCGTAAATCCACGCGGCTGGTTACTTCTGAGTACCACCGGTCCACCCGAGCCCCGAGTCCCGAGCCCCGAGTCCCGCGACGCTAAATCGCCCTCCCGAGCCGATCCTGCAACTTCTCCCGGTAGCCCCGGCTCAGAGTCAGGCGGGTGCCGGTCCGCAGCAGGACGGCGTACTCGCCGTTCAGCCACGGCTGCAGTTCCTGGATCCGTTCCATGTTGACGATCCGGGAGCGGTGGATGCGGAAGAACTTCTCCGGATCGAGCCGGCCTTCGATGGCGTTCATGGTCTCGCGCAGCAGATGCGACGAGGGTCCGACGTGCAGGCGGACGTAGTTGCCGGCCGCCTCGACCCAGTCGATCTCCTCGGTGCGCAGGAAGAAGAGCCGGCCGCCGGACTTGACCACCAGGCGATCGGACTTGGGCTGATCGCGCCGCAGGTCCTTGACGAGTGCCAGGAGCCGCCGGCCCAGATCGCCGTTCTCTTCGCGCTCGAGCTGCTTGCGGGCGCGGCTGAGGGCGTCGCGGAAGCGCTCGCGATCGAACGGCTTCAGCAGGTAGTCGAGCGCCCGCACCTGAAAGGCCTTGAGCGCGTGCTGATCGTAGGCGGTGACGAAGATCACCAGCGGCATCTTGTCGGTGCCGACCGCCTCGATCACGTCGAACCCGTTCATCTGCGGCATCTGCACGTCGAGGAACACCAGATCGGGCGCGTCGTCGTGAATGGCGGTAATCGCCTCTTCGCCGTCGCGTGCCTGGCCGACCACTTCGATGTCCGCTTCCTGCGAGAGGAGGCTGGCAAGCCGTTCGCGCGCGAGCGGCTCGTCGTCTGCTACCAGAACCTTGATCTTTTTCATGACTGGACCTCTAGGACGTGGGAAGCGGCGGCAAGGCGGCCGCCGGACTCTGACCGTTCAGAACGCCGGTGATGCTGTCGGGGGAATCGGGAGCGCCGTCGGTTTCGCGCGCGCGCCCGTCGGCCGGGCGCCACGGGATCGCCACCACGACGGCGAGCCCCTGCGCGAGCCGGTGGAACTCGAAGCGATAGTCCGCGCCGAACAGGTACTGCAGGCGCACCCGCGTCGTCGATACGCCGATGCCCTTCTGCAGCGCCGTGAGCGCATCCTCGGTGAGCCCCGTGCCGTCGTCACGCACTTCGAGGACCAGCTTGTCCCCGTCGCGCCTGGCGCGGATGTCGACGTGGCCCGGCCCGGACTTTCGCGCGACGCCGTACTTGATGGCGTTCTCGACCAGCGGCTGCAGCAGAAGGCTCGGCACCAGGCAGTCGAGCGTCTCGGGCTGGATCTCGAAGCGCACCACCAGGCGATCGGCGAAGCGGGTCTGCTCGATCGCCAGGTACTTCGAGAGCGCCCCGATCTCGGCGTCGAGCGTGATGTCCTGGCGCCCGGAGTGCTCGAGCGTGATGCGGAGGAGATCGCTCAACTGCATGAGCACCCGGTCGGCGGCGTGGACGTCCTTGTGCATCAGCGACGAGATCGCGTGCAGCGTGTTGAAGAGGAAGTGGGGATGGAGCTGCTGCTGCAGCGTCGTCAGCTGCGCCTCGACGAGGCGGGTCTCGAGCTGTGCCGCCCGCAACTCGCGGGAACGCGACTCGCGGTAGTAGAGGATCGCGTGGCTCAGGCCGACGATCGCCCAGTAGGTCATCATCTCCCAGTCGAGATAGAGAAATGCCGACCGCTGGACCTGCGTCCACCAGGCGTAGCTGCGGCCGTCCGAATAGGCCAGCCACCAGTGCACGCCCTCCATTCCGGCGATATGCGTGAACGAGCAGAGGATCACCGCGGGGACGTGAACCACGACCGCCCGCACCAGGCTGCCGCGCGCGAACTGGACGTGCTGCGACAGCCAGACCACCGCCGGCGCCATCCACGCCCAGAGGTACCACCACGCGAAGTTCAGGATGACCAGCGTCCCGAGACTGGCCGGCCACTTCCCGATGAACCGCGTGAACTGCCAGGCCATCGTCGTCGAGAGCACGCCGAGCAGCGTCGCGACGACGAAGACGTGCAGCCACCGCACCCCGTATTTCGGGACGGTCCGCGCCGGCAGATCCGCGCCGGTGCCGCGCAGGTCGAGGAGGCGGTCGGGTGGGGGCTTCATCTCAGGGCTCCGCCCGCACGAGCGAGCGGCGTGTTTTCCGTTAGACGATGGAACAGGCCCTTCGGGCTAGTCCTCGCCGCTGGTTTCTGGTGCATTCAGCCGGCCAGTCGGGACGGACTGGACCAGCACAGTGGTGAGTGCGCGCACGCGCGGCCGACTCGTCAGCGCGACCCGCGATTCGTCACGCGGTAGCGCGGGTTCGTCCCTGCGTCGGGCGAAGCGTGCGGTCGCCGTCGGTCCTCGCGTGGCGGATTGTTTTCTTTCGAACAGTGCGCGCGCTCGAACACCCGCGTCCCGGAGTTGGGACGCGCACTCCCTCGAGCGCACCGCCGGAAGATGTCGACTGCGTCCGATAACCAACCCGTCAGTTCAAAAGAAGAATGCCGTATCATGTTCCCGTGAGTTCCTCTGCGACCCGCGGTCACCGCAACTGGCAGACAGGGGACGTCTTCACCACCACCGACGCGGCCGAGCTCTACGAGGTCGATCGCTGGGGGAAGAACTACTTCTCGGTGTCCGCCGCCGGTCATGTCCTCGTTCATCCGACAAAGGACCCGGCGCGCTCCATCGACCTGAAGGAGCTGGTCGACCACCTCATGCTCCGGGGGATCCACCTCCCGGTCCTGATCCGGTTCCGGGACATCCTGCGCCACCGCGTCGCCGACATCCACAACGCCTTCAAGTCCGCCATCACCCAGCATCAGTACCAGGGGCGCTACGTCTGCGTGTACCCGATCAAGGTGAACCAGCAGCGGCAGGTCGTGGAGGAAGTGCTCGATTTCGGGCGTGAATACGGGTTCGGGCTCGAGGCGGGGTCCAAGCCCGAGCTTCTGGCCGTGGCCGCCCAGGCCTACAACGACACTCCCATCATCTGCAACGGCTTCAAGGACGCTGAGTTCATCGAGATGGCGATGCTGGCCCAGAAAATCGGGCGGAACGTCATCCCCGTGGTCGAGAAATACACGGAGCTGGGGCTGATCCTGAAGTACGCCGAGAAGGTGGGGGTCCGTCCCCAGATCGGCATGCGCGTCAAGCTGGCCGCCCGCGGCGGCGGGCGCTGGCAGGGGTCCGGCGGCTATCGCTCGAAGTTCGGCCTGACCGTCGCGGAAGTCCTGCGCGGGCTCGAGGAGCTGCGGGCGCTGGGGATGGAGGACTGCTTCAAGCTCCTTCACTTCCACCTCGGGAGCCAGATCCCGAACATCCGCATCGTCAAGGGCGCCCTGAACGAGGCGGCCCGGGTCTACGTGGAGCTGGTCAAGGCCGGCGCCGGCCTCGAATACCTCGACGTCGGCGGCGGCCTCGGCGTCGACTACGACGGCTCGCAGACCAACTTCGAGTCCAGCGTCAACTACACCCTCGAGGAATACGCCAACGACGTCGTCTACCACATCCAGACGGTGTGCGACGACGCGAGCGTGAAGCACCCGACCATCGTGTCCGAGAGCGGCCGGGCGATCGTCGCGTATCACAGCGTCCTCGTGTTCAACGTCGTCGGCGTGTCGGCGTTCGGCGAGGAGAAGATTCCCGAGACGATCGCCAAGGAGGACGCCGAGCAGCCGGTCATCGACCTGCTGGAGACCTACCAGAATCTCTCGAACCGGAATGCGCTCGAGGGGTTCCACGACGCGCAGCAGGCGCTCGACATGGCCCTGAGCCTCTTCAGCGGCGGCTACCTGCCGCTCGAACAGCGCTGCCTGGCGGAGAACCTGTACTGGGCGATCCTGGTGAAGCTGAAACGGCTGGTCGGCCACATGGACGACGTTCCCGAGGATCTCCAGGGGCTCGACGATGTGATGGCAGACACGTATTTCTGCAACTTCTCGCTGTTCCAGTCGTGCCCGGACAGCTGGGCGATCAAGCAGCTCTTCCCCGTGATGCCGATCCACCGGCTCAACGCGAAGCCGACGCAGCACGCGGTCCTCGGCGACATCACCTGCGACTCCGACGGCAAGATCGACCAGTTCATCGATCGGCGCGACGTCAAGCGCACGCTCCCGCTCCACACCGTCAACGGCGAGCCGTACTACCTGGGCGTCTTCCTGGTCGGCGCGTATCAGGAGATCCTGGGCGACCTCCACAATCTGTTCGGCGACACACATGCCGTCCACGTGAGCCTCGACGATCGCGGCAGCGTCGTCCTCGACGCGGTGATCAAGGGGGACACGGTCAAGGAAGTCCTGGACTACGTCGAGTTCGACGCCGACACGCTCGTGCGCAAGCTGCGCCACGACGTGGAGCTGGCGGTGCGGCAGGGAAAAATCAGCTACGAAGAGTCAGGCCGTCTGCTCGAGTTCTACGAAGACGGCCTGCAGGGGTATACGTACCTGGAAGATCCAAAAGAGCGCTGACAAGGAAGAAGGCAGTCTGCCTTTTCCCTTGTCCCTTCTTAACGCGCCAGCATCTTTTCCCGCGTGGCGCGGAACTCATTCCCCGGCTTCCATTCCGGCATCTTGTCCGCGCTGGCGACGCGGTAGCCCACGAGAAAGAGCAGCTGTGAGTCCTCGACGGCGCCGCTGAGATCCCAGTCCGGCTTCACCTGGTCCGAGGGCTGGTGATAGTCGACCTCGGTGTACTCGTCGCGCTTCGTCTGGCTGTACTTCGCCGGCTTGCCGATGAACTCCTCGCCGGTGTCGATGTAGAGCGCCGGCACGCCCTGCTTGGCGAAGTTGAAGTGATCCGAGCGGTAGTAGAAGCCCTTCTCCGATTCCGGGTCGGGGCGCAGCTCACGGCCCTGTTCCCTGGCCGCGTCGCGGAGATAGTCGTCGAGATCCGAGGCGCCCATGCCAATCACCGTGATGTCCCTGGTGCGTCCCCACTGGTTGATGCCGTCGACGTTGATGTTGGCGACGGTCTTCGCCAGCGGATAGACCGGCGTCACCGAGTAGTACTGCGAGCCGAGCAGCCCCTGCTCCTCGGCGGTGACCATCAGGAACAGGATCGAGCGCTTCGGTTTTGGCTCGACCTGGGTGTAGGCGCGGGCGATTTCGAGGAGTTGCGCGACGCCTGACGCGTTGTCGAGGGCGCCGTTGTAGATGCGGTCGCCCTTCACCGGTGCGCCGACGCCGAGGTGATCCCAGTGCGCCGAGTAGATCACGTACTCGTCGCGCAGCTTCGGGTCGGCGCCCTCGACCTTGCCGAGCACGTTCCTCGAGTCCAGCGTCCGCATGGTGTTCTTGAGCGCGAGCGAGGCCTTCAGGTTGAGGGGAACCGGCTTGAACTCGCGAGTCAGCGCCTGCTTCTTGAGGGCATCGAAATCCTGTCCGCCCATCTTCAGGATCGTCTTCGCCGTGTCGAGCGTGATCCACCCCTCGATCGAGGCGCGGCCCATGTTCTTGTCGGGCGTCACCAGGTCGAACTTCTCCTGCAGGTTGCCCTGCACGACCTGGAAGGGATATCCGGCCGGCCCGGTCTCGTGCACGATGAGAATTCCCGCGGCGCCGCGCCGCGCGCCTTCCTCGAACTTGTAGGTCCAGCGGCCGTAGTAGGTCATCGCCTTGCCGTTGAACGTCTTCGGATCGAGCCTGGAGGGGTCGGCAGGATCGGGCACCTGCGGATCGTTGACCAGCACCACGATCGTCTTGCCCTTGACGTCGACGCCCTTGAAATCATCCCAGTTGAACTCCGGCGCGGTCACGCCGTAGCCGGCGAAGATCATGTCGGAATCGCGAATCCCGGCGCCGTCCGCGACGTGTTTCGTCCAGGCGACGACGTCGTCGCGCCACTTGAACGTGCGCCTGCCGCCGGCGCCGGCGATCGTGAGCGGGCTGGTGTTGGTGGCCGTAATGCCGACCAGCGGCACCTTCTGGATATAGGTCCCGTCGGTGTTGCCCGGCTTCAGCCCGAGCGTCTTGAACGCGTCCTCGAGGTACTTGACGGTCAGCTCCTCACCCTTCGTGCCAGGCTTGCGACCCTCGAACTCGTCGGCCGACAGCGTCTTGATCCGATCGAGCAACGGCGCTGCCTCGAACTTCGGCATCGTCGTAATCTTCGCGGTCGCAGCCGGCGATGCGGGGGCCGCCGAACCGGCCGGCGAGGGGGCCTCGGCTTTGGAGCAGGCGGCGGCGAGGACGAGAAGCGCGGGGACGAACAGCGTGCGGTGCATATCAGTCCTGCGGGCTGCTGAAACTAAGTCGTCGCCGGCGCCGGTGTGCTGCCGGTACGGGATCCGAGCTCGCGATCCATCTCCAGCAGCGCCGGCTGGTCGTTGCCGATCCTCTGGAGCTTGGTGACGATCTCGCGGCCGGTCTTCTCCTCTTCGACCTGCTCGGTCAGGAACCACTGCAGCTCGGCGACCGCGGCGAACGCCTTCTCGTTGAACGCGGTCTCGTAGAGCGAATCGATCTGCTGACTCACGTCCTGTTCCTGCTCGAGCGCGCGCTCGAACACGTCGAGGAGCGACGCGAACGGCGACTGCGGCGCCTGGATCGCGCGCAACTGGACGTCGCAGTCGCGGGCGAGCAGGAAATCCAGCAGCTTCATGGCGTGCATGTGCTCTTCCTGGCTCTGCAGCCGGAGCCAGCGCGCCGCGCCGACGAACTTCTGGCGCTCGCACCAGGTGGACATCCCCAGGTAGGAGTACGACGCGCTCAACTCCGAGTTGATCTGACGATTGATGGCCTCGACGACACGCTGATTCATCGCGAAAATCCTCGCCTGCCGCGAGAGCATCCGGGGGTCGTCCAGGACGACGGCGGCGGGCAGTCCATCAGGAGATTCTATCAACGCCGCCCGGCCCGGCGGATTCGCCGAACGCCCGGCGCATCTCCGCGCGGCTGACCTCGCGCCACGCGCCGGGCGCGAGATCGCCGAGGGCCAGGCCGCCAAACGCGACCCGCTTCAACGCGATCGCCTCGTGCCCGACCGCTTCGCAGAGCCGGCGAATCTCACGGTTGCGGCCTTCGGCCAGCTCGATCACCAGATGGGTCTCGCGGGACGACCGTTTGCGCACGTGGACCGCGTGCGCGCGCAGATCGCCGATGCCGTCGACCATCCGCGCGGCAGCGTCGTCTCCGAGCGCGCCCCGCACGGTCACGACATAGCGCCGGATGATGGCGGAGGACGGATCGGTGAGCCAGTTGGCGAGCCGGGTGTCGGTGGTGAGGAGCAGCAGGCCGGTCGTGGCCATGTCCAGCCGGCCCACCGCAATCAGGCCGCGCCCGTGGTCGCCCAGCAGGTCGAACACGGTCGGCCGTCCTTCCGGATCGCGCCTCGTGGTCACGGTGCCGCGGGTCTTGTTGAGCAGGATCATCCGCCACTCCGCGCGGCGCGCGCGCTCGCCGTCGACGTGGATCCGATCGCGTTCGGGCGAGACCGGCCGCAGCGGATCGCGGACCGCCCGTCCGTTGACCGTGACACGGCCGGCGCGCACGAGGGCGACCGCCTCGGCACGCGAGGATCGTCCCAGCTTGGAGAGGGCGCGGGCGAGCGGGACAGGCATGGCGGGCTGATAGAGAACCGCCGGCGTCAAGGCAGAAGGTAGAAGGGAGAAGGCAGAAGCGACAATTCAAGAGCATTCTATGCAACCCGGCGTGCTTCTTTCTGCCTTCTTCCTTCTGATAGAAGCTAACCAACCAGCCGGTTGCAGCGTCTGTCACCCATATGACCATGGGAGACCTGAAGCAGGACGTGGGCTACGCGGCGCGCACGCTCACACGAAGCGGCTGGTTCGCCGTCACCGCCATCGTCACGCTGGCGCTGGGGATTGGCGCCAACACGGCGGTGTTCAGCGTGATCAGCGGTGTGCTGCTGCGCCCGCAGCCGTTTCACGAGCCGGATCGGCTGGTCTTCCTGTGGTCGACCAGCAGGTCGTTTCAGCGAGAAGCGCTGACGCCGGGACGGCTCGTCGATTTCCGCGAGCAGCTCACCACGGTGTCGGGCATCGCCGGCATCAGTCAGATTTCGCTGAATCTGACCGGCGGCGGCGATCCCGAACGGCTTGCGGCCTCGAGCGTGTCTTCGAGCTTCTTCGATGTCATCGGCACGCCCGCGCTGCTCGGCGATCCGTTCCACGCCGGCCGCGCCGACGATCGCGATGTGGTCCTCAGCTACGGGTTGTGGACGCGGCGGTTCGCGGCCGACCGTTCGATCGTCGGCCGGCAGATCGTGCTCAACGGGACCGCCCGCACCGTCGTGGCCGTGATGCCGCCGGAGTTCGACTGGCCGACCGTGACGGCCAACCCGGGCCACCAGACCGGTCCGGAGTTGTGGATTCCCGGGACGATCGGGGACATTCCGCGCACGCCGGTCGACCAGGCCAATCTCGCGACGAACCGGCGCATCGGCTACCTCCGCGCGGTCGCGCGGCTCAGGGACGGCGCGACGATCGAACAGGCGCGTCTCGAGGCTCAGGCCATCGCCGACCGTTTGGCGCAACAGTATCCGGCCGACGACGGCGGGCGCGGCGCGACGTTCGTGGCGCTCGACTGGCAGTTCTTCGGCAACCTGCGCCAGCCGATGGCGGTGCTGCTCGGCGCTGTTGCGTTCGTATTGGCGATTGCCTGCGCCAACATCGCGAGTCTTCTGCTCGGACGCGGCGTCGCGCGCCGGCGGGAGCTGGCGGTCCGGGTCGCGCTCGGCGCCACTCGCGCCAGGGTCGTGCGCCAGCTGCTCACCGAGTCGATGGTGCTGGCGCTGGTGAGTGCCGTGGTGGGCGGTGTGGTGGCGTGGTGGTCGCTGCACTGGCTCGTCCGCCTCAGCCCCGGGAGCCTTCCTGGCATCGCCACGGTCACGCTCGACGGACGCGTGCTGCTGTTCACGATTGTCGTCACGCTGACGACCGGCCTCTTGTGCGGCCTGCTGCCCGCCCTCCACGCGAGCGTCGGCGCCATCAGCGCCGGACTCGGCGAGTCGTCCGGGCGCACTTCCGAGGGACGTCGCGCCGGCCGGACCAGAGACGCGCTGGTCGCGCTCGAGATCGCGGTGGCTCTAGTCCTCCTCGTCGGCGCCGGTCTGCTGCTCCGCAGCTTCAGCTCGCTGTCGCACGTCGACACCGGCATCCGGACCGCAAACCTGCTGACCTTCGAGATGGCGCTGTCGGGCGAGCGCGCCCAGCGCCAGCCGCTGCAGCGTGCGTTCTACGACAGCGTCCTGCAGCGCATCGCGGCCCTGCCGGGAGTGACCGACGCCGGCGCGGCGGCGACGCTGCCGATCGGCGGTGACGCCTTCGCCGCGCCGGTCCGCGTCGAGGGAACGCCGGAGGCCCGCCCGGGTCAGGAGGCGCGCGCCGGGTTCCAGACCGTGACGCCTGCATACTTCCGCACGCTTGGCGTGCGTCTGGTCGCCGGGCGGGAGTTCTCGGCTGCGGACACGGCGACTGCGCCCGCGGTGGCGATGGTGAACGAGACCTTCGCACGGCAGCACTGGCCCGGTCAGGATCCGGTCGGCCGGCGAATGCGCGTGGAGGGCGCGCCGGGCGACTGGATGACGGTGGTGGGACTGGTCAGCGACATCCGGCATCTCGGCCCGTCGGCGCCGCCGCGGCCGGAGTTCTACCGGCCTCACACGCAGCTGTCGTTCTCGTTCATGGCCTTCGTCGTTCGCACGACGGGAACGCCGGAATCGATGGTGCCGGCCATCCGCGCCGCGATCGCCGGCCTCGACCCGGCGCAGCCGATCTCGAGTGTGAAGACGATGGAGCAGCACCTGACCACGGCGCTGGCGCGGCCGAAGTTCATGTCGACGCTGGTGGGGTGTTTCGGCGTGCTGGCGCTGCTGCTCAGCACGGTCGGCGTCTACGGCGTGATGGCCTACTCGGTCACGCAGCGGACACGCGAGATCGCGATCCGCAGCGCGCTCGGCGCGACGAGCACCAACGTCCTGAATCTGGTGATCGGGAAAGCAATGTGGCTCGCGTCGTTCGGACTGATTGCCGGCCTCGCCGGCTCGTTCGGTCTGTCGCGCGCGCTGTCAGGCTTGCTCTTCGGCATCAGCGCGGCCGATCCGATCACCTACGCCGCGGTCGTCGTCCTCCTGGTCGGCGTCGCGCTGTCCGCGGCCGCGGTGCCGGCGTGGCGGGCGACGCGGATCCCGGGGGCGCAGGCGCTGAGGTGAGCTCGACCCGCGCCCCCTCCGTTGAGTGCCGCTGCCGTTCCGCCTCCTCCAGCCACTGAGCCATCTTCTCGTCGTTGTTGCCGTAGCGCGCCCAACCCACTGCATTACTGTCCCAACGGTAGTCCTTGATGGTCATGTCAATCCCGCGGTCGATGAGGAATCGCATCGACTCGTAGGGGTCCGGCAAGAAAACGAGATGGTGCAGGATGCTCGCGGGCTCATGGGAGTTCCAGTTGGTGTTGATGTTTGCGCCGTGCCCCAGCAGGAAGTCCGCCACGTCGAAGTGGCGGTTGATCACCGACCAGGCGAGCGCAGTGTCGAGAACATGCTGCGCGGTGGGCGCGCCCCAATGCAGGTCATCGTGCTTCCGCAGGTGCGGGCTGGTGCCGGGGTAGTGATTGTCGAGATCGACGAGCGCCGGCGCGCCGGACACGTCGAACCACGCTTTCACGCGTGACAGATCGCCCATTCCCGCGGCATGCGGCAGATCGTCGGGCAGCGGCCAGATGCGTGTCAGTAACGGAATGAGTTCCGTCTTCGCGTAGGTGAGCGCGTACGCGATCGCTTCCGACTGTGGCGGTGGCTGGCGACGCAGGATCGCGGCATCCAAATCGAACAGCGCGCTGATAAATGCACCGC
>Ga0114129_10015218_pt1 | contig 10949 bp, 15 predicted proteins | sample RhiMetdeltSRZDD1_FD_80071 | JGI IMG/M metagenome (GOLD analysis project Ga0114129, IMG submission 80071) | Populus rhizosphere microbial communities from Tennessee, USA - Rhizosphere MetaG P. deltoides SRZDD1 (version 2) (version 2) | ecosystem: Host-associated > Plants > Roots > Rhizosphere >... | reverse complement strand
TCGAGCGCGCCACGCGCGCGCTGTCGGTAGCAATTCCCGTATTCGCGTACATCTGGCGATAGAGCTTTGAGACCAGCACGAACGCGACCCTGGCCTTGACGGATTTCACGACACGTGAACGCGCCCAGACGTTCGACCAGCTATAGAAGCGATCCCACGCACCCTGAGTTCGTGTTCGGATTTCTTCGAGCGACATGGTTGGATGCCGTGTGTAGAGGCGCGGCCGGCGATCCGGCGGAATGAGCCAATGCTGGGTGACGGGAATGCCCTGGACCGTTCGGGCGCGGTTCTCGTCGTCGCTCGCCCACCGCTCGAAGTCCACCGTTCCCGGAAACGGCGTGAGGAGGACGAACTGAGCGAATGTCAACTCGGCCTTCTTTGCCAGAGCAACGGTCGTCTCGAACGTCTGCGAATCGTCACTGGGGAGCCCAAAGATGAACGACCCGAGCACGTGGATGCCGTAGCGGCGAAACGCCCGCAGCCGTGCCACCAGTGCGTCGCCGGCGAGATTGAATCCCTTGTATACGTCCTTCAGACCAGCGGCGGTGACCGATTCCACGCCGACCAACGCTCCGCGGATGTGCGCACGCTGCATCGCGTCGAGGAATTCCGGATCTTCCGCCGCCTCCATCGTGATCTGCGTGTAGAAGACGAGGTCATCGGGCAATTGCGCGAGCTGCGCCATCAGCGCGAACCGCTCCTCCCGCAGCGCTTGCAACTCCCGCAACCGTGACGGGTCGGCGCGCCGGCGCGCCTGCGCGAGATCTTCGAAAGTGACGGGATAGAAGTTGTCGTCCGCGAGGGCGATGAAGCGGAAGCCGAGTCGCCGCAGCTCCACGACTTCCTGCACCACGCGATCGACGTGTCGCTGTCGTGGTTGCTGACCGTCGGTACGCCAGACCGAGCAGAACGAACAATGCTTGGGACAGCCGCGCACCGTTTGCACAGACGCCCACATGTAGCGCCCCTCCGGCAGCAGGTCCCATCGCGCCGACGCGAACTGATCGCCCCCGACACGTCCGCCTTCGTAGACGGGTGAGGGCCGGCCCGCGAAGCAGTCCTCCACGACCTGCTGCCAGACGAGATCGCCATCGCCACGAACGACGGCGTGCGCGCCCCCGAGGTCGCGCGCTTCGTCGGGGTAGAGCGTCGCGTGAATGCCTCCGAAGACGACCGACGCGCCGCGCTCGCGCGCCAGTCGACCGATGGCATATCCCCGGAAGGCGTTACCCGTGTGAATGCCGATGCCAACGACGTCGCCGGGCGCAAAGTCAGCCGGATCGACGTGGTCCAGCGTTTCATCGACCAGGTGAGGATCGCCCCAGCGCGAACCCGTGGCGGCGGCGAGGACGTACAGCCAACGTGGCGTAATGACGGCCACGCCAAACGTCAGGTCGCTTGGATTGATCAGATGGACTCGCGGGGTCACGCTCACCTCCTTTCCCGATACGTCGATCGCAATCACGTCGCACCATTATCGCCGTGCCCGGAAAGACGGGCGACGATTTCGCGTAGCTGTGCCGTGCCGAGGTAACCCAACACACGAACAACGGTATCGGCGGTCGCTCCGAGTAAGAACCGTAATTTCGAAAACCGAGGCTGGACCGGCGCAGAAACGCTCCGGGCAGTCGCTTTAGTGAGGTCGACCGCTCGTGTAAGCCGGGAAACTCAGGAAAGAAGCTTTACTATACCATCGAACGCGCGGGCGAGGCCGCGATTGCCCGTGAGACGTATTCCTCCGCGACGCCTGCGCCGGCGACGAGTCGCTCGAACGCCAAGTCCGGGGCTGCAGCCATGAATCGATGTCTCCATTGCGAACGCCAAATCGGCGCCGCGAGCGAGTCGAGCATTGGTTGCCAACTGCAGTTATGTCCCGTCGCCGGCGCTGCGGCTCATCAACTTATCGGCGGGTGGGCCTTGACGTAGGCGGCAGCGGATCCACCGAACAGCCACACCTGCTGATCATCCTTCCGCTGTTCGTAGCCTCGCAGAATCGCGGCATCCAGGCCCGTCACCATCGCGACGCAGCGGAGGGTCAGATCCTCGAGCGCGGACAGGACAGTGGCAATGAGGTAAAAGTCGGACGTGCCGTTGACACGCGAGACGATCACGTCTCCGGCCTGAATTTGTCCATCCATCGAATGACGGTCGCTGCCAGCCATTGAACCTTCCCACGTCGTGTCGATCATTGCTTCAGATCAACTCTCTCGGGTCGATCTCTGGCGGACCGCACTCTTCACAGCCGCACAGAAGCGCTCTGCGTCGAACTGCCAATCGTCGTTCAGTTCAAAGCTCGCGGCCATTTCGCAGACCTCCCTTGCGGTCCCTGACCCAGCGTTCAGCCACTCGGCCATGTCCGCGCGAGCAGACCACGATCGCAGCGCACGGAAGCGAATCAGCCACACGATAGCGCGATTCGCGTCGTGGCCGAATCTTCGGCAGAGCACATCGAGTGACGGGGCGTGGTCCATGTCCAGATCATGCATGAACTCCCCAGACGTCAGCGCCACAACGTCGATCGGTTTCGTCGGAAACGGCGTCTCGCTCATATGCACTTCCACCGAGGGGCTGCGCGACTGACCTTCACGTGCGCCATTTATGCTGCGGCAGAGAAACTCGCCACCGCCGCCGTCTCGTCATCGTACGTATCGAACACGGAGACAAGCTTTGTGATGGTGAGGAGGTCCTGCAACCGCTTGGTCACGCGCATCAGCTTCAATGTGCCGCCTGACTTTCTAATCCTCGCGTACGCAAGAACAAGGTCGCCCAGTCCCTCACTATCCATGTGGGCCACCTTTCCGAGGTCCACCAGCACCTGTTTGTAGCCCTGCTGTCTCAGGCTGCTGACCTTGTCTTGGAGCCGCGCGTCTCCGCTGGTGCCGACAATGTCTCCAATGACTTCCACGATGGCGACGTCGCCGACGATCCGCTCGTTGATCTGCACATAATCCTCCGGTTCATCCGCTTCCATCACGTTTCGCGCTTGCCATCGGAGGCATTCTAAGATGCTCGGTCGCGCTGCGTCTGTCTGCTTTTGCACAATCGCCGACTTCAAAGAATACCGTCCGGTGGCTGTGTCGCCCGTTGACGTCCCGCTCACTTGTCCGATCTGCGAAGATTCATTCACACGCGCCACAGGGAGAGAAGCGCCAAGGTGCCCACAATGCTGAGCGCCAGCAATGCGCGAACGCGCCCCGTCTCGTCGAGCGCTTCCTCGCGGCTGCGCCAGGCGGCCCATCGTTCCGCGCTCGTGTGAGTGACGGCAGGCGGCGCGTTGGGGGTCGACGCGGGCACGATCTCCATTTCGTATATGAGCTGACCCACGCTGCGGGTCGGCTGGCTGCGTTTCCACGTATTCAGAGCGACGACGGCGGTCGCGAGCGTCAGATGCGGCCACCGCCACGAAGGTCGCTGCGACGGCTGCGCTGGACTGCGTCAACCAGCCACGACATTGCCGCCAACGGTAACCACAGTGCGACGGCGATGGTGATTCTGTTCTGTGTGACTGATGTCATGACTGGAACCCTTTCGGATTCGCGCACCGTTGCTGTGAGGGCTGAGGCTGGACCGGAGCAGATGCGCTCCGGACAGTCGCTTTAGTGAGATTGGCGGCTGGTGTCGGCCGGGAAACTCAGGAAAGAACCTTCATCATACCATCAAATGCCGTCCCGTGATGCCTTGGGCTGAGGCCCGCCATCATCGCTCAGGACGGCATCAGAGATCTCGTCGTCGCGTCTCTGGAGATCTGATTCTGAAGTTCCGACCTCTTCGAGTCGTGCGGCGGCTTCTTTTCTGAGTACGGCCGCCTCGCGTGCGATTCGTACTTCGCCGAGCCGCTCGACATGGGGAACACGCCGCTCGAGCGCCTCGATCAGTTCGCGGAGCGCAACGGCAACAGTTCGTTCCCGCTCCACCGCACGCCGTCGCCCATCTGCGTTCATCGATCGCTCCTCACTGGACGGACCCTATTTTCGGAACTCATAACGAGTATCTGTCGCGGTTAATCCATGCTTCACGATAGCAGCGTGATCTCGGCAGTCGCGAGCCTGGCGACGCTGTTCTCTGCCTGTTCCTCAACCATCCACAATACGCTCCGTGAAGCGTACACACTGTTCACAACAGCACAGACGTCGCGAGTGGCAGCGCGCTACAAAAAACCACGATGAAGCCGTCCGCCGGTACTGAACCTCGGCCGGAGTGCAAGAAGGCCCAGGCACGAAGAATGGTCCGATGACCAGGCGCACGTCTTCCGTTCGACTCTTCGAGTCCGTGGCTGTGCGCGATGTTAGGAAGAGCCGGCAGAACGACTCTCCCGGCGCGGCCTGCCCCATCCCCTCGAAGAACCCCATCGCCGTGGAATCGAGCTTTGTCGCCATTCCGTTCGGACGACTGTCCTTTGTTCTCCGAAAGGAAAGAGTATCTACTCTTTCTTGGCACGTGGCTTCGGACGACACGTACGTGGAGACGAGCGGAGGTCCAGATAGTGTGTTCGAGCTGAAGGGCGGCGTGGTCCAAATCACACGTGCTCGGCGTTCGTCAGCGGAAATTCTCCACCACGAACTCCATCGCAATGAAGTCGATGCCTTCGTGCTGCGAGATGTCATAGATGGTGACGATACCAGGGTGATTGAGCGCTGATGCCGTCTTCGCCTCCTGAGCGAAGCGGCGGCGGCGATCGCCGTCGGCCACGTTGTCAGGCGGAAGGATCTTGATCGCGACGAGCCGGCCCAGATGGGCGTGGCGCGCCTTGTAGACGACACCCATGCCACCTTCGCCGAGCTTTTCGAGGATCTCGAAGTGGCCGAGCGTGTGCCCGATCATCGTTCCTACTTCATCGACCCTACGCCATCGGAAGCGGCTGAGACAACTCCCGCGCAAGCAAATGACGGAAGCCGCTGGCGCGGTCGCCAGGCTTCGAGGTCCTCACCGACGAGGTACGGCTCGCACCGAGTCAGCGATCACTCGCGCAGCACGACCCGCAGGAGTGTGCTATTGACTGTGAACGCACCGTCTCCTTCGATGAATCCGAGCTTCTTGAATTTCTTTAGAAAACGGTTCACGCTCCCGCGCGTGGTGTCGGCCATGTCGGCGAGCGTGTCCAGCGAGAGCTGTGGAAGGGTTCGCCGCAGTTGCCCGCGCTGGCCGTACCGTGCGAGCCGCAACAGTGTACGCGCGAGCCGTTTCTCGCAAGAGTTGAACAGGGAATCGATCAAGTCCCGCTCGATGCGGACGTGCCTGACCAGCATGTGCGCGATGAACTGATCGGCCATCGCTCCCTGTCGACGAAGCACACGGACCATCTCGCGCTTATCGACCCGAAGGATGGTGCTCCGCGCGATCGCCGTCGCACTCCCAACTCGATTTCGTTGACCCGCGAGGCACGCTTCGCCGAAGAACGCGCCTGGACCAAGGATCGCGACCGTGGCTTCCCGGCCGCGTTCGGAGCGCACCGAGAGCTTGATAGCGCCCTTGCAAATGTACATGACGTGCTTGCAGACATCGCCTTGTGAGAAGATGGTCTGTCCGTTCCTATAGTCGACCGTCTCTCGGGCGAGTCCTTCCCGTTCGAGAAGCGCCTGGGCATTGAAAGTCGCCATTATGGATCGGTTTCGAACGGCGGAATCCGAACCGGTGGCCTACGGTATCTTGCCTCTCTCGAGGCTCCGCAATCTGCGATCGAGGTGGTTCACGGTTTCGTAGTCGCGCGCGTCGTCGCGAAGACCGCCATGCATACAGGCGACCAGATCATCGACCGATTCCGCAAACGATCGCATGTGGCGATCGACGCCTCGATGCGAACTGTCCATCTCCGGTGCGCACGAACCATCGTTGTTCCGTCGCTTCCAGTATTCGAAAAGAAACCGCCACGCTCGTGCGGGTGTTCGCGCCGATGCGAGGATCTTCTGTATTGGGGCGGTCCATCGAGACCACTCCTTCTTTCAAGGCGCGCCCCTTTTACGTGCTGCGGGCGCTGATCCGCGAAACCAAAAGGACACCATCCACTTCTCGACTGTCTTATCCTGGTCCGGCATCTTCGTGATGTCTGTCCCGTTCCGCACACCAAGGCAGGCTATCGGTCGGTCATTGGCGTATGCTCTACCGGACCGGGATTCGGCGGAGAACGCCCGAATGTGCGTGTCTGCCCGTGTTGATTGTGCTCGTTGAGTTCGTAAGACGAGCGGCACGCCGGCGCGGGGACGAGCCGGCAGCGGAGGACAGACCGATGGGGAAGAGCAGGAAGCGGCCATGCAGTCTTGCTGGAGCCGAAGTCTTCGAAGCGGCCGGGGTCGTTGGACACCCGGCAGACTACCAGGCGGGCGACGTCATCTTCGCGCAGGGGAACGCAGCCACGACTGTCATGTTCATCCGGAAAGGGACGGTCAAGCTCTCTGTCGTGTCAAAGGCAGGGAAGGAGGCCGTTGTCGGGTTGCTGGAGCGCGGTGATTTCCTGGGCGAGGGGTGCCTGGCCGGTCAGAGCCGGCGGATGGCCACCGCGACGGCGCTGACGTTAACCACGCTCCTCATCTTGGACAGACAAGAGATGATAGCGCGGCTGCACGACAATCCTGCGTTCTCGGACCGCTTTCTCTCCCACATGCTCGCGAGAAACATGCGGATCGAGGAGGATCTCGTCGATCAACTGTTCAATTCGAGCGAGAAGCGACTCGCCCGGGCGCTGCTGCTGCTGGCGCGCTACGGCGAACAGGAGCAACCGCAGCGTGTGTTGCCGAAGCTGTCCCAGGAATTGCTCGCGGAAATGATTGGCACGACGCGCTCGCGGGTGAACTTCTTCATGAACAAGTTCCGTAAGCTCGGCTTCATCGAGTACAACGGTGGGCTCAAGATCGATAGTTCTCTCCTGAGCGTCGTGCTGCACGACTAGCACAGTCGGCGCACAAGAACAGAGTGGTCGGCGCCGGACTCAACCCTGCCAACATCGGCGCGAACGCCACCATCCTGCCCGTATCCGGCCTGTCTCATTGTGCACCGTGCAGCGGCTGTTACCAGTACAGTGAGGTGATCGCCCTTTCGATTCCCGTTGTGATCCTCCTGCTCGGGGCGCGGCTGACGCTTCGAACACGGCGGCGAGATCGCGATCGAGCGAGTCTGCGGAGTTGCGAGCGCAGGCAGTCCAGGGGATCGCCGAGCTCGAGCAGGATGGCGCGAAGCCGGAGTAGGCTACGCTTTTCTTCGTTCATCGATCGTCCCTACTCGAAATACCCGTTTTCCGAGGTCCCGGGTCCGCGAAACCCATGATTCGCGATCAACTCGGTGATCGTGGCCACCGCGAGCGTACCGTCCGTGGCTGTTTCCATCGGATGAATGAGGGGAGCCGCCGGCCATCAGCCTCCGCAGTCCTCTCGATCGATCCTGACATTGAACTCGAGTTTCGCCCAGCGGTTCACATACCAGTTGACGCCGAAGGTCATGGCGCGATCGGCATTGCCGACGATCACACCCGCGCGCACACTCGTGGACGGCATTCTCTCCGTCGACACGCTGCCGAACGTTGCCGCGGAATCATTGGTCATCTTCGGGCGCGAGCGCCCCGCCCACGTCTCGGGCAATTGCGGTCGCCACCTCCGCCTGAAGGACCAGCGTGTCGCGCTGCGTGCGGTCGTAACTTTTCGCCCAGCGGTGCTGATCGGTCGTCGCGTCGATGAGTTGTGCGGTCACGCGAATGCGGCCGCCACTCCGGATATACGAGCCTTCCACAATCCATCGCACGCCGAGCTCTCCGGCGATCTCGCGCAGAGACTGTCGACCTTGTTTGTAGGGCATCGACGATGTCCGGGAAACGACGCGAAGCCGCGGGATCTGCGACAGCGTAGTGATCAGCGCCTCGGTCATGCCATCGGCAAAGTAGTCAGCAGCCGAATCGCTGGAGAAGTTCTGGAGAGGCAGGACCGCCAGCGATCGGGCGTCCGGCGCGAGGCGGGCAATCGTCGCAGCTGCTAAGACCTTCGTACCGTTCCCGTCTTCAGCCGCGCTGCTCGCCTGGTGGTGCTGCACGAACATGAGGCCGCGGACGATCGCCGTCATGGCGCCGATGGCTTGGGCGAGGATGCGACCGCCGAACGAGATCCACGCAGAGCGGACCTTGTCCTTCTTCTTTTTGGCTTTGTCTGTGTTCTCGATGGTGTCGGCCACGGGCGGATCGCGGTGTGTAATATCATGATGCGCCTCGCTGGAGATGCAGTCTGTTCAAAACGGCACACCCGAGCACTCGTTGCCGCCAACCGCTGCCTAGGTCAGTTCAAGCCTATAGTTTTCACTCCTCCTGTCGAACGCGTCCCGGTCGATGTTGGACAGTCATCCCTGACGTCCGAGCGAGATCACAATCCGAGCCGTTCGAAATGACCGCGGATGACGTCGTAGCATTCGCACGAGGCGCTCTCCAGGTTTCGTCTATTCAGCACGCGGATTCGGCCGTACCTACTGGAAAGCAGCCCCGCGTTCTGTAATCGTCCCATCACCTGCGTTACGGTTGGACGATGCACGCCGAGCATGACGGCGAGGAATTCCTGCTTCAAAACAAACTCATCAGACTCCACGCGATCTTGCGTCTGAAGAAGCCAGCGACAACACCGTTCTTGCACATGGTGCAGCGCATTGCAGGCGGTGCACTGCATGATCTGCAGCAGGTTGGCCTGTGCGTATAGCGCGACGATCTCGCGGAACGGTCCGGCCGTCGCACTTTCCTTGACAAAACGGCCCACGGCCATTGATGCAAGTGGCCCATTCGGCACCTGCTGGAATGTTTGGCCTGTTCCCGAGCGGTCACCGAAAAACACGCCGATCCCGAGCATGCCTTCGCGCCCGACGGTTGCCACTTCCACGAGCTGTCCGTCCCGCATCTGATTTGTCACGGAAAAGACGCCACCGTTCGGAAAGTGCACGTGCGTGACACGCGCGCCATCTTGGTGGAGCGGCTGGCCCACCACATTGGTATTCATGTGGAGGTGCTTGGAGATCCTCGTATAGTCAGCAACCGGCAGGGCTCCAAGGAGACGATTCCGCAGGAGTGTGCCGTCTGGAAGGAGCCGCCGCGAAAGCGAAGTGAGAGTGCGCATCTCCGGTCCTCCGAGCGAACCTGACGGATGTCAGGCGCTTCGATGAGACTGGAGGGGCGCAGCCGTTTGGCTGAGGGCGCAGCTCAGTAAAGCAAGGTGTCAACAGGATAGCACGACGGACGCGGTGCCGTGACGCTGAAATGTATGATACGCTACATTTGCCCGTCAGACTGGTGCCACGCCAAATCGGGTGACGTCGCTTCAGCCGCAAGCTTCCGGGCGCCTACGTACTCCGGCGCAGGAGCGTGCGATGTCACCTCCATTTCAGTCCGAGCCCCTTGCCGGCATCCGCGATGCCGCGCGAATCCTGATTGAACGAGCGCGTCGTGACGAGGTTCGCCTCGAGGCGCTCGTTGCGGACGCCGAGACGGCGGCCAACGGACTGGAGGCGCTGCTCGCGGCCTACGAGATGCGACCAGCCGTAATTGTGATGGATGTCACGATGCCGGTGCTCGATGGGCTCGAGGCGACGCGACTGATCAAAGCCGCCGCTGCCACGCGTCACGCGCGCGTGATCGCCTACACGGGGAATCCCACGCTCAGCGACAGCCTTGCCGAACGGTTGTTCGTCGCCGTACTGCAAAAGCCGGCCGCTCCCGATGTGGTCGTCGCCATGGTTAAGCACGTCGCGAGCCGATAGTGTCGTCGCTCTCGTCTGGTTCGCGGAAGTACGGCATGTTCGTTGGCGTGAGGTTTCTGGGCGCGCGCAAAACAGTACCGGGCACCATTCTGGAGGAACGTGGAAACGGGGCACGTCACGCGAGACGTTCGTGGAGGTCTGACGATGCACATGATGGGGATTGCCGATCCGCAACAGGCGGTTGCGTTACCAGCACTCGAGGATGAGGAGATGGCGGGCCGATCGACCGCGAGGCTTCTCATCACAGCCTCGGTGCAAGGCGTGGCGGAGACGCTGGCACGCCGTATTCACGGAGCCAGTTTACGCGCGGGATTGCCCTTCGTACGAACGTTCGCTCGTGAGTTGCCAATCGAGCCCGGGATGCTCAGGAATACCTGCTCTGAGTTGCTCGACGCCGCCGCTGGCGGCAGCATGCTTCTCAGCGACGTCGAGGAGATGCCGGCGACGGTGCAGGGCGTGTTGGTCGAACTGCTCGCCGAGCTTGAAGTCGCGCGTGCTCCATCGGCCGCCGTTCGCCTCATCGCCGGCACGACCGTGTCGCTTCTCGACCGTATCGCTGCGGGCACGTTCTCGGACCGGTTGTTCTATCGCCTGAACGCCATTCACCTCGTCGTGCCAAACGGTAGGTCGGAGATGCTTCCGCATCCTCTTCCGAAGCGAATCAGCCCCAACGACATGTCGATGTCGAACAGTCCGTAGCGGAAACGAGGGCTGTGTCACCTGCTTGAGCGATCGATAGCTCTCTCCTGAGAGTCGTCCTGCACGATTGAGCCGACATAACACTCGCTCCGACGACGCGATCGTTGTATCCGAATCATTGCCCTCTGTCTGTTCCATTCTGCACAGCCTGCAACGGACTCACTGAAGTACGGTGAGGAATAGGCGAGTCGTCACGTCGCGCCCACAACGGGTGCCGAAAAGTCGCACCCTCGTCGAAGGATGGTGCATGTCATTTGCCCGAGGTGATCGGAAGCCTTGCACGTTTTCCGGCTGCGACGGAACGATGCAGTTCAGCCACTATGCGCGACGAGGACAGCTGGAGGTCGGCATCGTGGGCGAGCCACGATCGCACCCAGTGCCGATTGGCGGGACACCTGGCTGGGTGTGTGACGCCGATCCGGGACACTTCGAAGCGACATCGGCCGACGCTGCGTGGCGCGTCTGAGCGTCGTGAGCAGGCTTGCCACGTTCGTTGACGACGCCGTTCTGCTGTTGCTGATGGCGATCTCCATTCC
>Ga0114129_10015216_pt1 | contig 10950 bp, 14 predicted proteins | sample RhiMetdeltSRZDD1_FD_80071 | JGI IMG/M metagenome (GOLD analysis project Ga0114129, IMG submission 80071) | Populus rhizosphere microbial communities from Tennessee, USA - Rhizosphere MetaG P. deltoides SRZDD1 (version 2) (version 2) | ecosystem: Host-associated > Plants > Roots > Rhizosphere >... | reverse complement strand
GGCGCCGATCGCGTGGAACTCTATACCGAGCCGTTCGCGCGGGCGTTCGAGCGCGGCGCCATGGACGCGAAACGATCGTTTGCCGTGTACGCCGCGGCCGCCAATCTCGCGCACTCCCTCGGGCTCGGCGTCAACGCCGGCCACGATCTGGACCTCGACAACCTCATGCTTTTCCGCGATTTGCCACACCTCGCGGAAGTGTCAATCGGCCACGCCGTCATGTCGCGCGCGCTCTTCGTCGGACTCGAGACCGTCGTCCGCGAGTATCTCGTTGTGCTCGGCGGATCATCACGTACGCAGTCAAGCGTTGGGTAACGTGGTCTCCGCCTTCAGGCGGACTGACCCGCGGACCGGTGGACTGGTTTCAACCCACCTTGCTATGATCGACACTTCTGACCGCTCATGAAATCAGAGTCGATTGCCTTCGGCGTCGCCGGCATCCTCTTCGGTCTGATCGCCGGATGGATTATCGGAACCCAGCAGGCCGCGCTGGCCCCGCAGCCCGCTCAGCAGACACGGCAGGCTGAGCAGCAGCCCACCTCGTCGCCACCGGCGCTGGATGAAGCCAAGGTCAAGGCGTTCAGGTCGGTTGCCGAAAAAGATCCGGCCAACGCGGAGTCGCGCATCCAGTTGGGCAATCTCTACTTCGACGCCGAGCGGTACGATCAGGCGATCGAGTGGTACGCGCAGGCGTTGAAGCTCGCGCCGAAAAATGTCGACGTCAGCACCGATCTCGGCGTGTCTTACTACTATTCCAACCAGCCCGATAAGGCGCTCGCGCAGTTCGATCAGTCGCTGAAGCTCGATCCGAAACACACGAAAACCATCCTCAACGTCGGCGTCGTCAAGGCTTTTGCCAAACAGGATCTGCAGGGCGCGCAGGCTGCGTGGGAGCAGGCGATCAAGATCGCACCCGACAGCCCGGAAGGGCAGGCGGCGAAAAAACTGCTCGACTCGCTGCGCTCCGCGCACCCGGCCACCGGCCAGAAACCCGGCGCCTGATGATCCGCCTCATCATCCTCCTCGTGCTCTTCGCGTTCGTGGCCCGGGCGATCTCCCGGTTCGCGGGCGGCGTCATCGAGGGGTTGAGGGGCGAGTCCCCGTCGACGCGGGCCCCGGCGCGTCCGGTGCCGATGGTTCGTGATCCGGTGTGCGGGACCTTCGTGATGCCCGGCCGGGCCGTGATGATCACCGAAGGCCGCCAGCAGATCTATTTCTGCTCCGATCGGTGCCGCGATCGATACCGGGCCCAAACCGCATGACCACCGTCGAATCTACGCTGCGCGCCGACATCGTCGAAGTCGGCCGGCGTATGTATGACCGCCGCTTTACTGCCTCCAACGACGGAAACATCAGCATCCGCCTCGGACCCGATCGCCTGCTCATGACTCCCAAAGGCGTCTGCAAGGGATTCATGACCCCCGACATGATGTGCATCACCGATCTCGAGGGCAAGAAGCTGCAGGGCGATCGCGATCCGTCGACCGAAATGCTGATGCACCTCGAAGTGTACCGGCAGCGGCCGGATGTGCAGGCAGTCGTGCACGCGCATCCACCGATCGCCACGGGCTTTGCCGTGGCTGGGATTCCACTCGATCGTCCGGTGCTCGCCGAGGTGTTGACCACGCTCGGCAGTATCCCGATTGCGGAGTACGCGACGCCGTCCACGAAGGAGCTGCCGGAGGCGGTCCGCAAGTACATCAAGGCGCACGACGGCATGCTGCTGGCGAACCACGGCGCGCTCACCGTCGGCAGCGACGTGTTCGCCGCGTACTACAAGATGGAAACGATCGAACATTTCGCCACGATCAGCCTGGCCGCGCGGCTGCTCGGCCGCGAGAACCTGATCGCGCGCGACGAAGTGCTGCGCCTGCAGCAGCTGCGCGGTACCTACGGCATCAAAGCGCCTGCGCCGATCTGCCCGGACCCGGAGTCGCCCGAGGGGCGCGCGGCGGGTCCCGGCGGCGTCGTCGACGAATCGGGAGCGGCCACGTGTCAAGTCGTCCAGGCGCCAGACGGCGGCGGGTTGCGTCTGGTGCCTGATTCGCTGGACGCGGCGTCGCGCGCCGCCATCAGAGAAGGGCGTGGCGACGTAGAAATTCGGTTAACATACCGGCAACTCTCAGCGTTGATCGAAGACGCGGTCAGGCATTTGAAGTAGCCCGAAGCCTCAAGCCGAAGGCGTCGTGAAGGAGACCGAGATGGGTGAGGCGCTTGGAATGGTGGAAACGAAAGGCCTGGTCGCGATGATCGAGGCCGCCGACGCGATGGTCAAGGCGGCGAAGGTGACGCTGGTCGGTTGGGAAAAAATCGGCGCCGGCTACGTGACGGCGATCGTGCGCGGTGATGTCGCGGCGGTCAAGGCCGCCACCGACGCAGGCGCGGCTGCGGCTCGCCGCGTCGGTGAGCTGGTTTCGGTGCACGTGATTCCCAGGCCGCACGCCAACCTCGAAGACACGCTGCCGATCGGAAAGGCTGCGGCAACCAAGGCCTGACCGGCCGCCGACGTCGCGATCCGGGACACTCGGTGCTTCTCGCCAAAATCGTTGGAACCGTCGTCGCGACGCGCAAGGATCCGCGCCTTGTCAGCAGCAAGCTGCTGGTCGCGCGGCCCATCGACCCGCGCGGCAAAGCCGAGGGCAGCTATCTCGTGGCCGTCGACACCGTCGATGCAGGCGTCGGCGAAACCGTGCTCATTGTCAGCGGCAGCTCGGCCCGGATGGCGTCGGGCTTGAAGGACTGTCCGGTCGATGCCGCGGTGGTCGGGATCATCGACACAGTGGAGGTCAGTGAATAGGTGGATCTGGTAATTGGGTAATCTGGTAATTGAGTAATTGCATTGCCAGATTGCAATCAATAACTTCAATTCCATTACCAGATTACTCAATTACCCAATTACCAGATGCAGCTCGCAAGAGTCATCGGAAAAGTCGTGGCGACCCGCAAGGATGAGCGTCTTGTGGGCATCAAGCTGCTCGTGGTGCAGCCGCTGACGGCCGAAGGCCAGCCGGCCGGCCGGCCGCTCGTCGCGGTCGACACGGTCGGCGCAGGCACCGGCGAGCACGTGTTTTTCGTTCGGGGCAAAGAGGCGAGCTTTCCGTTTTATCCTGTCGAGCCCCCGGTGGACGCGGGCATCGTCGGCATCGTTGATCACTGGGACCTTGAATTGTGAACGATTCACGAACGCCATGCAGATAGCCCGCGTGGTCGGCACAGTCGTGGCGACCCAGAAGCATCCCAAGTTCGAAGGCGCGAAGCTGCTGCTCGTTCAGCCGCTGAACCTCGACGACACGCCGCGCGGGGCGTCGCTGCTCGCGGTCGACGGCGTGGGTGCCGGCGTCCATGAGAAGGTGCTCATCGTTCTCGAAGGACGGGCGGCGGGTGAAGCGCTCGGCAAGAAGGCCGCGCCGGTCGACGCGGCGATCATCGGGATCATCGATCACGTAGACCTGTATGGATCTCTCTGACGCGGAACTCCGTGCGCTGGTGCGAGAGGCCATTCAGGCGCAAACGCGAGCTGCCACTGCGCCTCCCGGGCTGCAGGAGTCGTGGCGCGTCCACACGAGCCACGGCATGCTGCCCCTGGCGCGCGGCGCTGACGGCGACGGCGCGTGTCTGATCGAGCCCTCGGTCCGCTGTAATCATTGCGGGTACTGCTTGTCGCTCGGACACTAATCGAAGAGCCCACCCGGCCTCTGAGTTCAGCCATGCCAAACATACTTGTCACCCGAAAACTTCCCTCGTCCGTGATCACCAAGCTCAAAAGCGTCGGCGAGGTCGATCAGCACACCGGCGAGAGCGGATTGACGCCGTCCGAGCTGCGCGCCCGCATTGCCGGCAAGCATGCGCTCGTGTCGACGCTCACCGAGCAGGTCGACAAAACCCTGATCGACGCCGGCACGTCGCTGAAGGTCGTTTCGAACGTAGCCGTCGGCTACAACAACATCGACGTGGCGTACGCGCGGTCGAAGGGAATCACGGTCACCAACACGCCCGAGGTGCTGACGAATGCCGTCGCCGACTTCACGTGGGCAATGATCCTCGCGATCACCCGCCGGCTCGCCGAAGGAGAACGCCTCGTGCGACGCGGCGAGTGGAAAGGCTGGGCCATCGACTTCATGCTCGGATCGGAGTTGCGGGGCAAGCAGCTCGGCCTCATCGGGCTCGGCCGAATCGGGATGGCCGTCGCCGAAAAAGCGCCGGCATTCGGCATGCGCGTCGCGTACTCGACGGTGCCGCCGGTTGATTATCCTGGCGGCGAAGCCATGTCGTTCGATCGAGTGCTCAACACATCCGATATCGTGTCGGTGCACGTGCCGCTTCTGCCGGAAACGCGCCACCTGATCGATCAGAAAGCGTTCACGCGGATGAAGCGATCGGCGTACTTCATCAACACGGCTCGCGGACCGGTCGTGGATGAAGCGGCGCTGGTCTGGGCGCTCGATCAACGGCTGCTTGCGGGCGCGGCCATCGACGTCTACGAAAACGAGCCGGCGATCCATCCCGGCCTGCTCGCGCACGAAAACGTCCTGCTCGTCCCGCACCTCGCCAGCGCGACGACCGAAACCCGTACCGCCATGGCCGACTTGGCGGCCGATAACGTCGTCGCCGTTCTGTCTGGCAACGCTCCGCTCACGCCGGTCGTGGCGTGATCATGTCCCGCGGCGCCAGACACTTTGTGCCTGTGATGCGCGCGCTCGCGCGCGCCATCGACGGCCACGAGCTTCCGGCAGTCGAGAAGATCGCCGAGAGCCAGGAAAAAGATCCGTTTCAGGTCCTGATCGCGACGCTGTTATCTGCGCGGACCCAGGATGCGACGACGCTGGCGGCGTCCACTCGGCTCTTCAGGAAGGCCCGCACGCCGCGGGCGATGGGGAAGCTGACCGTCAGACAGATCGAGACGCTGATCTATCCGGTCAGCTTCTATCGTCACAAAGCGCGCCACATCAAAGCCACGTGCCGCATCCTCGTCGATCGGTTCGGCGGGCGCGTGCCGCGGACGATGGCGGATCTGCTCGTGCTGCCGGGAGTGGGACGGAAGACCGCAAACCTCGTCCTGATCCTCGCGTTCAAGAGCGAACGCAATATCTGTGTCGACACGCACGTGCATCGGATCTCGAATCGTCTCGGATGGGTGCGTACCCGAACCCCGGAAGAGACCGAGCAGGCGCTCTACGCGGCGACCGACAATCGCTGGTGGCCGTACGTCAATTTGTATCTTGTGACGTGGGGTCAGAATGTCTGCCGTCCCGTGTATCCGCGTTGCAGCGCGTGCCTGCTGACCGACTGGTGTCCGCGCGTCGGCGTCACGCGGGTGTCGAAGTCAACCGTGCCCGAGCGGGTGGCGGTTTGACTCGATTGCGGATCTGCCGGGCGGCGATCACCTGCCTCGTCGTGTGTGCTGCTGCGCGACCGACCGGTCAGACTGTCGGCGCCGTCCCCGTCATCGTCGTCGAAACATCCAGAGGCAGTTTCTCATTCGAAACGTTTCCCGACGAGGCACCCGTCACCGTCGCCCACATCGTGGCGCTCGTGCGCGACCACTTCTACGACGGGCTGCGCGTGCACCGGGCACAGCCCGGGTTCGTCGTCCAGTTCGGCGATCCGCAATCGCGCGATCCGCAGAAGCGGGACTCATGGGGCCGTGGCTCCGCAGCGGCGAGCGGAAAACCGGTCGGCGTCGCCGAGCTTTCGAAGAAACGCCTCCACAAGGGCGGCGCGGTCGGCATGGCGCACCTGGGCGATCCGTCGAAAGCCGACAGCCAGATCTACATCACGCTCGCGCCGCGGCCCGACCTCGATGGCCGCTACGTCGTCTTCGGTGAGGTGATCGCGGGCGACGACGTGCCGGCGCAGTTGCAGGTCGGCGACGTCATCACGCGAATGTTTGTCGCGCCATGACATGACGCGCCGAATTCTTCTCATCGGGTTCATCTCTCTCGCTTGTATCAGCGCGGAGTTGCTCTACTCGCTTGTGCTCGGCATGAAAGCGTGGAGCCATGTCGCCTACGTGGTAATCGCCTTTGCTCTCCTCGGTTACGGCGTCGGCTCGACGCTTTATCTGATCGTTCAGCGCCGCGTGACCAAACCGGGTGAGGACCTCGCGCTGGCGTTGTCGCTCGGCGTCTTTTCCATCGCGCTCTTCGCCGGATCGCACAGCCTTCCGTATTTGGCGCTCAACCTCACGATGGTCACGACCAGCGGGCTGCTGTCGATGGTGCCCGCGATCGCGTGTGTGGCCTCGCCGTTTGTCGCCATGGGATTCGCGGTCACGCTCCTCTTTGCCACGAACGTCGCCGCCACCGGGCGGCTCTATTTCGCGGACCTGGTGGGCGCAGGCCTCGGCGCTGTGGTGTTTTATCCGCTGCTCGTCGGGCTGGGGCCGCTGCCATCACTCGCGGTCTTCTCCACAGTCGGCCTCATCTTTGCCACGACGCTCGTGCTGAGCGCCTCGCCGAAATGGCGGTGGCTGGCTGCCGTGCTCGCGCTTCTCGCGGTGTTGTCCGGGGCCGGAGCCTTCCTGCGTGAACCGGCCTATCAGGTGGATCGCACCATGGGCTGGGAGTGGTTTCCGGGTTTTTTTCCTCAGGAGGTGTTCGAAGTCGTCGACCGCAGCTGGCACCCGATGGGGCGAACCGACGCACACCGCATCGTGGATCCGACAACACGACGCGTGCTCCAGAAACAGAACATCGGCGTGTTCGCGATCAACGTGTCCCCGCCGCCGGAGTTCTGCTACTTCACCAACAGCTATCGCGCGGGCACGCCATGCTACAAGCTGAGTCGCGAGGGATTGGCTGAAGCAGGATCGACCGTACAGCCGTTCTCGCTGGCCATGGAAGTGCCCTACATCCTCCTGCGCCAGCCGCGGGTCATCGTCATCGGCGCGGGAGGTGGACGCGACGTCTTCATGGCGACCACCCACGAGGCGCGCTCCGTGCTCGGCGCGGAGATCAACCCCGGCACGTGGAAGTCGATGTCAAAAGGCGGTGCGCTTTACGAGTACTCAGGCCGCCTGTACGACCTCCCGGGCGTGCGAGTGGAGAACGTCGACGGACGCCACCTCGTGAAAGTTCAACCGTCGGGGACGAGCGATCTCATCGTCCTGAACGGCGTCGATACCTTCGCGGCAATTTCAACCGGCGCCTACGCGTTTGCCGAAACGTACCTGTACACACGAGAGGCGATGCAGGACTACCTGCGCGCGCTCTCCGACGAGGGCATCCTGAATCTGAACCGCTGGTATCAGCGCGATTCGCCACGCGAGGCGTTGCGGGTCTTCGTGTTGATGGCAGAGGCGCTGCGAGCGATGGGAATGCCGCGTCCCTGGGAACACATCGTGGTGGCGAGGAGCGAGGCATGGGCCGTCATGCTCGCGCGAAAGCGGCCGTTCGCTGCGGCCGAGTCGGCCAGGATCCGCGAGTATCTCGAACAGCACGAAGGCATTGCGCTCTACACGCCGGCGGACATCGGCGCTACGCCCGGCAACCCAATCCAGGAGCTTGCCGCTGCTTACCATGACAGTACGGAGAAGCAGTGGATCGGCAACTTCTGGGCGGACATCTCCGTCGTCCGCGACGACAGCCCGTTCTTCTACAAGTACTACCGCTTTACGCTCGCGCCGACCAAAGTGACGTGGCATCCGGGTGGTGGCGGGCTGGCATTCCAGGTGCAGGCGACGATCATCGGTTACGCGACTGCTTTCACCATGCTTTTCATCGGGTTGCCGCTCGTGTTTTTCCGGTGGGACGGAGTCGCAGTCCTGCGCGGGGCGCGGTTGGCGTTTCTGTTCTATTTCGCCAGCCTTGGGCTCGGCTTCATCTTCATCGAGCTGGCGATGATGCAGAACCTGGTAATGGTGTTGGGGAGCCCGATCTACTCGATCTCGGTCGCACTCGCGACCCTGCTCATCGCGTCCGGCGTGGGAAGCTTGTTGCGCGATCCGATGTCGGCGCGGCTCGGCAGTCCAACGCGGCTGGTCGTGCTGATGGCGCTTGGAGTGATCGCGTATCTCTGGCTGTTCGTGAACTCGGGCCCCGCGCTGCTGGAGGCCGCCATGGCCGTCTCGTTCCCGATGCGCGCGCTGCTCTCAGTCGCGATACTGGCGCCAATCGGCTTCATGCTCGGAACGTTCTTCCCGTCGGGGCTCGTGTGTGTCGGTCGAAGTCATCCATCGGCGGTCGCGTGGGCGTGGGGCATCAATTCGGGCTTCACGGTCATCGGATCGACGACCTGTATCGTCGTCGCACAGTTCACAGGGTTCCGCACCGTGCTACTCCTGGCGTCGGCGATCTACTGCATCGCCGCTGTCTCGTACTGGCGGATGGACCGCGCCGTGTCGCGCGCGGCCGTCGGCGACCTGTCGCAGAGAGTTGTGTCTGCCTGAGGCCGACGCGCCTTGGTCCACCTGAAGGTGGATACGTCTTGGTCCACCTAAAGGTGGACACGTCTTGGTCCACCTAAAGGTGGACACTACGTTTATCGTTTACCCGCCTTCGCAGCATACGCCTTGGCCTGCTGACCGACGATGTCGACCAGGTTGCCCATGGCGATGTTGACGTCGACCAGATGCAATCCCCACATCGGCGTGATGTCGCCGGTGATGTCATCCACCCGCGGATCCGACGGATTGCCGTGCACGGTAACCTCGAGGTACGTCGCGAACTCGTTGGTGGCGCACTCGGCGGTGAGCAGTGCAGGCACGCTGACCCACGGCGTCTCGATCGGCTGTTCAGGCGAGACCCACGGCTTGGGCGTCGGATTGCTGGTGATCGTGCGCCCTTCCTTGGAGAGATACGCGTGGAGCTCGCCGCTGCCGCCGTTGAGCGCCGCCGGATTCGTACATGCAGCCGTCATGTTCGGATCGTCGACGCGCCCGAACAGCGAGTTCGCGGGCGGCTTCACAGTCGATCGGAACGACGCGTAGACGATCACGCACCCCGTCTGCGACGAGGAGTGGCAGAGCGGCACGGTCTTGAACGCGCCGCCGACGTCTTTTCCTTTCGGGACGGCGATCGTCGTGCCCAATAACATGGCCGAGACCAGCCGCGACTGGATCGGCTTGCCGTCGATCTCCTGACGGATCAGCTCGGCAAGAACATACGATCCCTGCGAATGGCCGATGAGGACGACGCCGCGCCCACGGTTGTCGTGCTCCAGGTAATACCGCCACGCGTCCCGCACATCGTCGTAGCCGGCGCCGCGATCGAGCACGGCCCTGCCGCCGCCGGCCATCTGGCGCCGAAGACCCGCGAGCGTCACCTGCCGGTACATTGGCGCGTACGGGCGGCACTTGGATGCAAACCGCGCAAACTGCTGGCGGATGACGTTCTGTTCCGCGGGGTCGGCGGTCATGTCGCTGTTGACGCCGGCGTCGGTCGAGACCGTCGGATACACGTAGAAGCAGTCGACCGGAGCGTTGGCGTCGGCCGTCCACCCTTCTCTCGTCAGACGACCGTCTGACGAAATGACGGTCGTCGTCAGGTCGACGGCGCAAGCGTCCTGCCGGCCCGGCCGGCACAGCCAGGCTTTCTCATCGGCGTAATCGTTCGGTTTCGGAGGACCCTCAGTTGGGGATTGTGCCGGCGCGGTTTGAGCGGCGGCCGATCCTGCGAAGAACAGACACGCCGCAAACGTCAAGCCCGCCAACTTCCGTGTGATCACGCGCTCCTCCAGTCACCCGATTCTACTCCGTGTCTTTTCGGTCTTGACCGCGAGCGCCAGCTGTGGAAACTGCTGGACAAACGTCTCGGGATACTCGCCGGCCAGCGGCTCGCCAAGCTGCTGTTTGATCATGGCCGCGTTCGCCACCGACTTGGCTGAGAAATGGTTGTTGGCATACAGGTAGAACTTTTTCACGAGCGTTTTCGCCGCGCCGGCAAGATCGGTGAATTCCTGCAGTTCGTCAGGCGAGTACAGATAGTCATAGCGATCCTCCGCCTTGTCGTGTTTCCACCAGTTGGCGGCGTTCCTGCCATGCAGACGCATGTAGTAGAAGCCCTGGACGTTGGGTAGATAGTTCTGCCTGATTGACAACCGGAATTTCGGCTCGTCGATCTGGACCCACGCGGCCTGACTCGCGTTGAGCAGCGCGAGCGTGTCGTCGAAACTGTCGCTCCAGCTCTTGTGGCGCAGTTCGACAGCGACCGGGTAGTCTCGGAACGCGCGAAGCAGCTCGACCAGATACGTCCGCTCGGCTTCGCCGCTCTTGAAGCTCGGTGGAAACTGCGCGAGGAGCGCGCCCATGCGGCCAGCCTCGGCGAGCGGTTCGATACCGCGGCGGAAGTCATCGAGATCCGCGGCATTCGGCCGCGCCAGCTCGCTGAGCACGTCGTCGTCGGCCGGCGGCAGCGATCGCTCGAGACGCTCCTTGAACATCCGGGGATGTGTGAACTTCTGATAGAGCTTGACCGAAAACTCGAACCCGGCCGGCGTGCGCTCCACCCAGCGGCGCGTGACATCAGCCCGCGGCTGTCCGTAAAAAGTCGAGTTGACCTCGACCGTGTCGAAGTGCTCCGCGTAATAGGAGAGCTCGTCGAACGACTTGGGCCGTCCGCGACGCGGCGGATAGAACACGCCGTTCCACGTCCCTTCACCGGTCGGATAGTTCCAACCGGACGTGCCGATTCGAAGGTTCGACATCGAACGTAGAATAATAGACAGGTCGATGCTCGCCGTTAACGAGATTTTCTACTCGATTCAGGGTGAATCAACGCGCGCCGGGCGGCCGTGTGTGTTCGTCCGCCTGACGGCTTGTGATCTGCGCTGCACGTGGTGCGACACGCCGTATGCCTTTTATGAAGGAACCAAGCGCTCGATCGAGGACGTGATCGCCGAGGTCGAGCGCTACGATTGTCCGCTGGTCGAGATCACCGGCGGCGAGCCGTTGCTCCAGGACGATGTCTATCCGTTGATGGAGCGGCTGATGGCCAGAGGCCGCACCGTGATGCT
>Ga0114129_10015213_pt1 | contig 10952 bp, 14 predicted proteins | sample RhiMetdeltSRZDD1_FD_80071 | JGI IMG/M metagenome (GOLD analysis project Ga0114129, IMG submission 80071) | Populus rhizosphere microbial communities from Tennessee, USA - Rhizosphere MetaG P. deltoides SRZDD1 (version 2) (version 2) | ecosystem: Host-associated > Plants > Roots > Rhizosphere >... | reverse complement strand
CACCGATGAAGCCCTGGAGCATATGCTCGTGCTTTTAGATGACGAACAGCCGCAGGTCCGTGAAACCCTCATCCGCTCCGCGAAGCGCTATGGCAAGCGCGCTGTCGAACCGCTGTTCAATCGCTTGCAGGCCTCCCACACCTCGCTGCTGGCGAAGGAAACAGCGCTGCGGGCCCTGGCCCGACTGGATAGTGTGCGTGCCGAACAGTTCCTGGCCTTTTGGGAAGGGGAACTGCGGGACGTCTACCGCTACAAGCTGATGCTGGCCTCGCTGGAGGCTGGCCCGCCGCTTGACGCCGATACCTTTTTACGCGTGGCGCTCGACAATGCCCACCGCCAGATCCTGTCCCTCTTAGTGCAGTTGCTGGCCGTGTGGGCCTCACCAGACGTGGCACGGCTGGTGGAGAGTGGCCTGCAGGACCCCGATCGCCGTAAACGCGCCAGTGCGCTGGAAGCCCTCGAGAGCCTGAGCGAGCGGCGTTTTAACCGCCTGTTTTTGCCCATCCTCGAAGCTGGTGATAGCCAGCAAGAGGATTGGCGGGAGGTGGCACGGCGCCAGTGGTCGCTGACCACGACTGACATCTCGACACTGCTGGCCATGTGCCTCCAGGATACCAATAAATGGGTGGCCATTGGTGCGGTGCTCTCCGGTCAGGCACGCGCCAGCATGCTGGGGAAAGCGTGGACGGAGCAGCTCCAACAACTCGCTGATGCCTCGACCGATTCTGATGTCCTCAACACGGTTGGGCACGCCCTGGGGATGGAGACGTTCGAGTCGCATCGGGTGCTATCACTACCGGACATCATCCTCTTGTTAAAACGCATCCCGCTCTTTAGCAGCATGACCCTGGACCAGTTGTGCACCATCGCAGCGTCTATGACCGTACGTGACATGTCTCCCGGTGAGATCATTTTTCATGAAGGGGATACTAGCCAAGAACTGTACGTGATTGTCTCCGGCAAGGTCGACATCGTGCAACATTTTGGTGCCACACCCCGCACTCTGGCGACTATGCAGGCCGGTGAATTCTTAGGTGAGTTGGCCAATTTTGAAGCCCGTCCGCGCTCGGCGGATGCCGTGGGGGCGGAGCAGGGGATCTTGTTCGTGCTCGGCCCTGAACGTTTTCGGCAGATTGTCCTCCAGGATCCGGCTATTTCCTTTGAAATTTTCCGAGTCCTATCGGCCCGTATACGGCGGTTCGACGAGGAAGCTATGGAAGCTGCGCGGAGCCTAGAGGCCCATTGAGGAGCGGGAGTACACGCGTATGCCCTACGATTTCGACCAGCTCATCGACAGGCGTCATTCTGACAGCTCCAAGTGGCGTAAATATGGGCCAGACGGGGGTAGTGGACATGGATTTTGTGTCGCCCGAGCCGGTGATACGCGCTCTGCGCGCCCGTTATGTCGACACGTACTTGCCTCCCATCACCATGGGTACGCCGGAAGGAATGTACCTCGCCTGGCTCGACTGTCGTCAGGCGCGCATCCCTCATGACGATCCGTACACGTTGCATTGCGCAAGAGTTTGTACACGACATTCCCCTTGACACGTGACGAAGTCAAACGGGTCTTACAGTATCTTCTTACAGTATCTATCCGGTGCCTCGTGGCTCATGGCCAGTCTCCTCTATGGGGCTGGTCTGCGGCTGATGGAGTGTCTGCGATTACGGATCAAAGACGCCAATTTTGCCACCCACCACCGGAAGGACCGCACGATTGAACGGTTCCCCACTGGCAAAGTCAACCCGCTCCGCCTCGATGACAGCGTCGGCTACGCGGTCAAAACGGGACAGGACGGTTTTCGCGCCGTTATATCAAAACTCGTGATGTACTCTGCCAAAGTGCTTCCTGTGGGCAAGTGCTCGCTAGGCGAGAGCAGTCGGATTCCCGCAGGAGAGGCCCATATTGGCGCCTGCAGGGAGGGTGCTGAGGTCTGAGGCAGCATAGCCAATGCTCGTAGCGCGTGTGGCGGCATCGAAGGCGACGGAGCCACAGCCACTTGTGGGAGCACAGCAGCCTCCTTGCGACGCCTCCTCTGTGCCTGCCAAGGTGGCTCTGGCAATCTCAGCGTAATGGCTGTTGATGGTCGCACGCATGGTCTCGGTCTCATGAGAACTCATGCGTCTCTCCTTGTAAGGGCAGGAGCCAGCGCCAGAGCCAAGTCGCTGCCGCCGCCCCTAACAGTTGCGCCACGACAAATACCGCCACATCGTCAGGGCGAATCCCCGCAAAGGTGTTGCTGGCTGCGCGCGCGATGGTGACAGCGGGATTGGCAAACGAGGTGGAGGCGGTAAACCAATAGGCAGAGGTGATATAGGCGGCCACGGCATACGGGACGGCCGTAATCTGCTGCCGCACGCACCCCCAAATGACCATGAGCAAGCCAAAGGTCGCCACAAACTCGCTCCACCATTGCGCACCACTCGTGCGCACTTTGAGGGAGGCAAAGAAGAGCGGTTCCCCGAACATGCCATGGGCCGCCGCCACTCCGGCAAAGGCTCCTAATACCTGAATGACGATATAGGGCAGGACCTCGCGCCATGGCAGGAGGCCCTGGGTCGCCGCTGCCAGGGTTACAGCCGGGTTGAAATGCGCCCCAGAGACGGGGCCAAAGATCAGGATGAGCACGACCAGGCCACCGCCGGTCGCTAGACTGTTGGCGAGTAATGCCATCGCGACATTCCCGCCGGCCAGACGCTCGCCCATAATGCCAGAGCCGATCACGACCGCCAGGAGAAAAGCGGTGCCCAGACCTTCTGCCACTAGACGGCGTGGAAGGGACATGATTACCTCTGCCCGATCTCTTTGAGCGTGGCCTGTATGGTCATCTTGTCGAGGGTGGCCAGGGGCAAGCTGAGGAACAGTTCGATGCGCCGCCGCAGCATCAGCGCCACATGGTGAAACTTCTGGCGTTGGTCTGCGTCGGTACCATGCAACGCTGCCGGGTCTTCCACACCCCAATGGGCCGTCATCGGTGTACCTAGCCACACGGGACACACTTCCCCCGCCGCGTCATCACACACGGTAAAGACAAAATCGAGTAGCGGCGCGCCCGCTTGGGCGAACTCTTGCCAACTCTTACTGCGCAGCCCGTCCACGGGCAGACCCATGCTCTGCAGCGTGGCAATGGCCAATGGATGCACGGCACCTTTCGGGTGACTGCCCGCCGAATAAGCTGCGAAACGCCCGCCGCCGAGGTGATGCAGCATCACCTCGGCCATGATAGAGCGGGCGGAGTTACCCGTGCAGAGGAAGAGCACGTTGTATGTCCGCCCGCTCATGGGCAGCACGCCTTGTCAGGGCCAGATGCGGTGTTTTCAGCCAAGGGAATACAGCATGCAGCCGGCTCACCTTGGCTGTTGGACGGCGCCAGCGGGATACAGCATGCACTCTGCATAGCAGCGGCGCGGGAGTCCTCGCCAAACATTGGTATGGTATCGAGGGTATGGAAGGTTTCCCAGGCCACGCCCTGCGGGTCCGTCACCCAATACTTGTCCGAGAGGGCATAGCAACAGGCGGCCCCGGTTTGTTCGAGCAGGCCGGTATCCGCCGCTTCTAGTTGCCCGCGCATGGCTTTGAGTTCGGCATCGTTTTCCACCTGAAAACCCAGGTGATTGATGCCGGGCTGGCGTCCCCGCTGGGAGATCGCAAAATTCACGCGGGGGTCCTCCAGCATCCATTTGGCGTAATCGGGCTGCACCACGGTCGGGGCAACACCAAATAGAGACGAATAAAACCGGATACTGTCGTCGAGCTTCTCCACGGCAATGTGCACGTGAAAGCGTTTCATGACGGCTCCTTTTTGGGTGGCTGGCAGGCCATAGGTTCACAGACAGGTACGTAGATCGATGTGCCACCACAGCAGTTGTCAGGTACGTAGGTCGATGTGCCACCACAGCAGTTGTCGGTCAGGTAGGCCAACAGGCCGTTCATGGTGGCGAAGTTGGTCGAACAATAGATGAAGCGTCCCTCGTGCCGTGTCGTCACCAGGTCGGCGCGCGCCAGTTCCTTGAGGTGAAACGACAACGTCGCGGGGGCAAGGCCTAGGCGCTCTCCGATCTTGCCCACTGGCAGACCCTCCGGTCCGGTTTCGACCAGCAACCGGAATACGGCTAACCGGGTTTCGTGCGCCAAGGCGGCGAGAGCAGTGAGGGCATCTTTTGTTTCCATAATTCTAGTATAATAGAAATAATGTTGCAGTCAAGGGTGGCCAGGCACATTTTCTCTTCTAGCCACATTGCGTCGAGAGGATCTCAGGGCAACCGCCGCTGTGGCACAGCCGCCGTCTCTCCGGCGCGCGTAAGCGCCAGGCGGTTCCGCTCCCGTACTGGGTACTGCTTCTCGCGGATGGAGAAGGCCGACAGGGCTGCCGGCAGCAGGAGCAACCCGGCAATGCTAAACGGGATGGTATAAGAACCAGTGAGGTCGCGCATCAGCCCGGCAAATTGAATACTGATAGCCGCCGCCACTTGGTGGATCAGAAAGGCCACACTGTTGAGGGTCCTGAGGGTTTTCAGGCCGTCATGGGGGTGACGAATACGCCGAAGGCGTTACGACCCCCTACCGTTACGAGGGCAATGAGAAAGGTGGTGGCCACAATGAACCACCCATAGAAGATGGCTGGGCGAGACGATGTTGTTGGCACGAGATGACCTCCTGGATCCCTCACATGTGATCCCTACAACCCTCCATGCAGCGGTGTCATCATAGCACTTATAATAAGGTGGCCCCATTGGAGTGCGGCGTACCGTTTTACGTAGAGAGGAATGGAGAGTATGGCAGACCAGAAGAGACCCTACGACTTAGTCATCATTGGTACGGGCTCCGCAGCTTCCGCTGCTGCCTTCAGGTGTCGTGCAGCGGGTTGGCGGGTGGCCGTGATTGACTCACGCCCCTTTGGCGGCACCTGTGCGTTACGTGGGTGCCATCCCAAAAAGATGCTGGTGAGTGCGGCCGAAGTTATCGATGCGACGGCGCGCATGGCCGGCAAGGGGGTGCGCACCCACAGCGTAGCTATTGACTGGCAGGAACTGATGCGCTTCAAACGCTCTGAAACTGGGCCAGCACCACAATTCTTTGAGCAAAATTTTGCCGGTGCCGGCATTGAGGCATTCCACGGCCGTGCGCGCTTTGTGGGGCCGACAGCGGTGGCGGTGGGCAACGATATCCTGGAAGGCCAACACGTGCTGGTCGCGACTGGCGCCATGCCGGCGGCCTTGCCATTTCCCGGAGCGGAACATCTGACGCGCAGTGATCAGTTCTTGGAGCTTGAGGCATTGCCCCCACGCCTTCTTTTTGTGGGAGGAGGGTATATTTCGTTCGAATGTGCACATATTGCTGTGCGCGCCGGTGCTGACGTCACCATCCTGCATCGTGGTGCTCGTCCGTTGCAGGGCTTTGAGCCGGAACTGGTGGACCAGCTCGTGCAGCGCACGCGCGCGCTGGGCGTGCACGTCGAGTTAGGGACGGAGGTGCAAGGCATTGAAAAGACCAGCAATGGCGTGATCGTGCATGCCCATACCGCGGGCACAGCACGGCACTTTGAGGCAGAGATGGCCGTGCATGGCGCGGGTCGGGTGCCGGAGATTGACGATCTCGATCTCGAGGCTGCCGGGATTGCGTATGAAAAGCGGGGAGTGACCGTCAACGACTACCTCCAGAGTGTGTCGAACCCGGCGGTGTATGCGGCCGGGGATGCGGTTGCAAGCGGGCCTCCCCTGACGCCGACAGCCAGCCATGACGGCGAAGTCGTCGCGGCGAATCTGCTGCAAGGCAACCACCGACAGCCGAACTATGCGGGGCTCGCCAGCGTCGTCTTTACCGTGCCGGCACTGGCGTTAGCAGGCCTCACGGAAGAAACCGCGCGGGCCCAGGGGCTGCAGTTTCGCGTCCACCGCGAAGACACGTCCCAGTGGTTCAGCTCTCTGCGCCTGGGAGAGACCACGTCGGGCTTCAAGGTCTTAGTCGAGGAGGGGAGCCAGCGCCTCCTGGGCGCGCATCTCTTCGGTCCGCATGCCGAAGAGGTAATTAACGTCTTTGCCGTGGCCGTGCGCTTTGGCATCCGTGCCGAAGACCTGAAGCAGGTGCTGTTTGCCTATCCCACCAGCGCCTCCGATGTGGTGCATATGCTCTAGTACTGCGTCCCGCAAGTGCTGCGCACGGCAATTGCCAGTTTGGCGGGGTGCTCTGTCCTCCCTTTGCTTGCTTTTTGGCGAAAGCGACTGTAGAGGATTTCCGCTATGTTGTACTAGGTCAGCCCAAAGACCCGCGTCAAGTTGCCGCCGAGGATGTTCTCCTTGTCCTGCTCGCTCAGGCCTGCCATGTGCTCGATGCCGGCCGCAGTGGTGGGGAACGTCGACGGCGGATGCGGGTAGTCGCTGCCAATGATGAAGTTCTCGCTACCAATCGCCTGGACCGCCTGCGGCAGACAGAACTCGTCTGGCTCCACCGCGACATAAAACGCCTTCTGCAGGAGCTCACTGGGCCTGGTGCTGCAGCGTGCACACGGACGCTCGACTCCGTATACCCGGTCAAGGGTATAGTACACCCAGGGCAGCCATGAGCCACCAGACTCGAAGTTGCAGAATCTGAGGGCGGGAAACTCTTCGAGCAGGCCGCCCAGCGTGAGGCTGGCGCAACACATCATGCCTTCAAAGGCAAAGCCCAGGTAGTTGCTGATGTGCAGGCGGCGCATGCGTTCCCACCCGAGCGTGTACGTGCTGGGCACATGGTCATTCACCTGACAATTAAAAGGGTTACCGTGCACATAGACCACAGCGCCAAGGTCAGCGATCGTGCGCCAGAAGGGGAAGAGTGCGATCTCGTCGAAGTTCTTGCCCATCCAGTTCCCCGTGAGGACGATGATTTTAGTACCGAGCTCCTTGACAGCCCGTTCCGCTTCGCGACACGACTCCTGCACGTCAAGGGCCAGTGGCACCCGGGCCGTGGCGATGAACGTGTCTGGCAGCGCTCTCTGCGCTGCGGCGGCAGCATTGTTGAAGGCCATACAGAGCGCCAGGGCCACACCGGGCTCCCAATGCGGGCGTGTCGGCGAGCCGAAGGAGTTGGCGAAGATGCCGTCCGGAATGAGCACTTGCATATCGAAGCCGGTCTCAGGCAGGAGCCCAGCCCGATCTTGCGGAATGCCGTGGCCAATGGCCCCACCAGCCGGTCGAGGCGTCGCCGCCGGTGCGCTATGCGCCGCTGCCGGCGCACCATTGCCACCCCCGGTGACGCGCTGGCCGGCTGCGGAAGCCCGGAAGCCACCACGCCGTGCGTTGGGATCCGCGAAGACGCCAGCATCCCGCAGCAGCATATGAACCGCCTCTTTGTTGTAGTGCTTCGGCAGGAACTGCCGCAACTCCTCCATATCGACTGGTGGCAGGAAATGGGTGTCGGCATCGATTTTCTTGACTCTGGTGCGTGTCGTCATGTTTGTATATCCTCCCTACCCGAGTTACCACCCCAGCATGACCGATTCTTTGCGGGGGTCAGCGCCGCCATGATATACCCCCGTCTCCGGGTTCACGAGAATAGGGGTAAAGCCGTTCCTGATACCCCAGGGCCCGACGACTTCGACCTGGTGGCCTCTGGCGTTGAGCGCGTCGACCACCGTCTGGGAGAGGCGGGCCTCGACCTGCAAACGATTCGGATAGGCGCGATGAGGCCAGGGAGATTGGGGGAAGCTCGAGCCGCAGAATCGTGGTGCCTCAACCGCCTCCTGCACGTTTAACCCAAAGTCGACGATGTTGGTAAACACTTGCAGGCAACTCTGCGGCTGGCTGTCGCCGCCGGGGGTCCCGAGCGTCATAAAGGGCTGGCCCTGCTTTAGCACGATGAAGGTACATGGCGTTGTCCGTGGCCGCTTGTGCGGCGCCAGGACATTGGGGTTGTCCGGATCGAGCCAGAAGTAGCATCCCCGGCAGTTAATCAAGATCCCTGTGTCGCCCAGAATCATCCCTTGAGCCAGGCCAGCGAAACTGCTGGGCGTGGCCGAGACCATGTTCCCCTGCGCGTCCACTGTGGCCAGGTACGTGGTGCCGTCCGCGTCACCCCCGACGGGCTCCAGCGTCGGCGCTGTTGGCCGTGGTCGGTAGTCGGGCGCTACAGCCAGCATCTTGCGGGGATCACCCGGTGGATACGTGGCCTGGGCCTGGTTGGGATTGATGAGGCCACGCCGCAGGGCTGCATACTCTTTGGATAATAAGCCCGCGACTGGCACGTCGACGTGGGCCGGGTCACCCACGTACGCTTCCCGGTCGGCAAAGGCCAGTTTCAAGGCTTCTACCTGTACGTGGATAGCCTGTGGACTATTATGCCCCATAGCCGCCAGGTCATAGCCCTCCAGGATATTCAACGTCTGCAGCAAGGTGATGCCCTGCGTCCAGGTGCGGTTGGTGAACAACTGATGCCCCCGGTAGGTCGTCGAGAGCGGCTCCTCCAACGGCGAGGTATACTCGGCGAAGTCCTCATAGGTGTACAGCCCACCAAGATCTTGCAAGGCCCGCACCATGCGGCGGGCCACATCCCCCTTGTAAAACACATCACGGGCGGCCTGCAGCGCGGCTTCGCGTGACTGGCTATGCCCCAGGGCCTGCTGCTCCGCCTCGACCATCAGTGTCAGGGTGCGAGCCAGGTCCGGTTGCCTGAACAGGCTGCCTAGCGCCGGGGGCTTGCCATTGGGCAGATAGACCCGGGCCGAGTCCGGATACTTTTGCAGGTTCGTCAGTCGATCCGCACTGCCAATAGTGCGGTGTAAGAGCTGGTAGGCGGGAAAACCGTCGCGCGCAAAGCCCAGGGCGCTCTCCACCACCTGGCGAAAACTCATCGTGCCGTAGTGCGACAGCATGGTCAGTAAAGCCGAGATCACGCCGGGCATCGTGGTGCTGAGGACCCCCGACGGGATCTCGCCCCACGTCGCCAGGTAGTGCTCCACAGTCGCGGCCCGCGGGGCCCATCCCTGGCCGACCACCGACCGCACCTGCTGGCTGCCGCGGTCGTAAAACAGGAAGGCCACCTCACCGCCGAGAGAGTAGTGTGCCGTCGGCTCGAGCACGCCAGCAGCGAAGGCTGCGGCCACCGCGGCATCGACCGCATTGCCCCCTTGCCACAGGAGGCACATGCCAGCCTGAGCGGTGAGCTGCGTGCCGCCCCCCACCATGCCACGCGTGCCCCAGACGATGGGCCGATGGGCGAATTCCCCTTGCGGGCCAGGAGTATATGCCAAGGATTGGGTTGTCATGCGCGTGTTCCTCCACCAGATGACGATGCATGAGACCTACGCAGGTGCTATCCTGGTGTACAATACCACGTTTCGAGGCGGCGAGCGATCCGCCGCCAACGCAACGCATGAGGAGGAACAGCCATGGCGCGTGTGCCGTATGTACAGCGGGAGCAATTGAAATCGGAGGAGCAGAAGCATTTTGACGCCATCGCCGGCAGCCGGGGCCGGGTTGGTCCCAACTTCCAGGCCCTGTTGAACAGCCCGGAGGCCGGCGGCAGGTTCGCCGCCTTTGGCGAGTACGTGCGCTTTCACGGTGACGTGCCGGAGCGCCTGAAGGAGTTGGCGATCATCACCGCAGCGCGGGAGGCCAACAATGACTATGTGTGGACGGCCCATGAGCGGCTGGCCAGGCAGCAGGGCGTGACCGATCCTATTATTAACGCCATCCGCAATCGCACAGCCCCCGACGGCCTGAGCGGCGACGACGCCAAAGTGGTACGCTTCGCCAAAGAGCTGCTGGCCACGCACGAGATTGCCGACGCCACGTTTAACGCCATGCATCAGATGCTGGGCAACAAGGGCATCATGGACTTGATTCTGCTCATCCTGTATTACCACTCCCTGGCCCATGCCCTGCAAGCCGTCAAGCTGGAGATGCCGCCGGGCACCCCGTCAACGCTGTGAGGTAACGGGCCGTCGAACTCCTGCAGCGGAGATGACTGCCATGCCAGGCGATCCAGAGACAAAGGAATACGTGACCTCATTGCGGGTATGTAACTCGCGTTCTATGGCCTTAACCTTCTCCCTGGAACCTTGGGGTGAGCAGTATAAACTAGCACCAGAAGAAACCTTTGAGATCGTCGCACGAGGTCCGGAGGGGGACTCCCTCGAAGTGGAATTTGCCGATGACCAGATTATTCTATACGGGTGGCCAGGCTCGGTCGTTACCCTATTGTATAAGGGAACGGAGTTAGAAGCTGGTGGCTCAAAGCATACTCCCATACCGGCTACGCCACGAGGAGAAGCGGAAACGAGCCAAGAGGCAGGCTCCTGATGAGGAGAGACCGTAGGCAGGCGCATGAGTCGGAGGATGCAATGGATTTGCCCGTGGAGAAGCTCTCATCGATGACGCCAGAGCAAGAGCGTCAGTTCTGGGAACAGTTCGAGCGTGACCTGGACAGTGAGACTGGCGAGGCAGCGCAAGAGCACTTAGCGGCCGGACACCAATCTACTATGGGGACCCGGCCTATCCGGGTCACGTCGTGAAGCAGTATCCTGATGGTCGCCGTCAGCTTGTTGATTTCGACCTCAAGACAGGTGTGGAAACTGTCATCCAGGCTCTGTAAGCATGCCTCAGCTTTGGGGTGTGGGTGGCCCTAATGGAGTTGGCAAGAGTACACTGGCCAAAGTTTCCTGAATCGTGTGGTCCGCAACGTTCTGCAGAGCCAACAGCCCTAGGAAGTCCACGCGTGCCACGCTGCCGTGTCATACCGCGCGAGAACCAAGCACACGTGCGCCGACAGCCTCGGTACAGAAGACACGGCTTGACAAGGGTGACATGAGGTGGTAAGTCAAAACAAGATATGCCTATTCCTGAATTGCGTCCAGACGGTTATCTGCCTGAAGGCTTATTCTTTGCGACGGAGACGGAAATCGAAGCCGCTTTTGGTAGGGTAAACGTTCGGCGGCAAACGCTGATGCGGCGGCTGAGTTATTTCCTGCAGTTAT
>Ga0114129_10015211_pt1 | contig 10952 bp, 7 predicted proteins | sample RhiMetdeltSRZDD1_FD_80071 | JGI IMG/M metagenome (GOLD analysis project Ga0114129, IMG submission 80071) | Populus rhizosphere microbial communities from Tennessee, USA - Rhizosphere MetaG P. deltoides SRZDD1 (version 2) (version 2) | ecosystem: Host-associated > Plants > Roots > Rhizosphere >... | reverse complement strand
GTGTGCTGCTCGCGCCGATAGCGCCCTTCCTCGCCGAAGCCCTCGCGGCCGGGGGCGGCCTCGGCCTCGCCGGGCTCGAGGCGCTGGCGCGAATCGGCAGCGGACTTCCCTGGGGCGCCTTCACCACGATACCGGGGCCCGTTGCATCGGTTCCCTGGCTCCTGCTCCTGGGCCTCTCGGGATGGATCATCGGGCGGCGGAATACTTCGAGGCGGGCGACGCTCCGGCTTGGCTGGGCTGTCGGCGCGCTGGGGATGGTCGCGCTCTTTCCAGTGCGGGGGCTCGTCACGACTCACGAGGGCCCCGGCCTCACGCTACATTTCCTGAGCGTGGGACAGGGAGATGCCGCGCTCATCCGGACGCCGGCCGGGCGCTGGATTCTGGTCGATGCGGGGCCCGCGGGCCGCGGCAGAAACGCGGGTCGTGAAGTCGTGCTGCCGTTCCTGCTCCGTCACGGGGTCCGGCACCTGGCGGCGTTGGTCCTGTCCCACGCGCATCTCGATCACATCGGTGGCGCGGCCGCGGTGCTGGAGGAAATCCCGGCGGACCTGATTCTCGATCCGGGGGAGCCGGTCGCCGAGCCGTATTACCTGTCGCTGCTCGATCTGGCGGGGACACGCGGAATCCGGTGGCAGCCGGCCCGCGCGGGAGATTCGCTGGTGGTGGACGGGGTGCGCATGGCGGTCCTGCATCCCGACACGACCTGGGCAGGATGGCGCTCCGACCTGAACGATGATTCGATCGTCCTGCTGCTGCGTTTCGGCAGCTTCGAAGCGGTCCTGGCGGGTGACCTCGGGGTCCGGGCCGAGTCGCTGCTGGCGGGGAAAATCGGAGGCATCGACCTGCTCAAGGTCGGCCATCACGGGTCGGCGGGGTCCACCGGAGCACCCTGGCTCGCGGAGCTGCATCCCCGCGCCGCGGTGGTGAGCGTCGGAGTCAATCGCTACGGTCACCCGGCACCCGCGGCACTGGCGCGGCTGGCCGATGCCGGAGCCGAGGTCTGGCGCACCGATCGCGAAGGCAGCATCCGGGTGACCGTCCAGGAGACGACCATGGTGCTCCGGGGACGCCGCACGACGCGGGCGTACGGGATTCGGCCCTGAGGAGACGACATGACGCTGCCCAACACCTCGGTCATCACGATCGAGCGCTTCATCATGGACCGCGAGCGCCAGATTCCCGAGGCCACCGGCGAGCTCTCGAATCTGCTCTACGACATCGCGCTCGGCGCCAAGATCATCGCCTCCGCGGTGCGCCGCGCCGGCATCATCAATATCCTCGGCTCGGCCCACGCCATCAACATTCAGGGGGAAGAACAGCAGAAACTCGACGTCTTTGCCAACGAAGCGCTGAAGAACTCGATGTGCTACACCGGGCGGGTCTGTGTCATGGCGTCGGAAGAAGAAGACGAAATGATTCCGATCGCCGAGGACATTCCCCACGGGAAGTATGCGGTCCTCTTCGATCCGCTGGACGGCTCCTCCAATATCGACAACAACAATCCGGTGGGAACCATCTTCAGCATCTACCGGCGCACCTCGATGGTAGGCCACGGCACCCTCAACGACGTGCTGCAGCCGGGACACAACCAGATTGCGGCGGGCTATGTGATGTACGGCTCCAGCGTGATGCTGGTCTACACCACCGGACAGGGGGTGCACGGCTTTACCCTGGATCCCACCATCGGCGAGTTCGTGCTCTCCCACAAGAACATCCGGACCCCGCCGCAGGGAAAGTACTACAGCGTCAACGAGAGCTACTTCGGCCGCTGGTCCAGGGGCATGCAGCGCGCGGTGCGGGGATTTCACGGGGATTATCCCGACCGGATTCCCGGCAAGAACAGCCGGTACATCGGCGCCCTGGTGGCGGACTTCCACCGCAATCTGGTGAGCGGGGGGATCTTCCTCTATCCGGGAGAGGTGTCCCGGCCCGGCGGGAAGCTCCGGCTCTGCTACGAGGCGAGCCCGCTGGCATTCGTGGCGGAGCAGGCCGGTGGGGCCGCGACCGACGGGATGCGCCGGATTCTCGACCTGGTGCCGGAACAGCTGCACCAGCGCACGCCCTTGGTGATCGGTTCGGCGGGCGACGTGGAATTCGTACGCCAGATGCTCATCGAGAATCCGGCGTGAGCGGAACCTCCCGGCGGAACCCCACGCTTCTGCCGGTCGCTCCGCTGTACGGTCCCGCCGACTGGCACGGCGATCCGGGACCGCCCGGAGCCTGGCCCTACCTTCGCGGCATCCAGCCCTCGATGTACACCGGACGGCTCTGGACCATGCGGCAGTATGCCGGCTTCGGCACCGCCGCCGACACCAATCGCCGGTTCCGTGACCTGCTCGCCGCCGGCCAGACCGGGCTCTCCACGGCGTTCGACCTTCCGACCCAGATGGGCTACGACTCCGATCACCCGATGGCCGCGGGCGAGGTCGGGCGGGTCGGCGTCGCCATCGACACGGTGGACGATCTCGCCGCGCTGTTCCAGGGAATTCCGCTGGACACGGTCTCGACCTCGATGACGATCAACGCCACCGCGGGGGTTCTCCTCGCGATGTATGTGGTGGTGGGCGAGGAGGGCGGGGTACCTCGGTCTCGGCTCTCCGGAACCATCCAGAATGACATCCTCAAGGAGTACATCGCGCGGGGGACCTACATCTTTCCCGCCGAGCCGTCGCTTCGGCTGATCGCCGATATTTTCGCGTTCGTCGGCGCGGAGGGGATGAACTTCAATCCGATTTCCATCAGCGGGTATCACATGCGGGAGGCCGGGGCCACCGCGGTGCAGGAGGTGGCGTTTACGCTTGCCAATGCCTGCGAGTACGTGCGCCGCGCGCTCGAGCGGGGGCTCCGGATCGAGGAGTTTGGTCCCCGTCTCTCCTTCTTCTTCGCCGCGCACAACGATCTCTTCGAAGAAGCCGCGAAGTTCCGCGCGGCGCGCCGGCTCTGGGCCCGGCTGGCGCGGGAGCGATTCCAGGCGGACGACGCCACCTGCAAGCTTCGGTTTCATACCCAGACCGGGGGCGTGACACTGCAGGCGCAGCAGCCGCTCAACAACGTGGTTCGGGTGGCGGTGCAGGCGCTGGCGGCGACGCTCGGCGGCACCCAGTCGCTCCACACCAACGGCTACGACGAGGCGCTGTCCCTCCCTTCGGCGGAGGCCGCGACCCTGGCCCTCAGGACCCAGCAGATCCTGGCTTACGAGAGCGGGCTCGACCGGACTGTGGATCCGCTCGCGGGGAGCTACTTCGTGGAATCGCTCACCGACCGGATCGAGGCTGGCGCCCGCGCGCTCATCGAGGAGGTGGACGCGATCGGTGGCGCGGCGAAGGCCATCGAGCAGGGGTTTTTCCAGAAGCGGATCGGGGAAAGCGCCTACGAGCTGCAGAAAGCCGTCGAGGCGGGCGATGTCGTCGTGGTCGGCGTGAACAAGTTCACCGTCGCGGAGCCACCGCCCCGGATGGACGTGCCCGACTTCGCCGACCTCGAGGTGCGACAGAAGGCCCGGGTGGCCGAGGCGCGGGCTCGGCGGGACCAGCCCGCCGCGCGGGGGGCGCTGACCGCGCTCGAGAGTGCAGCCCGGGGGAACGAGGCGCTCATGCCGCGCATCGTCGATGCGGTCAGGGCGCGGGCGACGCTCGGGGAGATCAGCGATGTCCTTCGCGGGGTGTGGGGGCAGCACCGGGCATGACTCCGATCGAGCATCACCTGAAGGTTCCCAGAACGGCGCGTTACCTCACCTGGGGCGAAATCGAATCGGCCGAGGAGGTCTGGTTCGTCCTGCACGGCTACAGCATGCTGGCGTCGGTCTTCCTCAAGTGGTTCGAGCCCGCCGCCCGTCCCGGACGGCTGCTGGTGGCTCCGGAGGCGCTCTCTCGAGCATACTTCGAGGAAGGAGGGGGGCGACGGGTCGGCGCCTCCTGGATGACGAAGGAAGATCGCGAAGTGGAAATCGAGGACTACGTCCGGTACCTCGGCCTGCTCGCCGACCAGGTGCTCGCCGCCGTGCCCGGCTCGCCACGGGTGCAGATCCACGGCTTCTCACAGGGAACCGCCACCGCCTGTCGCTGGGTCTCGTTCGGCCACATCCGAACCGAACGACTGGTCCTTTGGAGCGGTGGGGTACCGCCCGATCTTCCGCTCGACCGGTACGGTGCGGTGCTGACCCGGAGCGGACTCACGCTGGCCATCGGCACTCGCGACAAATACATCACCACCGCCGACATCGACCGGGAGCAGGCCCGCCTTGCCACCGCCGGGCTCACACCGCCGGTGCACCGCTTCGAGGGCGGGCACCGGGTCGACAACACCATGCTGCGCACTTTCTTGGAGGAATCATGACTTCGCTCGTGAGCTCGATCGGGACTCTCCTGCTGCGGGAGCTCGTCACCCTGCGAAAGGAAATCGAGGCCTATCCCAGTGATGCCGACCTCTGGAAAGTCGTTCCGGGAATCACCAATTCGGGGGGTACCCTGGCGCTCCACCTGACCGGAAACCTGCAGCATTTCATCGGGGCGGTGCTCGGCGGGACCGGGTATGTGCGGAATCGCGACGCGGAATTCGCCCTGCGGGGGCTTTCCCGGAAAGAACTGGTCGGCCTGGTGGAGCAGACGACGGCCGCCCTTACCCGGACGTTCGGCTCGCTGACCGATGCCGTGCTGGCGGGGCGCTACCCCGAGCCGGTGGGAAAGGTCCGGGTCAGCACCGGCGACTTTCTGGTGCATCTGGAGGGACACCTCGGGTATCACCTGGGCCAGATCGACTACCATCGCCGGATCATCACGGGAACCAGTGCACTGCCGGGGTCGCTGTCCCCGGGACAGCTGGTTTCGGCTGAACCTGAGGAGTAGGTATGTTTCGGAATAACGGCTAACTGCTAACTGCTAACTGCTAACTGCTAACTGCTAGCTGCTAACTGCTAACTGCTAACTGCTAACCGCTAACTGCTAACGGACCGGCTATGACCACACATCGTCGCAGCTTCCTCACGAGTCTTACTGCCCTCGCCGGCCTTGCCACGGTTCGACCCCTTTCCTCGCTCTCGGCACAGACAGCTCAGGGCTGGGACCTGTCGTGGCTCGACCGTCTCACCGGGAAGCACAAGCAGATCTTCGATCTGGCCGACATGGACATGGGGCTGGTCGTGGTGCGGAACTGGCTGGATGCCTGGCAGGAAGTCTACGGGCTCAAGTCTCCCGAGATCAACGCCGTTGTCGGGATCGCCGGGCGCGCGTTTCCCATCAATGCGAACGATGCACTGTACCAGAAGTACCCGATCGGCGAGCTCTGGAAGGTCACTGATCCGACGACCGGAAAGCCGGCGTTGCGGAATGTCTTCCTGGAGGGAAGCGACGCGACGGTTCATGCCCTACAGGCGCGCGGCGCCATCTTCTGGGAATGCAACAACGCGTTGCGGAACGTCGCGGGCAGGATCGGCCGCGCGGTCAATCGTCCCGCCGCGGAGATCTACCCCGAGCTTCGCGCCGGAATGAATCCCGGAGTCATCGTGGTACCCGCGCATACCATGCTCGTGGGCTTGTGCCAGGAGCGCGGCTGTACCTACGAAGTCCTTGCCTGATCTCACGCACTCTCACCGGAGCAGTTTCATGTCGCGATCGATCCTGATTCCTCTGCTGGCCCTGGGAGGCGCCGCGGCGCTCCCCGCCCAGACGCCTGCCGTTCCACCCGCCGCGGAACAGATCGCCGCCGCGGTGCTGCCGCTTCCGGTAGATCTCCGCGCCAGCGCGACCGTGCTCGGCTACGGCCCCGACGGCAAGATGACGACGCTGCGCAAGGGAACCGGCGACATGACCTGCCTCGCCAGCGACCCGAAACAGAAGGAATTCCATGCCTCCTGCTACCACAACGACATGGAGCCCTTCATGGCGAGGGGCAGGGCACTGCGCGCCGCCGGCGTCACGGGAGGGCAGGTGGACACGGTGCGGTTCAAGGAGGTCAAGGAGGGAAAGATCAAGATGCCCAAGAGCCCGGCGGCGCTGTCGCAGCTCTTCGGCGAGTCGTACGATCCGGTCAAGAACGAAGTGACCAAGGCCCAGACGCTCTACGTGCTCTACATCCCCTTTGCCACCGGCAAAAGCACCGGGCTCGCCGAGAAGCCCTTCGGCAAGGCACCCTGGGTGATGTTCCCGGGAACGCCGAAGGCGCACATCATGTTTACGCCAGGAATGTAGAGTCTGGGAGTTGGGGGTTGGGAGTTGGGGGTTGGGGAGAGTCGGCCCCAACCCCCACCCTCCCAACCCCCAGCTCCCAGACTCTAGCTACGGGCTTACGGTGATCGTCGCCGAGATCACCTGAGTCAGCCCGGTCGCCGTGAACTTCAGAGTGTGCGGCCCGCTGCCGGTGATTCTGAGGTCGGTGAAGGTCGCAATGCCCGAGCCGTTGGTGTTCTTGGTGGTGTCCCCCCCCAGGCTGCCGGTTCCGGTGTTGATCGCCGCCGTGATCGTCACTCCACTGCTGGCCACCGGGTTTCCGGCGGAATCCAGGATTCTGACGGCGGGCTGCTGGTTGAACTGATCGCCGCTCTTCGAAGTCGCCGACGGCTCGGTGACGACCGCGAGCTTGCTGGCCGGCCCCGCTCCAAGGGTGATCGTCCCAGAGATCTTTTCCGTCAACCCCGTCGCCGTGAACCGCAGGGTGTGGCTCCCGGTGGGACCGGTGAGTGAAAGCCCGCTGAACGTCGCCTTGCCGGTCGCGTCGGTCGCGACCGTGAGGGTTCCTCCGAGCGTGGCCGCGCCGGTCGCGACGCTGACCGTCACCAGGACGTTGCTCTGGCTCACCGCCCCGCCACTGGAATTCTCGAGCTGAATCACCGGCGCAACGGAGAAGGTGACGCCGCTGGCCGCGGTGGCCGGCGGTTGGGTCGTCAGGTCGAGCTGTGTGGCAGGCGCGGCCGTCAGATTGATGGCGGTCGAGGTCGCCGGAGTCAGGCTTCCCGATGAGAAGGACAGCGTCCGGCTGCCGGCAGAGCCGGTGATCGAGAGGTTCGTAAACGAGGCCACACCGGATGCGTTGGTGGTGACCGTTGCCGTGCCGCCGAGGGTGCCGCCTCCGCTCGCGATCGCCGCAGTAACCGAGACTCCGCTCTGGCTCACCGCATTGTCCGAAGCGTCGCGCAGCTGGATGACCGGCTGGGTGCTGAACGGCTCACCGGTGACCGCGGAGCTGGACGGCTGGGTGGTGATGGTGAGCTTGGTCGCCGCGGCGGCGGTGATGTTGATCGGGGTCGATGTGGCCCCGGTCAGACCGGGCGAGCTGAATCCCAGGGTCCGGCTTCCCGGAGTTCCGGTGATGGAGAGATTGGTGAACGTCGCCAGGCCCGAGCTGTTGGTCGTTGCCGTCGTGGTTCCGCCGAGGGTGCCGCCGCCGCTTGCAATGGCCGCGGTGACTACCACGCCGCTGGTATTCACTGCGAGGCCGAGCGCATTGCGGAGCTGAATTGCCGGCTGGGTCGCGAAGGCGACTCCACTCACCGCCGAGCTCGACGGCTGGGTGGTGACCGTCAGCTGCGTCGGGGGTGCCAGCTGGACGCTGATGGCGGTGGAGGTTGCCGACGTAAGCCCCGGGCTGCTGAAGCTCAAGGTACGATTTCCGGGGCTGCCCTGGATCTCGAGATTGGTATAGTTGGCCGTCCCCGAGGAGTTGGTCGAGACGGTGACGGTTCCCCCCAGGGTTCCGCCACCACTCGCGATGGCGGCAGTGACCGCGACGCCGGCCTGGCTCACCGGATTGCTCGACACATCGCGCAGCTGCAGCACCGGCTGTGGCGCGAACGGCTCGCCGCTGGTCGCGAAGCTGGCCGGCTGGGTGGTGATGGTGAGCTGCGACGCCGGGCCCGCCGTCACGTTGATGGGATTCGAGGTGACCGAAACGTACCCCGCCGCGGCAAACAGCAGCGTCCTCGACCCTACGGTACCGGTGATCGAGAGATTGCTGAAGGTCGCTACGCCGGATGCATTGGTCGCGACCGTGGTGTTGCCTCCCAGCGTCCCGCCGTTCTGCAGCGTCGCCGTCACCTGCACTCCGGCCTGGGTCACCGGATTGTTGGCCGGATCGCGCAGCTGAATCGAGGGCTGCTGCGGGAGCACCGCCCCATTCGCCACCGAAGCGGAAGGCTGGGTGACGATGGCGAGAGTGGCGCCGGGGCCCGCGCTCAGCACGATGGGGCTGGAGACCACCGGGGTAAGCGCTCCGCTGCTGAACCGCAGGGTGTAACTCCCCGCCGCACCGGTGATGGCCAGATTGTCGAATTGGGCGGTGCCGTTGCTGCCGGTGACGGCCGAAGTGGTCCCATTGAGCGTGGCGCCGGCGGGACCGGAAGCGATCGCCGCGGTGATTGCCACGCCCCCCTGATTGACGTCGTTTCCGGATGCGTCGCGCAACTCGACTCGGGGCTGCACCGCGAATGCGATGCCGCTCTGGGCGCTCGCCGACGGCTGGGTCACCATGGCGAGCGCGCCGGCGGTCCCGGCGCCCAGCACGATCGGGCCCGAAGTCACGGAGGTGATGCCTGGCGCGCTGAAGGTCAGGGTGACCGTGGTACCCGAGCCGTTGAGCGTCAACCCCGAGAAGCTCGCAATACCCGCCGTGTTGGTCGTGGCCGAAGTACCGCCGCTCAGAGTGGCCGTCCCCGACCCGATGGACGCGGTGACCACCACACCGGCCTGGGCGACCGCGTTACCGAGGACATCGACCAGCTGCAGTCCCGGCTGCGGCGAGAGCGGCACTCCGCTTCCGGCGGCTCCGGGCGGCGAGGTAGAGAAGATGAGCTGGCTGGCGGCACCGGCCCCCACGGTGAACGCCGAGCTGGTCGCGGAGGTCAGACTTCCGGACGTGGCGGTCAAGGTGTATCCGTTGCTGGCGCGGTTGATCGAGAGATTCGAGAAGGTGGCGATGCCGTTCACCGCCGCGACGCTCAGCGTTCCGGAGAGGGTGCCGCCGCCCGGATTGGCGCCCAGGGCGATGGTGACCTGACTGTTCGCCGCCGTGACGGTTCCACCGAGCTCGTTCTGGATGGCTACCCGCACGGCCGGGGTGATCGCCTGCCCGGCCGTCGAGGCGCCTGGCTGTTGCACGAAGCCCAGCTTGGTCGCGGGGCGGGGGACCACGTTCACCGACGCGGTTCCCGATTTCCCCTCGGACGTGGCAGTGATGGTGACCGGACCTCCCTCGGCCACACCCAGCACCACGCCATCGGTGGTCACCGCAGCGACAGCCGAATTGCTCGATTGCCAGGAGATGACCCTTCCCGGGAGGGGATTGCCGTTGGCGTCGAAGGCGGTCGCGGTCAGCGGATTGAACTGGCCGACCACGACGTTGAGCGGATTGGGTGCGACCGTCACCCGGTCCACCGGGAAGGGCTGGACGGTGATCAGCGACTCACCGGTCACTCCGTCGACCGTGGCCGTGATATGCACCGGGCCGCCCAGCGCGTGGGCTGTGATGAGGCCGGTGGACGAGACCGAAACCGCCGACTCGTTGCTCGAGGCCCAGACGATGGTCCGCCCCGGGATCGTGATTCCGCTCGCTGTCTTGGGGACTGCGGAGAGCTGGGCCGTTCCGCCCAGGACCAGCGCGCCGGAGCTCGGCGTCACCTCGACGGCCGACACCAGCAGGACGCTCGCGATGTCGGCACCGCCTTTTCCACATGAGCCGAGCGTCGCGAGCGCCACGAGCCCCAGGTATGCCGAGCCAGATTTCATGAGAGCCAAGCCTACCGCGCCACCATCGTGCAGGCAGTTGCGCGATACGACGTAAGTTAAATAAACAATGACGTTTGCATGGTGAGAAGTAAAGTCACTTCTCACTATACATAACGTCGCTGGGTGCCTTCCTATCTAGCGAAGAATGGAGACGGATGAAAGGGGGGAAACCGACACTAGGGTAGCAGCGTGATGGCCCCCGAAGCCGCGGTGGTCAGGGTCGGCAAAGGGCGAGACCTCGAGGCGGACGTGGAGGGCTGGGAGCTGTAGGTGGTCTGGCTGGGGGAGGCGGCCGTTCCCGAGGCCGTGAACGTGACCGGACTTCCGGTGAGTCCGCTCGCGGTCGCTGTCACCGTATTGTTGTTGGTGCCCGCCGCCGGACCCAGGGTCCAGCTGGTCGCCGTCGCGATGCCCGACGCACTGGTGGCGACCGTCGTTGGCCCGGCTGGTACCACCGTGCCCCCGCCCGAAGCCACCGCGAACGTCACCGCTACACCAGCGATCGGATTGCCGCCGGTGTCGGTCACCTTGACCGAAGGCGGCGCGCTCACGGCCGTCCCGGCCGTTGCGCTCTGGGTGGTGGTCGAGTTGGCCGAGATGATCGCTGCGGCGCCGGCGGCGAGCGCGATGCTGGAAGCGGTGCTGGATAGCGCGCCCCCGTTCGCGGTGAAGGTGAGGCTGTACGACCCCACCGGGCCCGCCAGTCCGAGCCCGCTGAACGTCGCCCGCCCGTTGTTCGCGGTCACCGCGGTGACTGATCCAATGAGGTGGGCGCCCGGCGGTCCCCCGGTGATCGTCGCGGTAATCGTCGCGCCCATGATATTGTTGCCATTCGCATCGCGAAGCCGCAAAGCGGGCTGGATACTGAACGGCACCCCATTGGTTGCGGTCGAGCTGGGCTCGGCAAAGTAGGTGATCTCGGCGGGTGTGCCGACCGTGCCGGAGGCGGTGAAGCTGACGGGGCTGCCTGCCAGGCCGGCAGCAGCGGCGGTAACGGTGTTGTTGCCGGTTCCCGTGGTGGGCCCGAGGGTCCAGCTGGTGGCAGTCGCGATGCCCGATGCGTTGGTGGTGACCGTTGCCGGACCCGCCGGTACCACCGTACCCCCGCCCGCGGTGACTGCAAACGTCACCGCCACTCCCGCGATCGGATTGGTGCCGGTGTCGGTGACCTTGACCGACGGCGGCGCGCTGACCGCGGTGCTCACCGGGGCGCTCTGGCTGGTGACCGAGTTGGCCGAG
>Ga0114129_10015210_pt1 | contig 10953 bp, 7 predicted proteins | sample RhiMetdeltSRZDD1_FD_80071 | JGI IMG/M metagenome (GOLD analysis project Ga0114129, IMG submission 80071) | Populus rhizosphere microbial communities from Tennessee, USA - Rhizosphere MetaG P. deltoides SRZDD1 (version 2) (version 2) | ecosystem: Host-associated > Plants > Roots > Rhizosphere >... | reverse complement strand
GTCGCGAGCTCGGGCTGCGACCACAGGCGGCGCTCGACGAGCCCGAGGAGGGTGGCTCCGTTGTCCTGGAAGCGGAACTCACGGCTCTCGGCGGTGCGCGCGCGCAACGAGGTGTGACCGCTCTCTGCCACGGCCGGCAGCCACCAGGCGGCGCTCAGGGCGGCGGCGGCGACGGCCGCGGCGGCGAGGCCCCGCCATCGTGAGGCGAGACGCGACGCACCCGCCGAGAGCTGCCGTTCCTGGAGCAGCAGCGCCGGCAGGACCGCGATCGCCGTCGTGAACAAGGACAGCGCGTGCGTCAGCACGAGGCCGGCGAGGCCGGCGGCGAGCATGACCGAGCACCACAAGCTCGGCGCGCGGGCGAGGCGGAGCGCCCCGGCGATCACGAGGGGGGAGAAGACGAACGCGTCGGCCTCCCCCAGCGCGCCACGGTAACCGCTTACGGCGAGCCGCCAGGGGGCGAAGGCCAGGGCGCCCGCGCCGAGCAGCGCCGCGGGCCAGGCCGCGCCCAGGACGCGCATGGCCGCGAGCATGGACAGGGCCGACAAGAGGTGGGCCTGCACGAAGACGAGCTTCACGGCCGGGACGGGGGCGAGGCCCGAGAGCACACCGGGCAGCGCGGCCAGGAAGTTCAGGGGACCGTAGAACTGCAGGAGCGGCATCCCGGCGCCCAGGTCGGGCACCCAGGTCGGGTAGAGCCGGCCTTCGCGCACGCAGCGGCCGTAGGCCCAGACGCTCCAGGCGTGCAGCGGCAGGTCGTGGGCGCGCGGCGCGCCGGGGAGCAGCAGCAGATGGCCGGCGGCGGCGCCCATCGCGAGCGCGCCGACGGCGCCCGCAGGCGCCCAGCCTCGCCGGGCGGCGAGGAGGCACGCGCACGCCACCAGGGTGGCGGCGACGAGCACCTCGCCCCGCGGCGGCACCCACACGATGCCCCGCGTGAGCAGGCTCGCGGCGGCGGCGGAGAGCAGCGCGACGAGCACCAGGGCCCAGGGCATGGCGCCGCCGGATCCACCGCGCGCGGAAGCGTGCTCCATCTTATCGGGCATCTGGCCGCGCCCGCCGCGAGTTTAGCCGAGAGCGCGAGTGACAGTTCGGGCGTCCTTCGATTAGGCTTGGCCAATGGCCCTGCCGCGCGGCCGGGACGAGGTCGCCGCCGCCACCGACCGACCGGTCACGGAGGCGGTGTTCGTCCCCGACACCGCCGGGCTCGCCGGCCATCCCCGCGGCCTCTCCACGCTCTTCTTCACCGAGATGTGGGAGCGCTTCAGCTATTACGGGATGCGCGCGATCCTCATCCTCTTCATGGTCGCCCCGGCGGCCCAGGGCGGGATGGGGCTGTCGACCGAGCTGGCGGCGGCGATCTACGGCCTCTACACGGGCTCGGTCTACTTCACCGCGATCCCCGGCGGCTGGATCGCCGACCGCCTGCTGGGCCTCCGGCGCGCGGTGCTCGTCGGGGGCATCCTCATCGCGCTCGGCCACTACTGCCTGGCCACGAGCGTGCGGGGGCTCTTCTACGCCGGCCTGGCCTTCATCGTGCTCGGCACCGGACTGCTCAAGCCCAACATCAGCTCGATCGTGGGCCAGCTCTACGCGAAGGACGACCCGCGGCGCGATGCCGGCTTCTCGATCTTCTACATGGGGATCAACCTCGGCGCGCTCATCAGCCCGCTCGTCTGCGGCTACCTCGGGCAGAAGGTCGGCTGGCACTGGGGCTTCGGGGCGGCGGGGGTGGGCATGACCCTCGGCCTCGTGCAGTACGTGCTGGGGCAGAGCCGCCTGGGCCAGGCGGGGCGGCTCGTGGAGCCCGCCGCGAACGCCGGCCGCCAGTGGGCGCTCATCCTCACCGCCATCGGCGCCGCCTCGGCGCTGATCTACGCGATCTGGCCGTACCGCGAGTGGCTGATGCTGGTGCTGACGGCGGCGCTCTTCGCGTGGCTGCTGCGGACGGGCGCGCGCGACACCACCGAGCGCAAGCGCATCGGGGCCATCATCGTGCTCTTCGTCTTCGCGACGCTCTTCTGGATCGGCTTCGAGCAGGCCGGCAGCAGCCTCAACCTCTTCGCGGACCAGTACACGAGCAACGTCATCTTCGGGTGGTCGTTCCCCTCGAGCTGGTACCAGTCCGTGGAGCCCGTGTTCGTGGTGACCTTCGCCCCGGTGTTCGCCTGGCTCTGGGTGCGCATGGGCCGCCGCGAGCCCTCGAGCCCGGCCAAGTTCGCCTATGGCCTGCTGCTGCTGGGCGTCGGCTTCCTGTTCGTGGCGGTGGCCGCTCGGATCTTCGCCGGCACCGGGGTGAAGGTGAGCCCGTGGTGGCTGATCCTCCTCTACCTGTTCCACGCCCTCGGCGAGCTGAGCCTCTCCCCGGTGGGCCTCAGCACCGTCACCAAGCTGGCCCCCGCGCGCATCGTCGGGCTCATGATGGGCGTCTGGTTCCTGGCCCTCTCGCTCGGCAATTTCCTGGCCGGCCACGTCGCGGGATACTTCGAGAAGATGCCGCTGCCCCAGCTCTTCGGCGCCGTGTTCCTGAGCACCACGCTCTCAGGCGTCGTCCTCGCCCTCCTCACCCCGCCCATCAAGCGATTGATGGCCGGCGTCCGTTAGCGCGGCGGCGCCCATGGCCGCCCAGACCCGGAGGGTTCCACGCGGCCTGCTTGCGCTGCTCCCCGTCGTGCTGATCCTCCTCGGCCTGCTCGGCCGCGTGCTCGCCACGAGGGCCTGGACGACGTTCACCACCTACCAGACGCCCTTCGCGTTCAAGAACCCGCACGCCGTCGCCCCCCCGCGCCTCGTGAACCAGGTGGTGATCGTGGTGGTGGACGGCCTCGCCTACCACGCCTCGCGGTCCATGCCCTTCCTCAACGAGCTGCGGCGGCAGGGGGCCGACTCCGACTGCCGCGCCGGCCTGCCCTCCCTGTCGCTTCCCGGGCGGGCGGTGATCATGAGCGGGGCGTGGACGGAGGTCCACGGCCAGGCCACGAACTTCAACCCGCGGCCGCTCGCCGTGGAGAACCTGTTCCAGACCGCGCGGCGCAAGAAGCTGCGCACGGCGCTCGCCGCCGGCGCCGGCGCCCAGACGCTCTTCGGGCCGTGGATCGACGAGCGCATCGTCTACCGCCGCCTCGACCCGGCGGACAGCCGCGACCTGCCCAAGCTCGAGGCCGAGCTGCGATGGATGGGGGAGGAGACGCGGGCGCTGCTGCGGGAGAAGAGGCCGAACCTCTTCGTGCTCGACTTCTCGATCGCCGACGAGGCCGGCCACGGGTGGGGCGCCGCCTCGCCCCAGTACCGGGCGGCGGCGCAGGCCGTGGACGAGGAGATCCAGCGCCTGGCCCCGGAGATGGACCTGCGGCGCTCCGTGCTGGTCGTCACCGCCGACCACGGGCACACGGCGCGGGGCGGTCACGGCGGGCCGGAAGAAGGCGTGATGCACGTGCCGCTCGTCCTCGTCGGGGGGCCGGTGCGGCCGGGATCGACGGGCGCGGCCGAGCAGGTGGACCTGGCGCCCACGGTGGCCGCGCTGCTCGGGATCGAGATCCCCGCCTCCAACGAGGGCCGGCCCATGCTGGAGTTCCTCGACCTGGCGCCCGAGGCGCGGCGGCTCGTGCTGGAGAGCCTCTACCAGCAGCGGGAGAGCTTCGTCGCGCAGTACGTGGCGTGGGTGACCGGCCGTCCGCCGGCCCGGCCGCGCGCCTCCGGCCTCGCCCGCGCGCAGACGATCGAGGCCGGGCTCGGTCCGGTCGAGCAGGAGGCCCAGGTCGCCCGTGACCGTCGCCTGGAGGACGAGGCCCGGTCCCGCGTCGGCGCCCTGCTCGCCTTCCTCCTCGTGCCCGTGATCGCGATGGGCGCGCTGCGTGCGCTGCGCCTGTTCTCGAGCGCCGAGCTGTCGCTGGGCGTGCTCGCCGCCCTCGGCGCCGTCCTCGTCTACCACGGGCTCTTCCCGGTCCTCGGTCTCGATTACTCCTTCAGCGCCGTCAACCGCGACGAGCACCTCGGCGCCTTCTTCGCCAAGGACATGACGCTGGCGGCGGCGGCGTGCGCGGCCGCGGTGATGCTGGCGGCGGCCTGGATGGAGAGACGCCTGCGCCCCGCCCCCGGCGGGTCCCTCGCCCGCGTGGCCTGGCTGGCCGCGGTGGCGCTGGGCTACCTGTTCCTCGTCCGGATGGCCATCGTCTACTGGCGCAACGGGGTGTTCCTGAGCTGGCACATGCCGGACCAGCACTGGGGATTCAGCTTCTACCTGGACTCGCTGGCCCTGGTGGCGGTGGGCTTCGTCGGCGTCGCGCTGCCGCTCTTCGCCTGGCTCGCGGCGCGACTGGCCCGCGTCCGCGTTACTGCTTCGTCCCTCCCACCGTGATCTCGGAGACGAGGATCGTCGGCAGCCCGACGCCGACGGGCACGTTCTGGCCGGCCTTGCTGCAGACGCCGACGCCCTCGTCGAGCTGCAGGTCGTGGCCGATGCGCGTGACGCGGGTGAGGATGTCGGGCCCGTTGCCGATGAGCGTGGCCCCCACCACGGGCGGCCCGATGCGCCCGTCCTCGATCAGGTAGGCCTCGGTCGCCGAGAAGACGAACTTCCCGCTCGTGATGTCCACCTGGCCCCCGCCGAAGTGCTTGGCGTAGAGGCCGCGGGCAACGGAGCGGATGATGTCCGCCGGGTCGTCCTGCCCGGCGAGCATGAACGTGTTGGTCATGCGAGGGATGGGGATGGAGGCGTAGCCCTGGCGGCGGCCGTTGCCGGTGGCCGGCATGCCCATGAGGCCGCTGTTCAGCCGGTCCTGCAGGTAGCCGCGCAGGATCCCGTCCTCGATCAGCACGGTGCGCCCGGGCACGTGGCCCTCGTCGTCCACGTTGAGGCTGCCGCGGCGGTCCGGGATCGATCCGTCGTCGACGACGGAGACGCCGGGCGCGGCCACGCGCTGGCCGATGCGGCCGGAGAAGGCGGAGGTGCCCTTGCGGTTGAAGTCGCCCTCGAGGCCGTGGCCCACCGCTTCGTGGAGCAGGATGCCGGGCCAGCCCGGCGCCAGCACGACCGGCATCGGTCCCGCCGGCGCCTCCTTGGCGGCGAGCAGCGTGACCGCCATGCGCGCCGCCTCCCGGGCGAAATGCTCGGGCGGGCGGGTGTCGAAGAACTCGGGGCCCTGCCTCCCGCCGCCGCCGGCGCTGCCCTCCCGCCGCACGCCGCCTTCGGACGCGATCACCGAGACGCGGATCGAGAAGAGCGGCTGCGTGTCCTCGACCAGAACGCCGGCCGAGTTCGCGATGCGCACCTGCTTGGTCTCGTCGGCCAGGCTCACCGTCACCTTCTCGACCCGCGGGTCGTGGGCGCGCGCGGCGCGCTCGGCCCGCTGCACGAGGGCGATGCGCTCGGTCAAGTCGAGGGCCCCGATGGCCGCCGGCGCGTAGCGACGCTCGACGGGCGCGGGCGACACGGGCTGCGGCTCCACCGTCCGGGTGTCCGAAGCGATGTGGGCCGCGGTCTGCGCGGCCCGGGCCATCGCCGCCCACGACAGGTCGTCGGTGTAGGCGTAACCGGTGCGCTCGCCCGCCACCACGCGGACGCCGAGGCCGCAGGTCAGCCCGGCGGACGCGGTGCGGATGATCCCCTCCTCGAGGAGGATCGCGGAGGTCCGGTGGTGCTCGAAGTAGAGATCGGCGAAGGTGCCGCCGCGCGCGAGGGCCAGGGAGAGCAGGCGCTCCATCTCCGCCACCTCGACGTCGGCCGGCGTCCGCGCGCGCTCGTCGGTGGGCATCCGCGGACTATAGCTCAGGCCACGCGGTTCCGCCCTCCCTGCTTCGCGCGGTAGAGAGCCAGGTCGGCCTCGCGGATGAGCGTGTTGGCCGAGTCCACCTTCGGCGAGGGATACGTGGCCACCCCGACGCTGACCGTCACCGGGATCGGCGCCAGACCGGCCCGGAACGAGCGCGAGGCCACCTTCACCCGCACGCGCTCCGCGGTGAGGCGGGCCTCGTCGTACGCGGTGTGGGGAAGCATGGCGATGAACTCCTCGCCGCCGTAGCGCCCCACCGCGTCCACCGTGCGCAGGGTCTCCTTGATGATCTGGGCCAGCTCGCGCAGGACGCCGTCCCCAGCCGGGTGCCCGTGCCGGTCGTTGATGTCCTTGAAGTGGTCGACGTCGATCATCAGGACGCTGAAGTTGTCCTGGTATCTCCCCATGCGCTGGACCTCGTTGGACACGAGGTCGATCGCGTGGCGGTGGTTGTAGAGCTCGGTCAGGCTGTCGCGCATCGACAGGTTCTGCACGCGCTCGAACAGCCGGCTGCTCTCCACCACCATGTGGGCCAGGTTGGCGACCGTGCCCAGGAAGCGCTCGCCGTCCGGCTCGAGGCGGCCCACCGCGCCGCCCCCCACTGCCAGGATGCCGGCCACCGCCTGTTGGGTGACGACGGGGAAGCAGGCGAAGGCCCCCAGCGCGGTCTCCGGTCTCCCCGCCGCCTCAGGGCTCGCCGGCGGCGGAGCGACGACCTGCGCGCGGACGCTGGTGAAGGGCGCGCCGTGGTCGCGCGTCGCCGCCTCCTGCAGGCGCGCCTTGGCCTCCTCCAGCACCGCCGGCGTCACCGGCCGCACCAGTTGGAACACCATGTCCAGCGTGTCGACGTCGAGGAAGGCCATGCTCCCGATCGTGAAGTCCACGACCCGTCCCACCAGGCCCATGACCGACGTGAACGTCTCCTCCGGCCGCACGAGGCTGCGGGCCACCCGGCCGATCTCCGAAAGGATGGTGGCCTCGTAGAGCTTCCGGTCGAGCAGCTCGTTCATGCGGCTCAGCAGGTCCACCGGCGTCGCGGACGGGGCCGGGGACCGGGCCCGTGCGGGACGGGTGCGGCCCCCGAGGGCCCGCTGCACCAGGTCCAGGAGCTGATGGGGTGGGGCGTCCTTGGTGAGATAGTGGTCGGCGCCGGTCTGCATGCCCCAGAAGCGGTCCGCCGCCTGGTCGCGGCTGGTGAGGATGACGATCGGCAGCTCGCGGGTGGCCGGCTCGCTCTTCAGCAGGCGGCATGCCTGGTAGCCGTTCAGGCGCGGCATGCCCACGTCGAGGATGACGAGGTCCAGCTCCTCGGTCATCGCCTTCTGGACGGCCTCCACGCCGTCGCGCGCCTCCGCGACTCCGAAGCCGGCCTCCGTCAGCATCTTGGAGAGCATCTCGACGACGAGGGGGCTGTCGTCGGCGACCAGGATCCGAGGTGTGGTCAAGACCGCGGGACCTCCCGCTTGAGGACGGAGGCAGCGTATCCTAACATGTCTGCTTCCCAAACCCCGCAGAAGCTGAAACTCGGGAGGGATTTCCTTCGTATTGAAACAAATGGAGATCAGCCGGGAGGATCGATGACGACGCGGCGCAAGCGGGTGATCGCGGCGGTAGTCGTGGTACTGATCCTGGCCGGGGTGGTGGCCTACAACGTCCGGGCCCGCGCCGCCGGCCAGGTCGCGGTCCAGACGCAGAAGGCGGCCCGGCGCGAGCTGGTCTCGGTCGTCTCGGCCTCCGGCGAGATCAAGCCCAAGCGGTTCGTCAACATCAGCTCCAACGTCTCCGGGCGCATCGAGCACCTCCTCGTCAAGGAGGGAGAGACGGTGCGCAAGGGCCAGGTGCTGGCCCGCATCGACTCGACCCGCATCGCCGCCGGCGAGCGGCAGTCGGCCGCGGCCCTCGAAGGGGCCAAGGCCGACCTCGTGCGCGCCCGGGCCGACCTGGAGGTCTCCCGCCTGGTCTTCGATCGCACGAGGAGGATGCACGCCGACAAGCTCGTCTCGGACCAGGCCTACGACCAGGCCGACGCCGAGCTGAAGATGAAGGCGGCCGCGGTGGAGGCGCAGAAGCGGCGCATTACCCAGCAGGAGGCGCTGCTCGCCTCCACCCGTGACGACCTCGAGAAGACCAACGTCATCGCCCCCATGGACGGGGTGGTGACCAGCCTTCCGAAGGAAGAGGGCGAGACGGTCATCGGCGCCCAGAGCTTCTCGCCCACCGTGATCATGACCGTGGCCGACCTGTCGGTCATGGAGGTCGAGGTCATGGTCGACGAGACCGACATCCGGAACCTCCGGCTCGGCCAGCCCGCCGAGGTGCGGGTCGACGCGCTGGAGGGCGTGAAGATCAAGGGCGACGTGACCGAGATCGGCTCCTCGGCCATCCCCCGCGGCCTGACCACGCAGCAGGCCGCCAGCACCAACACCGCCAACCAGGCCAAGGACTTCAAGGTGGAGGTGACGCTGAAGGACCCGCCGCCCACCCTGCGCCCGGGCCTCAACGCGACCGCCGACATCACGACCGCCCGCAAGGACAACGTGCTCGCGGTCCCGATCCAGGCGGTGGTGGTCCGGGAGATCAACAAGCAGGGCAAGGTCATGGATCCCGCGGCGGTCCAGGCCGCCGAGACCGATCCCGTAGCCCCGACCGAAAAGGGCCAGGAGAAGGAGGGCGTCTTCGTGGTCGTGGGCGGCAAGGCGAACTTCCGTCCCGTCAAGACGGGGATCATCGGCGAGACCGAGATCGAGATCGGCGACGGCCTCAAGGACGGCGAGGAGGTCGTCACCGGCTCCTACAAGACGCTGCGCACGCTGAAGGACCAGTCCAAGGTCAAGCTCGAGGTCAAGAAGGCCCGGTCGTGAGCGCGGCCGCCCCCTCCACCCCCGCCGGCGATGGCGCCCTCATCCGGGCCGAGGACCTTTGGCGCACCTACGTGATGGGGGCCGAGGAGATCCACGCCCTGCGCGGCGTGAGCTTCACGATCGCGCCCAACGAGTACGTGGCGGTGATGGGCCCGTCCGGCTCGGGCAAGTCGACGCTCATGAACCTCATCGGGTGCCTGGACAGCCCCAGCCGCGGCCGCTACGTGCTGCGGGGCAAGGTCGTCTCGGAGATGAACGACGACGAGCTGGCCGCCATCCGCAACCGCGAGATCGGCTTCGTGTTCCAGACCTTCAACCTGCTGCCCCGCGCCACCGCCCTCCACAACGTCGAGCTGCCCCTGGTGTACGCGGGGATCCCCAAGGAAGAGAGGATCGCGCAGGCGCGGCGCGCGCTGGAGATGGTCGACCTCGGCGACCGCATGACCCACAAGCCGAACGAGCTGTCGGGCGGCCAGCGCCAGAGAGTGGCCGTCGCCCGTGCGCTGGTGATGGGCCCGGCGATCCTCCTCGCCGACGAGCCCACCGGGAACCTCGACACCGTCACCGGCGAGGAGATCATGCGCCTCTTCGAGAAGCTCCACTCCGACGGCAACACGATCATCCTCGTCACCCACGAGAAGGACATCGCCGACCACGCGCACCGCACCATCCACATCCGGGACGGCAAGATAGAATCGGACGAGCGAAGGCGATAGATGCCCTTCTCGGAGGCGGCCAGGATCGCGCTGGGGGCCCTGCGGGCCAACAAGCTCCGCTCGTTCCTCACCGTGCTCGGCATCCTGATCGGCGTCTCCTCGGTGGTGGCGGTGGTGGCGATCACCGAGGGGCTGGACCGCTACATGGCCAACCAGGTCCTGTCGCTCGGGAGCCGCAGCTTCCACCTCCAGAAGATGCCCGACATCATCACCAGCCGCGCCATGTGGCTGGAGATGCAGAAGCGCAAGGACGTCACGATCGCCGACATGGAGGCGGTGAAGGCCGCCTGCGACGCCTGCGGCGAGGTGGGCGCGCTGCTGCGCGTGTCCCGCACCGTCAAGTACGGCCGCACCAAGCAGGCCGACGTCGAGGTCATGGGCGTCACCGAGAACTTCAGCCGCATCGGCTCGGTGCGCGACCTCATCACCGGGCGGCAGCTCATCGCGGACGACGTGGACACCGCCCGGCCGGTGGCGGTCATCGGCGCCGACCTGATGGACGCCTTCTTCGGCCAGACCGAGCCCCTCGGCAAGAGCATCGTCGTCGACAACCACGAGCTGCGGGTCATCGGGGTGGCGGAGCGGAAGGGCAAGATCTTCGGCAACAGCCAGGACAACTTCGTGTGGCTGCCGATCACGACCTGGCGGAAGTTCTACGGCACGCGCCGCTCCGTCGTCATCCAGGCCGAGGCCCGCAGCATGGACATGATCGACACCGCGCAGGACCAGGCCCGGGTCGTCATGCGCGCCCGCCGCCACCTCGGCTTCGCCAAGCCCGACGACTTCAGCATCGAGACCGGCGAGACGGTGATGGACTTCTGGCAGAGCGCGACCCGCGGCATCTACGTCGTCACCATCGTGGTCACCGCCATGAGCCTCATCATCGGCGGGGTGGTGGTGATGAACATCATGCTCGTGTCCGTCACCGAGCGCATCCGCGAGATCGGCGTGCGCAAGGCGCTCGGCGCCCGCCGGCGCGACATCCTGCGGCAGTTCCTGGTGGAGTCGGTGCTGCTGTCGGCCCTGGGCGGCGCGCTGGGCATCCTGGGCGCGGCCGTCTTCTCGATGGTGCTGGCGGCCATCCTGGGCGGCATCCTGTCGGCCGACTTCTCCGCGCCCGTGCGCCTGTGGGCGGTCACGCTGGCCCTCTTCGTCTCCAGCCTCGTCGGCCTGGTGGCTGGGATCTATCCGGCCAGCCGGGCGGCCGCCCTCGACCCGGTGGTCGCGCTGAGGAACGAATGAGCTTCGCCCGCCGCGTCGCGCAGCGCTGGCCGATCCTCTTCGCCATGCGGGAGGCGGTGGGGATGGGCCTCTCCGCCATCCAGGCCTACAAGCTCCGGGCCGGCCTCACGATCCTCGGCGTGATCATCGGGATCATGACCGTGACCGGCATGAGCTCCATCGTGGCCGGCCTCAACGCGAGCATGGCCCGCCAGATCGAGAGCCTGGGCTCGTCCGTCCTCTTCATCCGGCCCTTCGCGCCCGGAGAGCACCCCAGCGAGGAGGAGTGGCGGCGGAGGAAGAGCCTCTCGATCGACGAGGTGGAGGCCGTGGCCGCCCAGCCGCTGGTGCGCGCCATCTCGCCGATGGAGGCGGTCCGCGTGG
>Ga0114129_10015208_pt1 | contig 10953 bp, 11 predicted proteins | sample RhiMetdeltSRZDD1_FD_80071 | JGI IMG/M metagenome (GOLD analysis project Ga0114129, IMG submission 80071) | Populus rhizosphere microbial communities from Tennessee, USA - Rhizosphere MetaG P. deltoides SRZDD1 (version 2) (version 2) | ecosystem: Host-associated > Plants > Roots > Rhizosphere >... | reverse complement strand
GGCCGCAAGAAAGAAATGATCGTGACGCCGGAGGGGCTGAATGTCTTTCCGGAAGACGTCGAGCGCGTGCTGAACGACGTGTCGGGCGTTCGAGACTCGGCGCTCGTGGGCGCGCCGTTCGAGCCGAGCGGCGCCAACGAGCGCGTGCACGCCATCGTCGTCCTCGAACCCGGCACCGACCCCGACGACGTTGTCCGCCAGGCCAATGCCCGACTCGACGAGCATCAGAAAATCCGCCGCGTGCTCGTCTGGCCCGAGGCAGAGCTCCCTCGCACGGAAGGCACGCGCAAGCTGAAACGCGCCGCGATCCGCGACTGGGTGCGCGCAGGAAGCGCGCCCACTCGGACAGGGACTTCAGGCGCCGACACGCTGGCGGCGCTCGTCGCGCGGCACGCCGGTCGCAGCGATCTGTCCGCGTCGACGACACTCGACGAGCTCGGGCTCAGCTCGCTCGACCGCGTGGAGCTGATGGTCGCGCTCGAGGACGCGTTTCAAACCCGCCTCGACGAGAGCGCTTTTTCCGCGGCGCGGGATCTCGGGCAGCTGCGCGCGCTTCTGGATCGCGCGTCGACGAGCGAAGCCGCGCCCGCCGAGCCTGTGGATTTTCCGACCTGGAACCGTTCCTGGCTGGCGCGGGCGACCCGGCGCGTCAACCTGCCCTTGTGGATTCTGCCGCTCGCGCGCCTGTTCGCGTGGATCCGGGTCGAAGGACGCGAGCATCTGGCGAATCTCGAGGGACCGGTGATCTTCGCCGCGAACCATCAGAGCTTCATGGACGGACCGGTCATCATGGCGGCGCTTCCGCCGCGGTGGCGGTACTCGGTCGCGCCGGCGATGGCCAAGGAGATGTTCGCGGCGCACTTCTTCCCCGCTCAACACACGACCGCCGAATGGTTCAAGAACGGCCTCAACTATTACCTGGCAGCGCTGCTCTTCAACGCGTTTCCCCTGCCGCAGCGTGAAGCCGGCGCGCGGCAGACGCTCCGCTACATCGGGGAGCTTCTGGGCGAGGGCCTGTCGGTGCTGATCTTTCCGGAGGGGCATCGATCGGAGAGCGGCGTCATCGATACGTTCCGTCCAGGCATCGGCATGATTGCCTCGCGCTTGAGGGCGCGTGTCGTGCCGGTCAGAATCGACGGCCTCCAGCACGTGCTTGGGGTCGGCTGGCGGATGGCCAGGCCAGGACGCGTGCGCGTCGCCTTCGGCGCGCCGATGCAGCTGACGGGCGAGGACTATCAAGGGCTCGCGCAGCAGGTCGAAGACGCTGTCCGCAACCTGTAGCTGTCAGCTGTCGGCTGTCCGCTCTGAGTCGAATCACGCAAGCTGACAGCTGAGAGCTGAAAGCCGATAGCTTCTGATGTGGCATAATAGTTGTTTGAGAAAGGCACGCTAGCAGATTGAGCAAGGACGATCTGATCGACATGCAGGGCACCGTCGTCGCGGTGCACAGCGGGGGGTTGTACCGCGTCCAGTGTGATGCCGGCCACGAAGTGCTCGCACAGCTCAGCGGCCGCATGCGCCGCTTCCGCATCAAGGTAGTTCCCGGGGACCGTGTCACCGTGGGCGTGTCGCCCTACGATCCTGTCCGCGGCATCATCACCTTCCGCGCACGCTAGCCAGAAACCCAAGCTTGAATTCCAACACAACCGATAGACGACATGGGCGCGGCGGCCGACATCGCCCGCGCGGGGGCGGTCCGCGCCGCCACGGTCCACACGGGTCGCGTCCGCATCACGCGGGATCCCGCGGGCCGGACCTGGGCCAATCGAGCGCGCAGGCCGTGGTCTCGCCCGCGCTCGACCCGACACCGTGCGACACCACGCCGGTTCCTTTCACGACCCTGGGCCTGGACGCCCGGCTCCTCGAAGGCATTCGCGATCTCGGCTTTGTCGATACTCGGCCGGTTCAGAGCGCGGTGATTCCGCTCGCGCTGAGCGGACACGATCTGATCGCCTGCGCTGAGACGGGCACCGGGAAGACGGCCGCCTTCGTCGTCCCGACGCTGCAGCGACTGGTGACCGCAGGGCTGAAGCCCTGCGCCGCATCAGACGAGAGTGTGGCGCAGCCCTCCAGGGCTGCGAAATCCCGTGTGCTCATCCTTGCGCCGACGCGCGAACTGGCCGTCCAGATCGAAGACGAGATCCACGGCCTCGCGTACCACACGACCGTGACGAGCGCCGCGGTCTACGGCGGCGTCGAGATGGGCGCGCAGGAACGCGCCCTCAAAGCGGGCGTCGACATCATCGTGGCCACGCCGGGACGCCTCATGGATCACATGCGGCAACAGAACACCGACCTGACCGGCATCGAGCTGCTCGTCCTCGACGAGGCGGACCGGATGATGGACATGGGGTTCTGGCCCGACGTCCGGCGGATCATCGCCGCGCTGCCAGACGCGCGCCAGACCCTACTCTTTTCGGCGACGATTCCCGACGAGGTCGTGCGCGACGCGATCGAGATCACGCGCCATGCGCAGTACGTCCAGGTCGGCCAGCGCAGCGCGCCGCCCAAGAGCATCACGCATCTCGTCGAATCGGTGCCGGCCTCGGGCAAGGTCCGCTGGCTGATCGATCATCTGCGCGCGCCCGAAGGTCCGGTGCTGGTCTTCATGCGGACCAAGATCGGCGCCGAACGCCTCGCACGGACGCTCGCGGCCGCCGGAATCCGGTGCACGGCGTTGCACGCCGATCGCAGCCAGGATCAGCGCCGCAAGGCCGTCGAGGGATTCAAGGGCGGCAAGTACGCCGTGCTCGTCGCGACCGACGTCGCCGCCCGGGGGCTCGACATCGACGCCATCCACACCGTGATCAACTACGAAGTGCCGGAGTCCCCCGACACCTACGTCCATCGAGTGGGCCGCACCGGCCGGGCCGATGAGGTCGGACGGGCCATCACGCTCGTCGCGCCGGAAGAGCGACGCGCGCTGAGCTACCTCGCAAAGTCGGTTGGGCTTCGTTTAGAATGAGAATGATGTCCGATCCCGTTGGCGCCCCGCCGCCCATGGCCGAGCCCAGCGGCGCGACCGAACGCGTCGAGGCGCCGGTCTTGTCGGAGGCTGTCGCGAAGTTCAAATCGTGCCGGTGGCGGCGTCCGCCCGAGGACGGCCCCGAATGCTGCGGGCATCGCGACGTGCTGCCGATCGCGGGGACGACCGGCTTCGATCCCCAGGCGTGGTGCCCCGACTGTTCCTTCTACAAGCTCCGCCGCACGCCGAAGAAACGCAGCCCTGACGAGTACAGATACTAGCCGTTACTCTGAGAACTCCTTCGCCAATTCCACCCACTCGCCCCGTGGCGCGAGCTGCTGATACGCGCGCCAGTGCGGGCGCGCGTCCTGCGACAACCCCATCTTCTCGAAGGTGACGGCCAGATAGAAATGCGCGTCCGCGTAGAAAGGATTCAGCCGCAGCGCCTCCCGGTAGCACGCCTGCGCCTCCGCAAAGCGGCCGAGGTCGTGGTAGATGTTCCCGAGGTTGAAGTGCGCTTCGAAAAAATCCGACTCGAGGCCGATGGCCTGTTCGTAGAGCGCCTGCGCTTCGGCGAGCTCGTCGTGGCTGTAATGGATGTTCGCGAGATTGATCAACGCCGCGACCAGGTACGGATCCAGCTCCAGCGCTTTCCGATAGGTCGCCGCCGCCTCCTCAAGCGTCGACTCGTCGCCTTCGTCCAGAGCAGAAGCCGCCCGGAAGTACTCCTCCGCGCGCGCTGTATTGACCTTCGGCACCGGCGCGACCGATCCGGCCGGGGACGGCGTTTCCTGTGGCTTGTCGCCCCGCTGGCGCAGCGCGATCACGCGCGCCGGCGCGGCGTCGAGTCGAAAATCCAGCTCGAGCTGGCCCTGGCGCGACGCCTTGAGCGTGCGGACGATGCTCCCGAACGCCACGCCCTGGGCAAGCTCCTCGTTCGCCTGCCTCAAGATCGCGAGATCCGGAAAGGCAAAGAACGTATCGGCATTGGTCCGCAGCACCGGCCGCAGCACGCCGTACTTCACGAGATAGCGGACGTGATCCTCGCGTAGAGACCGGTAGCGCGCCATCAAATCGCGCAGCGCGTAGTACTGTTGCTTCAGCGCGTCGGCGGTCGGCACCCGCGCGATCCGGCAGAACTCCTCTTCCGACACGATTCGAATCTGCAACTCTTCCGCGCGTTTGAGCTTGGCGCTCTTGTCCTGAAGGGCCCGGCCAAATCCCTCGTCCCCGACCACGAGCATCGTCGTGCGCGCGTTCACTTCGTCGGCGGTGGCGCCGCCAAGCCGCGCCACGAGCGCCCGCGCGTCCTTGCGGCCCAGAGAGCTGAGTTTTCCGGTGAAAACGACGAGTTGGCCCGAGAGCTGTTGCGAGTCGTGCAGGTCAGGCGAGGATGAAAGCAATCAGCCTCCACTGAAACGCTGTCGCGATCGATTGGCTCTCAAGATGAAGGAGAATGCTCAAGAAGTCAAGAACTCTCAACTGGCAACTCTGAACTTTGGACTTGAGAGTTGAGCGTTGAGAGTTGAAAGTTGATCAGATGCTCCTAGCCGGCGATATCGGCGGAACCAAAACGCTGCTCGGACTCTTCGACCCGCTGCCCGTACGGCCGCGCCCGCTGGCGAGCGAATCGTTCGCCACGCTCGACTACGACGATCTCACGACGATGATCGGCGCGTTCGTGGCCCACGAGGGCATCGAGCCCGCGACGATCTCCACGGCGTGCTTCGGCGTCGCAGGTCCCGTCATGGGAGAGGTGGCCGATCTCACCAACGTACCCTGGCGCGTCGATGCGGGACGAGTCGCGGCCGCGTTCGGCTTTCGCCGCGTCAGCCTGCTGAACGATCTGCAGGCCATGGCGCACGCGGTACCGGTGCTCGAAGGCGCTGAAGTGCAGGCGCTGCAGCAGGGCGAGGCGATCCGCGGCGGCAACGTCGCCTTGATTGCGGCCGGCACCGGCCTCGGAGAAGCGCTTCTGCACAACGCCGGCGGCCGCTTCATCCCGTCGCCGTCTGAGGCCGGCCACGCCGACTTCTCGGCCCGGACCGAGCGCGAGATCGCGCTCGTGCGCGACTTGACCGCTCGGTACGGGCGGGCCGAAGTCGAACACGTCGTATCGGGACGCGGGCTGGTCAACATCCACCGCGTCGTGCACGCCGGGCCGTGTGCCGCCGGGATCGATCGCGATGATGCTGATGCCCCCGCTCGAATCAGCGCATCCGCGCTCGACCGCCGGTGCGCCGGCTGCGTCGAAACGCTCGATCTCTTCGTCGAGGCCTACGGCGCCGAAGCGGGGAACCTCGCCCTTCGAACCGTGTCGACCGGCGGCGTGTACATCGGCGGCGGCATTGCGCCGAAAATTCTGCCCGCGCTGACGACCGGCGCGTTCATCCGCGCGTTTCGATCGAAGCCGCCGCTCGAGGCCATGCTGTCAGCGATGCCCGTGAATGTGATTCTGAACGCCGACGCGGGGCTGCTCGGCGCGGCCGTTTTTGCCGCCGAGCAACTCTAGGCGATTCTAAAGGTATCTAACGCACACGAACGACGAGCTCGTTACTCACAAACGACGAGTTCCTTGCATACAAAAATCGACACGGTCGAACCGGGCGTTGGTGTAGGCTGTGAGCGGGATGACTTGGTTCTTCGCTCGCAATGGAGAACGACTGCGCTACGAGATCAGCCGCGCGCGAGCGGATGGCTTGTATCGCGTCGTCATCACCCACCCTGACGGAACCGAGTCGGTTGAACAAGTCAAAGAGCCGACTGAGCTCATCGAACGTTCTGCCCGCTTGATGAACGAGCTCCGCAGCGAGGGGTGGAAGGTCGCGTAGTCAGCGCGTCCCGCTCACACCAGCAGCCCGATCAGCCACGAAGTCACGAAGGCACGAAGCGAAACGTTGATTTCGTGTCTTCGTGGCAGGTCATCGTGTTGCGAGGAGCTGCCGCATCTCCATCGACGCGAGCAGCGCCATCGCGCCGCCGCGATCGTCGGCGCCGGTAATGGCCGGACGCTCCAGGTAATACTTTCGCGTCGGCCCGCCGGCGGTGCTCGCGCACACATCAATCACCGTGCCGTCGTCGCGAACGTGGGCCGCCAGCGCGCGCCAGGCGTGCTGGACGATCGGCCGATACGATCCGTCGAGCCAACCGAGCCTGACGCCGCGCGCGATTGCCGTCAGCAGCATCGCGGTGACCGTTTCCTCGCGATAGGCGCCCGGCTCGTCGATCACCTCGCGCCACATGCCGTCAGGCGCCTGATGCGCCTTCGCGGCCGCCATCTGTCGCCTGTAGATCGCGAGGATCGCAGCCCGCAGCGGATGACTTGCGGGGATCGCCGTCAACGCTTCGGTCAACCCCATCGCAGCGAATCCATTCCCGCGCCCCCAGGCGGCCGGACCGTCGGTGGCGTGGTTGAAGAGGCCGTCCGGACGCTGAAGCCGGCCGGCGTACGCGGTCAGCAGCCGGGCGACGACGTCGAAATCCTGAGCGCGGTCGCGCAGCTTGCCGGTTCGCGCCAACACCGTCGAGGCCATGAACATGTCGTCGGTCCAACCACCGCCGTACTGCGCGACGCCGGGCGATCGTTCCGCCGCGGCCAGACGCGCACCCTCGTCGGCGAGCGGAATCGCGGCGTAATCGAGCCGCGGGGGCGGTGTGTCGCCGGCAGCCGCCAGATCCGCGAAGACCATCGTGCCGGCAACCGCGGTGAGCTGAATGCGATCGCCGAACAGCTTCCGCCCATCGAAGAGCCAGGGGCGGATCTGCTCGAGGACTTTGGCGCGCAGCGCGGGGTCACCGGCCGCCGCCGCGAGCTGCAGCGTGTTGACCCAGGCGACGGCCGGGATGTAGCTGATGCTCGGCGTCTCGGGATAGCGCGCCGCCAGCACGCGCGCGATGTCCAGGGGGTCGCGTCGGATGCGCGCGGCAAGGCCCTCGTGCAGCGGAGACATCGAAAGTGCAACGGCAGCGAGGAGCTTGCGGAGCCCGGCCACTGCCGCGGTGGCCGGAATCGATTCAACGCGGACGCCATCGAGTTGGAGGCCGGATCCCTCTCCGACCTGCACCACGAGATCCGGCGCCTGGAACGTGAGCCACCGCGTCAACGACTGCGTGTCGCTCGAAGGAAACCGAGGCGACGGCAGCGCGCTGGTGATCCAGCGATCGCGGATCGATCGCGGCGCCGATGTTTTGAGCCACCGGACCGCGGCGACGATCGCATCGGCGGCGGACGGCTCGCCACCGCCGACCAGCACCAGTCGCCGCTTGACCACGGTGATATCGAACGCCGATGGATTCTCGATCGTGAGGATTGGCGTGTCGTCAGCCGACAAACCCGCGGCGCTGACCGCATGCGGCTCGCCGGGCAGCAAGGCGACGGCGTTGAGCTGAGACCCCAGGGACGCAGCGGCCGCGAGGCCGGCGCAAACGAGCGTGACGCAGAGCATCTGCGGAGTCTAGCAGCTCACTATCTCGACTTGTAATGATGGACGCGCGAGAGCAGGTCCGCCGACGGGCGGCCGTCGACCGCAGCGCACCAACCGAGGAGCGAACCTGGCGGACCGAAGACGACGATGACCCGCCCGTCGCGAACATCGATCTCGCGCTCGCCGCGATCGATTCGCAATCCGCCTGCGCCGCCATCGACGAGCGCGGCGGATCGGGCCGCGAGCCGCGCGACGCCGAGGCGCCGCATGGCGGCGGCATGCCGCTGGCAGCGAGCGTAGGTTTCGGGGCCGCCGGTCAGAACCTGCCGGGGAAGATCAACCTCCTGCGCCGGCGCCTCGCCGATCTCGACCGCCCAGATCTGCCTGCGAATCGTCGCCAGATCCTCGACGTCGGTGATTTCTTCGTGCCGCAGGAACTCCGCCCAGGCCCCGTCCGGCGTGTCGGCAAAGTAATGAGCCGGACCTTCACCGTCGGCGTGCCACCGGCCCGCGGGTTGGCGGCTGTCGTCCCAGAGGAACGGATACCGGGCGTCGACCTGGCGGAACGCAATCATGTGGCGGTCAGGGTCGTCAGGCTGCGCGCGAGCGCGCGCACGCGCAGCGGCCCCTCCTCGTCGGGATCCCACTCGCCCACCAGGATCGCCGCCGGCGCCCGGCCGTCGAGCGATGTGCGCTTCCGGTGGAACCATCGCCGGATGCCGATGTCGTTGTAGGACCCGGCCAGGTCGCCGACGACGAGCGCCAGAAAATGAAGACGGGCGGCAATCCGATCCGGCGTCGCTCGCTCGCCGTGCTCGTACCGCTTCAGGCTCGATGCGGAGATGTTCAGCAGCGCCGCGAGCTCTTCGGGCGCGAACACGCGCGCGAGGCCGCCCCACTCGAACTTCGGCACCGGCGAGGCCTCGAGAGCGGCGACCATCATCTCGAGCAGCGCGGCGATCTCCGCCGCGGTCGGCCGCGCGACGTTGGCGATCTCGTCGGCGGCAGCCGCGGCGATTCCCGCGCGGCGAACCCTGTTCGCCAGGTGGCGGACCGTCGCGACGTCGTTGCGGATGGCGGCGCCGGGCTCGACGAGGCCCATGGCTTCGGCGCGGCGAGCGGCTTCGAACAACAGGCGCGGCGCCACGTCCAGGATCGGCTCGGCGCGGGCCGTGGATTTGTCTCGGACTACAGACATTATCCAATGTTATTCCGTTTTTTGTCCGAAGTCCAACCTGCTAGAATCGGTCGCTTGGACCATCGCGATCGCTACCGAGAGAGGCCGCATGCGCATCGGAGCCCTGAAGGAGACCACCCCGGGCGAGCGTCGAGTCGCGCTCGCTCCCGAGTCGTGCAAGAAGCTGCTTCAGGCGGGCTATGAGGTCTCGATCGAGTCGGGCGCCGGCGACGCCGCAGGCTTTCCGGACGCCGCGTACGGCGAGGTTGGCGCCGCCCTGCAGAGGGAAGCGGCCGCGCTCGTCGCCGCGAGCGATTTCCTGCTGAAGGTCACGGCGCCCACGCGGGATGAAGTCGGCTCGATGCGATCTGGGGCGATCTATCTCGGATCGCTGATGCCGCTGCGAAACCTCGACGCCGTCCGCGCGCTGGCCGCGCAGCAGGTCACCGCCTTCTCCACCGACGCCATTCCCCGGACGACGCGCGCGCAGCCGATGGATACGTTGTCGTCGATGGCCAACATCGGCGGCTACAAGGGCGTGCTGCTGGCCGCGGTGGAGCTCAATCGCTACTTCCCCATGCTCATGACCGCCGCCGGCATGGTGCGACCCGCGAAGGTGTTCGTCATCGGCGCGGGCGTGGCCGGCCTTCAAGCGATCGCGACGGCGCGGCGTCTGGGCGCGAACGTCGTGGCGACAGATGTCCGCCCGGAAGTGAAAGAGCAGATCGAGAGCGTCGGCGCCAAGTACGTCGGCATCGAGCTGAAGGACAGCGCGGCGGCGGGCGGCGGCTACGCCAAGGAGCTGTCGGAGGAGGACCGCAGGCGCCAGAGCCAGCTCCTCGCCGAAGAGTGCGCGCAATCTGACGTGGTGATTACGACGGCGTTGATTGGCGGGGTGTTTGCGCCGCGGCTCATCAGCGCTGACACGGTGCGCGCGATGAAGCCGGGATCGGTCATCGTCGACCTCGGCGCCGACGGCGGCGGGAACTGCGAGCTGTCCAGGCCCGGCGAGACCGTTCACGCCGGCGGCGTGACGATCGTCGCGCCGCTCAACCTGCCGGCGACGATGCCGTACCACGCCAGCCTGCTGTTTTCACGGAACCTCACGGCGTTCATCCTCGCGTTCACGAAAGACAAGGCGTTCCAGCTCGACTTGACCGACGACATCCAGCAGGGCGCGCTCATCACGCACGCCGGCGAGGTGACGCACGCACGGACGCGCGACGCGCTGCAGAAAGCGGGCGGATGGCCGTAACTCTCAGCTCAGCTCTCAGCTCTCAGCTGTCGGCTGTCGGCTTTCAGCTGTCGGCTCCCAGCGTGCCGCATGGCCGCGTTTGACGGCTGATAGCTGACAGCTGACAGCTATGAGGAGGTGTGTTTCGTGGACTTTTGGCCGACTCTTTACGTGTTCGTGCTCGCGACCTTCATCGGATTGGGCGTGATCCGCCGGGTCTCGCGCCTGCTTCACACGCCCCTGATGTCACTGACCAACGCCATCTCCGCGATTGCCGTCGTGGGCGCCATTCTCGTGGCCGGCCGTGACTATCCGACGCACATCCGCATCCTGGGCGCCATCGCGCTCTTCGCGTCGATGACCAACATCGTCAGCGGGTTTCTCATCACCGATCGGATGCTGCGGATGTTCAAGACCGCGAAGACCGGCGCGGCGAAGACAGGACCGCCCGGAGGGAGCCGCGCATGATGGTCGGCGTCGGCCAGTTCGGCTACCTCGTCGCCTCCGCCCTGTTCATCTTCGCGCTCCATTGGATGAACACGCCCACCACGGCGCGCAAGGGCGTCTACGCGGGCGCCGCAGGCACCGCGATCGCCGTTCTCGTCACCTGGGCCGATCCGCTGGTGATCCATCACGCCTGGATCATCGTGGCCATCGCCGCCGGCTTCGTCGTCGGCGTGCCGCTGTCGAGAGTTCCGCTCACGGCCGTACCGCAGCGAACCGCGCTGTCGCATGCCTTCGGCGGCGCGGCCGCGGGACTCGTCGGGACTGCCGAGTTCTATCTGCGGGTCGCGGAAGACCCTGGGTTCCTGACGCCGTTTCGCATGATCGCGCTCATCGCCGAGATCATCCTCGGGTATCTGACGCTGACCGGCAGTCTCATGGCCGCTGGAAAACTGCAGGAAGTCAAGTGGGTGCCGCAGCGGCCGGTCACCTATCCGCTGCAGAACGTGATCAACTTCCTGTTGTTCGGCATGGCGCTGGTGCTGGCGGGGGCGACGGCAATGAACCCCACAGCCCCGTGGGCGCCCATAGTGTTCGGCGCGATCATCGCGCTCGCGCTGCTCTTCGGCGTGCTGCTCATCATCCCGATCGGCGGCGCCGACATGCCGACGGTGATCGCGATCCTGAACTCGTACGCCGGCCTCTCCGC
>Ga0114129_10015207_pt1 | contig 10954 bp, 11 predicted proteins | sample RhiMetdeltSRZDD1_FD_80071 | JGI IMG/M metagenome (GOLD analysis project Ga0114129, IMG submission 80071) | Populus rhizosphere microbial communities from Tennessee, USA - Rhizosphere MetaG P. deltoides SRZDD1 (version 2) (version 2) | ecosystem: Host-associated > Plants > Roots > Rhizosphere >... | reverse complement strand
GCTGATGGTTCTCGGCTTCCGCGCACGGAGTCTGCTGGGGATGGTTAAGCTCTAGCGGGACGCGTCGACTCGATCGCTTTGCCATCTCCCATTTGCCGTTTCCATTAGGCCGGCTTTTTCAGCGGCCTGCCACCTGCTGGCCGTGCTGTTTCGACAATAGGAGGAAGACACATGGCGGACCTCATCGAACGAGCGCGACGCTTCGCGCAACCCTATCGTGTCGATCGCGGCAAACGATTCCGACTGAAGGACATCGACCCTGACGACCGCGGTGATTTGACGGCCGAGGACAAACCGCGCGCGCGCGAGGCACTCGAGTTGGGTATCGAGGCGATCGCCGATCTGCAGGATCGGTTGTACGCGCAGGATCGGTGGGCCGTTCTGCTCATATTCCAGGCGATCGACGCAGCGGGGAAGGACAGCGCAATCAAGCACGTGATGTCCGGCGTCAACCCGCAGGGCTGCCAGGTGTACTCGTTCAAATCGCCGTCATCGGAAGACCTGGATCACGATTTCCTCTGGCGGTGCGCCAAGGCGCTTCCGGAGCGCGGCCGCATCGGCATCTTCAACCGGTCCTATTACGAGGAGGTGGTCGTCGTTCGCGTCCACCGCGAGTTCCTCGATCGGCAGAAGGTGCCGACGGAGTTATTGAAGACGAAGAGCCTGTGGAAGGACCGCTGCCGGGATATTCGAAATTTCGAGAGCTATCTATCGAGAAACGGCACCCTGATTCGAAAGTTCTTTCTTCATGTCTCGCGAAAGGAACAGGAAAAGCGGTTCAGAGAGCGCCTCGAGAGGCCTGAAAAGAACTGGAAGTTCTCGGCCGCCGACTTGAAAGAGCGCCAGTACTGGCGGCAGTATCAGGAAGCCTTCGAGGACATGATTCGCTGGACCGCAACGCCAGAGGCGCCTTGGTACGTCGTGCCCGCGGATCACAAGTGGTTCACCCGCGTGGTCGTGGGCGCGGCGATTGTCGATGCGCTCGCCGGACTGAATCTCACGTATCCAGCGGTCTCACAGTCGCAGTCGCGGGACATCGCGCGAGCCAGGAAGCTGCTCGAAGCAGACAGGCCCCGCGCATGACCGCTGATTCAGTGCGGGGAACGAGCGTCAGGCACTAGCGGGCCGCCGCGCGCGCTGCCTCACGCCGTTGGGCCACCAGCGTCTGCCGGCGGACATCACCGGCCTCCTGATCGAAGATCTCTTTGATGAAGAATCGCAACGCCGCGGCGACCACTTCGTGACGGCCCGGCCTGACCCTCGTCGACGTGCGAACAGTCATCGTCGACGCCCCGAACGCCGTGATCCCGTCAATCTCGATATCGCTCAATAGATCGGAGCAGTCGGCCCTCAGACGCTCGCCGGCCTGGCGCAGGCTGGCAAAGATGGCCGGCAGGTCCGAGTCGTAGGCGACTTCCACGGCCACGACAGCCACTGAGTAGTCCTTGGAGTAGTTCACGACCGGTTTCATGTCGCCGTTTCGAATAATGTGCATTCGCCCATCGGCGTCCCGGATCTTCGTGACACGGAACTCGATTGCCTCGACCACTCCCCTGGCAGCGCCGACTTCGACCGTGTCCCCGACCAGGTAAATGTTCTCGAAGAGGATGAAGAAACCAGAGACCACGTCATTGATCAGTGACTGCGCTCCGAACCCGATGACGAGGCCGAGCAGGCCGGCGCCGGCAAGAAATGGCATCGGGTTGAAACCGAGCGCACCGAGAATGAGGACGGCCGTGCCGAAGTACGCACCGTACCCGAACGCGCTCCGCACGAGCGGCACCATCGTCGCGCGCCGACGGCGCTCGGTTTCCTCGAGTCCCTCGCGCGGAAGCATCCGATGGCCGATCTCCAGGCGACCCAGTTCGACGATCACGCGGCCTGCGAAGAGGATGGCAATGGCTTCGATCAGGCGCGGACCCCACCAGGCGGCGACGTCGCGCGTCGGCGGCAGCTGAACGAGCGCGAGGGATGCGAGAGCAATCCACGACGCATACTCCAGACAGGCTCGCAGGGTCGGCAGGAGCTGCCGGAGGTGACCGTACTGTCTGCCCCACCCGCGTCGCTCGGTGTACCGCTCGCTCAGCGCACCGAGCGTGTCGACGATAACCGGCATCGATCGAATGACCACGAGCCCGACCACAATCAACACGTACAGGCGAACGATCAGGAGAACGGTATCCGTAGCGCTCTGGGGTAAGAGGAACAACCTGCACGCCAGCGCGACCAGCAACATCCAGCCGACGGGCGCAATCGCTCGTTCGAAACGCCTGAAGAGTGCAGGGAGGCTTCGGTGACGGTCTTTCACCCATAGCCAGCGACTGATGATCCGCTCGACAGCCCGTACCGCGCGGCGCATCAGCCTCACTGCAATGAGCAGTCCCGCGACGGCAAGACTCAGTTGGGCGAGCGTGCTCGCGAGTTCTTTCCACGTGTTCGCGGTGATCGAACGTGCGAGAGCAGCCGTGTGCTCCTGCACACTGACGCCGCGCGCGACGAGCCACCCGTTGTACCCGAGCACCGCCACACACAACAGGAGACACGATGCGAGCAGAATCTTTCGCGTTTTGATTCTCACAGTGTCGCGCCAGCCCGACAGGCGGCTGATGCGAACTGGTATCGCTCGAAGTGCCAAAAGCGCGAGCGCGTACGCGGCGATGCCGACAAATGCTGCGGCCGCAAGCTCGATGCTCACGACAACCAGCGCCGAGGACACGCGCTGAAGATCGATGGAGTGTGCCAACCTGGTGAGATCCTATACGGCCGCTTGCGGCGATACCAGAGTGGCTTTCAGCGGCAGAGGTGTGCCTGAACCGTTTCCGTGTTCGACGCCGAATGAAAGAAGATTACGACGTATGAAGGAGAGAAGTTCGTTATGAAGGAGAGAAGTCGGTGCGGCCGCCCAACTTTACTGGCGGGACGCGTGGTCGATCATTTGCTTGTGGTCCGGCCGGAGGCTTTTATGCACCGTCACGCGCAGGCATTGGTCCTTGTCGTCGGCGCCCTTCTCGCCTCGTCGTGCAGTGACACCGACGCGCGCTCGGTTCCAGCACAGCCGAGCTTTGTCAGCGCATCGTTCGTCACCATCACCACAACCTCTTCGACCGTAACAGCGCAACCAGTCAGCAATCCTTCATGTCCGTCGATCACACCGTTCAAAGTCGACGGCGGGATCGTCGTCACCCCCAACGGATCGTCGAACGTCACCATTGACGATGTCCGGTTCCGATTTACCGACACTTCCGGGCTTCAGACGCCGCAGATCACCCTTCCGATGCCGCCTGTGACGATTGCTGCGCCCAACCCGGTCCCGCCATTTGGATCTGGGACCGTCGGCTCGAGCACAACGCTGCCGCTGACGTTCGGAATCGGCTGCGGCACGGGGAAGCAGGGCACGATCACTCTCATCGTGGCTACGTCAGACGATCGCGGGCGGCACGGATCGCAACAGGTCACGATGACCGTGCGGTGATTCGCGACACCGATGAGATAGCGACACCGTTTCGCACCGTATTTTTTCTTGTCGCCAGGCGTACTTCTCCCCGCGACGGGATCGTAGTCTTCCGCTTCTTTCCGCCGGCGACTTTACTTATGCTTCAGGCAGCGGAGCGCCCAGGCGACTGGGATTCGTATCGCTTCTTGAGGAGGACGGCACATGTCGGTTCAACTACCCAATCCCGGGACGGTCACACGCGATGCCCCAGGCGCGCCCTTCCCCGAGATGGTGTGGATTCCTTCGGCGACCTACAAAATGGGTTCCGATCACCACTATCCCGAGGAGCGCCCGGCACATCGCGTATCGGTGGACGGTTTCTGGATCGACAAGTACCCCGTGACCAACGAACGCTTCGCCCGATTCATCGAGGCGACCGGCCACACCACGTTCGCGGAGATTCCGCCTGACCCCGCTCAGTATCCAGGCGCACTGCCGCACATGCTCTACGCCGGCTCGCTCGTGTTCGTGCGGCCTGACGGTCCCGTCGATCGCCGGAACCTCGGAAACTGGTGGACGTTCATGCGCGGCGCGGACTGGCGTCACCCCCAGGGTCCGACGACATCGATTGAGAATCGCGAGCGGCACCCGGTGGTGCACGTCGCCTTCGCTGATGCCGAGGCGTTCGCGAAATGGGAGGGGAAGGCGCTCCCCACGGAGGCGGAGTGGGAGCTTGCCGCGCGAGGCGGGCTCGAAGGCGCAGCGTACGCGTGGGGCGACACATTTCTTCCCGATGGGCGCTATATGGCGAATACGTGGCAGGGAGAGTTCCCCTGGCAGAACCTTCAGAGCGACGGGTACGAAGGGACATCACCCGTCGATGCGTTCCCGCCCAATGGCCAAGGGCTCTACGACATGATCGGCAATGTCTGGGAGTGGACCACGGACTGGTATGTTCCGCGGCATCCGAACGAGGTCGTCAAGGCGTGCTGCACTCCTCATAACCCTCGCGGACCGCAGGAAGGCGACAGCTACGATCCAGGGCAGCCGGACATCCGCATCCCGCGGAAGGTCATCAAAGGCGGCTCGCATCTGTGCGCTCCCAACTACTGCCGTCGCTATCGGCCGGCAGCACGGTTCCCTGAGCCAGTTGATACCTCTACATGTCATCTCGGGTTTCGGTGCATCGTCCGCAGCGCAGCGCCGATCGAGAAGTAGGAGCGGCTGCTTGGTCGAGGTCACGCCGAAAGCGCATCACCATGTGATGTGACATGGAACATCTCTTCGCGAGCTTCGCGCAGATTGCAAAATCGCTGGTGGAGGCTGCGGCCGTCATCATTGTCTCGTTTGGCGCGCTCGAATCGTTCGGCAGGCTCCTGTGGCTCGTTATCACACCAGGTGCAACTCACGGCGAGCGTAAGGCGATCTGGCGCCGATTCGGGACGTGGCTCCTTCTAGGCCTCGAGTTCGAGCTCGCCGCCGATATCATCGGCAGCGTCATCTCGCCGACATGGGAGGATATTGGCGAGCTCGGCGCGATTGCAGTCGTCCGAACGTTCCTGAACTACTTCCTCGAACAGGACCTCGAACGCGCCGAGGCCGAAGGTGGAGAGCGCCATATTGAATCGGCCGTTCTTTCCGAGCCGAAGCAGGGTAGTCCCTGCGCACCAGCGTCTGGTTGAGGGTCAGATTTCAACGGGCGGACAGGAATGACCACTACACCCGGAGTAAGTCTCTCGGAATCGACGAAGTTAGCGGTCGACCGGACACGCCTGGCTCACGAGCGGACGCTGATGGCCTGGGTTCGCACCTCGACGTCTCTCATCTCGTTCGGGTTCACTATCCACAAGTTCTTCCAGTATCTGGTCGAGCGTCAGCAGATCGCCGCCCAGGGAATGCTCGGCCCGCGTGGCTTCGCCTTGCTCATGATCGGTATCGGACTTACGGCCCTCGTCCTGGCTACCCTCGAGCATCGGCGAAGCATGCATGCTCTCAGAACCGAGTACGGCGATGTCGTTCCCTACTCACTTGCGACGGTCATCGCCGGTCTGATCGCTGTGCTCGGGATCTTCGGGCTGCTCTCCGTGCTGTTTCGACAGTAGAAGACAAGGAGTCGAAAGAGACAAGGAGTCGACGTTACTCCTTCGTTGAACACGGCAACACAGGTGTTCGTATGAGTCTCGCCGCGTTGATACTGCTCGTCGTGAAGGCGAGCATCTTTCTCACGGTGTTCGCCCTCGGCCTCGAGGCAACTGTGGAAGATGCACTGTATGTCTTGCGAAGGCCGGCCATGCTGGTGCGGTCACTGCTGGCGATGAACGTCATCATGCCGATCGTGGCGGTGGCGCTGGCGCTCGCATTCAACTTCACTCCGGCTGTGGAGATCGCGCTGCTCGCGCTGGCGCTCTCGCCCGTGCCGCCCCTTCTCCCGAAGAAGGAATTCAGGGCAGGCGCCCACTCGTCCTATACGATCGGTCTGCTCGTCGCCATCACGCTGCTCGCGATCGCAATCGTACCAGTCACGGTGCAGCTGATAGGCAGGATCATCGGGCGGGCCGCGTACCTGGGACCGGCTGCTGTCGCGCAACTGGTTTTCGTGTCAGCGCTGTTGCCGCTGGCCGCGGGAATTGCGGTTGGCCGTCTTGCTCCGCAGCTCGCGGGGAAGGTAGCCAACCCACTAGCCCTCGTCGCAGCGATTTTGCTCGCGACCGGTGTGCTTCCCATCCTGTTTACCGCCCGGTCTGAGATCATTTCTCTGATTGGCAATGGGACGATCGTGGCGATCGTAACCTTCACCGTCATCGCGCTTGCCGTCGGGCATCTCCTCGGCGGACCCGACCCGGATGACCGGACCGTTCTCGCGCTCTCGGTAGCCTCTCGGCATCCAGGTATAGCGCTGGCGATTGCAAACGCGAGTTTCCCTGGGAACAAGCAAGTCCTCGGGGCTGTGCTGCTGTATCTGATCGTCAGCGCGATTGCATCGATGCCCTACATGACCTGGCGCAAGCGGATTCACGCAGCCTAGCGCTAGCGCCTCCTTCCTCCGCCGGCCCGCGCCCCGCCCCCGCCGCCGCGATAGCTGCCAGGGCTGCGCGTGCTGCCGCCACTTTTGTAGGTGCCGTAATCCTTCGTCCGCTGCGTGCCTTCCGTGCGCGCCCGTGAATCGCGATTGAGCTGATCCATCGTGGCGTTATCGATTGTGGTCGATCGTTGACCGGTGCTGGCCCGGTCGACAGGCTGCGGCCTGTCCGACGGCTGCCTGTCGGTGTTCGACCAGCCACCGTTGTCGTACTTCTGCCACGTGCCGTTCTCGCGTCGATACGCGTTGCCATCTTTGCCCGCGTAAACGTTGCCTCCCTCGCCAGCAACGACCCCCCCTCCTCCCGGACCGCGACGCGTCACCGCGCTTCCTTCATCTGTTCTGATCGTGCGAGTCGTCGTGCCTGTTGCTCTGTTCGTGTATCGATTGGTTTTGGCCCAGTCGTCGCCGCGCTGCACCGCCGTCGAGCCCCAGCTTCCGTACACGTTCGAGCCCTGACGCGTCGCCCCATACGCGCCCGTGCGTGGGTTGTACGCGTGCGCGACGCCGCGCGCGCCATACGGGCCGTACGCCGCGGCGCCGCGGGCGTACGTTCCGGTGCGGGGGTTGTAACGCGCACCGACACCTGCACCGCCGTACGGTCCGTAAACTCTTGCGCTGCGTCCGTACGCGCCGGTGTACGGGTTGTACCAGGCGGAGTACCCGTAGGTGGGGAAGTACGGGTAGTAGTACGGATAGAAGCCGCCATACCCGATGTACGGCGGATAGTACCAACCCGAGCCCCACACGGTGCAGCCCCACGCGACCATCATGCCCGTGTACCCCGCAGCCGCCGCAAACGTCACCCACTCGTCGTCGTTGTCTTCGACTGTGACGTAGGTCACGTGATTGGCGGGGTCACTGACGGGGATCTTGTAGATCTCCTGCGGCACCGAGCTGGCGACCTCCCATGGACCCGAGGCTGTCTTTCCGACGAACCAGACGCCCTGGTAGCACATGTAGTACGAATCGCCGACCTTGAACACGTCCTTGTCGGTGTTGACGGCGCGCTGCACGGTAGTCTGCTCGATCGGCGTGAACTGCGGATCGCCCTGGAACGCGACCTCGGGCGCCTTCATTTCCTTCTTCTTGACGCGCGCAGTCTGCGGGATCTGCGCGACCAGCACGGCTTCGGCCGCTTGATCGGTGCCCGGAACCGAGGCGAGCACCCGCGACCGTTCGTGTTCGAGCGGGATCTTCTTGAACACTTCAGGGAGCGACGGCGTGGCAAAGGTCCACGGTCCGTTGAAGTCGGGCGCCGAGAACCACCGGCCGGTGACCAGGTAGTACACGGATCCCGTTTTCCCCAGCCGGAAGACGTCACTCTCGGTGTTGCTCACCCACAGGAGGTCGGTCGCCCCAGGCACCTGACGGTAAGCCGGCTCGCCTGTGAGCAGAATGAGCTCGGCGGGTTGGAAGCTCACGAAGACTTTCGGTGTCGCCGCGGCGCTGAGCGGTTTGCCGGGCAGGTTTGCCTTGACCTCTTTCCAGTTTTCCTCGGCCGGCAGCTTCGTGAAACTGCCGGGTAGCGTTCCGGCCGGCGACCACGGGCCCTTGACGTCAGTGGCTTTCAGCCACGTGTCGTTGTTCAGCAGATAGTAGGTTTTGGTCGGACCATGCTCGAACAGGTCCCAGTTCGTGTTGACCGCGAACTTCAGGTCGTTCTCCTTGATTGGACTCCAGATCGGTTCGCCGTCGACGTTCACGATCACTGCCGGTGTCTTGCTGAAGAAAATCGTCGGCGGATCGGCCTTGATGCCTTCGACGTTCTTGGCCACGATCTGACTCTTGTCCATGTTGGCCAGCACTCGATCGAGGGCAATCACGCGGTCGTCGTCGGGAACCGCCTTGTCGATTTCCGCGACCACCTCGCGAACCTGCTCCTTCGGCAGCGTCTGGAAGTTGGCTTCGACGATCTTCATGTTCCGGAAGCTGACCAGCCGGTCTTCGAGAGCGACCTTCGTATCGGCTTCGATCTTGATCGTGCCTATCAGGGGTTTGTCGGACGTGGACGTCTTGGGGCGATAGGAGACCGCGCTGAAGGCAACGATGTGCGCCATTTTGTCCCAGCTCGCGACCTGCGGCTGATACAGGAGCATGCTGCCTCCGCTTGGCAGATTGTAGAGACGCGGCCAGCCGCCATCGACTGGCGCCGGCGCGGCCGCCGGCTTCGCGGCCGGTGTCGTCGTTGGTTTCGCTGCCGGCTGCGCAGGTGGCGTGGCCTGTTTCGCGGGTTGACCCTGCCGGGCGGCGGCCACGAGGGGGATCGAGGGGTTCGCGATAAGCGTCATCGCCGCAAGCGCCGCCACAATCGGGCGTCGAGCGTTCGAGTGATTCATAACTGTGGACCTTTCGTACTGGGGGTGAGCCCCTATTCTGCGATCACGCTGAGAGCCAGACGCGCGCGCTTGCGAGGTCATCTTCCGAGAAGAACTTCACGGGGGCTCGCCGCAGCCCCGCGGCTGCGAACATCAGCGCCTCGCTTCGCCATTTAGAGTCCCCGACGATCGCGATTCGTTCGATGGCGCCGCCATGCTTCATGTAGAAAGTCAGATCGTTCCAGTCGGCATGCGGCTCCCACCCTTCGAAGTTCTTGAGGACGAAGAGCAGCTTCACTTGAGGAAGGCGGCGCATCTCGTCCGCCAGCTCCTTCTCGCACTGCTCGAGATCCGTCTTCCGCATAAGGCCGGACACGTCCAAACGGTAGACATTATCGCGCTCATGCTGCATGGAAATCGACATGATGTCGCCGGTCCTGAATCTAGCAGGATGCTGAAAAACGCATCCTGCGCGAGGTTCGAACGGAGAACCTCGCTGGCCGCGCTTTTTCGGAGGCCTCGTAGTGGCATCGTCCCTGCGTAGGGAAGTTCGGCGCAGGCAGCACCAGTCGCCAGCCAAGAGCAGGGAGTGTGCCGGCGCAGTCGGGTGTCGGCGGACTGCGGAACCTCCGATATACGATGACCTGCCGCTAACGAGTGGCACCGGTTGGCGCGAGGCGCCTCCGCTCAATCGGAGATCCTCCGGAATACCGGACGGACCGATTGAGGGCGATCACGAATTCCGGTATTTCCGGCGCAACTTATAGGACCCAACCGAGCGCGGCTTGACAGTTGCAATGGCATGTCGCCGACCACAACTCGACGACCGAAAGGAACGCCCGTATGCAGAAGAGACGTGTGACCACAAGCCTGGCCGTCCTCCTCGTGGTTCCGGCGTTGGTCCTGGCGCAGAAAGTCTCGTACGACTACGAGAAGAGTGCGAACTTCGCCGCGTTCAAGACCTACGCTCATAAAGACGGGACCAAGGTCGGACAGCCCCTCATCGACGACCGCATTGCCGCGGCGATAGACACCCAGCTTGCCGCGAAAGGCCTCACCAAGACGGAATCGAACCCCGACGTGTTCGTCGTCTACCACGTAGCGTTCGACAAGCAGAAGGACATCTCGACCTTCAGTTCGGGAGGCGGCGGGTACGGCCCCTACGGCTGGGGCTGGGGCGGCGGCTGGGCAGGTGGCACGTCCACGACGCAGGTGCGAGACATCCTGATTGGCACCCTCGTGATCGACATGGCGGACGCCAAGAAGGGACAGCTCGCCTGGCGCGGCATGGGAGTCAAGGAAGTCAATACCCAAGCCAGCCCTGAAAAACGGGACAAGAGCATCAACGAAGCGGTGAAGAAGATCTTCAAGAACTATCCGCCGAAGCCGAAGACGTAGGTCGCTGGCAACGGGGGAGGTTACAACGTGATACGAAACACAATCGCTACGCTCGCTCTGCTCGCGTCGAGCAGTCTGGCGGTATATGCGCAGTCTCCCAAGGCGCCGCAGGCCGGCGAGAAAAAGACCCCGCCGGCCGCCGAACAGAAAGCACCGCCGCCCACCGAGCAACAGACCAAATCCCTGAATCTCACGGCGTACGCCGAGCTGCTTCGCAGCGACATCCGCACGCAGAAGGTCGCGATCATCACCCAGGTCATGGGCTTTACCGAAGCCGAGGAGAAGGCCTTCTGGCCCATTTATCGTCAGTACGATGCCGAGATGGCCAAGCTCGGCGACGAACGAGTCGCGCTCATCGAGGAGTACGCGCGAAATTACGACAAGATGACCGACGAGATCGCCGACAAGCTGGCCACCAAGGCGCTCGACCTCGAGGCGCGCCGCCAGGCGCTCAAAGGAAAGTGTTTCGAGCAGGTCAAGAAAGCACTGTCGCCACGAACGGCAATGCGCTTTCTGCAGGTCGAGCACCAGTTGCAGCTGCTCATCGATCTGCAGATTGCCTCGTCGCTTCCAATCGCCAGCAGCACCAGTGACAAGTAAGAGGAGCCTGAGATGAGCCACCCACGCACTCAGTGGATGACCGTGACGATCGTGCTGGCGCTGGGGGTGTCGCTGTCGGCCGACCGTGTTCGGCTGCGATCCGGCAAGGTCGTGGAAGGGATCTTC
>Ga0114129_10015205_pt1 | contig 10955 bp, 9 predicted proteins | sample RhiMetdeltSRZDD1_FD_80071 | JGI IMG/M metagenome (GOLD analysis project Ga0114129, IMG submission 80071) | Populus rhizosphere microbial communities from Tennessee, USA - Rhizosphere MetaG P. deltoides SRZDD1 (version 2) (version 2) | ecosystem: Host-associated > Plants > Roots > Rhizosphere >... | reverse complement strand
GAGGTGGCGCTTCCGTACAAACGCGATCGCGACTACGACCGCTCGCTCGAGTTCTACCGCGTCGTGGCGTCCATGGTGGCGCAGGCGATCAAGGTGAATCGCGTGGTCGAAGCCGACCGGAATCGGCTCGCGGAGGAGAACGAGCACCTTCGCGACGAATTGCGCGAGCGCTACGCATTTCGAAACATCATCGGGAACAGCGCGCCGATTCAGCAGGTCTACGAGCAGGTCGCCCAGGTCGCGAGATCGAACACGACGGCGCTGATTCGCGGCGAGTCAGGAACCGGCAAGGAGATGGTCGCGCACGCGATTCACTACAACTCGGCGCGGGCGAAGAAACCGTTCGTGAAAGTCAGTTGTGCCGCGCTGCCGGAGTCGCTCATCGAATCGGAGCTGTTCGGATACGAGCGAGGGGCGTTCACGGGCGCGCAGGGCACCAAGAAAGGACGCTTCGAGCTCGCCGAAGGGGGGACGCTGTTCCTCGACGAGATCGGCGATCTGAATCCGTCCACACAGGTGAAGCTCCTGCGGGTGCTTCAGGAGCGGGAAATCGAGCGGCTCGGCGGGACGACGTCCATTCGCATCAACGTGCGGCTGATTGCCGCGACACACCAGCCGCTCGAGAAGCTGATCGAGGAAGGGACGTTCCGCTCGGATCTCTATTACCGGCTGGCCGTGTTCACGATCTTTGCTCCGCCGCTGCGTGAGCGAAAGCCGGACATCATGCTGCTCGCCGACCACTTCCTCGAGAAGTACTCACGCGAGCATGGCAAGCGCGTGCGGCGCGTGTCGACGCCGGCCATCGACATGTTGACGAGCTATCACTGGCCCGGCAACGTGCGGGAGCTCGAGAACACGATGGAACGAGCAGTGCTCGTCTGCGACGCGGGCGTGATCCACGGTCATCACCTGCCCCCGACGCTGCAGACGGCGGAGGCGTCGGATACGACGCCGCGGCAGTCGCTCGGCGAGAGCGTGGAAGCGTTGGAAAGGGATCTGCTGCAGGATGCGCTGAAGACGTCGCGCGGCAACTGCGCGCGTGCTGCCCGAGCCCTCGATACGAGCGAACGCGTCTTCAATTACAAAGTCCGCAAATACAAGATTGACGTCACCCGCTTTCGCGGGTGACATCGTTCCGGGGTTCGGGGCTCGGGATTCGGATTTCGAGCTTTATTCGAGATCGCTATTCGAATTCGCATGTGCGATGCGAATCCCGAACCCCGAATCCTGAACCCCGGTCTATGACACTTCGACCGGCTCGGAGACGGGCGTGACAGCGGCTTGATCTTCTTCGCCGGTACGAATCCGATAGACCTTCTCCACGGGCAGGACGAAGATCTTGCCGTCGCCGACTGCCCCAGTCCGAGCCGATTTCAGGATGGCGGCGACGGTCGGCTCGACGAAATGGTCGGAGACGCCGATGTCCAGCCGGACCTTCTCCGACAACACCATCTTCACCGTCGTGCCACGATAGGTTTCGACGTGCTCGGTTTCGCCGCCGTGGCCGTCGACCCGGGTAATGGTGAGTCCGCGAACCTCGGCGTGGAACAGCGCCGCGAGCACGTCGTTCAGGCGCTCGGGTCGGACGATTGCGACGACCAGCTTCATCCTCTATCTCCTTGAACGCTCAACGACGGCGAGAGCGCGCCGTGAGCGGCTGGTGGCGTGGATCGCGACTCCAGGATCAGGACGGCGCCCTCCGCGTGGCCGTACGCTTCCTCGCCGTGCTGGCTGACATCCATCCCCAGCCCTTCTTCTCCGGCTGCGGCGCGCAGCGGGACGACCGCTTGAATCAACCAAAGGATGATTCTCGTTCCGAGCCCGCTGTAGATCGCCGTAGCCAAGACGGCAATCGCCTGGATCCCGAGCTGCGCCGGATTGCCAAAGAGCAGACCATCCGCCGAACTGCCCCAGGCCTTCTCCGCGAGGACGCCGGTCAGCAACGCACCGACGGTTCCGCCGAGCCCGTGCGCGGCGACGACGTCGAGCGAGTCGTCCAGCCGCGTCCGGGCGCGCCACAGGACCCCATAGTAGCTCGGAAACGCCGCGATGGCCCCTAACGCCATCGCCCCGAGCGGGCTCACGTAACCTGCCGCCGGCGTGATCGCAACGAGGCCGACCACGGCCGCGGTCGCGGCGCCAACCGCGGTCGCTTTGCCCGTTCGGCGGAGATCGAGCAGCGTCCATGTGACGAGCGTCGCGGCAGGCGCCAGCATCGTATTCACGAACGCGAGCGCGGCCTGTGCGTTGGCGGCCAGCGCACTGCCGCCGTTGAACCCGAACCACCCGAACCAGAGAATGCCGGCGCCGAGGACCGTCAACGGCACCGAGTGTGGAACGATGGCCTGATGCGCGTAGTCCTTGCGTGGGCCGAGCACGAACGCGGTAATGCATGCCGCGGCGCCTGCGGATATGTGCACCACCGTCCCGCCCGCGAAGTCCAGTGCCCCGAGCGTGCCCAGCCATCCGCCGCCCCAGACCCAGTGCGCGATTGGCGCGTAGACGATCAGCGACCACAGCGTGAGGAACGCCAGATAGGCGCTGAACCGCATGCGCTCCACGATCGCCCCGGACACGAGCGCGGCCGTGATGATTGCGAACGTCGCCTGGAACGCCATGAACAGAATGTGAGGGATGGTGCCGTGCGCCTCCAGGCCGACGCCACGCAGCATGGCGTTCGCGAGGCTGCCGAGCAGCCACGATCCCGGCGAGAACGCGAGCGAATATCCCAGCAGCGCCCACGCAATGCCCACGAAGCCGAGCGCGGCGAGGCTCATCATGAGCGTGTTGAGCGCATTCTTGGTGCGGACAAGCCCGGCGTAGAAAAAACCGAGTGCCGGCGTCATGAACAACACCAGCGCAGTGGCGACGAGCATCCAGGCGATATCGTTTCCGTTCACCGGGGAGCCTCCGGAATCATTTGGACAGACGTCGAACGCATCTCGAGCCAACCTGAGGCGGAGCAAGAAGCGTGCAGCCGCAAAGCAAAGCGGTCGATGCGTGCTAATTCGTTTGACGCGAGATGCTTAGCCTGCCAGAGGCGCGGTTCCCGGGTACCCTCACGCAACGGACAAAAACGAATGAACAGGGCCGATAGTCCTACAAGAATGTCGGATCGTGTGGCGTTCCAGCTGCTCGACTCCACGTATCAGCTCTTCGCGAAAACCGGTTTCCATACAATCACCCGCATAATCACCCGCGATGACGCCGACCGATGGCGCACGAGTCGGCCCGTACGAACTCCTCGCGCTGGTTGGAGCCCGAGGCATGGGGGAGGTGTGGACGCGCGACCCTCGACTCGGCAGGATGGTCGCGATCAAGCGCCTGAGGAGCGAGCACCTGGGCCGGTTCGAGGACGAGGCGCGGGCGATTGCGGCGCTGAATCACCCGCACATCTGCCAGGGCACAGGAGCTCCTCAGTGCGATGGGAGACACGCCGCTCCCGATCTGTTGAAGGGTCGAGTACCACCTGTTGTGTTCGGAAATCGATGCCGCCGATTGCTACGAGAAGATGATCCTCGGCCGAGATCCGTTTGCCGTGGTCTTCGCGGCCGCGCCGATTTGCCGGGAACTCCGCCAGAGTGCGCGCTGGCCTAGAGGCTGGCGCGGATGATGAACCTGCCTCTGACGGCCTGACTACCGAGCACCGAGCTACCGAGCGACCGAGCCACCGAGCTACCGAATCCCGAACCCCGAATCCCGAACCCCGAATCCCGAACCCCGGGTTACGATCAGCAACGTGCCAATCGTCGTCCAGAAGTATGGCGGCAGCAGCGTCGCCGACGTCGACCGCATTCGTCAGGTCGCCGCGCGCGTCATGCGCACCAAGGCGGCCGGTTACGACGTCGTCGTCGTGGTCTCGGCGATGGGCGACACGACCGACGAGTTGCTTGCGCTCGCGAAGCGAGTCTCCCCAAACCCGCCGCGCCGCGAGCTCGACATGCTGCTCTCGGCGGGCGAGCGCATCTCGATGGCGATCCTCTCGATGGCCATCCGCGAGCTGGGTGGAGATGCCATCAGCTTCACCGGCAGCCAGTCGGGGATCATCACCAACGACCGCCACATCGACGCGCGGATCATCGAGGTCCGGCCGTTTCGTGTCCAGGACGAGCTCGCGCGCGGCCGCGTCGTTGTGATTGCTGGTTATCAGGGCGTCTCGTATCGCCGCGAGGTGACGACGCTCGGACGCGGCGGGAGCGATACGACCGCGGTCGCGATGGCGGCCGCGCTCGGCGCCGAATGGTGCGAGATCTGCTCGGACGTGGACGGCGTTTACACCGCGGATCCGCGCGTCGTATCGACGGCGCGTCGGATCGGCGTCCTCTCGTTCGAGGAAACACAGGAGCTCGCCGAGGCTGGCGCCAAGGTGCTCAACGCACAGGCCGTCGAGTTCGCGAAGGAGAAGAACATCGCGATCTACGCGCGCGCGACAGCGTCTGCGCTTCCTGGACCGGATCCCGCGTCGGACGGGACCGTCGTTCGAAAGCACGCCCCACGGACGCCGGGCACCGTTGCTGGCGTCGCGAGCGAGCGCGACGTGCTCGTCCTGCAGGGCGCCGGCGACAGCGCACAGCTGCTCGAGCTGCTCGACAGGCGCGAGGTGTCGGGCAAACAGTTGCACGTCGCCGGATTCGGCGCCGCAGGGGACGGAATGACGCTCGTGATTTCGCGCGAGAACTTGCACGACGAGGAGCGGCTGCGCCGCGATCTTGCGAGCCTCACGATCGATGCGCGCCTGATCGACAATCTGGGCGCTGTCAGCATCGTCGGTGCCGGCATCAATGCGAGTTATCGGAACGTGCGTCGGGGATACAACCGTCTTCGCGAGAACGGCATCATTCCGCAGGCGGTCGCGACGTCATCGTTCCGCGCGACATGGCTGACACCAAACCCGCAGCTCGACGCCGCTGTCCGCGCCTTGCATCACGAGTTCCTCGAACAGCCCCTGGCTCTGGTGCCCTGACCTAGCCAGGCCGCCGAAGAAAGACGGCCTCCCCAGGTCGTTCACAGCCGGGTCGGGGTCTGACCCTGTCTTCGATCAAATCCGCTCTCGATGGGCAGCGTCACCGTGACGATTGTGCCTCCCTCTGGCGGACACTCGAACTCGATGCCGCCGTTGTGCCGCTGGATCATTCGTTTTGCGGTTGGCAGGCCGAGGCCGGTGCCCCGGTGTTTCGTCGTGAAGAACGGCTCGAAGATCCTTTCGAGCGTCTCGATCGGAATGCCGGGTCCGTCGTCGGCGATCGACACGCGACAGAACTCCCGTTCCGCTGCGATCGTGATGTGTACGTGCCCGTCGTTGCTCGTGGCCTGAGCCGCGTTGAGGAGCAGATTCAGAAAGACGGTTCGAAGCTGCTCCGAATCGGCCTGGATCGTCGGGCGATCACCGGTCATCTCCAGGTTGACGCCCGCATTGGCCGGATCCTTCTGCAGCAGCGCGGCCGTTTCTTCCAGCAGATCTGCGAGCGCAACCGGAGCAATCCGCGGCTCCCGCGGCCTCGCGAAGACGAGCAGCTCGTGGACGATCTCGTTCAACGAATCGAGTCGGCCGACGATGTCGCCGATTACGGCGCGATCGCGGCTGCCTTCGGGCATGCGCCCGCTGATGACCTGCAGCGCGCCGCGAATGCCGGCCAGCGGATTCTTGACCTCGTGTGCCACGACGGCCGCCATCTCACCGAGCCTCGCGAGCGCCGCCTGATCGCTCAGCAGCGCCTCCGATCGTTTGCGCTCGCTGATGTCGTACCGAATGGCCATGTACTGCAAGGGGCGCCCGCTTTCATCGAGGAACGGAACGATTGTCGTATCGACCCAGTAGAGCGTTCCATCCTTTGCGCGATTCCTGAACTCGCCCCGCCAGATCCGGCCGTTCGCGATCGTCGTCCACAGCGCGCGGATGAACTCCTCGGAGTGATACCCGGAGTTCACGAGCCGGTGGTCGCGTCCGAGCAGCTCCTCTCTGGAGTATTTCGAGATCTCACAGACCTTGTCGTTGACGTAGCTGATACGTCCCTGGATGTCGGTGATCTCCAGGATCGCGGCCTGATCGAGTGCGAAGGTCGTGTCCTCCAGGTCTTTCACCGATCGATCGAGCTCTCGCACGGTGCTCGCGTACTTCGTGACGAGCCATGCGGTCACCCAGAGACCGACCGTGGTCAGCGTTCTATTGACGAGGCCGTGCGTCGGATTGCCGCCGGGCGGCGACAAGGGAACATCCACGACGGTCAGCAGGGTCGCAACGCTTGCGAACCAGACGGGAAAGCCGCGCGTCTGCACGAACAGCCCGAGCAGGACGACGATCACGTAGAGCGCGGCGATCGTGACATCGATGGGATTCTGCAGATCAGCGATGAAGATGCCCGCCGTGATCAACGTCGCGGTCGCAATCAGCCGGTGATCGCTCCAACCCGCTACGGGGGAAGACCGGAAAGGCATCTGGATCGATGTTTGAAACGACGCGGCGGAAGCGGTGCGATGCTAGCGCGTTAGCCGCAAAATTCGCAATATTCTCAATGGATCTCGTCCCTTCTGCCGGGGAAAATTCCGCGGCACCGTCGAAATTTTCCTCAATGGCGTGTGTGCTCATCGTCGACGATGAACCGCTGATCCGCTGGTCGGTGGCCGAAAGCCTCGAGCCGGCGGGCCATCAGGTCCTCGAAGCCGGAACGGCGAAGGAGGCGCTTCAGAGCTTCGACCAAACGGCACAGCTCATCGACGTTGCGATCCTCGATCTGCGGCTGCCCGATTCGAGCGACCTCGGCCTGATGCGTCGAATCTGGGAAGTCGCACCGCAGTGCCGGATCATCCTGATGACAGCGTACGGAACGCCAGAGCTCCTGGATGAAGCGCTCCGCGCGGGCGCCCATGGCGTCCTCGACAAGCCATTCGACATGACCCGCATGGTCAGCCTCGTCAACGACGCGCTCGCACAAAAGTAAGAAGTCCGAAGTGGGAAGCCCGAAGTAAAGGCACGAAGTTCTCGCTTCGTACTTCTTACTTGATATTTCTTACTTCGTACTTCGGACTTTCTTATAATCCCCGTTGTGTCGGCCACCATCCTGGTCGTTGACGATGAGCAGTTGATTCGCTGGTCGCTGGCAGAGCGATTGACCGGCGATGGGTACACGATCATCGAGGCGGGCACGGCGAAGGAAGCCGTTGCACACTGCGGCCCGGACATCGATCTCGTGCTCCTCGATTTCCGGTTGCCTGATGCCGACGGCCTCGTCGTCCTGAAGCAAATCAAGAGCCGCGAGCCTGACGTCCCGGTGATTCTCCTGACTGCGGTCTCGAGCGTCGAGACTGCGGTCGAGGCGATGAAACAGGGGGCCTATCACTACGCCAACAAGCCGTTCAATCTGGATGAAATCTCGGTGGTCGTCGCGAAGGCGCTCGAGACGACCGCGCTCAGACGCGAAGTCCGCGCGCTCCGCGCGACGCAATCCGAGCCCTACGCGTTCGGGCGGATCGTCGGCGATTCACCCGCGATGCAGTCGGTGCGCGCCTTGCTTCAACGGGTCGCAACCAGCCCCGCGTCGACGGTGCTCCTTATGGGCGAGAGCGGTACCGGCAAGGATCTCGCGGCAAAGGTCATTCACTACAGCAGCGAGCGCGCCGCGAAGCCGTTCATGAACATCACGTGTTCGGCGCTGCCAGAGGCGCTCCTCGAGAGCGAGCTTTTCGGTCATGAGCGCGGCGCATTCACGGACGCACGACAGCAGAAGAGCGGCCTCCTCGAGTCGGCGGACGGTGGGACCGTGTTCCTCGACGAGATCGGCGAGATGGTGCCGGCCCTCCAGGCGAAGCTGCTGCGGTTCCTCGAGGAGAAGGCATTCAAGCGGATCGGCGCTGCCGGCGATGTTCGCGTCGACGTGCGAGTGATTGCCGCGACGAACCGCGAGCTCGAAGATGCCGTGAAGCAAGGACGCTTCCGCGAAGATCTCTTCTACCGTCTGAACGTGATGCAGATCGTTCTGCCGCCGCTTCGCGATCATGCGTCCGACGTGCCGCTCCTGACTGGGTACTACATCGATCAGTTCAATCGCGAGTTCCGGAAGCACGTGCGAGGAGTAACACCGGAAGCCGCCGAGCTCTTGCGTGGTTACCGGTGGCCCGGCAACAATCGCGAGCTGCGGAACGCCGTCGAGCGGGCGATGCTCCTGGCGGATACGGACCTGCTCGCGCCCGAGCACTTTCCGATGAGCGTGACGCGACGCTCGGGCCATCAGCTATTCGAGTTGCCCGACGACGGAGTGAGCCTCGAAGCCGTGGAGCGTGCGCTCGTGCTCCAGGCGCTCGAGCGAACGGGCTGGAACCACACCAAGGCCGCGGCGCTCCTCGATTTGAATCGCGATCAGATTCGGTACCGCGTCGAGAAATTCGGTCTCGAGAAGACCGCGTCCCACGAATGAGCGCTGCCGGCGCAATCGCAACAATCCTCTTCTTTTGTTTTGGGCTGCCGCTTCTCGCGAGATTACCTGTGTCAGGCCTCAACAGCACCGAGCCGCGCGACCTGCTGCGCGCGCTCGGATTCAGCGACAGCGAGATCGGCTCAATCGATCGAGGCCAGCCGCTCGCCAAGGTGGTGGACACCGATCGGCGACAAATTGCGGTCGCCGGTGCCGTGCGCATCCGGTCAAAGCGCGATCGCCTTCTCCTGCGGTATCGCTCGGTCGAGTACCTGAAGGGCGGCGAGATGGTGCTCAACGTCGGCACGTTCAGCAACCCGCCGCGTGCCGAGGATCTCCACCCGCTGCCGTTCGAGGAATACGATCTCGACCTCCGCGACTGTCGACCCGGCGACTGTCGCGTCCGGCTGTCGGTGGAGGACATCGCGCGCTTCCACCGCGAGGTGGATTGGAACGGATCCGATTGGCGCACGAAGTCGGCCGCGGTGTGGCGCGATCTGCTGGCCGGCTACGGCGCCGTCTTTCGGAGCCGCGGGCCTGCAGCGCTTCCGATCTACGCCAACAAGCCGGAGGCACTGAGCGTGCGCGACGAGTTCCAGGTCCTGCTCGGCGAGTCGACCTTCCTGTCGACACTCGCTCCAGAGTTCTGGTCGTACCTTCGAGATCGTTCCGCTGTTCCGGCCGCTGGCCTCGAGACGATGCTGTACTGGTCGAAGGAGGATTTTGGAGTCAGGCCCGTCATGCGCGTCACGGAGCAGACGGTCTACACGTCGAAAGCAGGCGACGGATCCACCCCGGCGATCGTCGCAACGACGCAGGTGTACGCGGATCATTATCTCGATGCTGCACTCGGCCTGACGCTCGCCCTCGAAACCGACGCCTCGGGATCCAATCCCTGCTTCTATCTCATTTCCGTCAACCGGGCGCGGACGCGATCATTGACCGGCTTTTTCCGCACGATGGTGCGGTCTGCCGTCCAGAACCGAAGTCGCGACGCGATGCTGAAGATCCTGAAATCGACGAAACTGAGCCTTGAAGCCGTCTCCGCGCGCTGACCGCACTTCACAATCAAATCCTTCCTGAACTCCTGATCGCCTGTTGAGGGCCTTCTAGACTGGGATAATCCCCCTCCGGATTGCCTGTCGTACAGCCTCGGTGCGATTCGCGACCGACAGCTTGCCGCAGATCGACGCGACGTGGAACTTGACCGTCTGATCGCTTATCCCGAGCGCGCCGGCGATGCGTTTGTTCGAGAGCCCGTCGGCAAGCAGCGCGAGCACCTCCATCTCGCGCGGCGTCAGCGGCTCGATGAGCCCATCGTCATCGTCGATTGCTTCTTCGGAAGTGCCCGGTGCGATGAGAATCGCATCCGCATCGAAACGCGCCCGCCGCGCCGCCGCGATCGTCTCTACTTCGCCAACGATCTCGAGATCGGCCGGCAGTCGTGCGCGAAGGCGATTCCTTTCGACCGGCGTGCCGACGAGTACTACCCGCATGAGATCACGGTGGAAACGGAGATCACGGTGGCAACGGAGATCACGGTGGCAACGGAGATCACGGACAAGTCGCTCACCGCGGAGCCACGGCGTTCACGGAGAGATCCGGATGATCTCCACCTTCTTCGCTAGCTCGGTCGCTTGCCCACCGTCACTGTCAGATCCTGGATCGTTCCGCCACGCAGCAGCCGCATCGGAATCGATCGGCCGACACGATCGCCGACCAGCAGATCGAGCAGTTCTTCCGGCGACTCTATCGGGCGACCGTCGAACGCCAGCAGGATGTCGCCAACGAGCAAACCGGCCTGTTCCGCTGGGCTTCCTGCCGTCACTCCCAGGATGAGCAGACCTTGTTCACGTCCGCCATCTTTTGCCTGTCGTTCCGCCAATCGTACTTGCTGACCGGCAACACCGAGGAATCCGCGCGTCGGCGACCCGTGTTGCAGGACGTCCGCAGCCGACTTCCACGCAATCGATGCGGGGATGACGACGCCGAGGCCGCGGATTTCGGCGGCAGTCGAAATCCCGATGATGCGACCCCCGGTGTCGACGAGTGCGCCTCCCGCGAAGCCGTCGTGCATCGGAGCGGTGACGCGAATGACTTCTTCAATCGAACGACGGCGACCGGTACTGAGCGGACCGCCGATCACCGCGACGATCCCCGCGCTAGCGGTGATCGCATTGCTCCATGATCGGGCCAGCGCGACCACGAGGTGTCCGACGCGCGGACGCGCCTCGCCGTGCGGCGCCGGCGACGCGCCGAGATCTGCCACACGAAGCACGGCCAGTCCCGTTGCCGGATCCCATCCGGCAAGTTCGGCGCCGAGCGTCCGATCGTCGCTCGTGCGGACCTTCAGCTGGTCATCGCGTCCGAGCGCTCGCGCCGTCGTGACAACGACGTCTGTCGCGTAGACGACGCCGCTCGCGGGTCGTCGGCGTCCCTGGACCTGCACGACCTGAGGCGCGACGGTCGCGACGATATCCGCTAGTGCTTCCGAGAATGAGCCGAGTGTTGTTGTATCCATGCCCCGATTCTCGCGTCACGCCGGGT
>Ga0114129_10015204_pt1 | contig 10955 bp, 10 predicted proteins | sample RhiMetdeltSRZDD1_FD_80071 | JGI IMG/M metagenome (GOLD analysis project Ga0114129, IMG submission 80071) | Populus rhizosphere microbial communities from Tennessee, USA - Rhizosphere MetaG P. deltoides SRZDD1 (version 2) (version 2) | ecosystem: Host-associated > Plants > Roots > Rhizosphere >... | reverse complement strand
TGCGGCGCATGCGGCGGCACATGCAGATGATCTTCCAGGACCCATACGCCTCGCTGAACCCGCGCATGACCATCGGCAGCATCATCGCTGAGCCGCTGGTTATCCACGGGCTGGCGAAGACGCGGAAAGAGCGCAACGAACGCGTGCAGGAGCTGATGCGGGTCGTGGGCCTGAACCCGTACTACGCGAACCGCTACCCGCACGAGTTCTCGGGCGGGCAGCGACAGCGCATCGGCATCGCCCGGGCGCTGGCGGTGCAGCCTGCGTTCATCGTCTGTGACGAGCCCGTGTCTGCGCTCGATGTTTCGATCCAGGCGCAGATCATCAATCTTCTGGAGGATCTCCAGAACCAGTTCGGGCTGACGTACCTGTTCATCGCGCACGACCTATCGGTCGTGCGGCACATCAGTGACCGCGTGGCGGTGATGTACCTCGGGAAGCTGATGGAGCTCGCGGACCGTCAGGAGTTGTACGAGAACCCGCTCCACCCATACACCAAGGCTTTGCTTTCAGCGGTGCCGATCCCGGACCCGTCGGTGGAAGCGCGGCGAGACCGCGTGATTCTGACCGGCGATGTGCCCAGCCCCCTCCACCCACCCTCCGGCTGCGTCTTCCACACGCGCTGCCCGATCGCTATCGAAGACTGCGCACGCATTCTGCCAGAGTGGCGAAACGTCGGCACAACCGACAAGGAACACTGGGTCGCCTGCATCCGCGTTTAGCTGTCAGTCTCGGGCGCAATCGAAGACAAGCAGCCCCGCCGGAAGGCGGGGCTTTAATATGCCCACGAATCTAGGCCGGCGAATTGATCTCGAAGGCTTCCTTCGGAAAGCGCGCGCCGAGTCGCCGCCAGACAGCGAGGGCGAGCAGGTCGCGATAGAGATCGATCAGCATCATAAGGTCCTCGGTGATCGTTGGGCCCTTGAAGCGATCCGCATCCCGCAAGCCCGGCGGGACATTTGCCGCCGCTGGGCCTGACGGCATTCCGAGATCGGGAAGTGGTGTTGCCGCGAGCTGGCTAGCGGGAAGTCTGTCGCTCATCCTTTGCACATTCACCCGACGACCCTGGCAGCCAGGAGGCGCGAGTGCTGCCTCACATGTCGCCGTCCACCTATCCCCACCGCCCTCCTGGCTGCCGAGGGAGGTACATTCCTAAGCTATGCAAAAGGCCGGCCAGAGCACATGAAGCGTACGAGAACTTTGGATTAAGATGCAGTGAATTTGCGGCGCGACTCGTCGCGCGTGAGGAGGCTCAGCCGGAGGGCTTTCGCCAGACGAACGCGAAGGAGAGCGGATGGCCCCGGAAACGCTCCCATGCCGGCTTAGCCGCGAGCCAGCCGTCGTCGACCGGACGCTCCTTCATCTCGGCGAGTGTCCATCCGGCGTCCAGCGCGGCCGTAGCATGCTCGCTTAGCAGATGGACGTGAGTCTCAATCGCTACCTGCTCGCCCGACGCGTTCTGAAAATGCGTCGGCATGCCAGAAGCCATGATGATGTGCGGGTGGAAGCCAACCACCACTAGGAGGCCGCCGTTGGTCGCCAGTCGCCACGCCTCGCGGTATAGCGGCGACAGCTCGGCGAGGTGCTCGTCGACGAGGCAGAGGGTGATAAGGTCGTATGCTGCAGCATCGAGGTCCGTCGCCGCGACGTCTGCCTCGAAGAGCCGGCGATACACGCCCGTCTCGCGGGCCGCGGCGAGCACCTCCGGCGTGAGGTCCACCCCGTCAATCGCAGCTACGCCACGCCGGTGCAGCCAGTCGCCGGTGCGTCCCGTCCCGCAGCCGAGATCGACAGCGCTCCGTATCGAAGGCCACGGGACAGTCGTGAGCGCGTCCAGAAGCGGAATGTCCATCAGGTCCGCTACTGTCGTTTCGTACGTCGGCAGCCACTCGGCATAGCCGGTGCGAACGTCCACTGTGCGATAGCGGCGGGTATCGAAATCTGCGAAATCGGGCACGGACCCAGTATCGCGGAGCTGGGGGAAGGGCGAAAGGGGTCAACCGAAGGCGCGGGAGGGCTATCGAGGATGCGCCAAGAGGACGCGAGCCTAAGCAGCCGCGAGGCGACCGTCTCCGCGCCGCGTGAGTTCGACTTGCGTTGCCCGCCAATTCGCGCGAAGCCTATAATATGCGACGTCCAAGGGCCCGCCCTCTCTGAAGAAGATGACTTCCGTGTCAGACCCTATCTCCGAACTTGACGAAGCCGCTGTCCGCGAGCTACGCGTCGCAAGCGATGAGGCGCAATTGGAGGCGTGGCGTCTCGCCTACCTCGGGCGCAAAGGCAAGCTTACGGAAGTACTGAGGGGTCTGGCTAATCTTCCCCTGGAAGAGCGTCGAATTCGTGGGGCCGAAGCGAACCGTGTGAAGCTGCACCTTGAAACGCTGTATGAAGAGCAACGGGCTCGCTTCGAGCAACAACGCGTCGAGCAGTTGGCGGAGGGCGAGCGGCTTGATGTAACGCTGCCGGCACCGCCACTGCCGCGCGGGGGACTGCATCCCATCACTCAGACCCTCCGAGACGTCCTGCGGGCGTTCGAGAACATGGGGTTCCAGGTGATGGAAGGCCCCGAAATCGAGTGGGACTACTATAACTTCGAGGCCCTTCGCATCCCGGCTGACCACCCAGCCCGCGACATGTGGGATACGCTGTGGATCGATCACGAGCGCGCCGGCAAGCGTTCCATGCTTCTGCGGACGCACACTTCCCCTAATCAGATCCGAATAATGGAACGCACTCGGCCGCCCATTCGCGTTGTTGTTCCGGGAAAGTGTTATCGCTTCGAGGCGACGGACCCGACACACGAGTGGATGATGACCCAGGTGGAGGGCCTGGCTATTGATGACGGAATAAGTATGGCGGACCTCAAGGGCACACTCACGGAATTCGCGCGTCGCATATTCGGAGAAGAGCGCAAGGTGGCGTTCCGATGCGACTATTTCCCGTTTGTCGAGCCCGGAATGGAACTGCGGATCGACTGCTTCATTTGCCGGGGCGAGGGTTGCCGAACTTGCGGAAGGACCGGCTGGATCGAAATCCTGGGTGCCGGCATGGTCCATCGCGAGATCATCGCAAACGCCGGTTACGATCCTGACCGCTACACCGGTTTCGCCTTTGGCCTGGGGATAGAGCGCATCGCACTGCTTCGCCACGGCGTCGATGACATCAGGCATTTCTACGCGAACGACTTGCGCTTCCTCCGGCAGTTCTGACGCGTTTTGATGCGGATACCGCTGCGCTGGCTGGCCGACTATGTCGATCTGACGCTGCCGATTGAGGAACTCGCTCGGCGCCTGACGACCGCGGGCGTCGAGGTGGGCGAAATCATTTCTTCAGCTGGCGAGTGGGACGGCGTCATCGTGGCCGAAGTCGCGAAGGTGGAGAACCACCCAAACGCGGACCGGCTGACGCTGGTGACCGTGCATCTCGGAAACGACCGCCTCGAGAGGGTAGTCTGCGGGGCGCCGGATGTGGGCGTGGGCCAGAGGGTGGCGTTCGCGCCGGAAGGCACGCGCCTTATCGACGGCCACACGGGAGAGCCGACGGTGCTCAAGCGAGCGAAGATACGAGGCGTGGAGTCAGCGGGTATGGTGCTTTCTGAGAAAGAGCTGGGGATCTCGGATTCACACGAGGGGATATTAGTGCTGCCCGAGGACGCGCCCGTTGGCGAGCCACTTGCAGCGGTCCTCGGCGAGACGATCTTCGATCTGGACCTGACCCCCAACCGGCCAGACCTGCTTTCCGTTCTCGGTGTTGCACGTGAGGTTGGAGCGCTTACCGGGAGCAAGGTCCGCGATCCGTCGATTGCGTACGAGGCGACCGGCAAGCCAATCAAGGGACGCGCTCGAGTGGATGTTGTCGACCGCGACCTTTGCCCGCGGTATGTGGCTGCTCTCATCGAGGATGTGAAGATCGCCGAGTCGCCGGTCTGGATGCAGCAACGTCTCATCGCGGCAGGAATGCGACCGATCAACAACGTCGTCGATATAACGAACTACGTAATGTTAGAAATGGGGCAGCCCTTACATGCGTTCGACTACAACAGATTGAAGGAACAGCGAATCGTCGTGCGGCGGGCAAGGCCGGGTGAGAGGCTGCGTCTTCTGGACGGTACCGCCCGGGAGCTTTCAGCGGAGATGCTGGTGATCGCGGACGCTGAGGATGCAATGGGGGTGGCCGGTGTAATTGGAGGCGCCGAAAGCGAGGTGACACCGAAGACTACGGCGGTGTTGCTCGAGTCCGCGAATTTCAGGCCGACGAGCATCCGGCGGACGCGCCAGGCCCTAAAGGTTGAGACAGACGCCTCGAAGCGCTTCGAGAAGGGGCTGAGTGTGCACTTGCCGCCGATCGCCGCGCAACGGGCGGTCAAGTTGATGGTCGAGATTTGCCAGGGGCGAGCGGCGCAAGGGCTCATCGACATGACGGCCGAGAAGCCGAAAGACACGCGTGTAACGCTTACGCAAGAGCGCCTCCAGCGCGTGCTTGGAGTCGAGGTGCCGTCTGGAGAAGTCCGCCGAGTTCTGGAGGGACTGGGGTTTGGCTGCCGTTGGGTCCCGCCGGACCGCTTTATCGTACGAGTGCCTTACTGGAGGACCGACGTATCGATTGCGGATGACGTTGTGGAGGAAGTGGCTCGCATAGTCGGATACGACGAGCTGCCGACAACAAATCTTCGCGGCGAGATCCCGCCCGTGCAGAGGCAACCGCTGCGCGAGCTACGGGAGCGCGTCCGCGAGGCGCTGGCTGCCTCAGGGCTGCGCGAGGTTATTACGTACTCGCTGACTGACCTGCCGACGCTTCAAAAAGTGCTTCCTCCTGAAGACCTCGCGACCTCGCCACCTCTCAAAGTCGCCAACCCGATGAGCCGGGAGTTCGAGTACGCCAGGACGACACTGCGCGGTTCAATCCTTCAAACGCTTGCCAGGCACGTTCGCGCTTCTGGCGGGCGTCTGATCACTCTCTTCGAGGCTTCGCGCGTGTACCTGCGGAACGACAGTGACCTGCCGCACGAGGTGGAGACTGTTTGCGCCGCCCTTTCCGGGCGCAAGCCGGACCGCTGGGGCCAACCCACAGGTGAACCGGCGGGCTTCTTCGAAGCAAAGGCCCACCTGGAGCACGTTCTTGCCGATCTTCGTGTAGCCGTCGAATACGGAGAAGCCGTCGAGCATCCGTATTTGTCAGGCCGCACGGCTGAGCTGGCGATCGATGGCACGCGGGTGGGTCTTGTGGGAGAGCTACACCCCAGCGTAGCGGCTCATTTCGACATCAAACAAGACGTCGCTATGTTCGAATTGGACCTGGAGGCGTTGTTGCCGCACGTTCCAGAAGCGGTGCATTATGAACCGGTTTCGCCGTATCCATCGGTGGATGAGGACCTCGCTGTAATCGTCGACGACGATGTTGCGGCTGCCCGCGTGATTCGACTGATCGAGGCTTCTCAAATGGCGCGGTCCGTGAGTGTCTTCGATGTCTACAGGGGCCCGCCGGTGCCGAAGGGGAAGAAATCCCTGGCGTTCTCCATCTCGTTTCAGTCGGGCGACAGAACGCTGACGGATGAGGATGTGGCCGGCGAGCGAAAGCGGATAGTGGAGCGACTGGGCAGGGAGTTGGGCGCGACTTTACGAGGTTGAAGAGGTTCGCGACTAGGCTGGAGACTCGGCGACTACGCGCTCGATTTCTTGAGTAAGGTCGGACGGGAGGATGGGATCGCCGGCTGCGTTTACCGGCCGCTTGGCCGCGATGCGAATGCGACGATCGGCGAAGGCGCGCAGCGTTTCGATGACCAGCGGGACCTCACGCGCGACCCCGTGGCGGCGGATCTCGGCGAAGAGCGCATTTGCTTCACCTTCCGTCGCCTTGATGTCTTCAACAGTGCGGGCTTCTGCGTCCCGCCAAAGCGGCTCGAACACCGGCCCTCGGATAGTGTAGGTGCAAAACGTGACCGGCGGCCCTTCGTCGAGTTCCGGCGTGGCGAGATGCATCATCACGCCGGCTCGCTCCGCATGGGTCTTCATGAGCTTCCAGATCACGTCCTGCCAGATGCCCTTGGGACCACCAGGTGCGGCCGGGTGGAGGTTGAGAAGGTCGTACTTGCTCAGAAAGACATCCGTGAAGATGAGCATGTAGCCGGCTAGGACCCCGATATCGAACGGATAAGGCTCGAGCAGGCGCATGACTTCGCGGTCGTACTCGCTGCGCCATTCGGGTAGCAAGTCCCCTTTGCGGACAGGCTTTTCGCCTCTCCTCCGCCGGAAGTCACGAGATGAGAGCGAGACCAGGGGCAGGCCGTAATCACGGAGCTGGTGGAGGAAGAGGTCAGTATTCTCATCTTCGCTCGGGTCACGGTTGCAGAAGACCACGGCTATGCGCGCATCCATGCGTCCCGAGGCTATCGCGTCTCGTACGGCCGTAAGGAGCTTGCGAGAGCCCGGGCCGCGCCCGGTCGAGAACCAGCCGATGTTTAGCACGACGCTTCGCCTTTGGCGGAAGTAGGAATGTGGAAGGAGGATCGACGAAGACGGAGCCAAGGTTGGCGCGCGGGGCGCTCCAGCTTCAATGAACATACCCGGTTCTGACGAGGAGGCGGTGCTTCGACGGCCTTGGCACGAACGGAATTAGGGCTCAGTGCGAACGGCATTTACTGCGGCTTCCAGCCGAGCGCGCGGCGAAGGTAGGCGTAGCGGCTGATGAGGTGGACGAAGGGGGTGGAAAGGCGGCCCTCTAGACGTCCCTCGTGGAGGGCGGCGATGAAATCGCGGGGGCCTTCGAACGGTGGCATCTCTACGTGGACGCGGCCGACTTCCCACGGGGAGTGCGCATCGCTGCCGGCGGTTACGGGCAAACGGCGCGCCGAGGCGAAGGCACGGGCTTTGTCGTTGTGCGAGGAGAAGACCATGCGGGCGTTCAGCGCCTCGATGAAGTCGATATGATCGATGAGGGCGAGCATAACGTCTTCGCGAAGGGCCGAGCGGAGGGAGTCGAAGGGGTGGGGAACGCCGACGATACCGCCCTGGTGCTTAATGCGAGCGATCGTTTCAGAAGCCGACAGATCCCGAGGGACATCTTCCGAGAGGAACAGGCCAAGGACCTCACCATCGGCGCTCTTGACTTCCTCGCCGATGATAACCGGGAAGTCAGCAGCCTCGCGGACGGCGAGGGCGCCTCGGATGGTGTTGTGGTCGGTAATCGCCGCGGTTGTGAGACCTCGGCGGCGGGCCTCACGAACGAACTGCTGGGGTGAGAGGATGCTATCGGGCGAGTAGTGGGTATGGTTGTGGAAGTCGGCGCGGATGAGTTTGGCGGAAGTTGGCGCCCCGCTCATTCCTTCGACACCTCAGGATGAGCGGGAACGAGCGTTTGTTGGTCGAGGCAATTCATTCGAGAGGGAGTTCGTCCGGGGCTGATGGCGGCTCGCTTTCGGGTGCGTATGCGGTGACCTCTTCGCGGATGGCGCTGAGGCCGTTCGTGAACGACTCCTGGAGGCGCGTGATGCGCAGTTCGGCGTTCTGGAGGAGTTCCTGGCAGCGGCGGGCGAGGTCCATGCCCTCCTCGTACATCGTGAGCGATTCTTCCAGAGTGAGGCCGCCCTGTTCGAGCTTCGTGACCGCCTCCTCGAGGCGCCCGTAGAGTATCTCGAAGCCCTCATCTTTGGAAGGCTGCTTAGAAGCCATATTGGCGGGATACTTCGGCCGGGAAGCGGCCGTCCTTGACATGAACATCGAGGCGCTCTCGGCCCTTGACCTGCTTGACGCTGGTGACGGCCTGCTTGCCGTCACGGATTTGGACCACGGCGTAGCCACGGGCGAGCGTGGCACTGGGATCGAGTGCACGGAGGCGGGAAGCGTACGCGCTGGTGCCTCCCGTGCGCTGATCGAGACCCCGGGCGAGGCCGGAAGCCGCATGGCGGAGGAGGGAAGCGAGGCGTTCGGCGTAGCGGGAGGTATCGGGGAGGGCTAACGCAAGCCGCCGCCCGGCACGGTCAACATTAGCGACGCTTTCGCTAAGCCTGCTCCTGGCCGCGGACGAAACGGCAAGACGCGTCCGTTGAAGCTGGCGGGAGATCTCTGCGCGGTCCAGCGCGACGGCCTCGGCGGCCGCGGAGGGCGTGGGCGCGCGGGCATCGGCGACGTAGTCCGCGATGGTGAAATCGGTCTCATGACCCACACCCGAGATGACGGGCACCGTGCTGGCGTAGACGGCGCGGGCGACGATCTCTTCGTTGAACGGCCAGAGCTCCTCGATGGAGCCGCCACCGCGGGCGACGATGATGACGTCGATGTCGCCGAGCTGGTTGAGCTGACGGATGGCTTCGCTGATGCCGGTTGCGGCCTCAACCCCTTGCACAGGCGTTGGGGCGAGGACGACCTCGGCGAGCGGCCAGCGGCGGGCAACGACGTTGCATATGTCATGAAAGACGGCGCCGGTGGGCGAGGTGACGACGCCGATGCGCTCCGGATACGGCGGCAAAGGACGCTTTCGGCCTTCATCGAAAAGTCCGTCGGCGGCAAGCTTCTCCTTAAGGCGCTCGAATTCGGCCTGGCGGGCGCCGACGCCGGCAGGCTGGACGAAATCGACGATGAGCTGGACGTTGCCGCGTTGTTCGTAGAAGGAGACGTTGCCGTGGGCGAGCACCTGGGCGCCGCTCTCGAGGGGCGCGCCGCGGTATTGGCGCTGGAACATCACGCAGGCGACCTGCGCATTCGCATCCTTGAGCGTGAAGTAGAGGTGGCCGCGCTGCGAACGGGTCAGATTGGAGATCTCGCCCTCCACCCAGAGGTTGGTGAGGGTGAGGTTGCTCTCGAGGAGGTCCTTGAGGTAGCGGGCGAGGGCGGAGACGGTGGTGGCTTCGATTACGGTCGACATGGAACTAGGAACTTGGAGTTAGGGACAGGGGAACATGGACGATAGACGATGGGAGGGCACACGCGACGCTGCGACTTCGATGGACTCAGTCTGCGCTTACGGTGGGCGGATGCTTCGATGAACTCAGCACGAACGGGTGTGGTCCGCACGGTCTCAGTATACGAGCAGGCCTGAAGGCCTGCAGCTATCGATTGTCACTATTTACTGGCACGCTCAAGGTATTCGCCGGTGCGGGTGTCGATTTTGAGTACGTCGCCGGCGTTGACGAAGAGGGGGACATTCACGCTGATGCCGGTCTCGAGTTTGGCGGGCTTGGTGCCGCCCTGGGCGGTGTCGCCGCGGACCCACGGGTCGGTCTGGGTGACAGCGAGTTCCACGGCGGCGGGGAGCTCGACACCGACGGGCTCGTCGCCGTACATGAGGAGGTTGCAGGTGGCGTTCTCCTTGAGGTAGTTGAGGGCGTCGCCGAGGTGGTCTTTGCCTAGAGGGAACTGGTCATAGGTGTCTGTGTTCATGAAGTAGTGAAGGTTGCCCTCGGCGTAGAGATATTGCGCAGGCTGGCGCTCGACGCGGGCGCGTGTGAAGCGGGCGCCGGCCTGGACCGACTTGTCGACGATGTGGCCGGCGCGGAGGTCACGGAGCTTCATTCGCACCTGGGCGCTGCCGCGACCGATTTTCAGGTGCTCCACCTCGATCACCTGGTAGAGCGCTCCGTCGATCTCGATGGTGGAGCCTTTGCGGAGGTCGCCGGTTTCGATCAAGTTGGGGTCCTTTCGGTTCTCGTGTTGTCGACGGCGGCGCCAGAAGGCACCGGGCTAGATTCAGGCGCTATTTTATGCCGTGCGGGCGAGGATGTGCTGTCTGGCGAATGCAGAGATTCCTCGCCACCCCACCGGCACCGCTCGGCCCTGCTCCGCGAGCTCGGAATGACAGGGTCACGGTTGGGGGGAGCGATCCAGCTCGTTGAGGATGCGCCAGATCGTTGGGTAGTCGAACGGTGTCGACTCGATCTGGGGCTTCAAGCGGTCGTAGACGATGTAGAGGAGATCGCGAAGGGCGGCGCGCTGCTCGGCGCTGAACGCATGGAGGCGGTTTTCGACATGGAAGAGTACGTCGCCGACGCAGTACTGGCGACCGGTGCGGGGGAGCCAGCGGAGGATGCCCGGCAGGAGGTAGCTGAAAGCCTGGTCGGTAAGAAACGAGAGCGGGAGCGTTTCCGGCGGGTCTACAACGTCCGAAATGCTGACCGGTGTGAACTGGCGGAAGTAGTCGTCCGCGTCGGCGCATTCTTCGCAGTAAGGGTGGTCTGTGAACTTCTCGGGCCGCTCGATGGAGGCGAAAGCGCCGTCGATAGAGGCGAAGGCGGAGGCGAGGTCATCCCCCATACCGCCATTCTATGGGAACGTCTTCAGATCGGCTCTTGGACGGCTTCGCGGGAGGGTTGGCGGAGCGTGGCTGCGGCGTCTTCGTCCCGGATGAGGAAGGCGAAAGCAAGGCCTAGGAACCCCAGGATCGCGGCAACGAAAAAGGCATCGTGGAAGGCGAGCAGCTGAGCGTGCTGCTGCGCAGCCTGACCGGCGGCCTGTCCGAGGTTCGACAGATGCGCCGTGGTGCGGCTCGCGAGGACCGTCGCCAGGATGGCGACTCCCAGTGCCGCGCCTACCTGCGTGTTCGTGCGGAAGAGTGATGACGCGCGGCCCATGCTGCGGGGCTGTACATTGGCGAACGCCGCTGCTTGTACGGAAACTCCGGCAAACGCAATGCCGGCGCCGCGCACGAGCATTACTGCGCGAATCCACCAGAGGCTTGTGTCCAGACCTACCAAGACCATAGACGCCGAGGTCAAAGCGACGACGGTCAGGCCGCCCGCCAGCATCTTACGCGGGCCGAGACGCGGGTACAGCCTGCTAGCGATGGGCAGGGTCAGGCCCATAGCGATGCCCTGCGGGAGCGAGGTAAGGCCGGACTGGATGGCGCTCATGCCGCGGAGGTCCTGCAGGTAGAGGGGCAGCAGAAAGAGCAGGCCAAACAGACCTGCCAGCTGCATGAAGAAGGCCAGGTTGGCGCTACGAAACATACGGTCCGCATAGAGCCGA
>Ga0114129_10015203_pt1 | contig 10956 bp, 6 predicted proteins | sample RhiMetdeltSRZDD1_FD_80071 | JGI IMG/M metagenome (GOLD analysis project Ga0114129, IMG submission 80071) | Populus rhizosphere microbial communities from Tennessee, USA - Rhizosphere MetaG P. deltoides SRZDD1 (version 2) (version 2) | ecosystem: Host-associated > Plants > Roots > Rhizosphere >... | reverse complement strand
TGCCGCGCGACGCGCCCGTCACGATTGCCACCTTGCCGGTGAACTGTCCCATCGCTGTGTTGCGGCCGTTATGCCGCCGAGAACAAGGCCTCGAGTGCCGCAAGGTCCGCCGGACCTTCGACGTTGAGAAGGGTGGCGCCCGGAGCGATCTTTTTCACCAGACCTGTCAGCACTTTCCCCGGACCTACTTCAACATAATGGGTGACGCCTTCCGACGCAAGGCGCCGCACCACGCTCTCCCATCGTACCGGCGATGCGACCTGTTTGATCAGCGCGTCGATCGATTCTTGCGCGGTGCGTTTCGGCTGCGCATCGACGTTGGCGATTACCGGGATACGCGGATCGCGCGCCGGCACGGCGCGCAGTTCGGGCGTCAGCCGCACTTCCGCCGGCTTCATCAGCGCGCAATGAAAGGGCGCGCTCACCGGCAGCGCAATGGCCCGCCTGGCGCCGAGGGCTTTGGCTCGTTCACCCGCGCGCGCCACCGCGGCGGCGGCGCCGGCGATCACGATCTGTTCGGGAGAATTCAGGTTTGCCGGGCTGACCACTTCGCCTTGCGCGGCCTCTTCGCACGCCCGTGTGACACCGGCTTCGTCGAGACCCAGAATCGCCGCCATCGCGCCTCGCCCCACCGGCACGGCCTCCTGCATGTAGCGGCCGCGATTGCGCACCAGCGTGACGGCATCCTGAAACGCCAGCGTGCCGGCCGCGACGTGCGCGGAATATTCCCCGAGACTATGACCGGCGACGAACGATGGCTGCAGCCCGCGGGATTCGAGCAGCCGCCAGGCGGCGACGCTCATGGTCAGGATGGCCGGTTGGGTGTTTTCGGTGAGCTGCAGCCGATCACCCGGGCCGTCGAAAATCAGGCCGCTCAGAGGCTCCCGGAGCGCCGCATCGGCTTCGGCGAACGTCTTCGCGCAAATCTCGAATTGCTCGGCGAGCGCCTTGCCCATGCCCACCGCCTGCGATCCCTGTCCGGGAAAGATGCAAGCAATCACGATCGAGTCACCGTCACGGAAGCCATCTCTGTTCGCAGCCGCTCCATCATCTGGTTCGCCGCCATGCGCGACGCCATCGCCACCGCGTTGCGCACCGCCTTCACCGACGACCGGCCATGCCCGACGATGCACAGGCCGGCAACGCCGAGCAGCGGCGCGCCGCCGAACTCCGAATAGTCGACGCGCTTGCGAAACCGCCGAAACGCGCGACGCGACAGCAGGTACCCGACCTGGCTCGAGAAGGTGCTTTGCAGCTCGTCGCCGAGCAGCTCTTCGACCATCTCGACGAGGCCTTCGCTCAACTTCAGCGCCACGTTGCCGGTAAAACCGTCGCACACCACGACGTCGGCATCGCCTGAAAAAATGCCCCGGGCTTCAACGTTCCCCACGAACGCCAGCGCCGAGGCCTTGAGGAGCTGATGCGCCTCGCGCGTCAGCTCGTTGCCCTTCGTCTCTTCCTCGCCGATCGACAGCAGCCCCACGCGAGGCTGCGCGATCCCAAGTCCGACGCGGGCATACATCGCGCCCATGTGCCCGAACTGCAGCAGGTGCGCCGCCCGGCATTCCACCGTCGCGCCCGCATCCAGCAGCACCGCCGCGCCCTGCCGTGTCGGCACCGTCGGCGCCAGCGCCGGACGATCGACGCCCGGCAGCATCCCGAACGCCGCATGCGCGGCGACGACGCTCGCTCCGGTATGGCCGGCGCTGAACACCGCGCTCGCGCGGCCGGCCGCCACCTGATCGACCGCCACCCGAATCGACGCCTTCGGTTTCCGCCGCAACGCCTTGGTCGGCGACTCCGCCATGTCGATCACGTCCGGCGCGTCGACGACGCGGACATCGAGAGCGCCCGCATCGGCGTGACGCCGCAATTCCGCGTCGATCAGATCCGCGCGCCCGACGAGATCGACGCCGAGCCCCAGATTGCGCGCCGCGGCAAGCGCGCCTTCCACCGGCCGCGCCGGCGCATGATCGCCGCCCATTGCGTCGACAGCAATGCGCATTAATCAGCGTCTAATCGGTGTCAAATCGGTGGCTAGTCTTCTTCAACAGGTCGGACTTGGCGCGCGCGGTAGTAGCCGCAATACGCGCACACGCGGTGGGCGGCTTTCGGCTCGCCGCACTGCGGGCACAGGCCCGGCGTGTTGGTCTTGAGCGCGTCGTGCGTGCGGCGCTTGCGGCCGCGGGTCTTGGAGTGTCGGCGTTTTGGATTAGGCATCGTCGTGCTTTCGCTTCGTCAACAGGGTCTTCAGGCCGGCCATCCGCGGATCTTCCCACTGCGGATTGCAGTCGCAGGGCGCGGTGTTCCGGTTGGTTCCGCATTGCGGGCAGATTCCCTGGCAGTCGTCCCTGCACAGCGGCTTCATCGGCAGCGCCAGGTAGAACTGTTCCCGCAGCAGCTCGGTGAGGTCGATCTGCTCGTCGCGATAGAACGTCATCGCCACGTCGTCGTCTTCGACCTCGTCGCCTTCATCCTCGCCCTCGTCTGCGTTCCCATGCGCCGCCGCGCCGGCGGGCAGGTAACGCAGATCGAAGTCGCGATCGATGGGCATCCGGTACGGCTCGAGGCAGCGGCTGCACGCCAACTCGAGTTCGGTCGTCACGCTGCCCACCAGGCGGAAGCGATCGTGATCCTTGTGGATCACCATCTGCAGCTCCACCGGGGCCGTAATGCGATACTCCTCGTCCTCGCCCTGCACGTCGGCCGGTTGAAAGACCTTCGTGAACTCGGTCTCCGGCTGCCGGATATGAGAAAGTTCGAGGCGCATTACCGCGATTTCCGTCGTTAGACCAGACTTTTCAGTATACCGCAGGCCGGGCTGGAGCTGAAAGACGGACCCTTTCGGGGTCCGTCTTCAGTGAGAAGTACGAGGTTAGAAGGTGTACCGAATCTGCAGCCGCATCTCGCGCGGCTGCTGCCACTGGTCAGGCTGGTTGAAACGCGGGTCGGGACGATACGTGGTCGGATTCGCCGCCTGCAGCGCGATCGGATCGAACGTGCCGCTGAAGAACACCTGATCGCTGACGTTGAACGTGTCGCGGTTCACCACCTGGAACCGGCGGGTCACCGTTTGATGGTCGAACAGGTTCTCGATGTTCACGCCGACGTTGATGCGTTGGCCGCCGAACAGCCGGAAATTGTGCTGGATCAGGATGTCGGTGCGCGTATAGGCGGCCGTGCGGCCCAGATCACCGCGGCCGAACGGATAGAACGGAATGCCCTTTTCGCGCATCTCCGTCTGCAGCGGCGTGCCGCTCTCGGCAAACCAATACAATCCGACGGCGGTGCCCCACGGCAGATCGTACGAGCCCTCGATCTTGAACACATGCGGCCGATCGCTCTGCAACAGTCCGAACACCGGCTGGCCGTTGCGATCGAATGAATAGTACTGGCCGTCGAAAAAGCGATTGACGCTCGGCGAATTGCGATTGTTCTCATCCGAGCTGGTCAGGCCCGAGTAGTTGCCCCACAGGCGGCTGTAGAGATACGTCGTGGTCAGCTGCCAGCGGTCGCTGAACCGCTTCTGGAAACGGAACTCGATGCCGTCGTAATTGCGGGTCGGCTTCGGCTGGTTCGGGCAGGTGGTGCAGCCGGCAAAGTCGCGCAGCACGTTCTCGCCGATGCTCTCGCCGGGATTGGTGATGCGATAGACCTCGCCGATGCCGGGGACCAGCACGCCGGTGTCCTCGATGGTGCGGTCGAACCGCTTGCGGGAGTAGCGGATACCAACCGCAAGGCGCGGGTTCACCTCGTGATCGATGCCGAACGTCAACTCGCGCGTGCGGATTGGCTTCAGGTCCGGATCGATCAGGAAGTTGTCTTCCTCGTTGGCCGCGTGCCGCAAGTCGACCTGCTCGATGAACGTGCCCGGGCAATTCGGTCCCGGCACCGGCGGATGGCCGCACTGGATCGCCGGCCAGTTGAAGGTATCGAGCGTCATGTAATACGTGACCGAGTGTTCCGAGCCGAACAGGCCGCGCGGCATTTCGAGTTTCGAGGTGTCGTAGAAAATGCCCCAGCTGCCGTAGGCCTTCCACCTGGCATTCGAGAACACATCCCACGCGAAGCCGGCGCGCGGCGAGATCTTGTCCTTGAAACCAAACTTGATGCCGCGATTCCCTTCCGTGTACGACGGAATCTCTTCCTTGTCCGTCCGCACGCCGAGGTTCAGGGTCAGGTTCGGCTTCACCGTCCACGCGTCCTGGATGAACACACCAACGCCATTCGTGTGAATGTCACCCGAATTGTACCTGCGCTCCACGGTGTAGTGACCGTAAGTGCCGCGCACGCTGCGGCCATCGAGCGTATTGCGCGGTGATCCCCAGTTGAGATTGATCGATGGGAACTGCGCGCCGCCCTGGCGCGTGTTGCCGATGCGCTCGTACTGGAAGCCGGTCTTGATCGAGTGGTCGCCCCACCGGTGCGCGTAGTACGACAGGTCGGCGTTCACCGAGTGCCGCTGAAAGTCATCGATCGCCGTCACGCTGCTCGACGGCAGGTCGGCATAGTTGCTGACGAAACGCAACGAGTCCGGAATCTCCGGGAAGTTGAAGCTGGCGCTCTGGATGTTCGACGTGGTGAAGACGTGGCGCAGCGCGTCGCCGGCCCCGCCGCCGTGCGTGCCGTAGTCATAGAGGCCGACGGTTACATTGCTGAACAGCTTCGGGCTCATCACCCAGTCGAGCGAGCCGACGTAAAAGTTGTCGAACGTACCGAGATAGATCGGGCTCGGGAACAACGTCGGGTTCGACGTGCTGGTGCCATCCGGCTCGATCGTCGGGAAGTTCCCCGCGTTGCCGGTCGGCCCCATCACGTCCTTGAGGGACTGCCGGTTCATCGTGCCCTTGAGGCGCATGTTGGGGCGCAGCTGCGTGGTCACCGTGAAGATCGAGTTGTAGTCGACCTCGTTCTGCTCGAACGACTTCGTCTCGCCGCCGGTGCGGAACGTCACCGTGCGCTTCGTGCGATCGATATCCGGCGCCGTGCCGAAATAGAACCACGCGTGATCGCGCCACAGCGGACCGCCGAGGTCGAACGTCGGCTCGGTGCGCGAGATTTTGTCATCCGGCCGGATGATGGTCTCGGCCCGCGACGCGTCGGTTGGCAACTGCCGCAGTTCGGGGCGCGGATCGCCCCTGAACGTGTTGTTGCGGAAGTAGAGGCCGACGCCGCCGCGCCAGACGTTGCTGCCGGTCTTGGTGATGGCGCTGATCACGCCGCCGGTGGTGGCCCGGAACTCGGCGTTGTAGCCGGACGACTTGACCTGGATTTCCTGGATGAAGTCGGTCGGCATTTCCTGTCCAGACACACCGGTGCGAATGCCGGTGGTGTCCATGCCGTCGATCACGTAGCGATGTTCGGCCCCACCGGCGCCGTCGATCTGAAGGCCCGACTTGCGCTCCTGCTGCGTGCCCGGCGCGGTGCGCAGGAAATCAACGAAGTCGCGCGGCTTGGGCAGACTCTCGATGACCTCGGCCGAGATCGTCGCCGCCGCGGCGTTCTGCTTGACGTCGATGATCGGCGATTCCGCGGTGACCGTGACGCTCTCGGTCAGCGTCGCAACGGAGAGCGCGAGATCGATCTTCAGGAACTGCCCGAGCGCCAGACGAATGTCGGTCACTTGCGCCGCGGTAAATCCCTGCAGCGTCGCCGTCACCACGTACACGCCCGGCGTCAACGCCGGGAAGCGGTAGTTGCCCGCGCCGTCGGCAACGGCCGTCTGCGTGCCCACCAGCGACGGACTGGTCGCCTCCACCGTCGCGCCTGGAAGAATTGCACCTGATGAATCCCTGACACTGCCGCCAATACTGCCGGTTCGTTCCTGGGCCATTGCCGGAACGGCAACGGCGACGAGCGTGAAGAGCCCGAGCGCAAGGCCTCGCACGGTCATGACCACCCTCCTGGGCTTACAAAAGCGGCACGGCTGCCGCGTAACGAACCGGATGGTACCAAAGTCGGTACCAATGGCAAGGGGTGATTCGAAGCGCGATGCCTCTATAATCCCGACACCGGAGGAGCCATGGCCCGTCGAATCTCAGCTGGTGTACTGGTTGCACTGGTTTTCGCGTCTGGACAACTGGATCGGCCAGCCGCCTCCCAGGGCACCGCGTGCGCCGATCTCGCCGCGCTCACCATCCCCGACGTCACGATAAATGCGGCTTCGGCCGTGCCGGAAGACGCCTTCACGCCTCCCGGATCGAAGACCGCGCTCGATCTCCCGGCGTTTTGCCGGGTCGAGGCCACCGCACGGCCCACGAGCGACTCCGAGATCAAAATCGAGGTGTGGATTCCGGCCGAGGCGTGGAACGGAAAGTTTCAGGGCGTCGGCAACGGCGGCTATATGGGATCGATCTCCTACCCCGCCATGGCCGTCGCGTTGCGCCGCGGCTACGCGACCGCGAGCACCGATACCGGACATAGCGGCGACGATGTGATCTTCGGCAAGGGTCATCCTGAAAAAGTGATCGACTTCGGCTGGCGAGCCATTCACGTGATGACCGACACCGCCAAGCTGGTCGTCCGCAACGCGACCGGCCGCTTCGCGGAGAAGTCGTACTTCGTCGGGTGTTCGAGCGGCGGACACCAGGCGCTGTCGGAAGCACAGCGCTTCCCCGACGATTACGACGGCATCGTCGCAGGCGCGCCGGCGAACAATCGCATCCGGCAAACGTTCGGGTTTGCCCACGCGTGGGCCGCCACGCACCGCGCCGACGGCACGGCAATCCTCGATCAGCCGGCATTGGCGCTGATTACGAAGTCTGCGGTCGCCGCCTGCGACGCGAGCGACGGCCTGAAAGACGGGCTCATTGAAGACCCGCGGAAGTGCACGTTCGACCCCGCCACCATCGCATGCAAAGGTACGGCGAGCGCGGGCACGTGCCTCACCGCGGAACAGGCGGATGCGGTGAAGAGAGTCTACGACGGCCCAAGGAACCCGCGCACGGGCGAGCAGATCTATACGGGGTTTCCGCGCGGCAGCGAGGCCTTTGGCGACGCCGCCATTCAGAGCTGGCGCCAGTACATCACGTCGCCACGCGAGGCCTCGCGCATCGGCGTGTTCCGGTATTTCCTGTTCCACGATGAGAACTGGAAGATCAGTTCGCTCGATTTCGATCGCGACCTCGCGTTCGCCGAGGAACGCATTCCACACCTCGCCGCCGTCGACCGCGATCTCTCGCCATTCAAGAAGCGTGGCGGCAAGTTGATCATGTATTCGGGCTGGATGGATCCGGTGGTGCCGCCGCAGGACAACGTCGCCTACTACGAGGCGGTCGCCAAGACCATGGGCGGCTACGACAAGACGCGGGATTTCTTCCGTCTGTTCGCCGCGCCCGGCATGGGCCACTGCGCCGGCGGACCGGGCCCCAACGCGTTCGAGGCGCTCCCGGCACTCGAGCAATGGGTGGAGAAAGGCGTGGCGCCCGACGCGCTGCTGGCCACGCACAGCACGGCAGGCAAGGTCGATCGAACGCGTCCGCTCTGCCCGTATCCGCAAGTGGCGCGATACAAAGGCACCGGCAGCATCGACGAGGCCGCGAATTTCTCGTGCGTCACGCCGCCGGCCGCGCCGCGGCGAACGAACCAGTAGTCGTGCTAAGGCGTTGATATCGTCACGAGCTGACGTTCGATCGACCCGCGGTGTGCCTCTTCCCAGGGCGGCAGCTTCAACGCGCTGCCAAGGGACGCGGCATCTTCGTCGACCGTAAACCCCGGCGTCGTGGTCGCCACCTCGAACAGCACGCCGCCCGGCTCACGGAAATAGATCGACTGGAAGTACGTGCGGTCGCGAATTTCGGTGACGCCGACGCCGATACGCACCAGCTCCTCGCGCAACCTGACCTGCTCGTCGGCCGTGTCGATCGCCATGGCCACGTGATGCACCGTGCCGATGCCATTCACCGCGGCCGGTGCGGCGGGATCCTCGACGATGTCAATCAGGTGGCCCGGCACGCCGCCCATCGCGCACACGCGCGTGCGGGCGCCTTCCGATCTCAGCACCGAATACCCGAGGACCTGCGTCAGAAAGTCGATCGAGGGTTTGGCGGCGCGCACCATCATCGTCACGCTATGCAAGCCGCGAATCGCGACATCAGATCCCACGACGTCTGGCCACCCCGCGCGTTCGTCGTGATCGGCGGCGATGAGCTCGAAGCGCAGGCCGCTCGAATCGTTCAAGGCGATCACCGGCTGACCGAATCGGGCTGCGGCGTCACTGAACGCCTGACCGGCTTTACGTAGGCGGTTTCGCCAGAACTCGAGGGAACCAACCGGCACTGAGAACGCGGTGTCAACGACTTGCCCCGCCCCTTTCAAGCCAATGCGGACACCGTGGCCCTTGTACGGAAACGTCGTCCAGATCGTGCCCGGCTGTCCCGTCGTGTTGCCGTAATAGAAGTGATAGACGTTGTGGTTGTCGAAGTTGACCGTCTTCTTGACGAGTCGGAGTCCGAGGAGACTGCGGCAGAAGTCCAGGTCGGCTTGCGCTTCATCCACCGTGGCCGTGACGTGGTGAAGACCTCGAATGCGCGGCGTCATGGTCGAATATTAGTTCGCATTTTGGCATCCCGCGCTTTCAGTAATTGTCTGTAATATATTAAGACATACTTGCACGTTTATGCACTATAAAACTCAATAAAAGGCCTAGGCATGCTTTATGCGATGCACTGAAGCATGACTTCATTGTCATATAACGTCATATGGAAGCGGCCGTAGATGGCTGACCGCAAGGTCCGCCCTCGCACGGCTGCGGCGAGACGCAGGAGCGACGAGACGACGTTTCTCGTCCTGCCGCTCGTGGCGCAGTTTTATGTCGTGGGCGTGACGCTACTGGGCGCGGCGGCGTTGGCGATGTCGATCGCGAACCTCGGCACCGATCGGTGGCTGTTGCTGGCCGGCCTGCTGGCGCTGACCGTGGCGACGTCCGCGGTGAAGCTCGAGCTGCCGCTTGGCCGCGGCGCCTCGAATCTGTCGCTCGCCCACGCCGTGAACTTCTGGTCGTTGTGGACGCTGGGCCCTGCGCCAACGGTCATCGTGGCTGCGGTCAGCGCCGCGGCGCAGAGCACGCTGCGTACGAGCGCCGCCAATCCGCCGCACCGGGTGCTCTTCAGCATGGCCAGCCTGGCCGTGACGGTCTGGCTCGCGGCCTTGCCGCTCGACTGGGCCCTCGGCCAGGATCCCGCGAGCCTGCTCGGCCTGGTTCGCGCGGTCGTGGTGATTGCGCCAATTTATTTCGTGATTAATACCGGCCTCGTCGCAGCCGCGGTGGCGTTGTCCACCCACCAGAATGTGGCGCGGGTGTGGCAGCGCAATTTCCTGTGGAGCGCGCCCAGCTTCTTCGCCGGCGCCGTGCTGGCGGCGGCCGCCGCCGCGACCTGGGAGCGTGGATTATTCGGGTGGCTGCTGCTGCTCGCCGCGCCGCTCTATCTCGTGTTCCGCAGTTATCACACCGTCGTGTCGCGGCTGCGCGAGGAGCAGGAAGAAACGCGCCGCGCCATGGACGTGCAGCTCGCCACCACCGAAGCGCTCGCGCTCGCGATTGAAGCCAAGGGTGGCTGCACGCCCGAACACGTGCGGTCGATCCAGAGATATGCGGGCATGCTCGCCGAGGCGGCGGGGATGTCGGATGCGGATATCCAGGCGGTGCGAGCCGCCGCTCTGCTGCACGACATCGGCAACATGGCGGTGCCCGAACACATTCTGGCCAAGCCCGACGCGCTGACGCCTGAAGAGTTCGAGCGCGTGAAGATTCATACGCGCGTCGGCGCCGACATCCTGCGCGACGTGCCGTTCGGCGGGCCGGTCGCCGAACTCGTGCTCAACCATCACGAGCGATGGGACGGTCTTGGCTATCCCGCCGGCTTGCGCGGCGAGGCGATTCCGCTGGGCGCGCGCGTGCTGACCATTGCCGACGTCTTCAGCACGCTGCAGACCGCTCGTCCGTATCGCAACGGCTCCTTCACCGAACCGGACGCCATCAAGGTCCTGCGCGAGCTGTCAGGGAAGGCCTTCGACCCGGCGCTGGTCGATCTGTTGATCGCCCGGCTCGGCCGGCCGGCCGATGCGGTGGCCGACTTCGCCGAGGATCCGGTGCTCGCCGCCAAGGAACGCGCCGCGCTGCTCGACATTTCCGAGGCGCATCGGGAAGAACAAGTCCTGTATGAAATCGCGCAAGCGCTGGGCTCGAGCCTTGGCGTGGATGAAGCGATGGCGCTGATCCGCGACAAGGTCAATCGGCTCGTCCCGTTCGTGACGTGCGCGCTGTTTCTGGGCGACGACGATCGGGGATTCACGTGCCGCTATGCCCACGGGCCGGGCACGGAGGCGCTGTTCAAGTGGTCGCCGAAGTCGTGGAGCGAATTGTCGCTGCGCCTGCCCGCGTGCGCCGACGGCCGCGCCGGACGCGGTGAAGATCTCGTGTCGGTGCTGCCGTGCCGGCTGATCTTCGAAGGACGCCTGATCGGCTCCATTGCCATCTATCACACCGCGCCGACGCGTTACACCGACGAGCACCGCCGCGTGCTCGGCCGCGTCAGCGAGCAGGCCGCCGCCGTCATTCACAACTCGACGCGCTACGAACAGACGCGCCACGAATCGCAGACCGATTCGCTGACCGGATTGCCGAACCGCCGCTCGTTCGAGCGCCAGTTGCGCGCCGGCCTGACGCGCACCGCCAGCGTGCAAAGCCACGCCAGCCTGGTCGTGCTCGACCTCGATAAGTTGAAGGAAATCAACGACACCTACGGCCACGAGGCCGGCGATCGCGCCCTGCGCGCGATCGGCACGGTGATGCGCTCCACGGTTCGTGAAACCGACCTGTGCGCGCGCTTCGCCGGTGACGAGTTCGTGATCGTGTTGTGGGACTGCAGCCCCGAATGCGAGCAGCGCCGGATTGCCGAAGTGCAGAACGCCGTGGCCGCGTTCCCGTTCGAACCACGCCCGGGCGTCCGCGTGCAG
>Ga0114129_10015202_pt1 | contig 10956 bp, 7 predicted proteins | sample RhiMetdeltSRZDD1_FD_80071 | JGI IMG/M metagenome (GOLD analysis project Ga0114129, IMG submission 80071) | Populus rhizosphere microbial communities from Tennessee, USA - Rhizosphere MetaG P. deltoides SRZDD1 (version 2) (version 2) | ecosystem: Host-associated > Plants > Roots > Rhizosphere >... | reverse complement strand
TCGAGCGCTTCGGCGAGATGATGTCCGTCTACCGCGACGGCTTCGGGGCGCGCGGCCTCGACTTCGCGGTCTGGGGACACATCTCGGACGGCAACGTGCACCCGAACGTGCTGCCGCGTTCGTACGAGGACGTCGAACGCGGCAAGGAAGCGATCATGGAATTCGGCCGCGAAGTCGTCCGTCTGGGCGGCTGTCCGCTAGCCGAGCACGGCGTCGGACGAAACCTCGTCAAGCAGGCACTCCTTCGCAAGCTGTACGGCGACGCAGGCATAGAGCAGATGCGAGCGGTCAAGCGCGCGCTGGATCCTGATTGGAAGATGGCCCCCGGGGTAATCTTTCCACCGCAAAACTGAAGAGCCCGACGTGGCATCGGCTTTGGAATGATGCGAGACACCCGTGCGCGTCGCTCTGATCGCTCCGCCCTTCATTCCAGTACCGCCGCCTGCATACGGCGGGACCGAGCTCTTCCTGGCTGACCTGGCAGAGGGCCTCGTGGAGCGCGGGCACGACGTAACGGTGTATGCGAACGGTGCATCGCGTGTCGCGTGCGAAGTCCGCTGGTGCTACAAAGACATGGACTGGCCGCTCCGCTGCGCGGCGAAAAGCACTTTGAAGTCGCTCGACCACGGCACGTGGGCCATTCGCGACGTGATGGATGACGACGACTTCGACCTCATCCATCTGAATGACGCGCTGCACGTCCCGCTGTCGCGTTTCCTGTCAATCCCGACCGTTTATACACTGCACCATCCTCACGAACCCGAGCTGACCAGCTTGTACGAGCGGTTTCCCGACGTTTCGTACGTGGCCATCAGCCACGCGCAGTGCGCGCAGGAACCGCTGCGCCGGATTTCTACGATTCACCACGGCATCCGCGTCACCAGCTACACATACAAGGACGTGAAGGAAGACTACGTCTGTTTCCTGGGACGCATGGCGCCTGTGAAAGCACCGCATCTCGCGATCGAAGCCGCGCGCCGCGCAGGCGTCCGTCTCAAACTCGCGGGTGAGATCCAGCCGGTGTTCAGGCCGTACTGGGAAGAGCAGGTGGCCCCCTACATCGATGGCTGGGAGGTCGAATACGTCGGCGAAGTGAATCTCACGCAGAAGAACGAGCTGCTCTCGAATGCCCGGGCGCTCCTGTTCCCGATTCAATGGCCCGAGCCATTCGGCCTGGTGATGGCGGAAGCGAACGCCTGCGGCACGCCGGTCCTCGCGCTCGACGCGGGCTCGGTCCCCGAAGTCGTCGACGATGGGACGAGCGGGCGCATCTGTGAAGACATCGAGGAAATGGCGGAGTGGGCGCGCGATCCCCGCGTGGACCCGTTCGAATGCCGGCGTCACGTCGAGCGGTACTTCTCGCTCGACGTCATGGTCGATGCCTACGAACGGCTGTATCGCACGGCACTCGGCAGCATGCGTCAGGCGCGGCTCGAGTCGGCGTGAGGAAAGATGCCGGACGTCATTAAAGTCGAAGAGAAGTACTACATTCTCGCGACGGCGGCGCGAGCGCTCGGGACGTCTGCCGTCTTGAAGGACGGCGATACGTTCGCCGTCTTCGATCCACTCGGAGACATCAGCGGCGCCGGGCTTGGCGAGCAGGGGCTGTATCACGACGGCACGCGGTTCCTGTCGATGCTGCAGCTCCGTCTGAACAACGATCGTCCTCTGCTTCTCAGCTCCCGCTCCAGCAGCGACAATCTCGTCTTCGGTGCAGACCTCACGAACGGCGACGTCGTCATCGACGGCCGCGTGGCGCTTCCGAAGGACGTCGTGCATATCTTCCGGTCGCGCTTTCTCTGGGATCGCGTGGCGTACGAGCGGATCCGGTTCACGAACTACAGCGGCGGCCACGTGAGCCTCGATCTCAGCTGCGAGTTCGATGCCGATTTCGCCGATATCTTCGAGGTGCGCGGGACAGGCCGGCACAAACGCGGGATCGTGCTGCCTGCCAAAGTTTTCGACAACGGAACGGAGCTCGCATATCGCGGGCTCGACGGTGTGGTCAGACGCACGCGGCTGGAATGGAGCGCGCCACCGGACAGCGTGACCTCGTCGGCCGCGCAGTTCGAGATCGGTCTTGCGCCGCAGGAGACGCTCTCGATCGAACTCGCGATCTCCTGCGAGGTTCAGCCGAGCGATCGGCCGCGACCGCAATTCGACCATGCGCTGGTGCAGTTGTCAGAGAGGGAAACCAAAGCGCGAGCCGGGTATGCGTCGCTCGAATCGTCGAATCAGCAGTTCAACGAGTGGCTGACGCGGTCGATGGCCGATATCGGCATGATGATCACGATCATGCCGACGGGGCCTTATCCGTATGCCGGCGTGCCGTGGTTCAACACGCCGTTCGGCCGCGATGGCATCATCACCGCGCTTCAACTGCTCTGGATCAATCCGTCAATCGCGGCTGGCGTGCTGCGATATCTTGCGGCAACGCAGGCGACCTCAGTGATTCCCGAGCAGGATGCGGAACCGGGAAAGATTCTGCACGAGACGCGCGGCGGAGAAATGGCGGCGCTCGGCGAGGTGCCGTTCGGACAGTATTACGGCAGCGTCGACTCGACCCCGCTCTTCGTGCTGCTCGCCGGCGCCTATTACGCTCGCACCGCGGACCGCGCGCTGATTGACGCGTTGTGGGAGAACATCGAGCGCGCGATTACATGGATGGATCGATACGCCGATCTCGATGGAGACGGATTCGTCGAGCACTCGCGGCGCAACCCTTCCGGGCTCATCCAGCAAGGCTGGAAGGATTCGCACGACTCGGTGTTTCACCAGAACGGCGAGCTCGCCGAAGCACCGATTGCGCTCGCCGAGGTGCAGGCCTACGTCTACGGCGCGCGGCGCGCCGCAGCGAAGCTCGCGCGCGTGCGCGGCGACGATGCGCGGGCAAGCGCGCTCGAGGCGCAGGCCGACAACCTTCGGATCAAATTCGAGGAAGCGTTCTGGTCCGAGCGTCTGGGGATGTACGCGCTCGCGCTCGACGGCCGCAAACGTCCCTGCGCGGTGCGCACGTCGAATGCCGGACAGTGTCTCCTGACGGGCATCGCGCGACCCGACCGCGCACGCCGCGTCGTGGAAACGCTTCTCAGCCAGGACATGTTCTCGGGATGGGGCATCCGCACGCTCGCGGCAGGCGAGGTCCGCTACAACCCGATGTCGTATCACAACGGGTCGGTCTGGCCGCACGATAACTCATTGATCGCGGCGGGATTTGCCCAGTACGGTTTCCACGATGCCGTGCAGCCGGTGCTCTCGGGTCTGTTCGCCGCAAGCCTGTTCTTCGACAGCCATCGGCTGCCGGAGCTGTTCTGCGGATTCCACAGACGCAAGGGAGAGGGGCCGACGCTCTACCCCGTCGCGTGCTCGCCACAGGCGTGGGCGGCGGGAAGTGTCTTCCTTTTGCTGCAAGCGGCATTGGGTCTGACGATAGACGCGGTCGGACGCCGCGTGTCGGTATCAGGCGGACGGTTCCCCGAATCGCTCGATCGCCTCGTCGTGCGCGATTTGCGAATCGCCGAAGACGCGAGCATCGATCTGCTCTTTCAACGACACCATCAGGACGTCGGCGTCATGGTCCTCAGACGCGAGGGCCGCGTCGAAGTCACCATCACGAAGTAGAAGCGTCCAGACGGGCTCTATGCGGAGGCAGAGAGGCGCTGCTCGTGGATCAGGCAACCGGCAAGCTTGCGAATGCTCTCCTCCATCGCCTGCGGCAGCACGCTGGTGAAGCAGAGGCGCAGCTCTGAATCGCCCGCAGGGTCCGCGTAGAAGGCGGGCCCGGCTACGAAGGCGACGCCGGCGGCAAGCGCGCGATCGAGCAACGCCACGGCACTGATCCCTGACGCGAGCCGGCACCACAGATAAAGGCCCCCGGCCGGCCGTGCGAATCGCAGCGCGCCCACGGGGACCTGCCGCTGAATCGCGGCGATCATCTGCGTGCAGCGCCTCGCATGCTCCGCACGGATCGTGCGAAGGTGTGCGTCGAACGAACCCTGACGCATGAGACGGGCGATCGCGAATTGAACGAGATTCGGCGTGTGCGGATCGAGCCGCTGTTTGATGATCGCAATCTGATCGACGATCGAGGGGGCCGCCGCAATCCAGCCGAGCCGCAAGCCCGGCGCCATTACTTTCGAAAAGCTGTTCAGGTAGATGACGAGATTGTGGTCGTCGAGGTCGCGCAGCGACGGCGGCGGCGGTTCGTTGAAGTACAGATCTCGGTACGTCGCGTCCTCGACGATGGGGACGCGATAGCGCTGCGCGAGCGAGAGCAGTTCACGGCGCGTGCGGATCGGGAGAGTCACTCCCGTCGGATTCTGGAACGTCGGGTTCGTGTAAATCAGCTTCGGCCGGTAGCGGACGAGCAGATCTTCGAGCTCGTCGCTGTCGGCGCGCGAGACATCCCAGCCAATCAGCTTCGCTCCCGCGGCACGGAACGACTGGATGGCGCCGAGATACCCGGGACGATCCATGATCACGGCGTCGCCGGGATCGATGAGACATCGCGCCAGCAGATCGAGCCCCTGCTGAGCACCCGAGAGGATCAAGACGTTGTCGCGAGGCACGTTGTAGCGATCGGCGATCGCGTCGCGAAGCGCCGGCTGCCCTTCCGTCGGCCCGTGCCTCCATGCCGATGCCGGATCCGTGCGAAGCACGTGCGCCACGGCGTCCTGAAAGGCCTCATTCGGAAACTTGTCGATCGCCGGCTCGCCCGCCGCAAGCGACAGCAAACGCGCGTCGGATGAATGCCGCACGATGTCGCGCAGCGTCGAGTCGCTGGAGCGGAGCGCCGCGGCCGCAATCTTTCCGCGCCAGGCGAACGGCGTTCCTTCGGGCTCCGGAGCGGCGCACACGAAGGTCCCGCGCCCGACGTATCCCCTCAACAGACCGCGCGACTCCAGCTCCCGGTATGCACTCACGACCGTGGTCCGGCTGATCTTGAGCTGCTGCGCGAGCGTGCGCTCCGGAGGGACGCGTGTCCCCGACGGCAGCTCACCGCGCGCGATGGCGGCTTCGAGCAACGTCACCAAGTGGCCGTACAGCGGCCGCTCCGTCCGCACGAACTGACGCTCGATTGACGACAGCATGGGTGAACCTCTGCTCAGCACTATGACGCCGGTCTGGCAGACCGCAGAGGTCCAATTGTGTCTTGGCTGGCGGGAAATTCAAGTCCAATCGCGGGCCAAGCAGGCCAAGTCAGGGCCACATAGCAGTCCAATTATTGAATGGGGTCACTGTCGGTGCTGCTGCGAGCCAAGCCAGCTGGCCCTGAACGCCTTCTGGGCTGGCGTCACCGCCGCACCCGCCGATTCCGCCAGCACAGCCTCCACGCCGGGGTCTTCCTTCAGCACGATCGTCGCGGTCGCCGGGCCGCTGCGGCGGGTGAATGCGACGCGGATTTGATCGCCAGGTTTATGCGCGCGCAGGATCTCCTGGATCTGCAGCGGCGTGGTGACGGCGTTTCCGTCAATTGCCGTGATCAAATCGTCCTGCTCGAGTCCGGCGGCGTACGCAGGCGTCCCTGGCCCGACGAGTTCCGCGATCTTCATGGATTGGTCGAGCCGCACGTCTCCAATCCACGGACGACCTGCATTGCGTTTGCGGAGAACGACTCCTGCGCGATCGAGGAGACGCGCGTAGTCGACAACGTCACGTCCAGACATGTAGCGGGTGAAGAACTCGGACGCGAACCCCGGATCGCCGCTGACTTCGGCGAGCCGATCGCGGATGTCGGTCAGCGAGTACGGCTTTGCGACGAGCCCCGGCTCCGGTCCGCCTGGCGCGCCGTGCACTCGCCACATGGCGCGCATGAAGTCGTCCAGCGTGACTTTGCCGCTCGTGCGATCCCGCAGCGTCAGGTCGAGCCCGAGCGCGATCGCCCCGCCGTAGGTGTAGTAGGAGATGAACGTGGTACTGAAATTGGTCCGATCGACGGGCCGTGCGGCATCGACGAACGGAGCCATCCGGCTCATGTCCACTGCCGATCGAAACTGACGCCCCGACCCGTTGATGACCTCGTTCGTCAGCCGGCCGAATCCGTCGACTGCCTGAGCGGCCTCGTTCAAGCCCGCACGCGCCATGATCAAGGACCCGTAGTACTGGGTGAACCCTTCGGCCAGCCACAGCGAGTCGGTCGTGTTCGCTTCGTCGAAGTTGAACGGCTCGAGCCCCTGCGGGCGGATCCGCTCGACGTTCCAGCAGTGAAAGAACTCGTGCGACGCCGTGCCCAGCGCGCCGCGCAGCGTTCGTCCGCTGACGACGGTGCTGTTGCGATGCTCCATGCCGTCGCCACTGTCGTAAGGGAGGTAGTCAGCCAGAAAAGTGTACGTCCCCGTCTCGTACTGCGGGAACTCGCCGAAGACGGCCATCGCTTCGTTCACGATCTTCTCGACTCCCGCCGCGTATTGATCGACGTCTTCCGTCGATGCGTCGGAATGGACCGCCGTTCGAATCGTAAAGGTCTTGCCGTCGGGATTCCGGACCGTGAACTGGCGCAGCGCGTAGGCGCTCAGCTCGGTGGGACTGTCGAACAGATATTGGAGGTTCGGCGCCGTGAAGATCCAGGCATTGTCCGTCGGAAAGAGTTGCGTGGCGGGCTTCCAGGTCGTGTTGTCGGGCTGAACGAAGGTGATACGGACGGGTCGATCCTCGAAGGATTGCGCCCACATCAGCGTCGCCGGCAGGTTCATGTGCGCGTGGGTCGTATCGATGCCGAGATACGTGCCGTCTACGCGGTCACCATAAATAAGGTAGGTGACGCGAACGGTTCCGTCGTGTCCCGTGATCTCCCACTGATGCGGGTTCGGACGAACGATCTGCAGCTCTTTACCCCGACCGTCGAACGCGTGGACCTCGTACACATTCTTCGCAAACTCGTGGAGCGCGTAGCGGCCTGGCGACGATCGGCTCATTCGCGCGTGCAGCGGACCGGCGGGCACGTTGCTGAAGGTCACTTCGATGTTCGCAACCCGATGCTCCGGCGCCGGAAACGACACGCGGTAGACCACTGGCGTCTGGGTCGGTGTCTGTGCCGCAATCGGCAGCGAGAGCACGGCCGCCACGGCGACCGCACGAACGAACAAGCGCATTAGGACTCCTTGCTTCAAGAATAATCCCCTCCGTTCACTCCCTTCGGGCGAGGACGCCCAGGAACTCGAACATCAGGTTGGCCGCCAGGAGAGCCGTGATCTGACCCGGCCCATCGAACAAGGGCGCGACTTCGACGATGTCGCACCCGACGAGGCCGAGGCCGGCGAGCCCGCGAACCAGCTCCTGCGCTTCGTAGCTCGTGAGACCTCCCACCTCCGGCGTGCCGGTCCCGGGCGCGTACGCGGGATCGACCGAATCGATGTCGAACGTGACGTACAGAGGACGAGAGCCGATCCTCTCTCGCACCCGCGCCATCGTTAGCGTCGGACCGTCCGTCTTCACCTGTCCGATGTCGATCGTCGTGACGCCGTGCGCGCGTTGAAACGCGAAGTCCTCGTCCTCGCCGTACATCGGGCCGCGGATGCCAATCTGCACGTACTGCGACGGCACGATGAGACCTTCTTCGATCGCGCGCCGGAACGGCGAGCCGTGGAAATACTTGCCGCCGAAATAGTCCCCCCACGTGTCGATGTGCGCGTCGAACTGGACGAGCGCAACCGGCCCGTGCCGCCGCGCGATCGCGCGAAGGATTGGCAGCGAGATCGAATGGTCGCCGCCGACGAGCATCGGCACCGCCCCTGCGCTCAACACCGATTGCACCGCCGACTCGATCGCGGCATATGCGGGCTCGATACCGACTGGAGGCGCGTCCACGTCTCCGGCGTCCACGATCGTCAGCCGCTCGAAAGGAGAGACCTTCTGAAAGTACGAATACGGTCTGATCAGCGACGACTGCGCGCGGATTTCACGTGGCGCCATACGGGCGCCGGGACGATACGACGTTCCGCTGTCGAACGGTATTCCGAGGATGGCGACGTCGATGCCGGTCAGATCCGTCTGATGCGGCAGCCGCATGAACGTCGGCGGCTGCGCAAAGCGCGGGCTTTGACGGGAATCTCTCTGTGACGAGGACATGGGTTTGACGCGTCAGTGCGCCCTGACCCAGCGCCACATTTCGGCGAGCGTCGCGGCCTTCCCCTGCATCAGGAGCCCCGTCCGGAAGATCTTCCCCGCGGCGTACACGGCGCCGACGACGGTGAGTGCGGTGATCGAGACGGATGCAGCGACCTGCCAGAACGGCGGACCGGGAGGCACCGCGATGCGCATGAGCATGAGAAAAGGAGCCGCGGTCGGAATCATCGACAGCGTCATCGCCATCGGACTGTCGGGCGAACGCGCGACAGGGAACCAGGTGAAGGCCGGCAGCATCAGGAGCAGCATCGCCGGGGTCATCATGTTCTGCGCGTCCTTCAAATCGCTGCATGCGGCGCCGATCGCGATGAAGACGGAGCCGAAGATGAAGAGCGCCAGTATGAGAAAGAGCAGAAACCACGTCATCGCGGACCAGGTCACGGCGTCTCCATAGCCCCAGTGGGTCGCGACGGCAAAGCCGCCGGCCAGATACACGCACGCGAGCAGCAGCGACACGGCGGCGCTGCCCATCAGCTTCCCCATCATCAACTGGAACGGCGTGACCGATCCGATCAGCACCTCGCTGATCCGGCTCATTTTTTCCTCGATCGTGCTGTTGAGCAGCTGCGGCGTCGTGGACATGACCGCAAAGAACATGAGGACCATCATCGCTGCCGGCACCGCCAGCGTCTTGATCTCGTCGACGTGCTCGGCGGCCTTCAGCTCTCCGCGTTCATCGCGCGTCACCAGCCCCAGCTGCTCCAGCCGCAGCGGACGCGTCAGCCGCGCGACCGTCGCGCGATCGATGGCAGCGACGCGGAAGCGCTGATTGACGATCTCGCGGTTCAGCGTCGTGGATATCCAGTCCGGCAGCAGCCGATACGCGGGATGATTCGAGTGATAGCGGAGCGTCTCCGTGACGCCCGGCTCGAGCGCGTTCGCAGGAATCTCGACGAACGCGTACAGCTCGTCACGACGGACACGATCCGACAGCTCGGCGCGAAGCGATTCCGGCGTGCCCGAATCGGGATTGACCGCAGAGGGCAGGAACCGGGGACTGGTCCGTGCGCCATCGGCGTTCGATGCGCCGGCGGCGTTCCACTCGTCCGCGGCGGCCTTCAGTGGACCGTACAGCACACCGGTTCGATCGATCACGGCAAGCAAACGATCCTTCCCGTCGGTCTGATCGCGTCCGGTGCGCTGCAGTGCTACGGCAGCCCCCATGAAGACCGGCATGAGGAACAGGCCGATCAGGAATGCCTTCGAGCGCGTCAGCGTGTTGAATTCGGACGAGGCGACGATGAACGTCTTATGCATTCCCGTTTCCCGCGATCCGCACGAAGATGTCGTGCAGCGACGGCCGAGCCACTTCGAAATGGTAGACGGCCGTGCGCGCCGCCAGCTGGTGGAGGAAGGCTTGCGGATCGCCCGCGAGACGCACTTCCTGCAGTTGCCCGTAGTCGTTGATCGACTCGATGCCGGGAAGGCCGGCCAGCGCGGCGGATCCGGCCGCGCTCCGAATGCGCACCGTGTCGAGGCCGTACTGCGCCTGGATCTCCTCGAGCGTCCCGTCCAGCACCTTCTTGCCTCGGAAGATCATGAAAATGCGATCGCACATTTTCTCGGCGGTCGCCATGTCGTGGGTGCTGAAGACGACGGTCGTCCCGCGGCGGCGGGTTTCGAGCACGGCATCCTTCAGCGTCTCGGCATTGACCGGATCGAGTCCCGAGAACGGCTCGTCGAGGATGAGCAGCGAGGGCTGCGACACGACGGATGCAATGAACTGCACCTTCTGCGACATGCCTTTCGACAGCGTTTCGACCTTCCGATCCGCCCATTCACGCAGGCCGAGGCGATTGAGCCAGTCATCGATCAACGGATCGAGCTCGGCAATCGTTCGCCCTTTGAGGCGCCCGTAGTACCTCAGCAGGCGGCGCACGGCCATCCTCTTGTACAAGCCGCGTTCCTCGGGCAAATAGCTGACGCGATCGCGGGCCGCTGCCGTGTCGGGAGATCCCAGCACCTCGATCTCCCCTTCGTCCGGCAGGAGGATATGCATGATCATCCTCAGCGTCGTCGTCTTCCCGGAACCGTTTGGCCCGATGAAGCCATAGATCGCGCCCGAAGGAACGTCGAGCGTGAGGTGATCCACGGCGGTCGTAGGGCCAAATCGCTTGGTAACGTTCGACAGCCGGATTGCCGCGGTCATGATGGTTGGTGGGGCGCGGTCATTCTATTCGCACCGGCGGGAGCTTGTGAAAAGTTCGATCATTGACCTTGCTTCGAGTTTGTGTAAGATTGCGGCCTCAATCACGGGATTTCGGTCGTTCCCCTGCGACGAATTTCTTTTGGGGGGCGCGAGGATGTGTCATCACAGTTCCATCGCGGACACGCGGCTTGTGAACTGTCCTTCAACGCCCCGGAGTCCTAGCCGTTGGCCCAGATCTTTGCCCCCTGGTGGAACAAGCTCCCGCTCGTGGCCGCCATCGCGGGAAGCGTCGGTCCTACGCTCGCAGTGGCGGGCGTCTGGTACTATTTTTCTCCGTGGTACACGGACGTGGGCTACCGTCCCGTTCAGCCCGTCCCATACAGCCACAAGCTCCATGTCGGTGAGCTCGGTCTCGATTGCCGCTACTGCCACGCCTCAGTCGAAACTTCCGCCGTCGCGAACGTTCCCCCGACCCAGACCTGCATGAACTGCCATCGGCTGGTGAAAAGAGACAGCGCGGTGCTCGCGCCGATTCGCGACAGCGCCGCCAGCGGCCGGCCGATGCGTTGGATTCGCGTCCACAAGCTTCCCGACTACGCCTATTTCGCTCACAACGTGCACGTGGCCGCCGGAATCGGCTGCGTCACCTGCCACGGCCGCATCGACGAGATGGAAACGGTCAC
>Ga0114129_10015200_pt1 | contig 10957 bp, 7 predicted proteins | sample RhiMetdeltSRZDD1_FD_80071 | JGI IMG/M metagenome (GOLD analysis project Ga0114129, IMG submission 80071) | Populus rhizosphere microbial communities from Tennessee, USA - Rhizosphere MetaG P. deltoides SRZDD1 (version 2) (version 2) | ecosystem: Host-associated > Plants > Roots > Rhizosphere >... | reverse complement strand
GAAGCCGCCGCCGCCGCTCAGTACGAGATCGGCCGCGCGCTCGCGCTCTCGGGTGAGCCGCGGCTCGCGATGGAGGAGTTCCAGCAGGTGCGGAATCGTTTCCCACAAAGCGCCTGGGCCGAGCCGGCGCTCCTCCGAACCACCGCACTCTATCGTCTGTTCGGCGGCGTCAAACCCTCGTTCTCGCCGGACCCGGTCTTCTCGGCGGGCTCCGGCGAGCTGGTGAAGGACGTGCGAGCGCTGCTGGTGGTGCCTCCCGCCGCCGCGCTTTGGATCGCATCCGAGAAGACCCGAAGTGCCATCCCCATCGATGCCGCCGGCAAGCTGGGTCCGGGCTTCTCCGCGGAGGATCCGCGCACGCTCTCGCTGTCGCCGACAGGCGACGTGATCCTCGCGTCGCGAACCGCCGTGCGCCTCGGCGCCAGGGACGTCCGCACGTTCACCACGCCCCCCGAGAAGCCCGGCGCCCCGCCGAAGCCGGTCGACAAGATCCTCGCCGCGGCTATCACCCCCGGCGGCGCCTGGCTCGTTTCCGACGAGGATCGCGAAGCGATCTTGCGCTACGACGCAAAGGGCGAGTACCAGGGCACCTTCCCTGGAGGGCGTGACGCGGCCAAGCGCAAGGTGATCCGCATCCTGCTGGACGGCGAGGGTGGGATCGTGACGCTCGACCGGGACGAGAAGACGGCCCGGGTGTGGGACGAAGCAGGCCGGCTGCTGCGCAGCGTCGGCCCCGCCGGCCTGAAGCGACCGCAGGACGTCGCGGTCGATGCCTTTCGCAACCTGTACGTGGCCGACGAGGAGATCGGGGTGCTGGTCTACAACCTGCAGGGTCAGCTGTTGACCACTATCGCGAGCCCGGAGCTGCGGCGTGCGCGTGCGTTGACGCTCGACGCGAGCGGCGCCGTGCTGGTCTACGACGAGCGCGCCCAACGCGTGCTGCGCTATCGTTAACGCCGGCAGAGCCACCATGCCGAAGCCGAGGCCGCAACTCAGCCGATTCGGGAGCGTCGTGTTCGCCGCCGCCGTCGCCGCGGCGGCCCAGGCCGGCGCGCAGCAGCCGTCCGAGCTGCCCGCGGCACTGCAGCTCGAGGTGCAGGCGGCGCAGGACGCGCTGGCGCGTGGCGTCGCCGAGTTCGACGGCCCGCAGCAGAGCCGCTCGATCGTCGTTTTCGACGAGGTGATCAACCGACTCGAGACGGTGGGACCGCGCTCGCTGCCGCCGCGGGGACGCGACATCCTGGCCCAGGCCTACGAATATCGTGGCCGCGCGTACTACGGCATCGGGCTCTCGGAGAAGGCGTCGGAGAACTTCCGCCAGCTGGTCCAGCTCAAGCCCGATCATGCGCTTTCGAAGGAGCGCATCTCGCCGAAGGTGGTGGACCTCTTCGATAGCGTGAAGCGGACTCTCGTCGGGCATATCGCCGTGTCCTCGGAGCCCGCGGGGGCGCAGGTCACGCTGGTGAGCTCGTCCGGGGAGCGCACCGACCTGGGGCTCACCGACTTCTTCCCGATCGAGGTGCTGGCGGGCGACTACGCCGTGGAAGTGGCCCGGCCCGGATACCGGACGGAGACGCGTGCCGTCAGCATCGCAGCCGAGGCGACGGAGACGTTGTCGGTGCCGCTCGCGCGCGTGCTGGCGAGCGCCATCTTCCTCGTCGAGCCGGCGGGCGTTGAGATCTGGATCGATGGCGAGCTGCGCGCCACGACCTCGGGCAACCTGGCGCCCGACTTTCACGAGGCGGCGCGGGCGAGCGGCCTCGATCCGAGCCGTGCCGCGGCGCGTGCCGAGATCGCGAACCTCTCGCTCGGCAGCCACGCCGTCGAGCTGCGCCGCAGGTGCTACGCGGGCGTCAAGCGCACGATCGAGACGCCGCAGCCGCAAGACTACGCGATCGACCCGATCAAGCTCGAGGACTCGCTGGCAGCGCTCACGCTCACCTCCGACCCGCCGGGCGCGCGGATCCTGCTGAACGGCGAGGCGCGGGGCGTGACGCCCGCCCATATCGACGGAATCTGCTCGGGCCGCGTCCGCGTCGAAGTGAAGCACGCCGCCGGCAAGTTCATCAAGGACCTGGTGCTCGAGAAAGACGAAGCGGTGAGCATCGACTGCCCGATCCGTCCGACCTTGGCGTTCCTCGGGGTGGAGGCCGCGAGCGCCGGTGGCCTGCGTTACCTCGAAGACGCCGAGCAGAAGATCGAGCAGAACCTCTCGCGGCTCAGCTCGCTCAACTTCATCGTCGCCCCGCGCGAGGCCGTCGACCGGATGCTGGAGCAGGATCGGCTGACCCGCCTGTCGCTGCTGCCGGGAGCGGGCACCGATCCCGATCTCGTGCGTAAGGTCACGGAGCGCCTGGCAGCGGCACTCGAGGTGCAGGGATTCCTGGTGGCGCTCTTGCCCGAAGAGCGGCTGCAGCGGACGGCGCGGCTGCATCTGCTGGCGGCCGGCAACACCAGCTCCGAGGCGGTCGAGGTCACCTTCGCCGAAGGACCGGCCTACGCCTCGCTGCTCGCGCGGCTCGACGCGATCTTCGCGAGCGAGCGTCCTTGGAGCGGCCTCGTGACGGTGGACACGTTGCTCCACGACGGCGTCCCCGTGCTGCGGGTGGTGCCGGGAAGCCCGGCGGCGCGGGCCGGCGTGCAACCCGGCGATCTGGTTTCGGGAGCCGCCGGCCAGCCGGTGAAACAGACCGCCGACCTGATTGCCGCGATCAGGGCGAAGAAGGCGGGAGACAAGCTGGTGCTGAAGCTGGGGGGAGGGGCCGCGGCCGGAGAGCCGCGCAGCGTGGATCTGATCCTCGGCTCGAGCGCCCGCGAGATCCCGCTCTTCGATCCCGAGCTCGTCTACAACAAGGTCATGATGGACCTGCGCGCCGTGGTCGAGGGCTATCCCGGCACCGAAGCGGCGGCTTATGCTTGGCTCAACCTGGCGATCTGCGCAATGCACTTCTCGGACCATGCGGGCGCCCACGACTTCCTGCAGAAGGCGAAGGCCGAGTTGCCGCTCAGGCCCGGGCTCTCGCGCGGCACGGCGCTCTACTACCTCGGCCTGGCGCTCGACAAGCTCGGCTACCGGCCCCAGGCGGTCGACGCGTACCGCGCCGCAGCGGAAGCCAAGGACGCGACCTTGATCGACAACGACGGCCCGCCCGTGGCCCCCCTCGCAGCGCGGCGGTCCGGCCCGTGAGCGCCAAGGCTAGCCTCGTGTGGGAGCGCGCCGACGGCGGCAAGGTCGAGTTCGCGCTCGACGGGGACGCCCACGAGCTGGGCCGCGACGAAGACGTCGCGATCCGGATCGACGAGCCGCTCGTCTCGCGACGCCACGCGAGCATCGAGCGGCGCGGGGAGGGCTGGGTCGTGGTCGACCTTGGCTCGACCAACTTCACGCGCGTGAACGGCGATCGCGTGCGCCGCGAGCACGAGCTCGCTCACGGCGACGAGATCCGTCTCGGGCGGGCGAGGCTGGTCTTTCTTGTTCTGGGGGGTGCTGCGCCGCACCCCCCAGACCCCCCCTCCGCTCCGCGGGAGTGAATCCCGCTTCGCTCCGAGCTCGTTGCTCGTTGCAGGTGCTGCGCCGCACCCCCCAGACCCCCTCCGCTACGCGGGAGTGAATCCCGCTTCGCTCCGAGCCCGTTGCCCGTTGCGGGTGCTGCGCCGCCCACCAGACCCCCCCTCCGCTACGCCGAAATGAAATCGGTTACGCCGGCTCCTGGCCGGTGTCAGGGCGGGCGAGGAAGTAGCCCTGGCCGAAGTCGACCCCCATCGCGCGCAGCACCTGGGTCTCTTCATCGTTGCTGATGCCCTCTGCGATCACCTTGGCGTCGATCCCGTGGCCGAGTGCGATGATCGCCTTCACCATCGCGCGGTTGACGCTGCTCACGTGCACGTCGCGCACGAGCCCGATGTCGATCTTGAGGTACCCCGGCCGCAGCTTCGCGATCGTGTCGAGCCCCGAGTAGCCGGCGCCGACATCGTCGACCGCGAACGACATGCCGAGGTCGGTGAAGTAGCCCATCGTCTCGCGGAAGATCGCGTGATTCTCGATCACCTCCTGCTCGGTGATCTCGATCACGACCCGGTCCGGCGCGACCTGCGCCTTGTCCAGGAAATCGATGAGCGCCTTGCCCCGGAACTGCGGGTCGCGCATGGTGGTGGGCTTGGTGTTGACGAAGATCTTGGCGTTCGAGGGGATCCGAGCCGAGGACAGGAGCGCGCGGCGTCGGCACAGGCGGTCGAGCTCGACCTGCAGCTTGTTGTCGTCGGCCGCGGCGAACAGCGCCGACGCGGTCTCGAGCCCCGAGCCGCGCGGGCCGCGCGAGAGCGCCTCGAAGCCCATGATCGTGCTCTCCTGCATCCGCAGGATCGGCTGGTAGGCAGTCACCACGCGCTCGCGCAGCAGAATGTCCTGGAGTCGCTCGAGCACCAGCAGCTCCTCCGCCCGCCGCTGGTGCGCCGCCTGCTGCAGCGCCTCCTCGAGGGCACGCTCGATGACGCGCTCGGTGTGGAGCAACGGGTTGTGCAGGGCCAGGCCGTGTCCGACGTCAAGCTTCGGCGGCGTCTTGATGTAGGGGAAGGAGGCGCGAGCGATGTTCGGTGCGAGCGAGTTGACCACCCGCCCGCGCGCCGTGCGCAGATCGGCGATCGAGAGCGGCACGCTGCGGCGCCGCTTGCGGTCGAGCAGGAACAGCAGGCGCAGGCCGCGCGGGCGGTCGAGGCACACGACATCGCCCAGGCGGTAGTCCTTGCCTCTCGATTCCGCGAGGATCTTGAAGACGCGTTGGCGCACCTCCTCGTAGGCGGGCGTGCCATACTCGTCCTCGATCGTCCCGAGCGGCGCCGCGTCGAGCACCAGCAGTCCGAGGCTGCCGCGGTCCATGAGCTCGCGCTCGAGGTCCGGGAGCCGCTCGTAATAGGGGGCGATGGGCTCGGACACGTGGTCTCGGTCGCGCGCATGATACGCGTCGCCGCGAGGCTTTGCGAATCAGCGCCCGGCCTGCCTGCTAGAATAGCGGCCTTACGGAGGAGCCGATCTGCCGATCCTGGGACGAATCCTGCGCGACCGTGGCGTCATCACCGACCGTCAGCTGCAGGAGGCGATCCAGCACCAGGTGCTGTACGGAGGCCGGCTGGGTACGGCGCTCCACGAGCTCGGCTTCATCACCGAGGAGAGGCTGGTCGATGCCTTGTCGCGGGCGCACGGAGTCCCTGCGATCGACCTCAAGGCAATCGCGTCCGATGCGGCGGCGCTCGTGCCCAAGAAGCTCGCGCAACGCTTCAAGGTGTTCCCCTGCCGGCTCAGTGGCCAGACGTTGTTTCTCGGAATGGTGGACCCGGGAGACCACACCGCGGTCGCCCACATCGGCTACTCGCTTGGCTACATCGTGCGGCCGCTGGTGGTGCCCGAGTTCCGCATGGTGCAGCTGCTGCACGCCCACTACGACGTCGACGAGAGCTGGCGCTTCAACGACACCCACGCGAATGCCCCCGCCATTCCCGAGACGCGCGACCCGGCCGACGCCGCGGCGCGCATCGACGCGGCGACCACGCGCGACGAGGTGATGGCAGCCGGGCTCGCCCTTGGCCGTTGCTACTTCCGGCGCGTGATCTTCTTCATCGTGCGCGAGCCCTGGATCCTCGGATGGGATGGCGTGGGCGAAGGCATGGATCGCGCGCGCGCCGCGGCGCTGCGCGTTCCGCTCGACCTGCCCTCCGTGTTCCAGGGCGTGACGCGGAATCGCACCATGTTCGTCGGCCGGCCCGGCCCGGAGCAGGCCAACCGGGCCTTCCTGGAGGCGATCGACAAGAAGCCAGGCACGACCGCCGCCCTCTTCCCGGTGGCGCTCAAGTCCCGCGTCGTCAACCTGATGTGGGGCGACAGCGGCACGGCGGGCGCCGCGCGACGCGACCTCGGCCAGCTGCTCGCTCACATGCAGAAGATCCCGCGCGCGTACTTGCGCATCATCCGCGCCCGCATCGCCGAGGCGCGGCGCGAATCCGGAACAGAGACCACCGACAAAAAGGAGCAGGCAAGGAACCCATGATCGAAAGGCACAAGGAGATCAAGCGGCGCCGTCACCGCAAGGAGAAGGCGAAGAAGGCACGCAAACGGGCCGCAATCGCCGCCGCGAAGAAGGTCACGAAGAAATCGTAGCGCCCCGGGGCCGGGCCGCAGGTTCGGGCCTGGCCGCCGCGCACCGCCGTGCACGCGAACGAGCCCCAGGATCGGCAACCGGCCGCCACGGCTTCGCCTCCAGCCGAAGCGCGGTCAGGGCTGCTCGCCGCCTTCGCCTTTCCCGCATTCCGCTTCCTCTGGGCGGGGGCGTTCCTGTCGAGCATCGGCACCTGGACCCAGGACGTGGCGCTGTCCTGGTTGATCCACGCCCGCATGGGGGATCCCTTCTATCTCGGGCTGCGCAGCTTCGCCCAGGAGGCCCCACTGATCGCGTTCATGTTGATCGGCGGGGCCGCGGCGGACCGCATCGACCGGCGCCTGATCCTGCTCTCGTCACAGAGCTTCCAGATGGCGATGGCGGTGCTCCTGGGCCTGCTGTACTTGAGCGATCGGCTCGGAATCGTGGCGATCGTGACGATTGCTTTCGTGACCGGCCTGATGCAGTCGCAGTCGGCGCCCACCTACCAGGCCGTGATCACGAGCCTGGTCCCGCGCGAACGAATCGCGAACGCCGTGGCACTCAACTCGCTCCAATTCAACCTCTCGCGCGCGATCGGCCCGGTGATCGCCGGGCTGCTGCTGGCGAGCGCCGGACCCGGCTGGTGCTTCGCCGCCAACGCCCTCTCTTTCGTGGGAGTCATCCTCGCGCTGCGCACGATCGAGCTGCCCCCGCCCATCGCCCGCCCGCACGAGAGCCTGTCCGATAGCCTGCGGGCCGGTTTACGTCACGTGCGCGGCGAGCCCCGCCTGCGCAACGCGACGCTTTTGGCCGGCGCCGCGAGCTTCCTCGCGTTTCCGTTGATCACCTACCTGCCGGTGATTGCGGGGGACGTGCTGCGGACGGGCGCTGCCGGCTACAGCCTGCTGCTCAGCAGCATCGGCATCGGCGCAATCGTCGGAGCGCTGACGACGGCGCAGCGCGGCCACGCGCCGGGGCGAGGCCGGCTGATGCTGCTCGCGTACTGCGCCTTCGGCGTCCTGGCAGTGGGCGCATCGCTCTCGCGTTGGCAGTCGGTCTCGATGCTGCTGCTGGTGGGCGCGGGCTTCATGCTCACCACGTCCTTCTCGACGCTCAACTCGCTCGTCCAGGAGATGGCGCCGGACGCCCTCCGTGGGCGCGTGCTCTCGATCTTCGGACTCGCGTTCCGCGGCGGCGGCCCAGTCGGCAGTTTGCTGGCGGGTTTCCTGGTCCGCGATTTCGGCGCGCCTCTAGTGATGGCCGCGTACGCGGCGATCCTGGCGGGAATCGCAGCACTGCTTTTGCTGCGCGACAGCGACCTGCGGCGGGCCTAGTAGTGTCCGAGTAACCAGTTTGAGGTGCGACTCCGTCTGAACAGAGTTGAGACACTGTCGTCGTCCAACTCGCCCCGGGGCGAGTTGGGAGCAACGCCAGAGTCTCATTCTCTAGGTCAACTGAACACCGCAGGACCGGCAAGCGATCGCTGGTTGCAAACGCCCTGTTGGGCCCATCTTCGTTCCAGCGCCAACCGGGCCTTCGTGTCCACAGTTCGGGCACCTGAGGACGCCGCGCTGCCGCGCCAACTCGGCAGCCTCTGCCTTCGCGCGGGAGTCCGCCTTGCTGCTTGAACGAATCACCAATGCGACGACCGCAACCGCCGCTATGCATCCGCTGACAATGAGCGCGATGTCCATTCGTCACCCCCGAGCAGCGCATCGGCGATTGGGCCGGCCTAGGAACGATTGCAGCGGTCGCAATATATGAACCAGGGGTGCTGAGCGTCAATGTTTCGATCCAATCGACATCGCATTCGGCCAGACTCGCGTGATTCCGATCTCATCATCGGCCCCTCGCTCCGAAGCCCCGTTGCTTGTGGTTTGAGGCAGGAATAAGCTCCAGCCCGTGGCGCCACAGGCATCGCGCCGCTTTTCCATGGGCCCTTCGCGCACACCGGGCGGGACGCGCCGCTGAAGCCCGAGCCCCGCTTCGATCTCGACGGGGCGGTCGTGCCCGGCCTGCTGCTGCTCGTGGCGCGGGACCTGGCGCTCTACGATCCGCCGCGGGTCCTGGCCTGGCGTCTCTCGCACGACGAGCGGCTGCAGGCCGCGGCTTCGTGGCTCGGGCCGCTGCTGCCGACTCCAAGCGGCGTTCTCGACCGAGATCCGATCGCGCTCTTGCTCGCGGCGCTCGCCACGCTGCTCGCGCTCGCGTATGCGGCGCTCGCCGCGGCGGGGGCGCACACCCGCGTGCGCGCCGGCCTGATCGCGCTCGCCGCGCTCGTGCTGGTGATCCTGCCGAGCGTGGCGTTCCTCGCGATGGGCGCCGCGACGGAGCGGCCCTATGGTCAGGACGGCGGCGTCGTCCAGCTTCCGCTCGCTATCGACCGCATCCTCGCGGGCGAGAGTCCCTACGGCGCCGACTACACGGACACGATGCTCGCGCGCCAGGCGCGGGTGTCGAGCTTCTGGGATGAGCTCGGAGGCAACCCGATCCTGCACCACCACGCCTATCTGCCGGGCACGCACCTGGTGATGCTGCCGCTCTACCTGGTCTCGAAGGCCGCTTTCGGCTTCTTCGACCCGCGGGCTGTGACGCTCCTCTTCTACGTCGCGGTCGCGCTCTTGGCGGCCCGGCTTCCGGCCACGGCCGAGGCTCGGCTGTCGGCCGCGGCGATCGCCGCGCTCAACCCGCTCGTGTACTGGCACCAGATCTTCGGCGCCAACGACCTTGTGTTCGTGGCGATGTTGCTCGGTGCCGTGCTCGCCGCGCGCGCCGGCCGGCCGCTCGCGGCCGGCGCCCTGCTCGGGCTCGCCTGCGCCACCAAGCAGCTCGCCTGGCCGTTCGCCCCGTTCCTGCTCCTGTCGCTTTCGGGTGTGCGCTCGGTCCGCGATCTCCTTGACGGCGCCAGCTGGCGGCGGCTCCTCGCACCGGCGGCCGCCGCGGCGGGGGTGTTCCTGTTGGTCGTCGTGCCGGTCGCGGCCCTCGACGTGAGAGCGTTCTGGGGCGACATCGTGGTGTACAACGTCGGGCTGCCGGGAGCGGACAACTACCCGATCGGCGGCACGCCGGGAATCGGCGTCGCCAACTTCCTGATCTACTTCGGGCGCGTGACGGACCTGCGCGAATACTTTCCGTTCTCGGTCTTCTATGTGCTGCTCGTCCCGCTCGGCCTGCTGCTGGCACGTGCCCAGATGCGCGACGGGCGGCCCGAGTGGGCGCTCGCCACCGGCAGCACCGCGCTCGTCGCCTCGATCTACTTCTCGCGGGTGGTGCATCCCAATTACCTGATCCCAGTGGCCGTGTGCCTGCCGCTCGCCGTGCTCGCCCGAAGACGCGGCGCGGATATCGCACTCGTCCCGTTGCTGCTGCTGGCGTTCGCCGTCGAGGTGGCTGAGAACGCGCTTTTCCGCAGCGCGTGGGAACAAGCCTCGGCCGCGGACCTCGTGGAGCGGGCCAGCGGCCTCGTGGCGGCGCTCGCTCCAGGCGCGTATCCGGGACTCACGAAGGACCCGCTCGGCCTTCTGGTGAGCGCAACGGCCGCCGGCCTGGCCGTCGTTTACCTGGCCCTCGCCACCACGGGCGCCAGCCGCCGCGTGCGCCTCGCGGTCCCCGTGTTGGCGGCGGCTCTCGTCGTCCTCGGCCCCGTACTGTTCCTGGCCGGCCTCGGGGCGCGCACGGGCGTCGTTCGCGCACAGGATCCGGCGGTGGTCCAGGCCGCGGCCGACGCCTCGCGGATGCTGGAGGGCGAAAGCCCCTACACGCCTCCGGCCGAGACCATGCCCCGCGGCCGCGAGGCCGTTTCGGTCAGCTTCCGCCTCGACCCGCCCGCCGAGTGGCTTCCCACGGCGCCGATCGTGCCGCCTGGGCCCTCGCTGCTCGCGGCCCTGGCGCGCTTCGTCGGCGTGCGGGACCTGCGGCTCGTCGCCGTGCTCGCGTTCTTGGCCCTCGCTGGGGTTCTCGCCGTGCGCTTTTCAGGACGACGCCGGCGCGCGGCTGTGGGCCTGTCGCTGCTCGTCGCGCCGCTCGCGCTCGGCACGGTCCTCGGCGCACCTTTCGTCCTGAGCCTGCTGGTGCTCGCCTTCGCATGGACGGCGCGCGAGCGCAGCAAATCGACGTCGGCGGGAGCGCTCGCCGGAGTGGCCGTGGCCCTCGATCACCGGGCGCTGCTTTGCGCGCCGTTCGTCGCCCTGCCGGAGAACTGGACGCGCGTGAGCCTCTTCCGTGCCCTCGCGGCTGCCGCCGCCGCATACGGGTTGGTGGTTTTGCCCGTCGCGCTTCTGGACCTCCCGGCGTTCGTCGCGCGGGCGGCCGCGCCGTCGCCGCCCGGCACGGGGCTCGGCCTCGTCAACCTGCTCGCTTACCGCGGCGCCGAGGGTCTCGCAGCTTCACTCTTACCGGCCGCGGCGCTCGTCGGCATCGGCGCGCTCGTCTTTCTTCTCACGCGGCCCTGGCCTGGGCTCGCGCGCGCCGGGATCGCGAGCCTCGTTGGGATCGTCCTGGCTCCGGCCGTCTCGGCCGAAGCCGTCGCTACGCCGATCCTGCTGCTGGCACTTGCCGCCGTGGTATCCCCGCATGAACCGACGAGCGACTAGCCGCTTTTCGGCAAGGGACGAGCCACGCTGCGCGAACGATGGAACGACGGGAACGGACGACGGGGAACGGAAGACGGGAAACGGAAACGGAAGACGGGAAACGGAAACGGAAGACGGGAACGGAGAACGGAGAACGGACAACGGAGAACGGAAAGAGCAGGAAGCAGAGCCGGTGGGCCGGCTTGGAGGGGGGCATCCCGCCCCCCTGACCCCCCGGGAATATGCCGGAGGCGG
>Ga0114129_10015199_pt1 | contig 10957 bp, 9 predicted proteins | sample RhiMetdeltSRZDD1_FD_80071 | JGI IMG/M metagenome (GOLD analysis project Ga0114129, IMG submission 80071) | Populus rhizosphere microbial communities from Tennessee, USA - Rhizosphere MetaG P. deltoides SRZDD1 (version 2) (version 2) | ecosystem: Host-associated > Plants > Roots > Rhizosphere >... | reverse complement strand
GAGCTGCTCCGCAACCGCACGGTCGCGGAACACCTGACTGAGATCGAGCGACTGCAGCGTCTGCGGCGCCCCGATCGCCAGACCGATCGCGGCCGTGGCGAGCAGCACGAGCGCCGCGACGGCGCGGCGCGGAAGCCATCCGACCGATTTCACGCGGCCGAGGCGGATGACGAGCCACGCCGCAAACGGCAGGTCGATGACGAACCAGACGAGATCGCCGGTAAAAAACGACCGGATCGATGCCGCGACGCGGCCGGTCTGCCGCGCCGCGAGCAGCGCGGGCGTCGAGATGAGATCGCCGAAGAAGCGGTAGTAGATGACGTCTGCGAGCAGGAAGAGGCTGCCGAGAGTCCCAATCGTCAGAAGCAGCCACGCACGGACGCGCCTGGGAAGGAGGGCGAGCGCGACGACCGGCGGCGCGAGTGCGGCAGCGGCCATCAGCCAGTACGCGACGGCGGTCGGCTCGAGCAGCGTCGCCGGGACGATGAGGATCTGTTTGGCGAGGAGCGTCGCGGCGCACCAGATGACGTCCGCGATCGCCACGAACGCGATCCCGCTTCGCTGCCAGGCCCGCACGTCCGCCGAGGGCGACGCGCGCGTGTTCAGCGCGGCGATCGCGAGCAGGCCGCCGAGCGCAATGACCAGCGGCAGCGGCGCGAAGAGTCCCGCCGCGGTCGGCGCGACAATCACGAGCGCCCGCGACTGCCGCGGCGACACCTGCGAGAACCACGCCGCGCCCTCGTCCACCATGTCCCACTGCAGCCAGTAGAGCCCGGGGATTCGCGGCGGCAGGATCCGTCCACGCAGAGACACGCGCTCGCCCGGCGCGACCGGCCGCTCCAGGTCGGTGCGGATGCCTTCGTGGTATGGCACGTCCCAGCGCGAGCGCCGGGCCAGCTCACGCGGGACCAGCCACAGCCAGTGGTAGGACAGATGCACGCGCGCGGGATCCCAGGCACGCTCGCCGGTGTTGGCGATCGTCAGCGGGACGGTCGTTTCCGTGGAGGCGAACAGGATGCGCGGCGTCGTGCCGGTCAGGTCGAACGCACGGTCGAACGGCGGTTGATGAAACTGCCGGCAGGCGGAAACCGCCGCGAGGACGATCGCAAGGAGAAACGCTGCGAGAAGCCGCGCGCGAAGACCGTTGGGTTCGAACGAACGCGTCAGGCGATCCAACAATCCGGAGACGAGATTACCAAACTATGGATTCGCCGGCTTCACAGAATTTGTCAAGCAGCGGCGGCGCGGCGGAGGATTACTGGGCGCTTACTGATCGTCGGGATCGAGCACCCGATTCGAACCGGGCCGGTGGGCGAAGATGCTGCGGCGCGGCGGCGGCATCGGCGAGCGCGCGCCCTTCACCGAGCGCCAGATGATCTCGTTGAGGAGCACCTCCGGCGCACGGTCCGCGTCCGAGAAATCCATCGCCAGCGACTCCTCGGAGCCGAAGTTCGACGGCGGGTTCTTCTCGTCGAGCGGCACGCCTGGCACAAGGCGCGGGTGCTGGCCCAGGTCTGGCGTGGTCTGAAAGGCGTTGTAGAGCGGCGTCGCGGCGGCGTCATACTGGCTCATCGGCGGCAGCCCGAGGATCAGCTCGATCGTCCGCAGCACGCTCGAGGTCGAGTAGAACGTGTGATCGACGAAGCTGCGCCTGGCAAACGGACTCGCGACGAGCAGCACCGACCGATGCGAGTCCACATGGTCCGGCCCCGACTGCGCATCGTCCTCGACGACGAAGATCGCCGAATCTTTCCAGTAGACGCTGTTCGAGATGGCCTCGATCACGCGGCCGAGCGCCAGATCGTTGTCGGCGACCATCGCGCGCGGCGTCGGCGTGCCCGGGCGCGTGCCGGACGTGTGGTCGTTGCCGAGGCGCACGATCGACAGCTGCGGCAGATTGCCGTTCGCGACGTAGCCGTTGAACTCGGCGAGCCACGTGTCGACGCGCTTGTTGTCGGTGATGTCGCCGGTAAACCCCGCGAAGGCGGGCGCCACCGCGTTCTTTAGTCCCGGCACGGCGGCATCGGCGACGACGTCGCCGTTCGACGCCGTCGACACGTGCCGCACGAACTCGCCGTAGCTGCGCACGGTCACATTCGCGCGCCGCGCGTAATCCCAGATGTAGCCGAGCAGCGGCGCCGTGATGTTGCCGAATGCGCTGCGGAAGATGCCGCCGCCCTCGGTCAGGTACGGGACGCCGCGGCTGCCCGCCACGTTAGTCTGCCACATCTTCTCGACGAAATCGTTGGCGTAGGCGGCCGTCGAGAACGCGTGGCCGTTGTAGCTCACGTCCGCGTCGACATAGAAGTTGTCGAACAGGACGAACGTCTCGGCAAGCGCGTGCGCGTTCGGCGTCACCGTCCGGCCGAAGGTGACGAGCGAGGGGTCGCCGTTGCCGCCGCGCATGTCGCCCAGGATCTGATCGTAGGTCCGGTTTTCGCGGATGACGTAGAAGACGTGCTTGATCGGCGAGCTGCCGCCGACGACTCGAGGAATCGGCGACGCGATCGGCGCGTTCGCCGGTGTAAGCCGCGTGGCATCGCTGTACGGCGTCACCGCCAGTACCTTGCGCGTGAGCTCGGCGAGCGTCACCCGATCGGGCACGGCGAGGGCCGAGACCGCGCCGAAGAGCCGCTTCTCGAATCCGTTGTTCGCCCGATTCGCCGCCGGCGTCATCCCCTTCCCGCTCAGATAGAAGATCTGTTTCCCGTCGCGGCTGAAGATGGCGCCGGTCGGATACCAGCCGGTGGGGATGAATCCCTCGACGAAGCTGCCGGCGCTGTTGCTCACGTCGACGACGACGAGCGCGTTGTTGTCGGCCGTCGCGATGAGGAGGGACTTCCCGTCCGGCGAGAGCGCGAGCGCGTTCGGCGTCGAGCTCGGCGGCGCGTACGGATACAGGTTCGTCGAAATCTGCTCGATGGCCTCGAGGCTGAACGTGTCGTATACCCAGACCGACGCGCTGTTGGCCGACGCGACGAAGATGCGGCTGTCGTCCGGCGACAGCACCATCGCGTTGGGATGCTCGCCGACCTCGAGGTAGCCGACGAGCCGCAGCGACGGCGCCGCCAGCACGGAAACCGCCGCGCCGCCCCAGAGCGACACGTACAGCGTACGTCCGTCGCGCGACAGCACGCACGTGTACGGCTCGACCGGCAGCGCGACGGTCGCGGTCACGTCGCCGCTGGCCAGATCGATGGCCGAGACGCTTTGCGCGAACACGCGCACGACGTAGAGCATCTTGCCGTCGGCGCTGACGGTGATGCCCCCGGCGAACGTGTCGCCGCTCCTGGCCGGCAGATAAAACGTCCGCGCGCGCGTCACCACGCCGTCGGCGAAATTGAATTCCTGGACGCTGTTCTGGCCGGCGCCCGACGCGTACAGCCTCGTGCCGTCGGGATGCCACGCCAGCCCGAGCCATGCGTGGTCGAGGACGAGCGTGCTCTTGATCGCCCACGTGCTCACGTCGACGACCGTCAACGACGGCTTGGCAAGGCCGTTGTTGGCGACGACGAGATAGCGCGAGTCGGGCGACTGCTGGACATTGAGCGGAAGGTCGCTCACGGTCAGCGCGCGGCCGGCCGGCGCGAGGCGCCAGCCGTTTGCCAGAAGGGTCGTGCCGTCGGGCTGCACGCCGGGCCATGCTGCCGGCGCGGACGTCTGGGCGCGCGTCAGGATGGCGGCGGCGCCAGTCGTCATTCCGACCGTCAGGAGGATCAGCCCAGCTGTACGGAGGTGCCCAAATCGACCCGACAGACGAGCTGCCGCGCCGAGGGTCGAGCTCGTCCTGGGGGGCGACGGGACCCTTTGGGGCATGAAGCGACTAGGTGGAGCCGGGCCTACACTATCAGGTGCTTTGCGAGCCCGCAACAACTCTTTTATCGGCCTGAAATAGGATGGCGGCCATGACTGCTCAGGTCCTTCACGACATGTTCTATCTCGGCCTGCCGGTGATGGAAAAAGTCCTCCGGCCCATCGTCGTGTACGTGTTCCTGATCGCAGGACTGCGCCTGGCGGGGAAACGGGAGCTCGCGCAGCTCAACCCGTTCGACCTGGTCGTGCTGCTGACGATCTCGAACACCGTACAAAATGCCATCATCGGCGACGACAACAGCATCACCGGAGGCATCATCGGTGCCGCGACGCTGCTGCTCGTCAATCACTGGCTGGTTCGCTATCTCTACAGCCATGAACGGCTCGATCGCCTCGTCGAAGGCGATTGCGACGTGCTGATCGAGAACGGCGTCGTCCGCAGCGACGCGCTGCGGAAAGAGCTGATTACCATCACCGAGCTCGAATCGGCGGCGCACAAGCAGGGCTTCGCGTCGCTCACCGAGATCGATCGGGCGATACTCGATCCGGGTGGAACCGTCGCGTTCTTCGCGAAGAAGCCGGACGTGGAGACGGCGAGGCACCAGCAGCTGCTCGCGCGAATCGAGCAACTGTCGGCGCAGGTGGCGGCGCTGCGCTCATGATCGAGCGAAGATTGTTGTATGTTGCGTTCTCGGTGGTCTCTGTGGCCTCCGCGTTGATCGCCGCGCAGTCCCGGCCGCGGGCGCGCGATCTCGGGATCGCGCCGGGCGTGTTGGCACCGGGTCCGCTCAACGCGATCACCGACGTCGCCGGCGTCAAGGTCGGTCATACGACGATCGTCGAGGGCGACACGGTCCGCACCGGCGTGACAGCTGTCGTGCCGCACGACGGCAACATCTTCCAGGACAAGGTGGCGGGCGCGGTCTTCGTCGGCAACGCCTTCGGCAAGCTCGCGGGATCGACGCAGGTCGCCGAGCTGGGCACGATCGAAACGCCCATCGTGCTGACCAACACGCTGAGCGTCGGCGTCGCGATCGACGCGGTCGTGCGGTACACGATCGGCCAGGTCGGCAACGAGCAGGTGCGCTCGGTGAACGCCGTGGTCGGCGAAACGAACGACGGCGGCCTCAACGACATCCGCGGACTCCATGTGACGCGCGATCACGTGCTCGCCGCGATCCGGAACGCGAGAGGCGGCGCGGTTCAGGAAGGCGCCGTCGGCGCCGGGACCGGGACCGTCTGCTACGGCTGGAAGGGCGGCATCGGCACCTCCTCGCGCCGCGTGGCGATGTCGTATACCGTCGGCGTGCTCGCGCAGACCAACTTCGGCGGCAACCTGACGATTGCCGGCGTGCCGATCCACAAGGCGCTGCAGCCGCCGCGGCTCCGCGGCGGCGGCGACGGCTCCTGCATGCTCGTCGTCGCGACCGACGCGCCGCTCGACGCGCGCGACCTGCGCCGGCTCGCCGCGCGCGCCGTCTTCGGCCTGGCGCGCACGGGATCGTCGTACAGCAACGGCAGCGGCGATTTCGCGATCGCCTTCTCCACGTCGCCGGAGGTCCGCAGCCGGTTCGGCGAGACCGCGCCCCGCGCGCACCAGACGCTGCCGACCGACGCCGTGTCGCCGCTCTTCGAGGCGGCGCTCGAGGCGACCGAGGAAGCCGTCTACAACTCGCTGTTCCAGGCGACCTCGGTCCAATCCGCGTTCGGCAGTGCGGAGGCGATTCCCATCGAGCGCGTCCGCGAACTGTTGAAAAAATGATGTAGCGCGAGGCTTTCAGCCGAGCGCGTGTGTATGCGCATTTATCTCGCGTGCACGGTCCGCGGCGATCGCGGCGGGGTCGCCGCCGGCCGCGTCATCGCCGATCGCCTGCGCCGGCACGGCCACGACGTCCTGACGTCCCACCTGCTCGACGACCACGTCGATGAGATGGAGGCGCGGCTGAGCGAAGCGGACGTCTACCGGCGCGACCTCGACTGGCTGACCGCGTGCGACCTCGTCGTCGCCGAGGCGTCGGGATCGAGCTACGGGGTCGGCTTCGAGGTTGGCTACGTGCTGGGACGGGCGGCAACCAGCGGCCAGCGCGTGATCCTCGTGTACGACGCGACGCGCCGCGGATCGATCTCGCGGCTGATCACCGGCAACTGCGATCCGGCGTGTACCACCTTCGGCTACTCATCCCTCGAGGAGCTCGAACGGTTCGTCGACGAGTGGATGAGATAACGCATTGACGCTCGGCCGTGGCGACGGTACGATGACGCGGGGTCTGAGACCGCGGTACAGTTGTCGACCACAGTTCCCACGCGTCGTATACCGCTCGCTGCCGTGCAGGATGCGGCGACCGCCGTTTACGACGCGGCGATCCGCACGCCGCTCATCCGTGTCGAGTTGCCGCCCTCACCCGGCGTCCCCGACCTCTACCTGAAGCTGGAGCTGCTGCAGCCAATCGGATCCTTCAAGATCCGCGGAGCGTACAACGCAATCCGCCAGTTGTCGCGCCGGCAGCTCGACGGCGGCGTGTGGACCGTCAGCGCCGGCAATGCGGCGCAGGGCGTGGCCCTGGCGGCGCGCAAAGTCGGCGCGCGCTGTTCGGTGATGGTCATGGACACGGCGCCCGAGACGAAGATTCGCGCCATCGAGCGGCTCGGCGCGACGATCGTTCGCGCGACCTACGACGAATGCTGGCGCACCGTCGAGCGGCACGGATCCGATCGCATGACCGGCCACTTCGTCCATCCGTTCGACGACGATCGTTTCATCGCCGGCAACGGGACGGTGGGACTCGAGATTCTGGAAGATCTGCCGGACGTCGACGCCATCGTCGCGCCGCTCGGCGGAGGCGGTCTGCTGTCGGGCATCGCCGCCGCCGTTCGAGAGCTGCGTCCGCGGACGGCGATTTATGCCGCGGAGCCCGAGACCGCCGCGCCGCTGAGCGCGTCGATCGCCGCCGGCAGGCCGGTGTACTTCGCGAACTGGCAGGCGTCGTTCGTCGACGGCGCCGGCGGCAAGTCGGTGCTCGACGCGATGTGGCCGCTGCTCGCGCCCGGGTCCGGCGTGTCGGGCTCGATCGTCGTCTCGCTGGAGGAGGTCGCCCGCGCGATGCAGCTGGTCGCCGAGCGGACGCACGTGATCGCGGAAGGCGCCGCCGGCTGCGCCATCGCGGCGGCGCTCGGCGGGCGTGCAGGAAAAGGCAAGGTCGTCGCGGTCGTCTCCGGCGGCAACATCGATCTGTCGAAGTTCGCGTCGGTGGTCGGCGCGTGCGAGTCTTCGTCTCCCCATCCTCGATGACCAGATACAGCGCGCTTCCACCCATTCCCGCACGCCTGTCGCGCCTCGAAGAGCTCGCCGTCGACTTGTGGTGGAGCTGGAATCCGGAAGCGCGACTGGTGTTCCGCTCGCTCGATTACACGCTGTGGCGCGCCACCGCGCACAACCCGGTCCGGATGCTCTGGCTGCTGCCGCGGACGACGCTCGAGCGAGCGGCCGCCGATCCCGAGTTCACCGCCCGCTACGATCGCGCGGTCGGGGCGCTCGACGCGGCGCGCAAGGCCTACAACAGCTGGTGGATGCGCGAGTTCGGCCGGCTGAACGGCCAGTCGATCGTGTATTTTTCGGCCGAGTTCGCGCTGCACCAGTCGCTGCCGATCTACGCCGGCGGTCTCGGCGTGCTGGCCGGCGATCACTGCAAGGAAGCGTGCGATCTGGGCGTGCCGCTCATCGGTGTCGGCTTCATGTACCCGCAGGGGTACTTCCATCAGCATCTGTCCGCAGAAGGGTGGCAGGAAGAGAGCTACGAGCGCCTGAACTGGGCGGACGCCCCGATCGAGCCGGCCGTGACCCCCGACGGCAAACCGATCGTCACCGCCGTGCCGCTCGCCGATCGCACCGTGCTCGTCGCCGTCTGGCGCGTGCGCGTCGGACGCGTCAAGCTGTATCTGCTCGACACCGATCTCGAAGAGAACGCGCCGTGGGATCGCGAGCTGTCCGCGCGGCTGTACGGCGGCGACCGTGAGACGCGGATCCAGCAGGAGATCATCCTCGGCATCGGCGGCGTGCGCGCGCTCAAGGCGCTCGGGTCGACGCCGTCGGTCTACCACCTGAACGAGGGCCACGCGGCGTTCGTGGTCCTGCAGCGCATCCGCGATCTCACCGAGCGCGGGTCGAGCTTCGACGAGGCGCTCGAGGACATCCGCCAGACGACCGTCTTCACGACGCACACACCGGTCCCGGCGGGACACGATGCCTTCCCGTTCTCGCTCGTCGAGAAGCATCTGGCCGGCTGCTGGGGGACGCTCGGACCGAACCACGATCGATTTCTCGCGCTGGGATCGCACGACAACGGCGCGGGCCCGCAGTTCAACATGACGGCGCTCGCGCTCCGGTCGGCCGGCAAGATCAACGCGGTCAGCGAGGTGCATCGCGAGGTCACGCGCCGCATGTGGAGCGGCATCTGGGGATCGGCCGAGGAAACCGATCGCCATGTCGGCTCGATCACCAACGGCGTGCACCTAGCGACGTGGATTGCGAGCGACCTGGCCGATCTGTTCGCGCGGTACCTCGGCGCCGACTGGCGCGACCGCCAGGACGATCCGGCGCTCTGGGACCGAGTGCTCGCCATTCCCGACGCCGAGCTCTGGGCCGCCCGCCTCGCCCTGCGGCGCTATCTGTTCGCGTTCGTTCGCGAGCGCGCTCGCCAGCGATGGACCGAGGAGCACGTCGGCACGCCCCGCGTCGTCGCAGCCGGGACGCTGCTCGATCCCGATGCGCTGACGATTGGCTTCGCGAGGCGCTTCACCGGATACAAGCGGCCCGAACTGATCTTCCAGGATCCCGAGCGGCTGGCGCGGATCCTGAACGCCGTCAAGCGTCCCGTACAGATCGTGTTCGCCGGCAAGTCGCACCCGGCCGACGACATCGGCAAGCACCACCTGCAGCGCGTCTACCGCCGCGCGATCGAGCCGCTCTTCGGCGGCCGCGTCGCGTTCGTCGACGACTACGATCTCCACGTCGCGCACTTCCTCGTGCAGGGATGCGACGTGTGGCTGAACAATCCGCGCAAGCCGCTCGAGGCGAGCGGGACGAGCGGCATGAAGGCGGCTGTCAACGGCGTGCCGCACCTGAGCATCGGCGACGGGTGGTGGGCCGAAGGGTTCACCGGCGAGAACGGCTGGCTGATCGACGGGGGCGTGACGCCGGGGACCGCAGACGAGGCGGCGGTCGATGCCGCCGACGCCGCCGCGATTTATCGCCTGCTCGAGGAAGAGATCGTGCCCGCCTTCTACGATCGCGACGGCGACACCGTGCCGCACCGCTTCGTCGCCGTCATCAAGGAAGCGATCCGTACCGTGGCGCCGCGCTTCTCCGCGCGGCGCATGGTGAAGGAATACGTCACGCGGATGTACGTTCCGGCGATGGAGTCGCGGACGGTCACCCGGTCGTAAGCGACTTGAGACTTGAGACTTCAGACTTTGAGACTTGCTACGTCTTCCCGCTGATCGGCGGATGATGAATGATCTGGACGCGATTGCCGTCCGGATCGCGGAAGTAGCACGAGCGCGCGCCGTCGCGATGCGTCTTCGGAGTCGCGTCGAGCGTCACGCCGCGGCGCTCGAGAAACGCCGCCCAGCGATCCACGTCGTCCGCCGATCGCACGATCAGCCCGAGATGATCGAGCGCGCCGCCCGCGCCCGCAGCGCCATGACTTGCCATGGGCGACGACGAACGGTGTAAGGCCAGATTGTCGATCCCCGATGACAGATAGACGTTGTCGGGGTCCGGCTCCCACTCCACCGCGAAGCCGAGGACGTCGACGTAGAACCGCTTCATCGCGGCGAGGTCGCACACGTTCAGCGCGAGATGCCGGAGGCCTGCGTGCGCGGGGCGTTCCATGGTGCTAGACTTTCATGATATGCCACGCAAGTCGGTCGTCAAGTCGCGGTGCGCGCTGTGCGGCGCCAAGGAAGTGTCGGAGCCGCGCGGCGAGGAGAAGTACTGCCGCGACTGCTGGGACAAGAAGATCGCCGTCGAGGAGATCGTCGCGCGCGAGTTCGCGTTGAAGCGCTACATCCGCGCCCACAGCGCCGAAAAATATCTGATCTACCACTCGACGCTCAAGCGTCCCTGCGGCCAGCTGATCGTCGTCGACGACGGGTACGATCTGTTCCTGACGTTGATGCTCTATCCCAACTTCGGCTGGGACGAGCCGGCGTACCACCTCGAGGGCGACCCCGAAGGACGCCTGTTCTCCGAGATCCTCGTCGACGTCGTCGCGGCCGAGGTCATCGAACCGTGGGGCGGCGGCAAGTGGCACATGGAGATCTTTCGATCCATCAATCCCGAACCCGAGGATTGGAACGGAGAGATGTAGCATATAATCGGCGGCGGACTACTGCCTGGTCCCGCGCAGCCCATCCGTTCCCCGGGGAGGATTTATGACACGCACGCGCGTCGTTCTCGCGACCTCGATCGCGACGGCCGTGTTCGGCGCCGCTCTGTTCGCTCAGAACCAGCAACCGGCGCCGATGCAATCCGTGCTCGCCGGCAAGAAATTCATTCCGCCCATCAAGGGCCAGGCCGACGTCGAGTTCGTGCAGCCCAAGACGACGCGCGACAACAAGTCGAAGGAAGTCGTCACCCTCATCAAGGTCAAGAACATCTCGCCCGCGCCGATCCCGCGGCTCACCATCGCGGAAACCTGGTTCGGCAAGGATCAGCAGATGGTGACGGGGAGCAAGGGCTTCATCAACGGGCTCCTGCAGCCCGGCGAGATCGCGACGATCGAGATCCGGACGCCGTACGATCCGAACATGGTCTCGAACAGCTGGGTGTTCACGCATGCCAACGGTCCGGTGAAGACGCACCGCGTCGCGTCGCTCGACGCGACGAAGGACGCGAACGCGAAGGATACGACCACCAAACCGGCCAAGAGGGAGCCTGCCGCAAAGCAGGCCGTCGCCAAGAAGAAGTAAGAAGTTCAAAGCCTGAAGTCAAAAGTACTTTTGACTTTAGACTTTAGACTTTAGACTTTAGACTTTCACTTCTCACTTCTGCCTTTCGCGAATCGAACCTCGCCCTCGCGCTTCGGGATCGCGACGATGTGATACGGACTGGTGAGCACCTGCGCCGTCATCGCATCGCGCGCGG
>Ga0114129_10015198_pt1 | contig 10957 bp, 11 predicted proteins | sample RhiMetdeltSRZDD1_FD_80071 | JGI IMG/M metagenome (GOLD analysis project Ga0114129, IMG submission 80071) | Populus rhizosphere microbial communities from Tennessee, USA - Rhizosphere MetaG P. deltoides SRZDD1 (version 2) (version 2) | ecosystem: Host-associated > Plants > Roots > Rhizosphere >... | reverse complement strand
CGCTCGTGGCTCGTAAGACTCATGCGCCGATCGGGGTTCTTCGAGCGACGAGCTACGAGTTACGAACCACGACCCGCTATTTCTTCACCCTCACCGCCAGCCCCACGGGATTCGTCAACTCGCCGACGCCGCCGACCTTGATCGTCACGCTATCGCCGGGTTGCAGCGGCGCGACACCCGCGGGCGTGCCGGTTGAGATGATGTCGCCGGGCATCAGGGTCATCACGGCCGTAATGAACTCGATGAGCTTGTTGATGCCAAAGATCAGCTCGCGCGTCGACGATTGCTGACGGCACGTCCCGTTCACCCATCCTTCAACGGAGATGCCATCAGGCGTGTCGTAGGGGATGCCTGTCGCGATGCACGGCCCGAGCGGTGCGAAGGTGTCGAAGCCCTTCGCACGTGTGAACTGACCGTCCTTGGCCTGCAGAACGCGTGCACTGACGTCGTTCACGCACGTGAGGCCGAACACGTATTTCGGCGCGTCCTCTTCGCTGACCTGCCATGCCTGGCTGCCGATCACGACGCCAAGCTCGGCTTCGTGGTCCACGCGCCCAATCCCTTCCGGCAGCACGATCGGCTCACCGGGCCCGATGATCGCTGATGACGGCTTGAGGAAGATCAACGGCTCGTCCGGAAGCGGCTTGTTCTGCTCGGCTGCATGATCCTTGTAGTTGAGGCCGACCCCGACGATCTTCGAGGGCACGATCGGCGCGAGGAGCTTGTGGCCGTTCGCGGTGATTTGGTCGCCGGTCTGGTACTCGCCGAAGATATCGCCTTCGACGAGACGCCAGACCTTGTTCTCTTCGACGACGTGTCGGGGCGTACCGTTGTGCTCGATTCTGTAGAAGCGTTTCATCTCGCGGTAATTTCCTGACGTTCAGATGGTTGACTCGTGTTCGCGGGTGAAGCCTTGTCGAGCGCGACGATCGCGTAGACGTAGCGCACCCCCGATTGAACCGCCGTATCGCGGTAGTTCGTCTGACGGATGGGCTCGCGCACGAGCGGCTGAAGTGTGTCACCGGGCGCTTCGGCGCGCAAGATCAGATAGCCAGCCACGTCCGGTTCGGTATTCGCGTCCCAGCTCAGGCTGATGCCATCGTCTGCAGCAACCGCCTCAAGCCCCTTCGGGGCCGCGGGCGGATAGATGTCGGTCCACGTCGAGCAGGCGGGCGCCGACGGCTCGCTCTCGAGCGGCACGTTACGAACGACCTGCACGCTGCTGACGACGAAGCACTGCTCTTCGCCCGGCTTGACCGGGCCGTGCTCGAATCTGGTTTCGGCGATCGGAGACGCGTTCAACGGGGCGTCTTCCAGTCCGCGGAAATAGACGTTGAACGCAATCGCCGGCTGCCCGGCCTCCGCAACCGCAGTCACCCAGTCGAGCACGTAGTTCCGCTCGGTCGGCTTGACGGCGACGGCCGCGGGAGGGTTGGGCACCGTCACCAGCGGAATCGTCACGCGCTCGGCCGGAGGCCCTGGCCGGTTCGCCGTCGAGATGCCGCGGATCACATACACACGCACCGGGTAGTCAGGTGGCGGCACGGGAACCTGCACCACCGCAGGCAGCGCACCAGGCTGCGCGACGGCGGCGTCCGGCTTGGGCGAACCTTCTGACGGCGTCACTCCTGTTTCCGCAGGTTTGGGCTGGGGCTCAGGTAGCGGCGACTTGATCGGAATGAGTTTGTCGGGCGTCAGCTCGTCGACGAACACCGCGCGATCGCCGGGAGCGGGCCTCTTGTCAGCCTCGTTCGGCGGCGGCACCGGGGCATCCTCGACAGGAGGCGGCTTCACCGCGATGGTACCGACCAGGCGTTCCTTCGTCATCAGGTCGCGGTTCGGCGGAACAAGCGCGCCAGCCCCGACGGTCACCGCATAGATCTCCACGCGGTCGAGATCGATCGTGCCCGGCCCGTTCTGGTTCTTGTTGGGGACGACGAACCGGACGGTGACGTTCGTCCCGGTACGGCGCGCGCTGATGTCGGCGACCGGCGCCGGGACGAGACGAAGCGGCGCGAGCGGCGGGCCCTTCTTGCCGCAGGCGGCAAGTGAACCTGCAAGCGCCGTCGCAATAATCGCTGGAAAGACCGTGGCGCGCGCGATGGTCACAGGACGTAGCGTGACAGATCTTCGTTGCGAACGATGTCAGCGAGCATCCGATCCACGTAGCTGTCGTCGATGGTGATGCTCTTCTCCTCGAGGTCCGGTGCGTCGAACGAAATCTGATCCAGCAGTTTCTCCATTACGGTGTGCAGACGCCGCGCGCCGATGTTCTCGGTCCGCTCGTTGACGAGCGTCGCAAAGTCAGCAATTCGCCCGATCGCGCCGTCGGTAAAGCGAATCGAAACACCCTCCGTAGCCAACAGCCCGGTGTACTGCTTGACGAGCGCGTTGCGCGGTTCGGTGAGGATGCGCACGAAATCCTCACGCCCGAGCGCCTCCAGCTCGACGCGGATCGGAAAGCGTCCCTGAAGCTCTGGAATCAGGTCGGAGGGTTTCGACACATGGAACGCTCCAGCAGCAATGAACAGAATGTGATCGGTCTTCACCATCCCGTACTTCGTGTTGACCGTCGTGCCTTCGACGATCGGCAGGATGTCGCGCTGCACGCCTTCGCGGCTCACATCCGGCCCGTGCCCGCCTTCGCGCCCGGCCACCTTGTCGATCTCGTCGACGAAGATGATGCCCGACTGCTGCACCCGGTCCACGGCCGCGCGCGCCACGGTCTCCATGTCGATCAGCTTCTGCTCTTCTTCCTGCGCCAGCGCCTCGAGCGCTTCCGGCACGCGCAGCTTGCGCTTCTTCGTCCGCCCCTGGAACAACCCAGGGAGCATGTCCTTGACGTTGATGTCCACCTCTTCGATGGAGGATCCGGCGATGATCTCGAACGACGGAAACGACTTTTCGCGGACGTCGATTTCGACCTGCTTCTGATCCAGACGCCCCTGCCGAAGCTGGTCGCGAAGCTTTTCGCGCGTGCGTTGCGCCTGCTCACGGACAGCCGCCGCCTGCTCGTCGTAGTCCGGGCCCGGCGGCAGCGGAGGCAGCAGCAGATCGAGGACGCGCTCCTCAGCCGACTGGCGAGCCTTCTCGTGGACCTCCGCCCGGCGTTCCTCGCGAATCATCTCGACGGCCAGCTCCACCAGATCGCGCACCATCGACTCGACGTCACGCCCGACGTAGCCGACCTCGGTGAACTTCGACGCTTCGACTTTGATGAACGGCGACTGTGCGAGGCGCGCGAGGCGGCGGGCAATCTCGGTCTTGCCGACACCGGTCGGGCCGATCATCAGGATGTTCTTCGGCGCGACTTCTTCCGCCATCTCGGTCGGCAGCTTCTGCCGCCGCAGGCGGCTGCGCAACGCGATCGCGACCGCCCTCTTCGCCTGACCCTGACCGACGACATACTTGTCGAGCTCGACGACGATCTGACGCGGGGTCAGCGATTCGATCGTGGACGCAGTGGATTCAGGTAGGTAGATGGCCATTCCGGTCTACAGTGCTTCGATCGTGATGTTGGCGTTGCTGTAGATACAGATCGCCGCCGCAATCGACATCGACTCTTCGGCGATGCGCCGAGCGCTCAATTCCGTGTGGCGGGCGAGCGCCTTTGCCGCCGACATCGCGAAGGCGCCGCCCGATCCAATCGCTATGATGCCATCGTCAGGCTCGATCAGATCGCCGTTCCCCGAGAGCAGGTAGGTCGATTTCTGATCCATGACGATGAGCATGGCTTCGAGCCGTCGAAGGATCCGATCGGTTCGCCAGTCCTTCGCCAGTTCGACCGCGGAGCGATCGAGATTCCCCCGGTACTGCTCGAGCTTGGCCTCGAACCGTGAAAACAACGCAAACGAATCAGCGGCTGAGCCGGCGAACCCGGCGAGGATGCGATCGTTGTAGAGGCGGCGGATTTTCCGGGCGTTCTGCTTGACGACCGTCTCGCCAAAGGTGACCTGGCCGTCGCTGGCCATGACCGTCTCGTCCCGGTGGCGAACGGCCAGCACTGTCGTGGCTCGAAACATAAACCTTTCGCAGTCTATCAAAGGCGACCGAGGGCTCGGCAAACCCATGGCGCCGTGCCGGTGCTTCGTGGTTCGTGGTCGGTGGCTCGACGCTCGAAGAGCCTCAGGCGCGCCAAATTGCGGTTTTCGGGCCACGAGCGACGGACTACGACCCACGGGCAGTGTGTCACCTGGGCATGACGAGGTGACACCAACTGGGGACACGACAAACGGCGTAAGTGAGCGTAAAATGCGAACGCACGCGCATTTGCGGCCTCCGGCCCTGGCAAATTGGTTGCTTTGCAGAAGTTGACGATTTGTGCAGCGGGGCAGCAGGGCGCGAGGAGTTCATCATGCGTGACAGATTCTCCATCGGCATCGTGGCGGCGACGGCAACGGCAGTAGCCTTGAGCGTCGCTCCAACCCTGGCGCAAGAAGGGCGCCCGGCCGGTGGCGAAAGGACCGGCTCGGCCGTCTCCCGGAGTGGCTCGGAGTCGCGTGGCGGCTCTGAGGCACGGGGCGGATCGGAGTCGCGCGGCGGGTCAGAGTCGCGCGGCAGCGCCGTCTCACGGAGCGGTTCGACCGGTGGCGGGATGAGCGACGGTGGTACGAGCGGATACTCCTCCAGCCGCTCGGCGCCGTCCTCATCCACCATGCTCGACCGATCGTCCGGCGCTCCGCCGGAGCGTTCGCAGCAGCGCACGCAGTCTCCGCGCAGCGGCGGCGGTGGTCAGAGCACCGGGCGCAGTGCGACGCCGAAAAGCGAGGGCGGCAGCCGTGACAGCGGCAGCAGCCGCGAAGGGTCCCGTGTCTCGGGCGGATCACGAACGGCGCCTGACTCCAACAGGTCGAACGGCAGCACCGCCGACAACGACTCGGGCCAGCGGAGCGCGGTTCCTGTCTACAGCCGCCCGCGAGATGGACGGCCAGCCTCAGGCGCGGCGGTCGGACGGAGCGGTTACCCCGTGCCGCCGATCAACAACAACTACTACTACCGGCCTTACTACTATCCATACGGGTTCTGGGGTCCGGGATACGGATTCGGCCTGGGTTATCTGTATTACGACCCGTTCTATTACGGCGGGTACGGTTACGGCTACCCCGGGTACGGCTACGGATATGGTGCAGGCTACGGCGGCGGTTATGGCGGCGGCGGCTACTACAGCGGCAGCGGAGGCTACAGCCAGTCCTATCAGGACACCGGCTCGCTGCGGCTGAAGATCAAACCGCGTGAGGGCCAGGTCTACGTCGACGGCTACTTCGTCGGCGACGTGGACAGCTTCGACGGCACCTTCCAGAAACTGAACATCGACGGCGGCGGCCACCGCATCGAGATCAAGGCAGATGGCTTCGAGCCGCTGCAGTTCGAAGTGCTCATCACGCCAGGTGAAACGGTCACGTACAAGGGTGAGATGAAGCGGATCCAGTAAGCTGTGGTCTCCCTCGTCGCGGGCATTTCGGGCCTCTACGACTTCGTCGTAGGGGCCTTTTTATTGCTCGCGCCGGACACCCTCGCGTCCCTCTTCGGTGTGCCCCCGGCGTCGCCGCCGATCTTCTCCAATCTGAACGCGCTGTTTCTGATCTCGATCGGTATTGGCTACGTTCTGCCGTGGCGCGAGCCCGATCGCTACCGCGGCTACATGTGGGTCATGGGACCAATCCTGAAGGGAGCGGGAGCAATCATCTTTCTGTTCGATTACTTCTTCCGTGGCTCGCCCGCGTCGTTCTTGCTGTTCGCGGCCAGCGACGGGACGCTGGCGTTGCTGACGCTGTGGGCGTTGATGAGAACCAACGCGGTTGTGGTTCGTGGTTCGTAGACCGTGTCTCGCCGAGCATTTCGGAGAGGACCGGCGAAACACGGACTACGAACCACGGACTACGGCTTTACAGCTCTATTGGCAAAGAGGAAATAGATCGGCACGCCGACACCGATGATCAGCAGGCCTGCCGCGGCGGGTCCCCACGGCGCACCTGTCTGCATGGGCACGAACAAGTCGTTCCACAAAGCGTTGGCAACGATCAGGGCGCTCGCGATCGTGAAGATGGCCGGTGCGATCGGATAACCGAGCGCCCGGAACGGTCGCGCGGCGGCGGGATCGCGCTGGCGGAGGACGAACAGTGCGGCGACGGCGACACCCGCGAAGAGAATCACCGAAAAGCCGGTGTACGTCGTGAGCGCCGAACCGCTACCCGTGAGCACGAGCAGCCCGCTCCAAATCGCCTGCGCGACGATTGCGGCCGCAGGGGTTTTGAAGCGAGGGTGGATGCGCGAAGCCGTCTGCAGGAACAGGCCGTCGCGCGCCATCGCGAAGTAGACGCGGGGGCCCGCAAAGACGTTCGCGCTGATGCTGGCGGCAAGACTGATGATGGAGACGAGGCCCATCACATTGCCGGCCATCTGGTTGAGCAGGCGATCGGCGATCACGTCGAGCACGCTGCCCTTCACCTTCGCCAGTTCACCAACGGGCAGCACGAACAAGTAGAGCAGATTCAGCAGCACGTAGACGGCGATGACCGCTGCTGTGCCGAGCGCCAGCGCGCGCGGCACGTTCCGGCCCGGATCCCGAATCTCCTCTGCGATGTACGCGGCGGCGTTCCACCCGGAATACGCGAACATGACAGGAATCAGCGCGAGCAGCCAGGCGGCCATCGACACGGGGACGGCGCCCGACTGCTGCAGGTTCGCGGTCGAGCCCGCTCCGAACGAGAGGCCGAGCGCGATGAACATGAGCAGCGCCAGTACCTTCAGCGTCGCCAGGATGTTCCCCATCAACCGTCCGGGCCCGACGCCGCGAAGGTGGATCCAGGACATCAATACAATCGTCGCAAGGGCAACCAGCGCCTGCCGCGAGAACACGAGTGGAACCAACGGCACAGGGATGGTGAAGAGCGGCGTCGCGTCACCTGCCCCGGGGATGAATCGGTCGAGATAGATCGCCAGGAAGACCGAGCTGGCGGCGATTGCACCCGAAAAGCCGGCCACGAAGGACGTCCACCCGGTCAGGAACGCAGCCATGTTGCCGAAGGCGGCGCGGAGGTAGACGTATTCTCCGCCGGCACGCGGCCGCAGCGCGGCAAGCTCCGCGTACGCCATCGCGCCCATGAATGCCAGCGCTCCCCCTACGGCCCACACGCCGAGGAACAGCCACGGGTGTGGAATGGTCGCCGCAACCAGCGGCGGCGTGAAGAGAATGCCGCCGCCGATTACGTTCGAGACGATGATGGCGGCCGCGTCAAACGGGCCCAGCCGCCGCTCCAGCGTGGGGACGGCTTCGGCCTGCGATGCACGATTCGGAGTAGGGTTGCGCGCCACGAAATGTGTGATGGCGCTACTGCGTGATGAGTTGACGCGGGATGTCTTGCCGCGTCAGCTCCACCCATTGAGAAGAGCTCTGCTTGGCGAACACCACGACGCGCATGTCGACGAACTGACTGTTCTTGAGCATCTCGGCGCGCGACTGCGGCGGCTCTCCCGTGTAGCCCACCTTCGGCTGCACCCGGATGATATCCGTCTGGTCGCCTTGATCGAACGCGACGCGCTGCAGGAACACTTCTTCGAACTCTTCCTCACCCTCGGGTATGGACGGACCAAAACGTTTGAAATGTACGTTCAGCGAGAAGGGCCGGATTTCCCGATCGGTATTCTTGCGGATGCGGAAAGAGACGGTCGGAACAAGCTTGTTCCTGCCGTCGACAATGCCGGCGTCGAGCCAGCCGCTCGAGAGGTCGGTCACCTGCAGGGATTGCTTGAGATCGATGGAACCAGCGCAGGCGCAGGCCAGCAGCCCCACCAGCAGGACGCCCACGGTCCTGTGAACGGCTCGGGTTGCCCGGCCCGCTCCTAGCTTCATGCCCGGCGATTGTAGATCAGAAAACGCGGACCTCGACTTTCTTGCGAATCTCGTCGAGTCGGGTGCGATCGGCGGCATAGATCGCCAGGTCGCTCCCCTTGACCCTTAGGACGATCGTCGACGAATCGTCGATCTGCCCCGGCTGCATCGGCCCATGGCTGTCGTGCGCGGCGACGGTGAGCCATTCATCAGGCCCGAGGTTCAAGCTGTGACTGAAATTCAGCATGGCGTCGATCAGTTGGGTCTGCACGGCCCGCGTGTACTCGGCCAGGGGATCCCAGTCGGCAGGAATCTCCAGCTTCGGGACGGCAGGTACTGGCGCTGTTGTGGTCACCGACACCGTGGTGGGATCGGCACTGTCGGCGGCGCGCACCTCGTTCGGTTGGGGACCGCGGCCGCGGCGTTGTGGCATCGGCCCTACCTGCTGCTCAATCCGGCGGTACGCCTGCTCCGCACGCAATCGCTCTGGGCCTGCGGGCAGTGTCTGGAGGACCTGGCGCAGCGCTTCCAGCGCGCTGCCCATCTGCGTGTCACGCTGCAACACCATCTGAGACCAGACGACGCTTTGCAGGAGTGCCGGGACTTCGACGTCGAAGAAGACGCCGTACCCTTCGAGCACGAAGCCCCGCGCCCTCGGCTGACCTGCAAGCGCGGTGACGCCAGGCTCCAGCGCCTGCAGTTTCTTGGCGACCTGCTCCGCGCCCAGGCCGGCGGCGTTCTGCAGCACGCCTTCGAGCAGCTTCATCTGATCGCGCCGCGCATGCGATTCCTGTGGTTGTCCCTGACCCAGCGTCGCCGCCGGCGCCGACAGCATCAACACGACCGCGACGACAAAACCCTTCTTCACGTCCTCACCTCGGTAATGAATCACGATCCCTGAGCTCAGCGCTGCTGACCGACCAGACGATACACCTGGTTCAGCATCTCGCGCTGACGATAGACCTCAGCATCCCTCAGTCCCTGATTCTGATTGATGCCCTGCTGCAGGCGAACCAGTTCGGTTCGATAGGCGGCTTCCAGCTCGCGCATGGCCTGGACCACTCGCGTAGCGACGACGCTTTGTTGACGCTTCTCGCTCTCGCTGACAATCTCGCGCACGCGCTTGAGGATCTCCGCATCCGTCAATTTCGCCGCGCCTGCAGGCTGAGTGGCCGAGGTGTCCGCGACTGCGACGAGCGAGTCGCGTCCCGGCCGCTCGCGTGACAGGCGTAATTCAAGCTCGGTCACGCGCTGCAGGATCGTCTGAAGCTCCGCAGCGCCTGCATCAGCGCTCCTTGATTCAGACGGCGGGGCGGCAACTCCGGCCGCAGACGAATCCACGGCACGATTCCAGCCGGTCCTGACCACGAAGCCGTCACGTCCTGCGCGCACCTCGAGGTTTGCGATCGCTGACGCCGCGGCGAGCACGAGCACGGCTGCCGCCGCGAGCCCCCAGATCGGCGAGATCGACCAGCGCGAAGCAGGCGAGGCCGCGGCTGCGGGACGCCGCACGATCTCGAAGCCGAGATCCGGCTCGGGCGGCCGCCACAGCGCGAGGTGCGTGCGGGTGGCGCGAAGCTCCTCGACCTCGGCACGGCATTCACGGCACTGGCCGAGGTGACGATCGAACTCGTTCTGCTCGGAACGCGTCAGCTCGTCATACAGATAACCGACGAGCAATTCCTTGTCGCAAATCATTGTGGTCCCCTGAATGCGCTTTCGACGCCTGCCTCCTGGAGCTGGCGTCGCACGACAGTGAGCCCCTGATACAAGCGGGTCTTCACCGTACTAAGCGGACAGTCGAGCAGGTCGGCAATCTCCTGGAAGGTGAGACCGTGGTACTCCTTCAGGATGATCGCCGTGCGCTGTTCGTCCGGCAGATTCGCCATGGCCTTCGCCACTGCGCGTCCCAGCTCCTTCCGCGTGACGAGATCTTCAATCGATTCGGCAGGCGTGGCTTCGCCTGCCAGCTCGATGATGTCGACCCCTTCGGGTGCCTGAGCAACCGGTGTCCGGCGCTCGCGGCGGATCCAGTCCCTGCAGAGGTTAAGCGTGACCCGGTAGAGCCATGACGAGAATTTCGCCTGGCCCTTGAAGCCTCCGAGCGCTCTGAACGCCCGCAGGAAGGTTTCCTGGGCGACGTCACGCGCGTCTTCTTCGCGGCCGATGACACGATACGCGAGGGCGTAAATCGGCCGTTCCCAGCGCAGGACGAGCTGGTTGAAGCTATCGAGATCCCCTCCCATCGAGCGGGCGACCAGATCCTCGTCGCTCATCATCTTTCGATCGACGATCCGGTTTCTCTCGATGGACCGGGGGAGCCTGCTGTCCTGGGGCTGGTCATCGCCTATGGCTGCCCACCGTTCTCCCACTTTAGACGTCGCCGCAGCGCCATCAGTCTGAACGAACGTTACCGTTTATCTTCAATATTTTACCGCCTCGAAGCCCAGGGGTAGAATGCGTCGGCACCCCCCACATGAGTCCGACGACCCCGTTTTCCACCCTTGCCCGGGCACTGGCCCTAGGCGCCCGCCCTGGCGAGCTGCTGTCGGAGCTGCATCGGGAGCTGCTCGCAGCCACGGGCGGCATCCGTTCGGTCGTTCTCGAAGCAGCCGCCGAGTCCGGTAGTTACGTCGCCTCGTCGGGTCGCGGCTTCAACGGCGGCGGTGGCGAGGGGCTCGCCGGCCTGGGCGCCATCTGGCTCGACGATGGTGAAGCGTCACGATTTGCGAAACGAGCCGCGGGTGGCCCCGGCCTGATCGACCTCGCCGGATTCCCCACGCTCACCCGCCAGCTCGGCGCCGCCCGCGCCTTGATCGCTCCGGTATCGTTCACGAGACGCCCGACGGTAGTCCTCGTCGCGCGACCGGACGTTCCCGAAGAGACCGCTATCGAAGCGGCGAGCCGCGCGTCCATCGAGTTCGGGATCGCGCTCGAGTGGCTGCGGCTCTCGCGCGAGGGCTCGTTCCACCACCGGCTGCGAGAGTTGTCTCTCATATTCTCTCGAGGAATCACATCTTCGGCCGGCCTCCTCCCCGCGCTCGAAACGGTGACCCACGAAGCGAACCAGCTGCTCGGCACCGACCGCACGTCGGTGTGGCTCCACGACCGGCGCGCGCGCGATCT
>Ga0114129_10015197_pt1 | contig 10958 bp, 11 predicted proteins | sample RhiMetdeltSRZDD1_FD_80071 | JGI IMG/M metagenome (GOLD analysis project Ga0114129, IMG submission 80071) | Populus rhizosphere microbial communities from Tennessee, USA - Rhizosphere MetaG P. deltoides SRZDD1 (version 2) (version 2) | ecosystem: Host-associated > Plants > Roots > Rhizosphere >... | reverse complement strand
TGCGCCGAGCTTGATCGCCTTGACCGCCGTTTCGATCGAGCCGTGTCCCGACATCATCATGACTTGGGCGGTCGGCACCAACTCGCGCACGCGACGAAGGGTTTCCAGTCCGTCCATCTCGGGCATCCAAATATCCAGCAGCATCAGATCCGGAGGATCCATCGTATAGGCCTTCAACGCGTCCGAACCGCTTTTGGCCGCCGTCACGTCGTAGCCTTCGTCCTGTAAAATGCTGCTTAAAGACGAGAGAATGGCTTCTTCATCATCGACAACGGGAATCGAGGCTGACATAATCCCCCGTGATGCCTGATCACTGATCAGTGATCGTGATGAGTGCCACGTCGGAGTTTTCCTCCAGTCACTGTTCGCTCGTCACTCTTCGCTGGATTCAACTACACCGGCAATTCAAAGGTGAAGACCGCGCCTTTCGGCTGGTTGTTCCCCGCCTGGATGTGCCCTTCGTGGTCGGTAATGATCCGCCGCACGATCGCCAAACCCAGCCCGGTTCCGGTTTTCTTTCTGGTGAAATACGGCACGAACAGCTTTTCCTGATCCTCATGCGCAATGCCGGTCCCTTCGTCTGCAATCGTCAGAACCGCCCGCCGCCGCTTGGTATCATATTGCGTCGTCAGCCAGACCCGCCCTTTTTGGTTCATCGCCTGGATCGCGTTGTCGAGCAAATTCACCAACACGCGCTTGATCTGTTCCCAATCGAATTTCAGCAACGGCAAATCCTGGTCCAGTGTCACAATCAATTCGATGTCCTTGTGAGCGCCGCGATACAGTGACGTCACCTCGTTGATCACGTCGTGCAAGGACTGCTGGGCCAACTGGGGCGCCGGCAGGCGCGCAAACTTGGAAAACTCGTCCACCATATGCTTCAGGCTCGTGACTTCGTTCACGATCACGTTCGTGGATTCGTCGAACACGCGCTCGAAATCCGGGGCTTTCTCGAAGAACTTTTTTCTCACACGCTGGGCCGACAGTTGAATCGGCGTCAGGGGATTTTTGATTTCATGGGCGACTCGACGGGCGACTTCCTGCCAAGCCGCCACTTTCTGCGCCTTGAGGAGCTCCGTGAGATCTTCGAACACGAGGACGATGCCGAGGTCCTGGTTCATTTCATCCTTCATCCGCGACCCATGAAGGGCGATCGTCAGGAATTTGCCCTCCACTTCGACCGTCCCATCCAGCGTCAGGTCGTCGCGCTGATCCAGGAGCATGCGATCGTAGAGGGTTTGAAACAACGTGAGACCGAACTCTTTGAAGACCTCATTGGCCGAGCGCCCATGAAATCGATCGGCTGAGAGCCCGAGGATGCGCTCGCCCGACGGATTGAAGTTGGTAATCACGCCGTTTTTATCGATGGAAAGCAGGCCGGCGGCAATCGTCGCCATCACCGTTTCTATGTAGGCTCGGCGCCGATCCAGCTCAAGATTGTTCTGGCGCAGCGATACGTTGGCGGCCTCGATGGCCGACTTGCTGCCTTGAAGATCCGTGGTCATGCGGTTGAACGATTCGATCAGCGTGCCGATTTCGTCGGTCGCCTTGGCATCGATCTGAACGGAGAGGTCTCCTTGCGCGATGGCTTCCGTCGCTTCCGCCAGCCGTTGAATCGGCACCGTAATACTGCGCGCCACATAGAATCCGAACCAAGTCGCGCCAAAGAGGATCAAGATCGTGATCACGGCGACAAAGAGATAGGCGCCGGCCTTGATCGGATTTTTCATCGCCTTGATCTGCTTGTACTCATCATACTGCCGGCCGATTCCCTCCATTTTGGCCAAGAGCGATTCTGGCACGTAGGCATCGACGAGGACAACGCCGCCGACCTCGCCGCTACGTCCGGACAAAGCGATGGGCGCCGCGGCGCGAACCAGCCGTCCCATTTGCGCTTCCTGGACCGTGTTGGCTTCCTGCTTACTATTGATCGCTTGCAGCACCAGCTGCCCTACCGGCAGATCCATCACACCGGCCGGCACTTCCGGATCCACCGACTTCATCAACGTTTCCATCTTGGCCGAATAGACCTCAATGCCCGCCACACCGAATTCCACCCGCTTGCGAGCCATGGCCGAGATGAGAATATCCCGCTGGGCCGGCAGTAATAGATCCTCGCGGAAAATTTCATGGCTGATGGCGCGCGCGCTGTTGACGGCCAGGGTAATATGGCCGGCATGCTGCATCCGAGCGACCTCATACGAATCGCGCATGACTCGATCGATCTGATCACTGAACCAGACATCCACCGCCTTGTTCACCAGGCCGCTGGCGACCAGCGCGAGGAGCACGGTGGGGATGAGCGAGAAGCCGATAAACGCCGCCACGAGCTTCGCGCGGAATCCGGATCCGATCAGTCGATGACGCCGTTCGAAATACGCTTTGATGAGATTGCGGGAGAGCAGCAGCAGAAGGACGACCACCCCGATCAAATCGAGGTTGATCAACAACAGCACGAGCGCATAGCTGGTCGTCGGAATGAAGGAATCGGTGTCTTCCCCGTCCGGCACGACAACCTGCGTGTAGTAGAACGTCAATGCGAGACAGGAGAGAAGCAGCAGGAGGACAACCCATACCGGACGCAAGTGGCGCTTCGGACGCTCCGACTCTGGCTTCACGGGTGGCAATGCGGGGGAGCGTAGTGGACTGCTTGAAGGATAGGGATGCCACGCCGCGCGACGATCCGGACCATTCCAAGCCGGCGACCTGGTCTCCTTTTGAAGGTCACTCACCGCCGACATCCTTCCGATCGGATTCTACGATGACAGGCGAAGATGGCTTACTATGACGCTGAAAGGCCGCAGGTTCGTTCTCGCCGTGCGTACCTCTTCGTCTCTGCGCTTGCTGTGGCCTTGCTGGACGACCTGTTTGACCGTCCTGCAGGTCCGATCTTGCTGATGCGGCAGGGCTACTTTCCGGTCGTCAGGCTCACATATTTCATGCGCAGGGCGTAGAGCATGTCCCGCAACACCGTTTGTTCCTCGGTCGAGAGATTGCCGGAGGTCTTCTGCTCTAAAATCGATAAGAGATCGATGATTTCCTTGGCTTGCGGGAGATTGGCCGGCAGAGCCGGCTGTTGAGGATCCAGTTGCTCTCCCATGAGCATCAACGAGGAACTGCCCAGGGAGATGACGAAGGACGCAAAAGTGACGGGCATGCCGGTCCCTTGTGCCGATCCTGAAGAGGCCGTCACCGGAGAATCGTGGGCAGGCGACGAAGACGGCACGGCAGGTTTGTCGGCTGCTCCGCCCCCCCGCCGATCCCGAATGACGAATCCCTCTTCCTTATCTGCTGCCACAGATACTCCTCTCCTATTATATGTAGCTGCGGACTCACTGCTCTTGAGCAGGATGTTCAAAAAAGTCATTCCAGCTAGGCGAGCGAGGAGGCAAAGGAAAACGACGCTGGAGGGGCTTGTTAACACCCTGCAATGCGATGGCAGCGTACCATAGGCTTAGAAGGCTCGCAAGCAGCGTTCGCTCGTTGAAGCGCCATGTGAACCAGGTATAATGAGGCCGCGATCCGATCATGAGTTGAGTCTGCGCCCATGTCAGAACGGTTTCAGAAATTGGTCGATCTAATGGCGGCCTTGCGCGCGCCTAACGGTTGTCCATGGGATCGTAAACAGACCCACGAAACCCTCAGACCCTATCTGCTTGAAGAGACCTACGAAGTGCTGGATGCGATCGATCACCACGATCCCGCTAAGCTTTCGGAGGAGTTGGGCGATGTGTTGCTGCAAGTCTTGTTTCATAGCCGGATTGCCGGGGAAGCCGGCAGCTTCACCGTCGAGGACGTGATGGATCGCCTTGCGGACAAACTGGTGCGGCGGCATCCGCATGTCTTCGCCGACGGTGGGAAGGATCCGACAGCGACCAACGCCGAACAAGTTCTGGCTCGTTGGGAAGATATTAAGAAGGCGGAGCGGCAGGCGGAAGGTCGCTCTGAATCGGTCTTCGACGGGGTACCGCCGACCCTGCCGGCACTGCTGCGAGCTTATCAAATTCAGGCCAGGGCTTCACGGGTAGGCTTCGACTGGAATCACGACCAGGCAGGGTTCGATCAGGTCCTGACCAAAATCGAAGAAGAGATCCGCGAACTTCGCACGGCCATTCGTGTTCCGCCCTCCGAGACATCTCCGTCGACCAGGCAGCAGGACATTGCGGCGGAATTCGGCGACATCCTGTTTTCTCTGGTCAATCTGTCTCGGTTCGTCAAGGTCAATCCTGAGGATGCGCTGCGCCAATCCATCAACCGGTTCGTCGAACGATTCCGGTTCATTGAACGGCAGGCCGCACAATCCGGACGAGCCGTCGGCGACCTCTCGTTCGACGAGATGAACCAATGGTGGGACGAAGCCAAACGCCGCGTTTCAGAAAAAGCCCAGGAGAGTTTAGAATAATGCCGTCGCGCTGCGGCTGTTCAAAAAGTTCGCTAGTCTCACCCGCCCAGCCCCGGCGCGCCAAGACGCGCCGTTCCGCGGGCAAGGCCGCGGCAGCCGCCTCACATGACCGATGAAAAAGGTCCATATGAAGAAGGCAAGCGTGCGGGTCTCCATCCGCTGGTGGTCGTGTTCGGGGTGCTCTTCGGAATTTGGCTCTTCGTGGCGCTGATCGTTCCCAGTTCCAAGAATAAACAAGCGACCGGCACGGAAGGTCCTGGCGCACCCGCCATCGAAGACCCTGAAACCGCGCCGATCATCTTCAAAGTTCAGGCGACTGTTCCGGACATGAATGCCGTGAGCTTGGTCGTCCCGCCCCAAGCGACGGAAAGCCAGGTGGTGGGACTGTTGAAACGACTGAAAAGGGAACGACTCGCCGGCACATTGACCGATCTCATTCCAGCAACCACACCAGGCCACAAACTCGGCGATCATGCTGTGGCCGACATCTATGTGCTGTCAGATGCCCAATATGCGCAGGCGGAGGTCATCAAGACACTTTCGCGCGGAGCTCACGCGGCCGGCAGACTCTATCCGGACGCGGTGCCGTTTGAAGTGGCCATGGAAGAGATTCGAGGACACTACCGCATCGACCTCAACAACACGGGGGCGCCCGATACCGGCTCCATCGGACTGGCCGACGAGTCAGGCGTCCATTCGAAGCATTACAGAAAGATTTTCTAGACGAGTTCCGCAGAACCATTGAAGCAGCTCAGCCTCTCACAGATTCACCCGCTGTTTGATCTCCGTCCGCAGGGCGTTCTGTTCTCGTTCAAACCACGATTCCAGCTTCTCAAACAAATGCGCCAGTGACCCGGCGAACGGCGCCACGACGACATCTGCGCGTGCAGAGAGGACGCCGTCCTGATCGGCAATTCGCAATTTCTCGTCCGCGATACGCCGCGTGAGGAGTTGCGACACGAGCAGTTGCTGCCCCGGTGTGCCTGTGACCTCCCCCAGGAGCCTGGCTCGCAACACGTCGAGCTCCGCCGCAATCCCCACCTTCACACGCACGGCATGCGGCATCGGCCACTTGGGCCTTTGGACGGAGTAGTCATACGAAAACACCAGCTCCCTCGGTTCGCGAAACGGCCCGCTGACATGGAGAATCTTCAAGGCATTTTCAGTTGTCATTTCCTTTCCTTTACCTGCGACGACACGCTTGTCGACCCTCTCTTCAACCTAAACATCGGCCTGAGGCCGTCCGGGATGGGGGGTCCGCTGACCCGAGAGATACCCTACGACGCGGTCCGCCGCCACCGCTCCTTCCCGGATACAATCGGGTATGCCGACGCCGCGATAGGCTGCGCCGGTAAGGACCAAGCCTCCATAGCGGCTCAGTGCGGCTTCTATCTGCTCCAACCGTTCCACGTGTCCTAATGTGTACTGCGGCATTGCCTTCATCCAACGATTGACTTCCACATAGGTCGGCTCCGCAGTCAGACAGCAAATATGCTTCAGCTCCGCCTTCACTCGTGCAATCAGTGCCTGATCGTCGTCCTTCAAAATTGCCTCTCGCCCCACTCCGCCGACATAGCAGCGGATCAGCACCTGGTCCGACGGAGCACGGTAAGGCCACTTCAAAGAGGTCCACGTCGCAGCAATCAAATCCCGTTGCTCGACACGCGGCACGACGAATCCGAATCCGTCGACAGCGCCGCCGATCATGGTTGCAGGATAGGCGAGCGAGACAGTCGCCGTCGAGGCATAGGGAATCATGTCGAGCAATCCTGCTGCGATCGGTGTCAGGGGCCGTAGTAGTTCGGCGGACACATAGGCCGGCGTGGCGAGCACGAGACTATCGACCGAGAGAGCCGAGCCGTCGCTCAGCATGACATCGTATGTCCACCGGCCCAGCTGATGCGATCGTACACGCAGGGATTCTACGATCGTATTGGAGCGCAGGGCTACGCCTCGCTCCGTCAATCGGCTGGTCAGCGCGCCGATCAAATCCTCCAATCCGTTCTTGAGGCTCACGAACATCGTGCGTCTGAGACCGGCCGGCCTCCCGGCTCCGCGCGACGCCATCATGCCGCGAATGACGCTGCCGTACTGTTCTTCTAACTCGACGAACCGAGGAAACGTGGCCTTCATACTCATCTGCTCGGCGTCTCCGGCATAGATGCCGGCCATGAGCGGTTCGATCATGCGCTCGAACGCTTGCCGGCCGAACCGCCGGCGAAAAAACGATGCCAGTGATTCGTCTTCGTGCGAATGCTTCGCCGGCAAGACGAGATCCAACCCCATGCGGGCGAGGCCTCTGACCGTCAGGAGGCCGCTCCGAAGAAACGGTCCCACTTGTCCCGGTGTGATCATGACAAGCCCCTCAGGCAACTCACGCAGCCGACCACCGGAATATACCGAGGCTTTCTTACCGGTTTCATTCGTGTTGATCAGTTGATCGGTGAGGCCCAGTTTCTCGACCAGCTGCAGCCCGGCCGGCTTCTGGGACAGGAAGGAATCGGGACCGGCTTCCGTCACGAGGTCGCCGACACGATGCGTGACGATTTTCCCGCCCCATGTGGCAGCGGCATCGAGCACCGTGCAGCGGATGGAGAAGCCGGCGGCGGCGGCACGTTCGACCAGCGCAAAGGCCGTTGCCAGGCCGGAAATGCCTCCCCCGACGATGGCGACTGTGCGGGAATCGTTCACGGCGCGACGGAGAGAGAGGCCTCGTGCGCGGCCAAGACGCCGATCAACGTCTCAATCAAGGCAGGCGAGTCGTTGAGCATGGCCATGCGCTCCAGCTGCATGCCACGACGGGCCGCCAATTGCTTCAGTTCGATATCGATGTCGTACAGTGTTTCCACGTGGTCGCAGAGGAAACCGATCGGCGCGATGAGCACGTGGCGATGACCCGTTCGGCTCAAATCTTCGACGGCGGATTCCGCCGTCGGACCAAGCCATCGTTCTTCTGAACGCCCCTGGCTTTGATAGGCGAAGCTGGTCGGCTGACCGCCCAATAACGCGGTGACGGCCTCCACTGTGCCCCTCACCTCCTCCGGATAGGGATCGTTCATGGCCACGATCCGCTCAGGAAGGCTGTGGGCTGTAAAGAGCACCGGCACATCGGCCCGCAGGTCGGGAGTGAATGTGAGAAGCGCGTGCCGAATGTTGGCGACAAGCGCTTTAATGAGCGCAGGATGACGATGCCAACTCCCGACATAGCTCACAGGACAGGTGCTTTGCAGACCGGCTCGCGCCTCCTCCACCTTCTTTCGGTAGGCTCCCGTGCTCAGTGAAGATTGCTGCGGCGCCATGCACAAACCGATGACCTGTTGAGGCTCCTCGTGAAGCAACTCGGCATAGGTCTCTTTGATGAACGGATGCCAATGCCGCAAGCCGACGTAGACGCGATAACGGTCGCCGCCGGACTCATTCAACCGCTGCTCCAGCTTCTTCGCCACTTCCTTGGTAATGCCGACAGCAGGGGATTTGCCGCCTGTGACACGATACCGCCGGCGGATTTCTTCGATCAGTTCCGGCGGCGTCGGGCGCCCGCCACGCACATCGAGCAGGAACGGCTCGACATTGTCCAGACTGTCCGGTCCTCCCATCGCCATCAGAAGAACGGCAATGGGTTTCTGCCTTATAGACATATCCCTCGCCTTACCCCGAACGTTTCACGTCTCTTCTACCGTTGACTGAGCTTATGAACCATGTTGATGGCCGCCTCGACCTGCTCGACCGGCGTTGTCGGCAGAATGCCGTGACCCAAATTGAAAATGTGTCCGTTTCGTCCGCCGACGCGTCGCAAAATGTCATCGATGCGGCGTTCGATTTCATGGAGGGGGGCATACAAAGTCACAGGATCGAGGTTTCCTTGCACGGCGCGGTCGTATCCGATCACCGCCCAGGCTTCATCGAGGTACACACGCCAATCCACACCGATGACGTCGCCTCCTGCCTCACGCATCTGCTTCAGTATGGCCGTCGACCCGGTTCCAAAATGAATCATCGGCACGCCCTCACGTTGCAATTCTGCAAAAATGAGCTGCACATGGGGCATGACATATTCGGTATAGTCGCCTGCGGAGAGACAGCCTACCCAACTGTCGAACAGCTGAATGGCCTGAGCGCCGGCCTGAATTTGACGGCGAAGGTAACCAACGACGACTCGGGCCAGTGTATCCATCAACTTGTGCCACAGGTGCGGCTCCCGATACATCATCGACTTCGTCAGCACGTAGTTGCGTGACCCGCCGCCTTCAATGGCGTAGCTGGCCAAGGTAAACGGCGCGCCGGCGAAGCCGATCAAGGGCGCTCGTCCATTCAAACTCTTACATGCTTGTCCAATGGCCTCGGCAACGTAATCCAATTCCGCGCCGTCGATGAGTCGTAAGCGGTCCACATCGGACCGCTCGCGAACCGGATTGTGGATGATCGGCCCTTCCCTTTCGGCGAATTCGAGGTTCAATCCCATCGCCTCAAGCGGCAGCAGAATATCGGCAAAAATAATGGCCGCATCGAGTGGAAATCGGTCGATCGGCTGAAGCGTCACTTGCGCGGCCAATTCCGGGGTTTTGCACAAATCCAGCATGGAATGCTTGGCCCGGAGGGAACGGTATTCGGCCATATAGCGCCCGGCCTGTCGCATGAACCACACAGGGGTGCAATCGACCGGTTCGCGCCGGCAGGCTTTGAGAAATCGATCATTCATGACGGCGGCATTCTAGGAGGCCTCCGTGGAACGTGTCAAATTTCTGCTCGGAGATATACCTATCCGCCGTGGTTCCTTACAACGGCCCGTAATTTGGAGGTTTAGTAGACAATCGGACCTGTTCCAGTACAATGAACCGGACTCTCATTAGCTCCCAAAATGCCTGTACCATTTGAGGCGCTTTTTATGTATAATATGCTCCCGTCATCGAAGGGTCCCAGCCTATTCGCGGTGCTGACCCGGTATTCTGCGGCCTGCCCTGTCTTCACCAACAGCTGCCGCGGCTTCATAAAGATTCACGGGATCGTGTGTGCTTGGTGAGAACGCCAGGCTTGACCGGAGGAAATCGAATGTCCGACGTGCGTGTGCTTCATCCAACCAAAATGCAAGACCTATGGTTTACCTTTCTCCGTTGGTTCGATTCCTGGGCCGGCTTGGAGTACATGAAAGTCGACGGGACACCGAAGATGGACTGGTTCCGTTGCATTCCCATCATCGCCGTGCATGCCATGTGCGTAGGCGTCGTCTGGGTCGGCTGGAGTTGGACCGCCGTGGCCGTGGCTGCGGCGTTCTATCTGATCCGAATGTTTGCCATCACCGGCTGGTATCACCGATACTTTTCTCACCGGACGTTCAAAACGACACGAGCCTGCCAATTTGCCTTTGCCGTTCTGGGCGGTTCCTGTGCTCAACGCGGCCCCCTCTGGTGGGCCGGCCATCACCGCCATCATCACATTGCTTCGGATACGAGGGAGGACGTCCACTCGCCGCGTCAGGGGGGATTCTTGTGGTCCCACATAGGTTGGTTTACCTCGCAGACTCATTTCGCGCCTCGGTTGAAAGCCATCGCCGACTTTGCAAAATATCCGGAGCTGCGCTTCCTGGATCGTTTCGATATCCTCGTTCCGACCGCGGCCGGCTTCGGAATGTTCGGTCTGGGCAAGCTGCTCGAAACCTATGCGCCTGAACTCGGGACCAACGGGCCGCAAATGCTCATCTGGGGATTCTTCGTGTCCACCGTCGCCCTCATTCACGGAACCTGTACGATCAACTCGCTCTCGCATGTCTACGGTTCTCAGCGCTATGATACCGGCGACGACAGCCGTAACAACTTCCTCCTCGCCCTGATTACGTTAGGAGAAGGCTGGCACAACAACCACCATTATTATCCGGCCTCGACCAGGCAAGGATTCTATTGGTGGGAAGTTGACCTCACCTACTACGCTCTCAAGCTTATGGAATGGCTTGGGCTGGTGTGGGATATCAGGAACGTCCCGGTGTACGTGCGCGAGCAAAAGAGCAAACAGGAAGCCATCCCCGTCTCGATGGAAACGGCGGTGTGATGTAGTTGCGGGTTGCGCTCAATCTTAGCCTTCACCTGAACCTTCCAGACTACCAGCCCACCTCTGACGGATCTCACGACTCAGTTGATCAATCGTCTCCCGCTTGGCTTCCGGTACGATCCACGCCTCGTCTGAATCGAGTTCAAATCGATAATGGTTCGATCGGGTAGAAAACCATTCGACGTAGGGATGCGGCACAAGGTTCGGATGCGGGTCGAATGAAATCAGGTTGACGGCGCCGATCTGCGGATTCTCCATCTCGCCGATCACCTGCGCGGCCATATCATCTTCCTCAAATCTGCTATTACGAAACTCGATCACCTGCCCGGCGATATCGGGCTTGAAGTTCCCTTTCAGATAGAGATCCACCGCGCCTATGGCGGCAAAGACAATCCGCCCCACGACGGTTCCTTCGACCCGATTGTCGAGAAACCCTTCCTGCACCCAGCGTCCGTTCCCGAATTTCTGCGCCATACCGTCTCGTTCGTCACGCATTACGCCGGCTGCGCGGTGC